>Ga0335069_10001031_pt1 | contig 44918 bp, 36 predicted proteins | sample Lox_Sample_11_FD_206714 | JGI IMG/M metagenome (GOLD analysis project Ga0335069, IMG submission 206714) | Soil microbial communities from Loxahatchee National Wildlife Refuge, Florida, United States - Lox_Sample_1.1 | ecosystem: Environmental > Terrestrial > Soil > Wetlands | place: USA...
GGCAGACCAGCGTGTAATGCCCGATCTGCATCTTGTCGCGGAAGCCCATCTCCTGCTCTTTGTCCTGATTGAACGGCAGCCCGGCGAAGCCAATGACGATGAGCACCACGCCGATGTGGATCAGGTATCCACCATAGCGGCGGGTGTTGCGGCGCGTGATGACGACCATGCCCTGTGCGATGCTGACGCCGGTTTGCCGCGCGATCACGCGGCCGCCGCGCCAGAATTCGCCGGACACAGTCGTCACCACCATCACCGCCAGCGCAATCGCTACCAGCGAATAGAAATAGGCTGAGTCTTCCCACGGCTTCATGCCGCCGGCGATCAGAACGATAACCGTAAGCACCGCCAGCGCCGTTGGCCACACGAAGTTACGCTTCACACGGTCAAACGAAGTCTGTCGCCATGCCAGCAGCGGGCCAACGCCGGTCAGCAGCACTAGAAAGATCCCGACTGGCACATTGACGCGATTGAAAAACGGCGGCCCGACCGTAACCTTCGACCCCGTCACCCACTCCGACAACACTGGAAACAGCGTGCCCCACAGCACCGCGAAGCACGACACCAGCAAAACCAGGTTGTTAAACAGGAAGCTCGACTCGCGCGAGACCAGCGACTCCAGCCGATGTTCGCTTCGCAGGGTCTCGCGATTACGCACGAAGAAGAACACGCAAGTGGCAAAGCAGATCGCCAGGAACCAGACGAACCATGTGCCGATGCTCGATTGCGCGAAGGCATGCACCGAGCTCACTACGCCCGAGCGCGTCAGGAACGTCCCGAAGATGGCCAGCAGAAACGTGGTGAAGATCAGCCACATGTTCCACATCTTCATCATGCCGCGTTTTTCCTGCATCATCACCGAATGCAGGAACGCAGTCATCGTCAGCCACGGCAATAGAGACGCGTTCTCCACCGGGTCCCAGCCCCAGTAACCGCCCCAGCCCAGCACCTCGTAAGCCCAGTGTGCGCCCAAGAAGATACCGCAGGTCAGGAACAGCCATGCCACCATCGTCCAGCGGCGCGTGATGTGGATCCACTTCTCGCCGGGATACTTCATGATCAACGCGCCCAGCGCGAAAGCGAATGGAATCGTCACACCGACGTAGCCGAGGTACAGCATCGGCGGATGGATCACCATCTCGGGATATTGCAGCAGCGGATTCAGGCCGTTGCCATCGGGGGGAATCGATCCTGTCACTAGTCCGAAGGGATTCGCCGCGAAGTTCACCAGCAGGAAGAAGAACACCTGCACCGCGGCGATGATCACCGACGCGTAGTTGAACAGCATCGCATCGACTTTGTAGCGCAGCCGCAGCACCAGCGCGTAGGTCGAAAGCAGCCACGCCCAGAAAAGCAGCGAGCCTTCCTGCCCCGACCACAGTGCCGCGAACTTGTAAGCAATCGGCAGATCGCGATTACTGTGATGCAGGATGTAGGAAATCGAAAAGTCATTGCCCAGCGCGGCCATCACCAGCGCCAGGCTGGCGATGGTCACCGCGGCCCACGACGCAATGCCGGCGCGGCGCGCGGTCTCGGTCAGGCGATCGTCCTTACGCGACAAGCCCATTGCGCCCGCAATGAATGAGTAGGCGGCCAGCGCAAGCGCCAGCAGAAGCGCAAAACTTCCAATTAATGGCATCTGGATCGGTTACCCACATCATTCCGCGACTGGAAACGTAACGCACTTTACTTTCTGGAACGGCGAAACCCGATGTTGATGCCCAACCGTTTCATGTCGCATTCTGAAAAGGTTCACGACTGCCATCGGACGACCGGCCAGCAGAAGCTGTAGACACTTCCTAGGACACTCTTGCAAGTGAAAGTCCAGAAGCGGTTAATCCACTGGGCTTTGAGAACGCTGTGCAAGGATGCAGTAGTGCCGCAGCTTCCGTTTCCAAGTAGGCTCATGGATTGGACTTGGCTAGCTGGCGATGTTGCTAAGACAGTACAGATTGCGGTGTGGCTTGGTTTCTTAGTTGAACCAGCAGGTGCCAAAATCCTGGCACCCATTTTCACTATGGGGTGGGTGACATCGGCCCACTGCAGTGCGAGCGTGGTGCGGTCTGATTTTCAAAATTGTAGGTTAACTGCCAGATGGCTCGAGCACGGTCTGCCGATCTGGTTCACCGGATGGGAGTCCGGCCCGCGGAGCGGTTAATCCTTAGTCCAAGGGGGCGCCTCTTCAGATAGCAGCGCTAGCATGCCGCGAGGTCCGCTGAGGATAACTACGCGGTCCGCTTAAGATCTTTCATCTCTTCGCGCATGCGGCAGAAGCGTCGCCGCAATGAACCTAGATATCCAGCCAGAATGATCCAGGTGACGATATAGGCTGATTTCAATGCTATAGGACCGGTCATTGCGCCCCTCCCTGCAGCGCTAGGGCTGCATGTGCAGCTTCCACCTTCTCTTCCAAACGCTGCAAGCGATACCGCAGTACCATCAGAACGACCCCGACACAGGTAAACGCCACAAGGCTCCACAAAAATGCGTGCAACATGGCGGGATCGAGACCCGAATTCTCGCCCCCTCCCATGACCGGTGACGGATGCTGGGTGCGAAACCAGCGGATCGACATGTACACGATGGGCACGTCCAAGAATCCGAAGACGGCAAGCGATGCCGCCAGAACCTGAGTCTGCCCTCCGGCCGCAAAGCGTCGCAGCACAAGATAGCTGACGTAAATGAGCCACAACACCAGCGTCGTTGTGAGCCGCGCGTCCCAAGTCCACCAGATGCCCCAAACTGGCCTTGCCCAGATCGGTCCCGTGATCAAGACGATGGTGCAGAACATCACACCAACTTCGGCGGAAGCCGCTGCCACAGCGTCGCTCGCGGTGTTGCGTTCCCACAAGTACGCCGCCGACGCCAAAAAGTTAACAAAGAAGCACACCGCCGCTGTCCACGCCGAGGGCACGTGATAATAGAAGATTCGCTGTACTTCTCCCATAGTCCGCTCGGTGGGAGCAACGAACAGCCCTTGATAGCTGCTGAAGGCCAACAGGCCGACGGTGAGTACGACAAAAGCTAAAAAGGCGAGTTTCATTCTTGGTTAACACACTTTCGACGAGGGGCCCTGGCGACACGCGAGAACCGTCGAAGTCTCGATTGCGCGACTCCCGCCACCACAGCCGGTTCGGCGTTATCCACACACAGCACAACTAAGCAAACGCGTTGCCATTTGGAGTTCGGTTCCGAATGAGGATCGACTGGGCAACCAGTGGCGATATCCGGCAAGTGTCAAAGCCAACTGTCAAAGGCCGATGTCAGAAAGTTGGCACTGGACCGTGGAGCGTGGAATGGAACCCCAATCCGTAGGACGCTTTGCTTCAACGACATTGTTATTCGCTATTAGGTCCAAGAAATGCACATGATTTGAAGGGGAAGGCTAAAAGAGGTACCAACTCCCCGTTTCGGCGGATTGGAACAAAGCTGGAATTGAAAATGAGATTCACTCTCATCTCGCGGCGCCGGCATCTCCGTCAGGGCACGAATAAGGCGAGCGCGCTCGCCGATCTACATTTGGGCCAGAGCGCCACCTTAAGCAATATCGAGCTGGCGCCTGCGATCGCTGAACACCTCATGAATCTTGGCTTCGTGCCTGGTCTCAGCGTGACCGTAGCGCGCAGCGCCCCGGGAGGCGATCCTCGCGTGTACCGGGTGGACGGAACTGAAGTTGCCCTGCGCCGCGATCTGTCGGACCACATTCTTGTAGAGCTGTCGGACTCGGCGACGTTCGGAGACTGAACCTTTATGCATTCACTTTTTGCAGTTGCACTGGGACGACAAGAGACTGCGTTCGTGCTCTTCGCGTGCGCTCTGTTTGCGCAATGCTTATTCGTGTACGTTTTTTATCAACCAAACGAAGTTGAAACCGTTGAGCAAAAGACACGGGTCACGTATCTGCTAGAACGCAAGGAAGCGACCTACGAAAACCTGCGCGACCTCAATTTCGAGTATAAGGCCGGCAAGTTGAGCGGGCACGATCACGCCGCTCAACAGGTGGCGCTAGAGGAGGAGGCGGCGACGATCCTGGCTGAGATTGACGCGATTGAGAAGGCCGCAGCCCTCGTCCGGTATCAGACTAGGCGAGCCAGTACGCAAATCGGAGGGCGACCATGAAAGTGCTGAGTCCTTACGCGAAGCTTATGGCTATGAAAGGGAGCGCCGTGAATTCAATGATTCAAAATCCGCCTTCGTCTTTTGCTCGGCCGTTCTACCTGATCATCTGCATCCTTATACTTTCCAGCCTGGCTGCCGCACAGAACATCACTGGCACCGTCACCAACGCCACCACCGGCAAACCGTCTGTGGGCGACCAGGTCACGCTGCTCTCGCTCTCGCAGGGCATGCAGGAGATCGCCAGCACCAAGAGCGATGCTCGCGGTCACTTCTCGTTTGCTGCTCCGCCCGACACCGATGCTCCGCACATGGTCCGCGCGACGCATGAAGGCGTGAACTACTATCCGCCGGGTGGACCCTTGATGCCCGGCAGAATCACGGCTGAGCTCACGGTATACGACTCGGCCAAGAAGCTCGATGGCTTGAGCGAAACCGTGGAAGTTGACCGTTACCAGAGCGATGGTAAGCAGTTGGAGGGGATGGCACTGTATGCAATCCGCAACCAATCTCAGCCACCCCGCACGGTGGCCGACGACAAGCGTACGTTCGAGATCTCGCTGCCCGCCGGCGCAGAGATGGAGTCTGCGCAGGCCAAAGCCCCCGGCGGACAACCGATCGCGGTTGAGGTTTCACCCACAGCAGAGAGAAACCATTATGCCTTCAACTACCCCCTGCGCCCCGGCGAGACGCAGTTCGAAGTGTCGTATCACCTGCCGTATAGCGGCGAAGCTAGCATCGCCCCCGAGCCACTCGCCAACGTTCAGCACTTCGTCGTAGTGACACCCAGAAGCATGAGGTTCACGCCGAAGAACCCGCAGCAGTTCCAGTCGATAACCGACAATTCGGGCGCCGTGATCATGGTGGCGACCGATGTTAAGCCAGGGCAGGACCTGAGCTTCGGCATTACGGGCACAGGCATCCTTCAGGCCGAAGGCCAGCAGGGCGCGCAGGGCCGGAGCAACGCGAGCGGCGCAGGCATAGGTGGATCGCGATCGCCCGCGAACGACAGCCGTCCGGGAGGCGGGCTGGGTGCGCCCATCGTTGCGCCCGATCCGTTGCTCGAATATCGCGCGGTCATCCTGGGAGCATTCGCGTTAGTGCTGGTGATGGGGGGCGGGTATGCGATTTCGAAATCGAACGTCTGGCCGCACCCTGCGACTGCTGCTGGCGGTTCAGCAGGCTGGGCCGCCGATGGATTGGCCGCATCTACTAATTTCCCAAATTATAATAGGCCAACCCCTGCGCAGCATCGCCGCAATGCGCTGCTGCTTGAAGCGATGAAGGAGGAATTGTTTCAACTTGAGATCGATCGCCAGCAGGGCAGGATCAGTTCCGAGGAATACGCCGAAGCCCAGGCTGCATTGGACGAAACCATCAAGCGAGCACTGGCGCGCAGCAAGGCGGACTAGTTTTTCACTCAGGAGCCTTTAGTCGTCGCCGCCACACCAAAACACGTCGACAACCTATTTCACGAGGCGGCGCACAAATGCGTGCGTCGATATGAGGCGTTCTAGTAAATGTTCTGCTATTGATCGGTGCAATGACGCTGCCCAGGAGCTTTAAGTTCAAACGCTTGCGAGTGGCCGCACCATCGCACCCCGTGTTGAAGGAGCCCTCGGAGCACGTCAAGAACCGGCTGTTCGGACAATTGGGGATCGAGCCCTGGCCCCTTCACGTATAGGTGAAGTTAAGTCCCCGAGTAAGTAACGTTGGAGGAAAAAAGGCGTGAGCGGACGGTTACCTGTCGTCTTTCTAGTGGATGTGGACGATACATTGCTTGAGAACGACCGCATTCAAAACGACCTCCGAGAGCATCTCGAACGCAAGTTTTGGCGCAGCTTGTCGGGACCGTTACTGGAAGATCCTCGACGCCCTCTTTGAAGAGCTGGGCTATCCCGATTACCTCGGCGCTTTACAACGTTATCGGATTGTGAGAGCATCCGACGGACAATCGTTTGTTGGGTATGTCCTCCTACCTGGTGGATTTCGCCCACTTCCGTCACGACCGAGAAATCAATAAATAACGGATGGCGATCTTGTACACCGGCAGAATCTCTATGGTCTTGCTAGTTGTCCTATTCTGACACCGCAAGAAAGAACTGCGCGCTTTCGATTGTCTAGTTGTCCTTTTATGACTATGCGAGCGTCATGGGATGTTTCTAGAAGACGAACTTCGCTGCTAACTGCACGAGGCGGGGCGGCCCGGCGTTGACGACTTGGCCGAAAGTCGGACTGTCAATATTGCCGTCGACGGATTGAGGTCCGAAGAATTGCGCATGATTAAAGACGTTGAACGCTTCCAGTCGGAGCTGCAGAGACTTTGATTCGCTCAAGCGAACGCTCTTTAGCAGCGCGATATCGAAATTATCCAGTCCGGGTCCCGAGAAGAACCGCCGAGGAACATTGCCTGGTGTGCCTAATGCATTCTCGCTGAATTGCGCAATGTTGAAGTAAAGCAGTCCGTTGCGAGGATTGTGATTCAGGTTAAGAGGGCCACCTGCGTAATCCGGTTCATCAACTCCATAGTTGTTAATGCCATTGGGTTCGGCTCCCAGTAGAGAATTGTCACCGTAGCTGACGAGCGTTACCGGCAGGCCAGTGCTGAAATGGGTGATGCCGGAGAATTCCCAACCCTGTGTCCAGCGATTGGAGGCGCGGAATAGAGTCTCGAGGGGAATTCGGTAGTTATAGCTCACGACGAAGTTGTGCCGAATATCAAACGACGACAAGCCATAGCTTAGCGCCGGATTGATAGGATTGACTGCTTCTCCCAGGTTGGAAGAGTCGTCCATTGCCTTGCCATAGGTATACCCGGCAGAGATGTCCAGTCGGCCGCTGGTATGCCGCAAGCTGAGTTGCAGGGAGTTATAATTAGAGTTGTCGATCGTGCTCTGATAGGTATTGCTGCCGAAGTTAGGACCCAAAGGGGCGCGCGTACCGTTGATCACCCGGCCCGAAGCGCTGGTGAATACGTTGCTTTCCCCAAAGGGGCCGCACGTCGGTGAGCCCGGCGCCACTTGGCCCGGCTGGCTCAGGCTCAAACAAAGCGCCGGATTGCCGGGATTGGCCTCGATCAACACCAGAAGCCGGTGTCCTTGATTGCCCACGTAGCTCGCACTTAACACCGTGTTCGCCCCCAGTTGCCGTTGCACAGACAGCATATATTGCTCAACGTAGGGGATACGGTTTGAGGTGGCGTAGCCAGGAATGCCGCTGATTGGCAAGTACTGCGACCAGCTGATATTCGGGTTAGGATTGCTGCTGGAAGCCTTTCCCGTGGCGAGCGCCGCAGGGAACGGCTGCCCTAAATTCTGTCCTGTTGACGCCGTAATAAAAGGAGTAGCGAACAGCGGAGGAGCCGGACTGGAATAGGTGACGCCGAACGGCGCGTTCCCGGCCAGGATGCCAATCGTCAGTGCCTCGATCGATTCGTAGTACACACCGAAACCTGTTCGTATGCTTGTTTGGCCGGGGCTTCCCAGGATTTTGCTCAGCAATGTGCCCTCCCTGGCTTCGGGCGAATAGGCCAAACCAAGGCGAGGGGCAAAATCAAGGTTTCCGGGAGGAGCTAGCGTGCGCGGCACGCCGGGATCTGTGGGGAAAAGTATGCCGGCAGGAGCACCGGGAAACACCACCGACGACTGCCCCGGTTCAAAGGTAGAGATTCCATTGTTTTTTTCGTACCAAGGCTCGATTCGGTCCCAGCGCAGGCCGTAGTTCAGCGTAAGGTTAGAACGTACGCGCCAGCTATCCTGTCCATAGAGGCCCCAGTATTTGTTGCGGCCGTAGAACGGTTGCAGTTGACTTTGGTTGTATTGACTAGGATTTCCGAGCAGGAAATCTGCAAAGTCGGAACCTGTTTGGGTCCCGGTGAATAGGAAGCTGCCATTCGATTGCGCAATCGGCTTGCTGTTAACCTGATCATAGTGAAACTCCACCCCGACCTTCATAGTGTGGCGACCTACAACCTTCGAGAAATTATCAATCCATTGGAAGATATTATTCACCTGCTTCAGCTGGTTGGCGTTCGTGCCGATAGAGTAGGCATTGAAGATAATGTTCTCGACCCCTTCGCCTTGCGGGTTAAGCGGCACGATACCAGGCGTACCCGCACCGGTCACAAAGCCTTGCGACGCCAGGCTGACGCCCAGACCGCCCACAGGCTTACCGAGATCGCTATTGTCGCGCATGAAGCTGAAGTGGAACTCATTCACTGCGTTTGTCCCCAGCGTCTTCGTGTCGCCCAGGCCGAGCAGTTGCGCCCGTCCTAAATAGAGTGCATTAAAGCCTGGAACGCTGGCTCCGCTTTGCGTCACAGGGTAGGGATTGTTTAGCGTGTAGTCGTCCAGAAAATAGTACGCAGAGAGCTGACCCCAACGACTATTGTAGTCGAGCCGGTACGAGCCTTTATCGTCTCGCAGGGTTTCGTTATAGGCCGATGTCGAGAAGATGTTCGTGCCGACGTTGGGCTGTGGAATATATTGCAGTAGATTTTTCGCCGGCGCCGACCATGCCGACATTGGTATCACAGAGTTAGGGAAAACACATTGCGAAGAGTTGGTACACGTGGGCATATAGTAGGCTTCGCCGGGAGAAACAGAGTATCCGAGTTCCTTCGAGAGTTGGTTCGCCCACGATTGGCCGGTTACGGTACCCGTAAGCGAGCTAGCCAAATCAAGCAAGTTGCCGGACCGGTCCTGGTCAGAGGGGACCGGGATTTGACCTGTAGCTATACCCTCGGTTAATCGGGTGCCTTGGTAATCGGCAAAGACAAATGCCCTGTTCATCCTAATGGGACCGCCTATTGTTCCGCCAAACTGGTTTTGATCGAATGCGCCTCGCGTGGGCGAGAAATGGTTTCGCGCATCGAGGTCCGTATTCCGCAGGAACTCAAATACGTCGCCATGAAATTGGTTGGTACCCGATTTCGTTATGACGTTGATCTGTCCTCCCGTATGTCCTCCGTATTCCGCATCCGCATTACTGGTGATGACGCGGAACTCGGCAATCGAGTCGAGGTTCGGAATGATCGTGGTTCCCGAATTCACCACTTCTTCGGTATCGCTACCGTTCACAATAAATCCGTTCGAGAACTCCCGCTGGCCATTGATTGAAATCGTCCCGGGATTGAGATCGCCCGAGGGGGAGAGCATGCTCACGCCCACGTCCTGCTCTGTATTGGGGGTTAGCGAAGTTGCAGGAACAACACCGGGTTGAAGCGAGAGCAGATCGGTATAGCTTCGGCCATTCAAAGGCACAACCGTCATTCTCTTACTGCTGATGACCTGCCCCGTCTGGGTGTCCGACGTTTCCACTTGAACGGAGTTCTCGTGCACCGTGACCGCTTCCGCCACTTCGCCAACTTTCAACACTGCGTCAACGACCAGCGCGCTATTGGCGTCGATGCTGATATCGGAACGCTGATAGGGCCTAAAACCGGTCCTTTGGATCGCAATGCTATAGCGCCCTGCGGCAAGGTCGGCGAGCGAGTAAAATCCCAAGCCGTTTGTCGTGACCTGTTGCTGGACTCCGGTGTCGATGTTGGTCGCCGTTATGCTCGCGTTCGGAATAGCGGCGTTGGTGGCATCCTTCACCGTGCCAGAAATACTCCCGTTGACGCCTGCCCATGAATTGCCAATGAGGACCATCAGGAATGCAGAGGAAAGAAAGCACGCGGTACGACCAAAGGGCCTTGAGATCGAGGAAGAAATACCGAAAACCCAACTCTGGATACCAGCCATGCTGTTTTTCTCCGGGAAAGCCCCCATGGCTGCTGCCTCCAATGCTTATACTTGAGTTATCAATTTTTGGTCCCGGCAGTTCTTCGCAGCAGGGTTGTTTCCCTGGAAGCTGTCTTCTTGAATCGACCAAATACCTCGCGGCTTATGAGGCAGGCTTAATCTGTATCTGGAGATAGCCTTCATCCATCCAGCGAAAAGCGCCCAAGCCTGCTCGCGAGTACCGCATATGCCATGCGCTACACAGCAGAAGATCAGCAATCGCCTTGCCATCTATAGCTGGCTTTCTGGCGGAGGTGTTGATGCGGCAGCAACAACAATAGCTGATGGTGACGCCGGCCGAAGCCTGTGACATGTGTCAATATCCTGGCACTATATCGGCTAACACGGCATCGAACCATGGCTTTGGGCCGGTCTTCTGGAGCGATCGCGATTACCTGCTTTGGTCCATTACGTGCATATACCTGACAGGTCTGCACTCGATGCGGAATTCTTAAGGCCGACGCGTCAAAACTGTTTGTGGCTTATAAGTATCTTGCGCAGGAACTACAAGTTCATGGAGGCTGATAACCGGATGAAATCGCGGAATGTAGTCCTAGTTGCAACACTCGCACTATGCGTGAACATTGCTGCCATGGCGGATGGAGGCGCCACTTTCAAAGCCAAGTGTGCCATGTGCCATGGCGCCGACGGGAGTGGCAATACCGGAATAGGGAAATCGATGGGCTTGAAGGATCTCGGGTCTGCCGAAGTTCAAAGCATGTCCGAAACGGACTTGGCTGCGCTGATTAGCAACGGCAAGGGCAAAATGCCCGCATATAAAGACAAGCTGAGCGCCGGCGACATTTCAGATCTCGTGAAATACATCCGCACACTCAAAAAGTGACGGCGCGGGATTCTTCGAAGGTCACGATTTGTTGCGAATCGGGCGTGGCTGCACTGCTCAGGTCCGACTGGGGATAAGGCCTAAGCAGTGCGTATCCGCTTGAAGTCGCGAACAAAGGGCCCTCGGCTTTTTGCGGCACTCGAAATCCTGTCCCCGGCGGCCATATATCTCGCACATAATGGTCTTGGTATCGGAACATGCAAAACGCCCAGCACCCGGGAGAAGAGTTTGTATTTTCGCCTGTGGGCCAAAGCAGCACATTTCATAAGACTGCTGAAGGTACGCTGTCGGGGGATTCAGCGCCCCAAGGATGAATAAGGGGCTTTTGGGGTGGTCGGCCGTCGCTCCCGTCCACCTCATTTCACTCGATCACCAATCACCAATAACCAATCACGTCTTCCTTCATTGCCCATTACTGGTCTCGACAGCACGCGCCGGGTCACGGCTGTGGATTATCGCAGTGCTGTCTCGGCCTCCCGTTCTCGGGCGACTTCACGATAGCCACCCTGAACTCTTTACAGAGAAAAACGGCACTGATCAGTTTTCATCATGAACGCCTTAGACGCAAGGTCAAAGGCTCGACATTGTTGTGCCAATCTAATGCCAGTTGCTAAGAGGTGCAGCGAATTCTCCGACACACCGACCGATCGAGCACTATGACCTCTTATTCTCCAATCACTTGTTCTGATGTCATCTTCGGCCCCGCTTTTGCCACGAAGGAGGACAACCGATCTCTGCTGGTTATCTGGGGCTTAGAATCCGGCGCTGGGGATGAACTGGCGCGGACCATACCTCCACGTTTCGTCAACCCTGTGTCGCGACATTTTCGCCACTGCCAACAGTTGGTCAGCTGGTACGGGTGGGTTGTTTGGAGAGCGCTTAAGGTTTCAGTCGTTTACCCGAATCCGTGATCGGCATGAGGCTTGCACTGTCCTATCAGCGAGCTAGGAGCACGTTTTTAAGTGGAGAAGCAAGGCATCTTCATCTCGGCAATCAGCGGCAGTCCGTCGATGTCAGGATGGGCTTGCATGTCATGCATACACCGTACACTCATGGTCATGATGATGGGCGCAGTTACCCTCACTTCTTCAGTCGCTTCCGACGCGGCTGAGTTGAAGAAAGAGACCTTGCGAACTTGGGACGCGTATGTTGAAACGGCAAACCTGCAAATGCACAACCGCGCGCAGGGAACTTTTCTCTGGGTTGACGAATCGCCTGAACGCATCCGGCGGGTTCGTAACGGAGAGATTCTGGTGTCTTCAGTCGGTCAGCGAAATCCGGAACCTGTGCCTTCCGGCTTAATTCACGACTGGATCGGAGCGGCTTTCATACCACACGCCAAGCTTGAAGACGTCCTTAGCGCGGCTCGTGATTATGGCGGCTATAGGGATTTCTACAAACCGACAGTCGTCGATTCCCGCCCGCTCGGCACCGCTGGGAACTGCGACAAGTATTCGATGCGTGTTGTGAACAAGGAGGTCATAGCCGGAACGGCGCTCGACAACGAATACGAAGCATGCTATCGCCAACTCAACACGCGGCGTTGGTACAGCATTGGCTACTCCACCCGTATGCAGGAGGTGCGGGGCTATGGCCGACCGGATGAGCGTGACCTTCCACCGGACCAAGGTAATGGCTACATCTGGAGGCTCTACAGCGTTGCCCGGTTCGAAGAGAGAGAAGGACGGTGTTCTATGTTGAACTTGAGGCGATCGCGCTAAGCCGGGACATCCCGGTTGCTGTCCGTTGGCTGGTTGCACCCATTGTGCGCAATATCTCGAAGAACGCGATGCTGATCTCTCTCCGCCGGACGGAAGAGGCTGTCCGTTCCACGGTGAGGGCCGGGAAAACCGGACGACCAGCAGTTGCAAGCAATCGTGATGAAGCTGTAATCGCTTCCAGTACCAAATAGCAAACCTTTTGTGCTGCGTGGACAGGGTGGAGGAGTCTCAATCACGATTCGCGCCCAGGTACAGGGTTTCGACAGCCACGTCGTAGCTGGTCCTCTACCCCAGAGAACCAGATGTTCTCTCACGGGCGCCGAGCCGCACAACGGAGTGCCGGCGTTCAGGCAATAGATGCACGTTGGCGCACCCCCTGCAGTCAGTTATGGGCCGTACTGGTTTTCGACACAAAGTGCGGGCCACTTGCAACCCGGCCGATTTCACGCCGCGCATCCTGCCGTACCATGTTGGCCCTGCCGTCGGAAATCCGCCGGATTGTGTGGCAAGAATGATCGGTACGCACGTGACTAGAATCCGTTGATCGTCGATCAAAGCCATCCATTGAACATGCTGGCCGAGCCCGCATAATTCCGGGTGTCCTGAACCTGAGGTCCGACGAGTTGTTCGCTGCTGCGTTATCTACAGTCGGAAAAAGCCAAACATCAGGACAAGTACCGCCGCTTGGATCAAAGCCGCGAGAGATTGGCCACTGATCTCCCGGATACGGCATTAATTGAGCGCACCGATCATCGCCCGGATAAGATTGAGCAACGGCGCAGGGTACACGCCAAGCCATACGACCAGAACCGCGAGTCCGCCGAGGACAAAAGCGCCGCCCAACTCGACTCTCTGCTCCGAAGACTGACGCTCCGGCATTACTGAAAAGAGCGTGACCACGATGCGCAGGTAATAGAAGAGGCCGATGACGCTCGTGAGAACCAGCACAATAATCAGCGGCCAGGATGAAGCGTTTGCGCCCGAGGCGAGGATATAGAACTTGCCGACGAAGCCGATGGTGACGGGGATGCCGGCAAGCGAGAGCAGCACGGCGGTGAAGATGCTCGCGAGCACTGGCCTCCGCCAGAAGAGACCGCAGTACTCTTCGAGATCGGCGGCATCGGCCACCGAAGTCGAGAGGACCGTGACGATGCCGAAGGCCGCGAGTATGGTGACCGTATACGCCACCAGATAGAAGGCTACGGCGCCAGCCGCCATAGTCGTACCGGCCAGAAACGCCACCAGGATGTATCCAAAGTGCGCAATCGAAGAGTAGGCCAGAACGCGCTTTACATTGTCTTGCTGTAGCGCCAGAAGATTGCCCGCAAACATGGAGGCGATTGCAATGGCGGAGAACACCAAGAACACAGCTCGAGACTGCTGAGTTCCGGCCGCGAGAAAGCGCAACAGCAGCGCCACAACCGCGGTTTTGGATGTGGTGGCGACGAAAGCGGCGACAGGCGCCGGGGCGCCTTGATACACATCTGGCGTCCACAGATGGAATGGGACCAGGCCGAGTTTGAATCCAATGCCGGTGATGCTCAGTGCGATACCCGGCAGCAGGAGCGCGAGGTTGGACCTATCCAGGGAAAGATTTTGGATACTCGAGAACGCCATTGTGCCGGTGGCAGCATAGATGAGCGCCATGCCGAAGAGAAGGAACGCCGCCGATGCCGAGGCAAGAATTAGGTACTTGACACCGGCCTCGAGCGCCTGACCACGCCCCGTGAAATATGCAACCATGCCGTACAGGGAAATGCTCAGAACCTCGAGGCCGAGAAGGAACGATGCAAAATGCACGCTCGTCACCAGGACCCCGCAACCTAGCGTCGCCAGAACCAGCAGCAGATAGAGTTCCTCGCGTTGGCCGTCGTGCTTGGCGAAGTATTGGTAGGAGAGCACCGCCACGGCCGCGGCCGAAACAATGATTAATCCCAGGTAGAACAAAGCGTACCGGTCAACAAGCAAGAGTGAGCCCACTTGCCGCGGAACTGGCGGAACGACCGCACAGACGGAGAGGAAGGAAGCCGTGAGGCCCGTGAGCGTCAGCCCGGCCGTCACCTCGTAACTCCGCTTCACCGCGATGCCCAGCACGACGACTACCACGGTGCCAGCGAGCAATAGGAGTGGAAGGAGGGCGAGTGTATCGGTGGCGTTCATCGCTGCCTCCTGAGCGCCGCAGCCGGCATCTGAGCCGCACGTTGTAGGTTGTCCATCGCTGGCGCAAAGGTATTGAGGACCGGTTGCGGGTAGAATCCCAGCCAGAGCAGGCCGAGGACCATCACGGCCATAACGAGACCCTCGCGACGTGTGAGGTCAGGCAGTTGCCATGAATTCGTGTTTGGGCCGAAAAAGGCGCTCTGCATCATCCGCAACGCGTAGAAGGTGGACGCCAGAATTCCGAGCGTCGCGATGACCGTGAGAGCAACGCTGACCTTATAAGATCCGAGCAACACGAGGAACTCGCCGACGAAATCGCCCAGGCCTGGCAGACCTAGCGAGGCCAGGCTGAAGAAGAGCGCTAAAGCGCTCAGGCGCGGCATTACCGTCCAGAGCCCGCCCATGCGGTCCAGGTCCCGGGTATGCATCCGTTCTTGCAAACCGCCGACCAGCACGAAGAGGGCGCCCGTGCTCAGCCCGTGACAAATCATCGTCATGATCGCGCCTTGCAACGCCAGCTTGTTCCACGAGAAGATGCCGAGCAACACAAAGCCCAAGTGACTGACGCTGGTGTAGGCAACCAGGCGCTTGAGATCCGTCTGCGAAAAGGCCATCACGGCGCCGTAGATAATTCCGACCACGCCGAGCGCCAGTGCCGCAGGGGTGAACTCATGAGCGGCGCGGGGGAACAGCGGGATGACAAAGCGCAGCAGGCCGTATCCGCCCGTTTTCAACAGTAGCCCCGCCAGGATGACGCTTCCCGCAGTGGGCGCCTCAGTGTGAGCGTCCGGTAGCCATGTGTGCAGAGGTACCACCGGCAGCTTCACCGCGAAAGCGACAAAAAAACCGAGCATGATTGCAAGCTCTGCGCGGCTGCTGAGTGTCGTGCCCAGCAGTTCCGAGTACTCAAAGGTGTAAACGCCGGTCGTCTGATGGTGAATGAAGTACAGGGCCAGAATCGCTATCAGCATCAGCAAGCCGCTACATTGCGTGAATAGGAAAAACTTCGTTCCCGCATACACTCGCCGTTCGTGGCCCCAAATCACGATGAGGAAATACATCGGGATGAGCATTAATTCCCAGGCGAAGTAGAACAGGAACAGGTCGACCGCCAGGAACACGCTCACGATCCCGGCCAGGACCCACATCAGATTGAAATGGAAAAAGCCGATCTTCTCGCGGATTTCGGTCCAGGAACAGAGCACTGCGACGATGCCGAGAAAGAACGCGAGTATCAGCATCAGCAAGCTCAGACCATCGATGGCAAGATGGAAATGAATGCCGAAGTTCGGGACCCAATTCCAGTCCACTTGGTCGTACCAGAGCTTCGGAGCGCTTAACGATCGGGCCGCCCAGATACGCCCAGCCAGCACCAGATCCACCGCGAGTGCAGCCAGCGAGATCCATCGAGGTAGCTGCGTGCTCCAGCGGGCCGATATTCCGGCGAGAATGCCGGCAAGCAAGAGAATGGCAATTAAGAAGATCAAGATCATACGGACAACACCATCGCTACCAAAACAGCACTACCGCTACCAACAGCACTGACCCTGCAGCCATTGCTGTGGCATACCAGCGCACGCGGCCGGTTTCCGTGCCGCTGAGCCAGCGATACGATACCTCAGCTATGCGCCCGATTCCGGTATAGAATGCGTCGACAAAATCACTCTTATTGACGTTAGCCACCCAGGTAAATGGCTGCACGAACGCCTTCTCGTAAATCCAGTCGAAGCCCCAGCCGGCCAACCACCATTGGTCGAAAGCATGACCAATCGGGCTGGCGACCAGCGAGTCCGAGAGACCCCGTTTCTTGAGGTGGAACAGATATGCCAGATATAGGCCGACGAGGAACAAGAACCCGGCAATCGCCTCCGAACCTGTCTCCGTCAAACCGCCGACGCGCGCTTCGATTGTCGACGGTAACGCCGAATGCAGAAATGCAAGCAACGGCCCCTTCAGATATCCACTCACCGTCGCGAAGGCACCCAGGATGATAAGAGGGACCTTCATCGCATAGCCTGGCCGCTTTGTCACAGGCGTACCCAGCGGGCCGAAGAAGACGCGGAATATCATCCGGAAGGTGTACAGCGACGTCAGTCCCGCGCCGAGCATTCCAGTCATCCAGAGCGACGGATGCCCGCCTTGCGCCGACCACGCTTGCCAAATGATCATGTCCTTGCTGAAGAATCCGGCCGTTATGAACGGTAACCCAGCTAACGCGCAGCCTCCTGCCAGAAATGTCCAGAAAACGACAGGCAATTCTTTTCGCAGCCCGCCCATCCGGAAGATGCTGTGCTGGTCGTCTACCGCGTTGATGATCACGCCGGCGCCGAGGAACAGAAGGGCCTTGAAGAAAGCGTGAGTGAAGAAGTGGAACATGGCGGCTTGCCATGCACCGACGCCGAGCGCGAGGAACATGTAACCGATCTGGCTGATTGTGGAATACGCCAGGATGCGCTTGATGTCGTGCTGCGTGAGGGCACTGAACCCGGCAAGCAATAGGGTGACCGCCCCGGCAACCGCAACGGCAGACTGCGCGGCTGGGGCGAGAGCGAAGAGAACGTGCGTGCGCGCGATCAGATAGACGCCGGCCGTCACCATTGTGGCCGCGTGGATAAGCGCGCTGGTGGGCGTCGGACCGGCCATCGCATCCGGCAACCATACCTGCAGCGGAACTTGCGCCGACTTGCCAACGGCCCCGCCCAACAGCAAAAGAGCTGCCGCAAGCGCCCACGTGGGGCCCGACGGAAATTGCACGGAAACGCGCTGCATCAGCTCCTGAATCTGCAGCGTGCCCAGCCTTGTGAACAACAAGAACAATGCGACCATCAGGGCACAATCACCGACGCGCGTCACGATGAAGGCCTTGCGGGCGGCTCGCCCGTTTGCCGGATCGCGGTACCAGAAGCCGATCAGCAGATAACTGCACAGGCCCACGCCTTCCCATCCGAGTAAGAGGAGGAGAAGGTTGTTACCAAGCAGTAGCGTAAGCATCGACGCGACGAACAGGTTCATGTAAGCGAAGTAGCGGCTGTAGCTCTCGTCTTCGATCATGAACTCGGCCGCATAGATATGGATAAGGAAGCCGACGAACGTAACCACCAGAACCATGACAAGCGAAAGCGCGTCGAGGTACAGTCCGATTTGCGGCTGGAAGCCCGCGACACTGATCCATGTCCAGAGCACCTGTGTGTAAGCGTTGCCCGCCGGTGGGGCTATTACGAAGCTGGCCGCGACCAGAGCTGCAACCAAGGCTGACAGTCCGATGGACCCCACGCCCACGGCAGCAACGGCCTTCCGCTGCAACATTGAGCCAAACAGAATGAGCAAGGTCGCGCTGACGAAAGGCACTGTCGGAATGAGCCACAACCAGCTGATCACGTCATCCTCTCATTTCACTAATTGCATCCACATCAAGCGACTTGAAGCGGTGATAGATCTGCACGACCAGCGCCAGTCCTACGGCTACTTCTGCAGCTGCCATCGCCAGAATGAACACAAACATGACCTGAGCGTCCGCCTGCTGCCATCGCGACCCGGCAACCACAAATGCCAGCCCCGCGGCGTTGAGCATGACCTCCAGCGACATAAGAACAAAAATCAAATTACGTCGTACGAGCAGACCGGTCAGTCCCAGCGAGAACAAGCTCCCCGCCAATAGCAGCCCGTCCCTCATCGGTAGCTGTGTCATGTTGAATCTCCGGTTTTTCCGTTTTGCGGAGGCCCAGGTGATATGCACCCACCAGCCCCGCCAGCAAGAGCATGGAGGCCAGCTCCACACCGATCATGTAAGGTCCAAACAAGGCGATCCCAACTGCTTTGGGTCCAGTGGCGCCGGTTCCCAGGCCCGCGGATGCGCCTCGTGCCAAATAGACGACTTCGACAATCAGGATGCCGGCCAGAATCACCGGGCCAGTCCAGATTCCCGGCGTCAACCACTGTCGCTCCGTTTCCGCAGCGTGCCTTCCGAGGTTGAGCATCATCACGACGAAAAGGAAAAGCACCATGATGGCGCCTGCGTAGACGATGGCCTCGAGCGCCGCGACGAAGGGCGCCCCAAGCGTGAAGAACACGACCGACACCGCAAGCAGCGACACGATCAGGTAAAGAAGCGCGTGAACGAGGTTCAAGCGCGTTAGCATGAGGGCAGTCGAAATGACGGCGATCCCACCCGCGATGTAAAAAGTTGCTTCCATACTGACCTCACGGCAACAGCGAGTGCACGTCCACCGGCGGTGCTTCATGTGCCGCCTCGCCCTTGTCCTTTCCGCCCATCTGCACTCCGGCTACGCGCCAGAAGTTATAGCCGGGGTACTTCCCGGGCCCATCGATGAGCAGGTCGGGTTTTTCGTAAACCAGGTTCTGGCGGTGAAACTCGCCCATCTCAAAGTCCGGCGTCAATTGAATGGCGTACGTCGGGCAGGCCTCTTCGCAATAGCCGCAAAAGATGCAGCGCGAGAAGTTGATGCGGAAGAATTCCGGATACCGCCTCCCGTTTTCGTCCTCCGTCGCCTCTAGCGCGATGCAGTCGACCGGACAGGCGACCGCGCAGAGGTTGCACGCCACACAGCGCTCGCGGCCGTCCGGATCGCGCGAAAGGACGATCCTGCCGCGGTAGCGCGGCGTGAGATACGGCTTCTCCTCCGGATATTGGACCGTAATCCTCTTTTGGAAGGCGTGGAGGAAGACGTACCAGATCGTTCGAAGTATGCTGAACATGGACTATCTCCGCAATAAAACCACCGCGCCGGCCAGCAGCACGTTTATGAGAGCCAGGGGCAACAGCACTTTCCAGCTCATCGACATAAGCTGATCAAATCGCGGGCGCGGCAAAGCAGCCCGCAGCAAAACAAAGAAGGAAATAAAGAAGAAGGTCTTGATCAAGATCCAGACCAGGCCGGGCAAAACCGGCCCTAGCCAACCGCCAAAGAAGAGAACCGAGATCATCGCCGAAATGAGAGTGATCCCCATGTACTCCCCGACAAAAAACATGCCGAACTTCATTCCCGAGTATTCGGAGTGATAGCCCGCGACCAGTTCGCTTTCGGCTTCCGACAGATCGAAGGGTATGCGGCGCGTTTCAGCTAAACCGGCAATCAGAAAAAGAACAAAGCCAGGAAGCTGCGGGATCACGAACCACAGGTGCCTCTGCGCTTCGACAATGGCCGGCAGACTGAACGATCCCGCCAAGGTCACAACGCCCATGAGCGATAGGCCCATAAAGACTTCGTAGCTCAGCATCTGGGCCGCAGCCCGCATCCCGCCAAGCAGGGCGTACTTATTGTCGGAAGACCATCCTGCGAGCACGACGCTGTAAACTCCGAGCGACGACATGGCGAGAAAGAACAACAGGCCGACGTTCAGGTCCGCGACGATGATGCCAGGCGCGACCGGAAGTACCGCGAAAGACATGAGCACAGTCACGAAGATGATGGCCGGGGCCAGAATGAAAACAGGTTTGTCCACGAAGGGCGGGACCCAGTCCTCCTTCATGAAGATCTTGATGGCGTCCGCGACGACCTGCAGGAGGCCGAAAGGCCCGGTGCGGTTCGGACCGAATCGGTCCTGCCAGAGGGCAAGCAAACGGCGCTCTACATATATAAGAGAGGCTGCGATCGTGAGGGCCACGATCACGATTCCGAGGATCGAAAGAAGCGGGTACGGACTTGTCATCTCGCCCTCTCGATCTTGCCCCACGCGGGCATGGTGACTCCGCTCAGCGGTGCGATTCCGGCGGACAGACACGCAACGCCGCGCGGAAGGTCAGGTCGGAGGCGCACGGGAAGGCGGAACTTACCACTCGCACAACTCACTTCCACTTCGCTGCCGTCGGCCAGATCAGCGCAGTTAACGGCCACGTGCGCTTTCGTCGCCAGCTCAGCAAGTCCCTGCGCCGCCGGACTCAATTCCTCGGAGCCGACGAAGTGATACATGGGCAGCAGCAGCCACTCACCTTCGCGCGGTTCGAAGGCGGGCGGGACAGCGCCGAACCAGGACTGGCCGTTCGCCGGTTCAGGTTCGAACATGCGCACGCCTGCCTCGCCGCTACGCAAAGGTCCGCCTGGTTCCGTTTGATAGGTATTCGTCGCCTGAATGGAATTCCAGCCGGGCGACCAGAAAAACGGGATCAGAGCTGCGGGAGGTTTGTCCGGCGTTCCTTCCATCGAGAAAGACAACGCCGAATCGGGATCCTCGGCGGTCTTCGGCTCGGAAATATTGATGTTGACGAGCGCGGCGGTTCGGCCGCTCTCGCGATGGGGCGAGCGCGGGATTTTCGCGCCCGCAATTCGAAACGCGGCTGAGGGTGCCGCATACGACGCGGGTGCGAGTTCGGGCAATTCCCTCGATAGGGCCGCAAGTACGTCGTCCAGGTTCTGCCAGTGATCCGGTTTTAACCAGCGCCAGCTTGCTAGAACTTCGTTCTGCGGACCAAAGACCTGGAAGAATCTCTGGGCGCGCCCCTCGCTGCTGATGAATGTGCCATCGGATTCGGCGAAGGTCCCGGCCGGCAGTTGCAACTCGGCTTTTTCGGTAGTCGGGTTGGACAGGTGATCGAGGACGATCACGTGTTTGGCTGCAGCCAGGAACGCATCCACTTCGGCCACGGGCGCACGTCGATAAAGATCATTTTCGAGGATGATTACGGTGTCCGCGCGTCCACTCTTTACGGCTTCAAAGGCCGCGGTAAGCGGCGAGCCGCCAATCAGAGCCGCACCCACGGTGTTGCATTCGGGGGCCGTTAAGCTAAGTGAAGCGTGTGCTGCCATCGCCACATTGGCGGCGGCTTCCATAACGGCCTCGCTGTAACAGCTCATGCCGGAAATCACGAGGGGCTTCTTCGCACCTTTCAGAGCGTTCGCAATTTCAGCGGCCAGCGGGAACTCCTGGGCCGAGGGCGCCTCCGGCTCGAGAGCGTGGGCTACGGCGAAGCCCAGCCGCGCGAGATCGTCAGGCGCGCCGCGGAATGTAGCGGTAGCAACCTCGTCGAGGCGGGTGGCATACGGGGTGGCAATGTACAGCGGGCCTTTGGAGTCCTGCAGCGCGTCCCGCACTCCGTGATCCATCCACAACGGGACGTTCGCTCGCCTGGCAATCTCCATCGGTTGCTGGCGCACCGACTGGCGGAGAGACAGTGCCATCCTTGGGGCGACGTTCGTGAGGTCCTCGCCCAGAATGAATACCGCGTCAGATTCTTCAATCTCGCGCACGGTGGGCGTACGCATGGGACCGCGCCGCAGAATCTCGATCATCCGGATGGCCAGCTTCGCTTGAGCATCGCCCATCCCCGAATAGAATTGCTCGCGGCCCAAAAGCGTCCGCAGGGCAAAATTCGACTCAAGCGACGCGCGCGGCGAGCCAATACCTATCACTCTGCCGCTGGCGGCCCGTTCTTCCAGATGGCGCCGGGCCGCCTCAACAGTCACGGGCTTGCCATTGAGCAGCGTTTGCCGAAACCGTCGTTCGCTGTTGACGAACTCATAACCAAATCGACCGCGGTCGCACAGGAAGTAGCCGTTCACTTCGTGGTTGTAGCGGTTCACGATACGCCGCAACGTGCCATAGCGCTCACCGGCATCGATGTTGCAACCCAGAGCGCAATGTACACAAACCGACGGAGCGAACTGCTGGTCCCACTTACGGGCGTAGTGGTGCTTCAGCGTCTTGTCCGTGAATACACCTGTGGGACAAATTTCGACGAGGTTCCCGCTGAACTCATTCTCCAGGACGCCATCTTCGTTGCGGCCGAAGAACACGGTATCGCGCGAGCCGAACGCGTTCAGATCTTTGCCGCCCGCGTAGTCGCGGTAATAGCGGACGCAGCGGTAACACTGGATGCATCGGTTCGCCTCGTGATTCACCAGCGGGCCCAGGTCCTGGTTGCGAAACGTGCGCTTCTCGAATTCATAGCGCCGGTAATCGTGACCGGTCATGACGGTCATGTCCTGCAGATGGCACTCGCCGCCTTCATCGCACACCGGGCAGTCATGCGGGTGATTCAGCATGAGTCCTTCAACGACACCCGCGCGGAAGGCGCTAGCTTCCGCATCCGCGATCGAGATGCGCGTGCCCTCCGCAGCCGGGGTCATGCAGGACATCACGATCTTGCCTTCCGCGTCGTGCTCATCTTTGAAAAGTTTCACGGCGCACTGGCGGCAGGCGCCCACCGACCCCAAAGCCGGGTGCCAACAGAAATACGGCAGGTCCAAGCCCTGCGACACACAGCCGTGGAGCAAGTTCTCCGAGGGGTTCATCTGGTACGGTTTGTTGTCAACGTAGACGGTAGCCATACCTATCTCCAGGGGCAGCGGTGCTCAGCGATGTGCCGCTCAAAATCGTCGCGGAAATATTTCATGGCGGTCTGCAGCGGGTCAGCGGCCCCCGGTGCGAGTGCGCAGAACGTGCTTCCGGGACCCCACATGTTGGTTTGCGAGGCAAGCTTGTCGAGGTCGCCCGGTTTTCCTTGGCCGTCTTCGATCGACCGCAGAATCCGTTCCGCCCAACCCAACCCGCTCCAGCAGGGCGTGCAGAAACCGCAGGATTCACGCGCGAAAAACTTCGTCATGTTCCACGCCATGCCCACTGGACAGGTATGGTCATCCAGCACGATCATCGTGCCTGTACCCAGACGGCTGCCGGCCTTAGGCATCTCCGTGAAGTCCATGGGCGTGTCCAGATGCTCTTCGACGATGAAAGGCGTAGAGCTGCCGCCCGGCACTAATCCGCGAAACTTCAGCCCATCACGCATGCCGCCGGCGTGCTCTTCGAGAACTTCACGGGCTGTAGTTCCCATGGGTAGTTCCCAAAGGCCAGGACGCTTCACTTTTCCGCTGACACCGTATAGCTTGGTGCCGCCATCTTTTGTCCGGCTCAGGCCGTGGAACCACTCCGCACCATTGCTGATAATGTGGGGCACGCAACTGATGGTCTCGACGTTGTTCACTACGGTTGGTTTGCCGAACAGGCCCACTACGACAGGAAAAGGCGGCTTCGCTCTCGGGTTCGCACGCTTGCCTTCCAGCGCATTCAGTAATCCGGTCTCATCACCGCATATGTAGCGGCCGCCGCTGAGATGCAGGTGCAACTCAAGGCTGTAGCCGGAACCGAGGATGTTTTTCCCCAGATAACGACGTTCGTATGCTTCCGCGATCGCGCGCGAAAGCCGGTCCGCAGCCAGCGTGTATTCCCCACGCAGAAAGATGTAAGCGATGTCAGCTTCGATCGCGAAGCCTGCCAGGATCGCGCCCTCGATGAGTTGGTGTGGGTTCCGCTCCAGCAGGAACCTGTCCTTGAAGGTGCCCGGCTCCATCTCATCGGCGTTGACAATCAGGTAGGTGGGATTGGGCGCGTCCTTGCCCCGCGGGACAAATGACCATTTCACGCCGGTGGGAAACCCAGCTCCGCCCCGGCCGCGCAGGTTCGCGTTTTTCACCTCTGCGGTGACCGCTTGTGGGGTCATCCCGCCGGTCAGCACCTTTCGGACCGCCTGGTATCCACCAGCCTGCGCGTAGGCCGGCAAATCCAGAACAGATCCATCGGGGCGGATATTTCCGGTCAGCGGTTTTTCGGTGGAGCTGGTCATTTGTAATTCTCTAGCTGGGTGTCGATTTTCTGCGGATCCAGATCGGTGTGCAGATCGCCGTCCACCATCAACGCCGGGGCATGGTCGCAACATCCCAGGCAGACGGTCGGCAGCAGGGTGAAACGATTGTCGGGCGTCGTTTCGCCCAGCCCGAGGCCGAGGCGTTGCTGGAGATGTTCCCGCAGTTGCTCGCAGCCCATAATCCAACAGCTCACGCTGTCGCAGACGGAGATGACGTGGCGCCCGACCGGCCTGCGATATATCAGGTTGTAAAAGGTGGCGATGCTGTCCAGGTCCGTCGGAGACATGCCGATATGTTCAGCGATGTCGTGCAGGCTCTCGTCGGACACCCAGCCGCGGTGTTTCTGGACGATCTTGAGCGCGTCTATGGAAGCGGCTTCCCGCCTCGGATAGTGCGCCGCCTCGCTCTCGATCTCGTGAATTTCTTCCGTCGTCAACATCGCTAAATCCTCACCGGTCGACATCTGCCAAGACAAAATCAAGGCTGCCCAAAATCACGACCAAATCTGAAATCGTCAACCCGCGCGACAGGAGCGGTAGGGTTTGAATATGTGCAAAAGATGGCGTACGGATACGCGTGCGGTATGAAACAGTGCTGCCGTCGCTCACCAGGTAATAGCCGTTGTTTCCTTTCGCGGCTTCAATCGCGCCGAGGGCTTCGCCCGGTGGAATCACCGGTCCCCAGCTCACTCCCAGGAAGTGCGTGATCAGCGTCTCGATGTCGTGCATCGTGCGCTCCTTCATGGGCGGGGTGGCCAGGTGATGGTCCGACTTGTATGGACCCTCGGGCATATTTTTCACGCATTGCTCGATGATCCGCAGGCTTTCCCGCATCTCCTCGATGCGCACCGCCGCACGCGCATAGCAATCGCCCTTGGTAGCTGTGGGGATATCGAACGCAAACTGTTCGTAGCCGCTGTAGGGCTGCTTCTTACGGAAATCCCATTCCAGACCGCACGCCCGCAGATTCGGGCCCGTGACGCCCCAGTCGATTGCCTCATCGGCGGTGAATGCGCCGATACCCTGGGTGCGCGCTTTGAAGATCGCGTTTCGCATGATCGTGCGGTCATACTCGATCAGGCGCGGCGGAAGGTACCGGATGAAATCGACGAACAGCTTTTGCCAGCCCTTTGGCAGGTCCGCGGCCACGCCGCCGACGCGAAACCATGCTGGGTGCATGCGCGCGCCGGTAATCGCCTCAATGATGCCGAACGCACGTTCGCGATCGTTGAACGTGAAGAACACCGGCGACATCTGCCCGAGGTCCTGTGCGAACGTCCCATACCAGACCAGGTGGCTGATGATGCGAAACAGCTCCGAGAGCATCACACGGATTACCTGCGCACGCGGCGGCACCTTGATTCCGGCCAGCTTTTCAGCCGCCGTCAGATAGGCCAGATTGTTCATCACTCCGCCGAGGTAATCGATCCGATCGGTATATGGGATATAGCTGTGCCAGGACTGCCGCTCACCCATCTTCTCGGCGCCGCGGTGGTGGAACCCGATCTGGGGAATCGCATCGACGATCTCCTCGCCGTCAAGCTGCAAGGCGATGCGCAACACGCCATGTGTCCCGGGGTGCTGCGGGCCGATGTTAAGAAACATGAAATCCGCGCCGTCGCGCTCCCGGCGCATGCCCCACTCCTCCGGACGGAACAGAAGAGCCTCCTGCTCGGCATTCTCCTTTTCGGACGACAACTGATACGGCTCCATTTCCGTCGCGCGCGCCGGGTGCTCTTTGCGCAGCGGGTGGCCCGCCCAGCTCCTCGGCATGAGGATTCGCTCCAGGTGCGGGTGGCCGTCGAAGGTGATCCCGAACATGTCCCACACTTCGCGCTCGTACCAGTTCGCTGCGGGCCAGATGTGAGTAATGGTGGGCAGCGAGAGGCGGCCTTCGGCCAAAGCTACCTTGATGCGCAGGTATTCGTTCCGCGGGAAAGAGAGCAGATGATAGACGACGGTGAAATCGCTGGCAGGCTGTCCCTCACGATGTACCCTCATGCGCTCGTCGATAGCGGAAAGGTCGTATAGCATCGCGTAGGGCTGCTCGATCTCTTCCTTGAGAAAGCCTAGGAGCGCGGGCACGCGCTCTTTCGCCACCCAAAACGTGGCTATGTGATCGCGCGTTGCCTGAGCTACCGCAGCCGGGCCAAACCGCTCGCTGATTTCCTCTGCAATAGTGGGAACGGCGATCATATTTCGTCGGTCTCCCGCAACATCGTCATCTTCTTCCGCGATGGTTGCATCAGGTCTCTCATCGAGGGCATAGACGCGCGAGTGGTTTCCTGAGGGCCAACGACCCAACTCAGCGGGCGCCGCTCCGTTGCCACAGCCTGCCGCAACAACAGCAGTCCTTCCAGAAACGCTTCTGGCCGCGGCGGGCAGCCCGGCACATACACATCCACGGGCAGGAACTTGTCGACGCCCTGAACCACGCTATAGATGTCGTACATGCCCCCCGAATTCGCGCACGATCCCATGGAGATCACCCAGCGCGGCTCCATCATCTGTTCGTAGAGCCGCTGGACAATGGGCGCCATCTTCAAGAAGACCGTCCCGGCGACCACCATCAGATCTGCTTCCCGAGGCGTGCCGCGAATAACTTCGGCGCCGAAGCGCGAAACATCGAACTTGCTGGTAATGCTGGTTGCCATCTCCACGTAGCAGCAGGAGAGCCCGAAATTGAAGGGCCACACCGAATTCTTGCGGCCCCACTGCACCAGGTCCTCGAGGCGGGACAGAACGATGCTTCGCCGCACGGCTTGTTCCAGCGGTTCCGGGTCCTGAATCGCGGTGAGTCCCGTTACATCCGGCTTGGTTAATGTCCACTGCATGCGATTCTCACCTCGAACGAACCGATTTGCTCGACCAGTCCAACGCCCCGATTCTCCAGACATACAGCAGCGCTGCAGCCAGGTTTGCGACAAACAGCACAACTCCCCAATATCCGGCCCAACCTAGTTCGCGAGCCGCTCCGGCCCAGGCGTATATGAAGACCGCTTCCAGATCGAAGACAACGAAGAACATTGCCACTAGGTAGTACCGCATCGAAAAGCGCACGTGTGCGGATCCCTGCGAAACGATGCCGCCTTCGTACGGCTCGGCGGTGGCAGGTTCGGAGTGCCTTTGTCCTAAGACGTAAGAGACGGCGAGAACCGCTGCGACCAGAATAACGACGAAGCCGAAATAGACCAGCAGCGGCCAGCTCATATGTTTAGTCCTCTCAGTCGGCAAGGCGTTGCACGCCATGCATTGTTGTGGTTCTCTATCCTCTGCGTCCTAATGCAGGACGTTCATGTTTTCGCGGCCTCCAAGGTGGTTCGTAGTGTCGAACTAGTCCAGGGAGGTGCGCGGGGCAACTAAGCACGCTGAGGAGTTCGTCCATTGGCTGCGGCAACCCGAGATCCCCACTGCATGAGCTGTTTCGTGCAGTCGTCGCGGTCGAGGGTGCACTCGATCAGCGTCGGGCCGGTCGTGTGAGCGAGCGCCTCTTCAATGGCTGCGGCCAGTTCCCTTCCAGTGGTAGCGCGAAACCCTCGGCCATTACCATCAGTGGAATTGAATACGCTCATGATGCCCGCATAGTCCCAGTTCTTTATGTTGTTGTATGGCCCGTCGTGAATCTCGACTTCAATCGTGTAGCCACGATTGTTAATCAGGAAGATCATGACCGGCAGCTTGAGTCGTACCATCTGGCAGACCTCCTGCGCGGTCAGCTGGAACGACCCATCACCTACCATCAGGACGATCCGACGATCAGGAGTGGCCACAGCGTATCCGAACGTCGCCGGTACGGACCAGCCGATGTGACCGTATTGCATTTCGATCTCGAACTTGGCGCCGTCCGGGAGGGCCATATTGAAGCCGTTGAACCAGGAATCGCCGGTTTCGACGATCAGCGTTGTATTGGGATCGATAACGTCTTGAATCTGACGGCACATTTCAGCGCGCGTCAGCGGAGCGTCCGGGCATGTTATTGCTGGTTGGGTATATTCAACCCGCGTACGCTGGAACTCAATTAAAGTTGTAGGGTTGCTCGGGTTGTTTCTCACTGAGTTCGCGAGTGCGGTCAAGAAATCCTGCAGGAAGACGTCGTTATAAGTGACTCCAGCGACGTGAACACGGTCCGGATCCACATGTATTGTTTTTCTCACTGCAGGTTGTGAAGACCATCCCACTGTTGTGTAGTCATTGAAGATCGGCCCAGCCGCTAGTACTGCGTCAGCCGATTCAATCAACTCGCTGCAACCTGGACTGCTGACTGAACCTAGATAGAGGCCGATAAACTGCGCGTGCTCTTCCGGGAAGAAACCTTTCGCGCTGGGCATGACGGCGACGCCGCAGCCGACTGCTTCAGCGAGGTCGCGAAACGCGTTCACTCCGCCGTATGATCTCAGCCTGGGTCCCGCAAGAAGAACTGGCCTAACTGCCTTCCGAAGAAAGGCGCTTGCAGCAGCCACCGCCGCGGCCAACGACACTGGATCACTCTTAGGTAAGTCCAGGAGCGAGGCGCGCGGCGTGGGGGCCGAGCAAAGAGCACCAGCCAAGTTACAGGGAATTTCGATGTAGACGGGCTTTCTCTGTCGGAAGGCAGCGCGAATAGCTTTATCGATCAGCCAGGGCGCTTCTTCTGGGTGCGTGATTGCGACCGCCTCACACGTAATGTGGCGCGCCATCTCTAATTGATAGCGAAAGTCTAGTGTCCCCAAGGTGTGGTGCAACAGATGGTAAGCACCGAGATCGTTTGTGTTTGGGCTGCCGGAGATGAGTATTACAGGAAGGCTCTCAGCATAGGCAGAGGCGAGAGCGTTGAACGCCGACAAAGCCCCGACGGTGTAAGTAACTACACAGGCCGCAGCACCGTGCGCGCGCGCATAACCTTCAGCAGAAAACCCGCAATTGAGTTCGTTGCAGCAATAGACCTGCCTGACGTTCTCGTTCAGGAGAAGCTGATCTAACAGAACAAGGTTGTAATCCCCTGCTACTGCGAAGTGATGCTTAAGCCCAATCTGCTCTAGCCGGGTCGCTAAATAACTGCCTACGGTAACTGTGGAAGGCGACGAATTAGCCTTTGTTGCCGATGATTGTTTTTGTGCTGCTGAGCGCTTCGTTCTGGGTTGGATAGTTGTGATCATAGGCCCTGTGCCTTCCCTTTAAGAGAAAGCACGCTAGGGGCCAATTACAATCAACGCGAGGAGCCGTTACGAAACAGCGCGAAATGAGCGACTTCGAGGAGGACGTTGGCGGCGCTTGTGTCCGCGATATGCATGCTTCGGTGCCTATATTCTGTCACTTGGCCAAGCTTTCACCATTTGACCGACTCTGCACACTAAATGAAGACACTGCTGCCGGATGCCCAGTTCATCGCGGAAGTAAACGTAAGAGTCCGTTACGGCTTCCATAGAGAGTGAGCTACTTACCTTTGTTTCGAACTCTTTTGGTTGAAATCCGCTCGTATCTAGGCGGCGGGTCAAGCCATCTGCTGTCAAGCTTTTGAACAGTTCGTTGGAAATCGTTCAACTGGGTCAGAAATAGGGCTGCGCCTTTCGACTGCGTTTTCCGGGCACTCGCTTGAGCGGCGAAGAGGAGCGGTTAGCCGAGCGCACGCTTAGACACAAGCGTGCTCCCTCGTCAGTCCGTCCGTCGGCAACCCGTCCAGGGGGAGGTCAAAAAAGACTTCTGGAACGCCTTGGGCCTGCAGATATAGGTTAGAAGTTTATGCTTAATCCAAACTCCATTGTGCGGGGCGCGCCCAGGTTGAAGACGCCTGTGCCGGCTCCGACACGGTTAGTGATTCGGGTGGCTGGCGTCGTTCCGTTAATCGAACCTGGAGTTCCCGTCAGACCGCCAGTTAATGCGTTCGGCGGCAGATCGAAGTTCGCCATATTGAACAGATTGAAGAAGCCGACACTGGGTTGGAGTGCGATGACGTGCGAGTAGGCTTCTATCTTGTAGGTCCAAGCCAGGTTCAGGTCGAAGTCGCGCAGGTTGCCCATGCTGACCTGGTTGAGAGGAGCGAACTGTAGTGTGCAGTTCCGACTGTTGATGCTGCCACCTGCAACGCATGGCGCCACCGCCCCGAGCTGCTGCAACTGTGTCGGTGTGAACAAGCCGTTCTGGATCAGCACCTGCCCGGCAGGCGTGGGTTGATTGCCATACTTGTTGTTGTATTGGGTAAGCAACTGGTTAATGGTGCTTCCATTCGCCTGCGATCCAAACGCTCCATTCACCGTGCCCGGCAGCGGGTCCTGCGTCGTACCGTCGCCGGTGAAGTCAGTCTGGAAAATTGCGCCCGGACCGCTGCCCGGCACTTCGATCGGGACTGACAATGCCGAATAGAAATGGCCGATGAACGAAAGTTGAAAATTCCAGCGTAGCCCACTGACGACGCCAAAAGATAATTGGTTCGGCCGGTTCAGCAGCGAAGGCCCAAAGTATCGGTTGGGCTTGTCATTGTCGAACGCAGCAGGGATGAAATCCTGGTCGCTGTTGGCGATGCCGCCCAGGACGCCGAGAATTCCCGGTCCACCACCTGAATTCTTGAACGACGAATACGAGTAGGAGATCTGTGCATTCACGGAACGCAGGCCCTTGAAAAGATTCGTCTTCTGGTAGACCAGCTTCACATCGAGCGCGTTGTACTTGGAGATGCCGGCGGGAACCAGGAAGGGCATCGCCGGAGCGTTCGGATTTTCGCCGCCGAACGCGCAACCCGTCTTGCACGTGCCGCCGAGATCACCCTGTGAGTCGAGACCATTCTGCGCAAAGTTCGAGATGGTCGCGCCGGCCGCTATCGCACAATTAATGGCAGCAACAGTGGTTCCACCGCCGCAGCCGAATTGGCTAGTCGTCGCGGATATGGCAGCCAGGGCGGAGTTCTTGTAGAAGTAGCGCACGTCGCCCGTGTGATTCTGATCGACGCCTAGAAGCAGACCCGTGGTTACATTGCGGACGTAATCCACGCTTAGCACCACGCCCGGGCTAAGCTCACGCTGAATGCCTACGTTGATCTGCGTCGAACGAGGAGTCTTGTAGTCAGGAGCGAACAACCCGAGCCGGAAGTTGATCCCGGGCTCCAAGAATCCGGTTTGTAAGTAATTGGGATTAGGATTCGTGAGGCTAAAGGGCGATAACGCCTGATATTCCGCTTGCAGCTGCGCAATCTCCGAGGCTGCGTCGCCAATGCGAACTGGACTGCCTGGAGAGCCACACTCTGCCGGCCCGCCAGATAACGGCACTCCGGGCAGCTGGAAACCTTGACCGGCATTGCAAACAGCCGGTGTCTGCAGGAATGCTCCGGTCGGCAGTCGCAATGGACGATCAAACAGGACGTTGTTCCATATCACGTTTTCGTAATACAGACCGATACCCGCGCGGATAGCCGTCTTGCCGTCTTTCCACGGGTCCCATGCGATTCCCAGTGACGGGCCGAAATTCAGATTCGGATTGGGAATTGGAGCGCCCAAGTTCGGCCAGCTCGGTATTAGGTTGTTAAGGTAGGTTTGTGCCGGCAAGTCACTGTCGGTGCGGCCGGTGTCGCGGTCGTAACGCAAGCCAAGGTTCACCGTGAAGTTAGGAAACATCGTCCAGGTGTCTGCGATGTAGAGTCCGAGTCGATTATCGGGACCGAGTCCACCCGCGGGGAAGCCGAACGCCGGCTGCGTGGTGGAGAAGCCCTGTCCGTTGCCGAGGATCACGGTTTCCACAGGGTAGTTCAGCGGATTCGATGCACCGCCGGGGAAAGGACCAGTCGCAGCAAACGCCATGTCGTTAATCCCGTTGAATTCATTCTGGTTGGTGATGATCTGTGGCGCCAGCGCAAATGCCTTAGCGAAGTTGCCGCCCTGAATGTGGTTGAAGTCCACACCGTAGCGGAGGATATGCCTTCCCAGGGTTTTCCCGCCGTCGTAACTGATCTGCTTATTGCTCTGCAGAGTGCTCTGCGGAGCCAGAAGGTTCGGACCGGTTTGCGGCCCATTGACCAGGAAAATGTTCACGTATTGACCGTTACCCGGAAAGTCCGATAGCGGCAAACCGCTGCCAATCGTAGCGTCAACGATCTCGTTCTGAAATTTCAAATAGCCGAAGCGGAAGCTGTGCGTCCACGGCCCGGTCGTGAAATCGGCGCCGCCCACGTAGTTGCGTGAGTAATTCTTCGATTGATAGACCTGGAGGCTATCGGAGAAGAACGTTCCGTCCGCCTGGATCTGCGAGTAGTTGAAACGGAAGAACAGCTTCACCTTGTGCAGTGCGACATAGTCGAGACGTCCAAGGAAGTTCGGATTTTTGTAGGGAGAATTGTAGCCGCCACCGAAGTTCTGAAACGGCGGCGCATACACTACAGGTGTGAACAGGTTCTGGTACGTCGCGTCGCCCTCAGCGAAATAGAAGAGCTTGTCCTTGACGAATGACCCTCCCAGGGTGCCACCGTACTGATTGCGATGGTAGTTGGGATCGGGCTGGCCGGCGGGCTTGGGCAGCGACGCATCGACATTGCTGCTGCGGTAATACTCATACCCACTGCCATGGAGCGTGTTGGTGCCAGACTTGGTTGACACGTTTACCACGCCGGATGAGCTCAGACCGTTGGAAATATCCATCGTGGACTGGGTGATCTGGAACTCCTGGATCGCGCTAGCGGAAATGTTGCCGGTGGTCGTGCCAACGGTCTCGTCCGAGATGTCGATGCCGTCCACCTGGATGCGAGCAGTACGTCCGAAGCGCGAACCGATGGAGACTGACTGATAACCGATTTTGGTCGGGTCGAAGTTGGTGCCGTCCTGGATCTGCACGCCGGGTTCAAGTTGCGCCAGGTCAAGGAAATTGCGCCCATTTACGGGCAGGCTATCGATTTGACTGGCCGTGAGCACGCCTTCCACCGAAGTGGTCTCGGTATTGACCGTCACCGTCGACGCATCCACCCTGACGGTCGTGGACTCTTGGCCAATCTTCAGGCTGAAGTCGACCGCGGTATTGTTGGCGATCCTGACATTTACCCGCTCCTCGGAGGTTTCGAAGCCCGTCGCTTGGACCCTCACGGAATACTGGCCCGGGGGTATAGAGCCGGAGTTGTAAAAGCCGCGGGAGTTGCTATTGACGTTGGTGGTGGCGCCGGTGTCGATGTGGGTGATGGTTATCCTTGCCCGAGGTACAGCGGCACCGCTTGGGTCAACCACCGTGCCGTTGATATTGCCGGTTGAGATTGTCGCCTGGCTTTGCAGAATGGAGGGAAGGAGGAGAGAAACTGCCAGCACAGGAATTGCGACAATCAGTCTTTCGTTCTCGGTCAAACCAGCTCTTAGGATCGGCATGCACCTTCTCCTTTTGCCGCCTGCGAACCTCCCCGGTAACCTAAAGAGCAGCCAGTTTGGTTCTCACTCGGTGCGGTTAACCGCTAACAGAAGTCACCACAGTGACCTATTGTGCTGTTTCTTTGGTTTCGGCGAAATATGGTCCGGTGGAGTAAAGTCATCGTCAGGCCTCCGCGCGCCGGGGCTGTTTTGAGCAAATGCGTCAGACGAATTTGCCCCAATGAGTTTCCCAGCGCTCGTCTAGTTGCATTTCCCAACGTTTGGCCGGCGACTTTAATGTGTCGCGTTTACTCTTGACCACTCTGTGCCGCCGCTTGCTCAACTGCCGGCGGGGACGGCTCGGCTAGACTCGGATCCTCGAGTGCAATGAGCCGAGTCACAAGGGCAAAAAGGAAGCCGGCGGAGAGCCCGCACATCAGTACCCCTGTGACACTTTCTGCCGGGCCTATCAATCGCCATGTTGGGCGGAGCAGAATATCCGCCGCGCCGACTGTCGAGTAATTGGCGGCGGAAAAATAGAAAGCCGCTTCCCAGGTTGCAAGAAGGCGCCCGCGATAAAACCCAGCCCACAATAGAATCTCGGCCATCTGGAGGCAGACTAGCAGACTGGTGAATCGCAGGACGAGCAAAAAGGAGCGGACCAGGCCGAGCCTGTGAATGCCATTAGGAAACTGCGCTTTTGTCCACTCGATGAGAGCAGTCATGCCCGCGCACTGCACTAAGACTGTGAGTGCGACGAGAACAACCGCTGCAATGTTCTGGTCGAGGAAGATCATAGACCGGCTCCGTTCACTCGCATCGGCATCCGTCCCAGGCACTGTCATCGACAAGCTGATTTCAGCTTATGGCAAGTGAGCGCTACCAGTTGCCCGGCGCACAATTGGCTGGCAAGCTTCCTCCATCAACTCTGTCCCACTCGCTACCTTCCTCCCCAAGTGGCCTTTAAAATGGGCAGGCTCAGGAAGCGGGGGGCCGAGGCACTACCAATGCCAGGTACGTGGCGGCCTTAACGCTTTTGCAGGCTGGCGATGCGATCGGCCAGTCCCATGGTCTTCAATATCCCAGGACTTGCTTCTTCCATCGCAAGTGGCTCGTGGCAGGTGTTGCAATCCTGGGTGATGGTCAACTTCCGATCGGATGTGGAGTGCGATCCATCATGGCAGCGAAAGCACCCCGGGAAATCAGTATGCCCGAGATTGTTGGGGTATGTGCCCCAGGTGACCTTGAGATCGGGAAACACATTCCGGTTGTAGATTGCAGCTATCTCAGTCCCGGCGGTGGAGATATCGCCGGCGCGCTCCGACAGGATGAGGGGATAGCTTTGCTGATAGAAGCGAGTTAACGTCGCCGGGATCGTCCGCGACGCCTCTTCGTTGCTCGAGTACGTGGCCTTGAGCAATTCGACGGCTTTCTTCTTGATGAAGGGCAGCGTGGTAGAAATGCGTCCCAGGCCCATGGCTGTGTCCACGGCGCGCTCCGGAAGCTCAAACGTGTGAGTCGGACGGTTATGGCAGTCGACGCACTGCATCACCTGCCGGGGCAGGTTCGCGACGGCTTGAGCTGTTGTGCCGTCCGCCAGAAAGGTTCGGATCTCGGAAGTGTTCCGATTGCGGTACTGCACCCAGGGGATGGTCTGACGTTTCGGATCGGCATTGGCATAAGTGATTTCTACTCCGGGGCCGAGATGCTTCCCGTGAATGCCGCCGAGATCTCCTCCGCCGATGAGCATCATCAAAACGGTTTGCGTCTGGGTGTTGGTGGCATCGTCCTGGAAATGATAAATCACGCGCAACTTAGCGGAATCAAACTTCTGCGGCCAATGGCACTGCTCGCAAGTGACGCGGGAGGGGACGAGGCGGTTGGATTCTATGGCCGATTCGATCGGGTAGTGAGCGCGGTGGAAGACTACGTCCCTCAACTGACGGGTACCGGCCATCTTGCTTGCCATCCATCCAGCCGCGCCCGGGGCAACGTGGCAATCCACGCATTCCACGCGGGCGTGGGGCGAGTTCTGATGGGCAGTGAATTCCGGTTTCATGACATGGCAGCTCTGTCCGCAAAACTGGGGCGTTTCCATATGCTGGACAGCGCGGTAGGTACCCTGAGTCCCGATGATGATGTTAGCTGCGGTGGTCACGGCAAAGAAAATTGCGAGCCTCCGAATCAAAGGCCGCCGGTTGGCGCCCGCCAGCAAGGCTTGCTCCGCCGTTTCGATGCGCCGTCGGGCGAGAAAGACCCCGAGTGCGATCAGTGCCAGGCCCAAGATGAAGATAATGGGAATGAAAATAAAGACCAGAATGCCGATATAGGGGTTGCTGGCGTGGCCTCGAAGCTGGATTGGCAGAACAAATAGCCAGGAGAACCCAGCGGTGGTCACCAGCGCGACGCCTAACATGCTGACCCAGTGACTGAAGAGCAGCACCAGTAGGGGGCGTTTGGGGTCGTCGCTCATGGCTTGTCCACTCTGCCATGCTCGGCATCGAGCTTCCACTGCCGCACCGTCTTTAGTCCCAAGTTGGAGCCTGGTTCCTGCGCGAGCTCGCCTAACCCCACGGGTATTCGCGTACAGTAAAATCCCGACCATCGCGCCTTGGACAAAGCAGTTGCATCTTCCGCCCAGGAAAGGCTGGGTAGAAGAATGTATAGCACTGCCGCGATTGCCAGAATCACCAACGCAATTTTCGTTGTCTTCATGACTCGTCCTAGTTGGCCGTTGCTGCAGAACTTGCGCCCCGCAATTCCGTCAGGCTCTTCACCGGCCCATTCGCTCGAGTGCCCGGCTGCTGTGGAGCATACTTGGAGGCACACTTTGCCTGGAGTTGTTTAGCGTGGAAGGCACCATCGTGACCGAGGCTACCCTCGGCTAACGCCTGGGAGTGGTCTTTGAAGGTGTCGGGTGGCGCTTCCGTCCCGCTGTACACCACGCTCAGAAGTTGATCGTTCTCCACCAAGACGAATTCGATTTTGCTGCCTGTGCGCTTGATCGAGCCCGGCTGGACATTTCCACCCACGCGCAGACGACGGCTGTAAGCAGAGTCGCCCATGCTACGCAGTTCCTTGATGGTGACGTAGTAACTCTTGCTTTGCTGCACGCCCGTAAATGCCAGATAACCCAGCGCTATAAGGATCAGAACGATGACGCCACCGAATTTGACATACCTATTGGTCTCGCGCGACATAACAAGTTCCTGCTCCGAGCACACCTTTCTCTTTCAGAGGCCGCGGCAAGTCCAGCGACAGATCTGGCCTGCCTGATATTGACGAAGATCAGACTTCAGGCCGTAGTACCGTCGCTCCCCAGAGAATTCTGCGTCAGTACTGACTTCACATAGTTTTCACCGGCGATCATCATCTGCATCCACATGATGTAGGCTCGGTCGCCTTCGTTCAGGAAGGCCAGAGCTTGTTGCTGGTCCAGAAATCTTCCTTGCTCCTGCATGAGCATTCTCAGGTGGGTGGCCGTGATCTCAGCGACAACTTTCTCGCGTTTCTTTCTTGGGTTCATTAGCTCCCCCCGGTTCAGCAACGCGGATTCACTAAGGACGAATATCTCATTTAGTCACTCAGCATCCCTGTTCCGAGTGTCTGCATTTCATCGACCAAAGTAGCGGATGTGGTGTGAATGGGGCAGAATGGCTTAGTGCGGGGGCTCGGGTGAAAATGTTGACACTTGCTCGAATATTGTCACTGTTCGTCAGATCTGCTGGCTGCTGCACAGGATGAGTTCCAGCGCGAAATCAAGAGTATTCAGGAGGACAATGAAAGTTGTGATGAGGGGCTGCGTCGGGACAGTCGCGATGCATCACCTGACTGGATCATGGCTCCCAGTTGGACTCGCTAGCTTTTTATATAGCTCGGAGTGCGTCCGCTTTCAATTTCCTACATCGAAGGCCGGCATTCCTTCGAAGATCTGTCGGGCGTCGTCCGGATCCACGACTGCCAGCGCAAATCCTACATGAACCAGAATGTAATCTCCTATTGCAGCTTCGGGCGTGTAATCTAAGCAGACCTCTCTGCGGATGTCGCCGAAAGCTACGGTGCCGCGGCGCAAGCCAAGGTGCTGCTCCTTAAGGATAGTCAGGATTTTGCCGGGTACAGCCAGACACATGTCGCCCCTCTGTTTGAGAGCTTTCCTGAACGAATAAACCTTCTGCCACCGGATTGCGGCCATTCGCTGGCGTTTACTTCAGCACACCGGATTGCCTCGCGAGAAATTCCGGTCGGGCGCTGCACAGCCACCAAAGATTTAGCGGGACCGAAGCATTTCGGCGAGAACAACTGACACCGCGCTCTATCAGCAATCGAGCAATGTTATCGACAGCACCCCAGCAAGCGTTTAGCACGGGACCACTAATACGCTTGCCGAATTCGCACGACTCGGGGACGACACCCACGACAATCAGCTCGGACGGGGTTTCACCAGCAAGCCTTAAATGTGCCAGAGATCCTTCAATTCCCGGATCATGGCCGGTGAGATGAAGCTGGGCCCGGTGTGCTAGAAGATCGCCTTCGCGATAGATACATAGGGTTCCGGGTTTGGCGTCCACCTGCACGGCATCCGCGATCACAACCAAGTCCTGGCCGCACAAATAGGGCGTGAGATCCAATCCAGGCGTGCCGAGATCGAGGACCTCCACGCTCGAGCAGTCCTCGTACTTGCAACGAAACATTTCGACCACCAGGGGGCCAAAGGCGTCATCGCCCATAAACACATTTCCCAGGCCGACTACGCTGACGCGCTTCGGACGGGGCAGCGCCGTTCCTGACTGCAAGAGCCAGAGTTCAGTCGTGGAGTTCCCCGCGCTTCTTGAATCGGCGTTTGTGTTCATAGCACCTTCACCTGAGCGATCTCGCGGCCGCTGGCATCAAGTGTGTGACAGGCACAGGCCATGCACGGATCGAAAGAGTGGACGGTGCGAAGTACTTCCAGTGGCTTCACGGGATCGATCACGGGATTGGCAAGGAGCGAGGTCTCGTACGGACCAGGGACACCCTTCTGGTCACGTGGACTGGCATTCCAGGTAGTCGGCACAACTGCCTGATAGTTGGAGAACACTCCCTTGTCAATGACGACCCAGTGCGAGAGCGTGCCGCGGGGCGCTTCATGCATTCCCACCCCCTCAACTTCGTGCTGCGGGAATTGGGGTGGATTGTAGGTAGTGTCGTCGCCTTTCAGAATGTTGTTGGTAAGCAACTGCCAGTGCTCGAGCGCAAGCTCAGACAGCATCGCCGAGCGGATCGCACGGGCAAGATAACGCCCCATCGTCGATTGCATGGACTGCGGTGTTACCTTCGTACCATTTACGGAGGAGATTCGCTCAAAGGCAGTGTCTGTCCATTTGCGCGTCAGCGGGTGGCCGGCAGCGTAGCCGACAAGAATATTCGATAGCGGACCGACCTGCATCGGTGCGCCGTCGTAGCGTGGGGCTTTCACCCACGTGTACTTTCCATCGTCCCGAAAGTCGCTGTAGTAGGGATCAGTTTTGCCTTTCCACGGTTGCTGTAGCCCTTCTCCCATATACCATGCGTGCGTGACGTCCTCGGCGACCGCGGCACGGATGGCTTGATCACGCCAATCCTGGACCGGCCGCACGGTACCTAACTGCCCATTCATGATGACGCCACCGGGAAGGTCGAACTTTGTAGCCTTGGCGTCCAGCGGAAGATCGGGGACGGCGAGATAATTAGCTACGCCGCGTCCATAGTGGAACCACTCCGGATAGGAGGCGGCGAGCAGGCAGGCGTCTGCGAAGTAGGCCTGTTGCACAAACGGAATCATTTCCTGGAACAGAGACTGTAACGTTCCCAGCCGGTCCATATTCATGGTCGCGAGGCTGTTCAGGTTAATCGCGTTCATTACACCGCCAACGGCAAGGTTCTGGATGTGCGGTGTCTTCCCTCCCAAAATCCCGACGACCTGACAGGCTTTGCGCTGAAATTCCAAGGCCTGCAAATAGTGGGCGAATAGAATCAGGTTCATCTCCGGGCTCAAGTGCATCGCCGGATGTCCCCAGTAGCCGTGCGAGAAGATTCCGAGCTGGCCACTGCCAATCAAGCCATTGACCTTGCCCTGGACCGCTGCGAGCTCTTGATGTGAATTTCCGGGCCAGTTGCTCAAGCGATCTGCGATGGAGGCTGCGCGTGCGGGATCTGCCTTGGGAATGGTGGTGATGTCCACCCAATCGAGTGCGGACAGATGATAGAAATGCACGATATGGTCGTGCAGCGCGTGACCGATGAGAATCAGGTTGCGAATGTATTGGGCGTTGGCGGGAATCTCGAGCTGAAGCGCATCTTCTACGGCGCGCACCGAAGCCATGGCGTGGACGGTGGTGCAAACTCCGCAGAAACGTTGGGCAAAGACCCAGCCTTCGCGGGGATCGCGGCCCTTGAGAATCGTCTCAATACCGCGCCACATGGTGCAGCTTGCCCATGCCTTCTGCACACTACCGCCATCGACCTCGACATCGATGCGCAGGTGCCCTTCAATGCGGGTTATTGGGTCGATAGTGATGCGGGCCATTGTGTCTCTCCCTTTGGCTGCGCCGCCTCGCGGCGTTGTCGCACAAGTCTGAACATGTAATTCCAGTCTTTGATTTCTCCGGGTAGTATTGCGAAATATTTGACTGCCAGGCCGAAAGCTGTGATCCCCAACGCGATATAGCCAGCAGTCATCAGCAATTCCGGCACTGCCGGAAAATATCTGGCGTGGCGCGCAGGCATGAATGCAATGGTAGTTGGGATGAAACGGAAGAATAGTCCGCCCAAACAGGCGAGTATTGTCATTCTTAGCAAGCTGCGGGGCGTCTCGCGTACGATCTTGCTCCGAAGCGCGATGGCCGGAATCAGGATCATCGTTGTCTCAGAAAGGAAGAAGAGGCTCATCTTGTCGAAGGCGAAAGCCGCGTGGAGCTGTCCCCGCCAGATGATGTCGATGAAACGGACACCCAGGAAAATGACGCACATCACCGACAGCAGATTGCCTAGCTCCCCTAACACGCCAAGATCAAGCGGGCGCGAATAGCGAAGAGAGGCGATGAGAAGGAGGAAGGTTACGAAGCCCAAGCCGCACAGGCCCGCAGCCAGGAGGTAGAGGAACGGCAGACATGGCGTCTGCCACAAAGGGTTGATTTTGTTGCCGGCGAGGAGCAACAGTCCGCCAAGCGACGACTGGTGCATGAGGGGCAATACGTATGCACCAGTAATCATGAAGGGATAGATCCGGCGCAGGACTGGGGCGCACATGCTAAGAAACGCCTTCCTCTCAGGGGTGCCCGTGTAATAGAAGCGTTCCAGGACCAGAGGAAGGTTCTCGAAGAAGAGGAATATTGCGCAGTAGACCGGCATGCAAAAGGAAATCTCGAACATCGCCGATTCGAGGTTCCAGCGCCACGGGAGCAGGATGTTATAGAAGTTCCACGCTCGCCCCACATCGAAGCCAAGGGCAACCAAGCCGGTCGCGTAAAAGAGGAAACCGGAGACGAGGGCCGTTCGCATCACGACGTGCAGCTTCTTGCGATTGAAGACCCAAGCGGCCATGCCCACGGCAAGCGGGCCGGAGCCCAGCGCGGTGAGCGTCATCACATTGAAGGTCTTCCAGATTCCCCACGCATAGGCATCGTTCATCCCGGAGAACGGACCGAGTGGAGAGAAAAACCGCACAAGAGCCAGGGTGAAGCCGACCGCGGCGAGGGCTACGAAAAATAGCAGCGTAGGTGTGACCACCGGCTCGTCGAAGACGGGAACGCCGCGCTGCCAGTGGTTGACAAGAAGTGCACCGTCTTCGTCCTGCGTGCGCGGAGTTCTGTGGTTGTGGTTGGCCGCGGACAGCAACTCGTCTAATGCCTTCCACCTCAACTCGGCTATTTTCTTCCACCGGTTCATAGCTGGTCCTTCAGGCCTGTTTCTTTCTCACGGTCAGGTCGCTCCGCCTCGTGACGATTCCAGTTTCGCTTGATCACCGCGCCCAGGACCGCAGCTACCACAAGCGGTCCCGAAAGCCACTTATAGATCACTGACGTGACTTTGGTTGCGTAGTGGCCCAACGAGGTCGAGCCGAGCTTGGGGAGACCGATCTTCTCGAACGCGACATTGGAGAGATACAGGACCTGCGTTCCTCCCGCTTCATACTCTCCGTATACCCGATTTTCGAAATACCTATTCGGCGCGTCCGCAATACGCTGCTTGGCCTTGGACAAGAGGCCGTCCCGCTTGCCGAATATCACTGCGCCTGTGGGGCACACGGCAGTGCATGCAGGTTCCTGGTTTTTTTTCAGGCGTTGGTCGAAGCAGAACTCGCACTTGACGATCTTTGGATTCCACTTGTCCCACTGGAACTTTGGGACATCGAAGGGGCAGCCCACCTCGCAGTAACGGCACCCGATGCACAGCGAACTATTCCATGTGACAGCGCCCCACTGGTTTTTCTCCAAGGCGCCGAAAGGGCAGCCAGTCACGCAGGCGGGATCGAGGCAGTGCATGCACTGACGTTTGACAAAGCAAAAACCCGATCCATCCGGCTCGCGGTAGAGCTTAATGATGTTCTTGGTTTTCTCGTTGAGGTCCGCGGGCATGTCCCAGAGCCCGGCCGCAAGTGCCGTCTCGAGTGGCATTCCAGCGGCCGTGTCGGGCGGCAAGCCATTGGCCTCACTGCATGCCGTCATGCACGCGCGGCATCCGGTGCAAATGGTGTTGTCGTACAGCATTCCAACTGCGTCAGGCGGAGCGACGGGATGAGCCGGGTGCTCCCCTGCGACCGCGGACTTGGCGAGCCCTCCGGCCACGGCGCCCCCCGCGCCGACAATGCCCAAGAGAAGCTGACGGCGATTGATGGCGAGGCTCATGAGGATGCCTTCGGGCCCTTGCCACTGCCTGCACCCACCTCAGGTGTCTCGGCGGCAGCAGGTGAACCGGAGCCTGGCACGCTGTCGTCGTCTGGAACGGTGGAGAACTTGCGCGAGGCGACATACCCCGCCGATGCTAGGGCACCCGCTCCCAGTCCAACGAGACCGGTCGCCAGCGGGCTGACTTTGCCCTGGGGCGCATTGATGGGTGGGTAGGTGTCAGGTGGGGTGGCGCGGGTATGAATTTGCACGACCTTGAACATCGGCACGCGGAAGGCAATGCTCTTCTCCGTGCAACCAATGCAAGGCGCGCCGATGCCGATGGGCCACACGTCAGGGATCTCATTGAAGTGTCGGGTCGAGCACCCTGCGTGAGTATCAGGTCCCTTGCAGCCCATCTCATACAGACACCAGCCTTCGCGATGGCCCTCATCGCCGAACTGCTTCACGAAACGGCCAGCGTCGAAGTGCGCCCGGCGCGGACACTGCTCGTGAATATCGCGGTCGTAGGCGAACTTCGGGCGCCTCTGGTCGTCGAGCTCTGGCAGCGTCCCATTGCTGGCGAATTGCAGGACCACACCGAGCAGCGTGTAGGGATTAGGCGGACAGCCGGGAAGATTAATGATCGGCTTGTTAGGTAGCAGATCAGCCACGCCAACCGCGCCGGTGGGATCAGGATTGGCGGATGGAATCCCTCCCCATGATGCACAGGAACCGATCGCGATGATAGCCGCGGCCTTCCCCGCGACGTCGGCGAGGACTTCCATGGCGGGACGTCCCGCCAGCTTCATGTAAACGCCCTTGTCCCGGGTGGGGACGGAGCCCTCGACGACGCAGACGTATTTCCCGGAGTAGCGGTCGACGGCCTGCGCGAGCGCTTCTTCGGCCTGCCTCCCGGATCCTGCCATTAACGTTTCGTGGTATTCGAGCGAGATAACGTTTAGGATCAAGTCGCCGAGGTCCGGGTGCGAAGGGCGGAGCAGCGTCTCCGTGCAGCCTGTGCAATCTTGAAAGTGCAGCCAGATGACTGGCGGACGAATGACCTTTCCCAGCGCTGCGGCAACATCTTCGGGGGTCTTCTTGTCGGTGATCGCCAGGCCAAAGGGCGCGGCGATCATAAGCGAGGAACAGAACTGGAGAAACGACCGCCGGCTGACGCCACAGCGCATCAGGCGTTCATCAATGGGCTCCAGAGCACTTGCGGAATTGAGGAGTGAACCAATCATGGGGCCGGCCAAACTTTCCGGAAGGCAACGCCTGAACGTGGACCTCCCTCTGATCCCTACACTTCACGAGCATCACTCACGCCGGCCCCGAGCATGAAAGATACCGAAATGCCGAAACTGCTCAATAGGTTGCAAGTGGCAGTCCAGAGCGACTTCACGCGGTCATGTATCGCAGCGGGCGCGAGTTCAACAACTTAGCCCGCAATGAAGCTCTGTAGCATCTATGGTTCGGATAACTTCTCGACTGTTGGTGTCGAGATCCTGCCATTCGTGAAAGGAGTACTGTCGAGTTCTTGGCACTCGCCAAATATTGGTTCATGCCACGGGGATGTGTAGCCTCAACAGCAGACAAGGTTCCACCGCCAATTAGCTTGCCCAATGCCGAGTCGGTCTGGAATCAAGGATCACGACAACTGTCGACGCGTCTGAGGGCAGCACCGGATGGAGTCAAGCTCTACTTACGATGATGCTAGAGCCAGATGTGAGGGTTTTGGCGCTCACTGGAGGCTAGTGCCAAAATCTCGTCGCTCGCCGAGTATCGGCAATGCCGGAGGAATCTGCATAGCTGGCAGGAAGACGAATTGTCGGTGAATTGGTTCTTTCCACTCTGGCGCGACGGAGGTGGCGCGAGAGGCCTCACCGCAGTGCTGCCTAGCTTACGGCTTGCTCTTGCCAGAGACAGTGTAGGGATCGGTCATCTCAGCCAGGGGCAAGACCTGGTACGTGGCGAAGTTGTACACCGGCGACATGGCCAAAAGACGATCCAGTTCCTCGTTGGACGCGACCTTATAGATCCAGGCGCCGCCGTGGCTTCCCACTACGTGATAGCGGCACTCGAGCTTGCCGTCGGCTTCCAGTTTCTCACCGTACTTGGGCTGCTCTGCAATCGCGTGAACCACATCAGGGGTCAACCGTGTAACAGCGAAGTGCCACAAGACAAGAAACTTCATCGCATCTCTCCAGGCTTGTGCGTTGAGGCCCAATCATAACAGAGGCTGCGTCACTGAACTGAAGCGCCACCTGAATGCTGCGCTGAAGGCTGCGACGTCCAGCGTATTCGATGGCTCCCATGGTCTTCTGTTTTGAGTCACAGGAGCCTGACTGTCTACACCGCAGTTGGCACGATTTTGCCAGGTGGTAGAAGCCGTATGAGGGCCCAGTCATTTCACGAAAAGGCAAGAGGCAGGGGTTGCTGGCACCCAGCGCGCCCCTGCCTTGGGGAGGAGAAATGACGGGAGTAGTTACAGCGCCTTTCTACGAAGAATCACGGTCGAGTCGCCTGCGGCGCTGGTTGGCACTTAGCTTCCTCGTTCTCG
>Ga0335069_10001032_pt1 | contig 44873 bp, 40 predicted proteins | sample Lox_Sample_11_FD_206714 | JGI IMG/M metagenome (GOLD analysis project Ga0335069, IMG submission 206714) | Soil microbial communities from Loxahatchee National Wildlife Refuge, Florida, United States - Lox_Sample_1.1 | ecosystem: Environmental > Terrestrial > Soil > Wetlands | place: USA...
GTAGGTGCCCTTGTTGTCCTGGAAGGTCACCGTGACGCGCTTCTTGGCGCCGTCGATGCTGACGTCGCAGTCGAAGGTGCCGCCCTTCTTCACGACGGGGTCTTGGCCGTGGTTGCAGGAGACGTCCTTGACGTTCTTGGCGCCGTAGCCGTTGGTCTCATCGGTGAGGACCTGCTGGACACCCGCCTGAGCCTTGTTGACGTCCAGCTTGGTGGTGACGAAAAACCCGGGCTCCCAGAAGCCGAGCACCAGCACGACCGCGACGACCAGCAAGGCGATCGCGGCGGCCACCCCGCCGATCAGCGCCGTCGAGCGCTTCTTCGCGGGCTGTTGTGGGTAGGGCGGGTACTGCTGCGGGTATTGCCCGGGCTGACCGTACTGGCCGGGCTGACCGTACTGACCGGGCTGACCGTACTGACCGTACTGGCCCGGCTGCGGGTACTGGCCGTACTGGCCGGGCTGGGCGTACTGGGGCGGCTGCGCCCCGTACTGATCGGGTTGGCCCCCGGGTTGGGCATAGCCGGGCTGCTGCTGGGGGTACTGCTGCGGGTACGCCTGCTCCCCCGGCTGCTGGTATTGCGGATAGTCGGCGGGCGGCGTGGCCGGCGTGTAGGCAGGGGCCTGCCACGTCGCGTCCTGGCCCGGCTGCTGTTGCCAGGGCGAGGGGGCCACCTGGGTGGGCTCCGATGAATGATCGCCGGCCTGACCGGGCGGTTGCCACTCGTGGCCCGGCTCCGATCCCTGCGGTCCGCTCATCGTCTCTCCTCAGTTCCCTTGTGTGCTGGCCCTGTAACGGTAGCTCGGGCCCAGCCTACCCGGCGTCAACTGCAACGACGCCGCGCCGAACGTCGTTGATGGCGCGCTTGGCGGTGGCGCGCAGCTCGGGATCCGGTGCGGCGTTGCGCACCTGGTCCAACAGGTCGAGCACCTGGCGGCACCACCGCACGAAGTCCCCCGCCGACAGCGGCGCGCCGGCGCCGGCCGACGGGTGGGCGTCGGCGACGGCCAGCGCCGCGGTCAGGTCCCCGGTCCGGGCCCACCGGTAGATGACATTGACGAAGCCGTCGTCGGGCTCGCGGCTCGGGGCGATGCGGTGCGCCTGCTCGTCGGCGCGCAGCGCGGTCGACAGCCGCGACGTCTGCTGCAGCGCCTGGCGCAAGCGCTGCGTGGGCACCTCGGCGGCCAGCGCGGCGCCGGGCCCGTCGCCGCCCCGGGACTCGTACAGCACCGCCGACACCACCGCGGCCAGCTCGGCCGGTTTCAAACCCGACCACGCGCCGGTGCGCAGGCATTCGGCCACCAGCAGGTCGCTTTCGCTGTAGATGCGGGCCAGCAACCTGCCGTCGTCGGTGACGTGGGGATCGGTGGCCGGACCCTGGATGAAGCCGCGTTCGGTGAGCAGCCCGACGATCCGGTCGAACGTGCGGGCCAGCGAGTTGGTGGCGGCGCTTACCTTCTTCTCGAGTTGGGCGTTGTCGCGTTCGATGCGCAGGTAACGCTCGGCCTCCCGCATCCGGGTCTCGAGGCCCGGGCTGCTGTGGGCGGGATGCCGGCGCAGCTCCGCCCGCAGCGACGCCAGCTCGGGGTCATGAAACGCGCCGTCGCCATCGCCGCGGCCGCTGCGGCGCGCGGCCGGAACCGCCAGCCCGGCCGCGGCCGATCGCAGCGCCGACGCCAGGTCCCGGCGGACCCGGGGCTGACGGTGTTCGACCCGCTTGGGCAACGACATCGAGCCCACTGGCGCCGCCGCACCCGAATAATCGGCCGACGAAATCCGCCCCGCCCAACGGTTTTCGGTGAGCACAAGCGGGCGCGGGTCGGAGCTGTCGCGCGCCGACTCCAGCACCACCGCCAGCCCGCCGCGCCGTCCGTGGGTGATCGTGATGATGTCCCCGCGACGCAGCGCGGCCAGCGCATCGGTGGTGGCCTGCCGCCGCTGCAGCCGCGACGCGCGGGACTGCGCGCGCTCCAGCTCCGAGATCCGCGCGCGCAGCCGGGCGTATTCGAAGATCGGGGCGTCGCGACCGCCGAGTTCGGCGGCGATCTCGTCGAGCATCCGGTTGCCGCGCTCGATGCCGCGGACCAGGCCGACGACGGAGCGGTCGGCCTGGTACTGGGCGAACGACCGCTCGAGCAGCTGATGCGCCTGCTCGGGGCCCATTTGGTGCACCAGGTTGATCGTCATGTTGTACGACGGGGCGAACGAGCTGCGCAGCGGGAAGGTGCGGGTGGAGGCCAGGCCGGCGACCGCGGAGGGTTCGGTGGTCTCGTCGCTGGGGTTCCAGAGCACCACGGCGTGGCCCTCGACGTCGATGCCGCGCCGGCCGGCGCGGCCGGTCAGCTGCGTGTATTCCCCCGGCGTCAGCGGCACGTGCTGCTCACCGTTGAACTTCACCAGCCGCTCGAGCACCACGGTGCGTGCGGGCATGTTGATGCCCAGCGCGAGGGTTTCGGTGGCGAACACCGCCTTGACCAGGCCGGCGGTGAACAGTTCCTCGACGGTGTGGCGGAACGCCGGCAGCATCCCGGCGTGGTGGGCCGCCAGACCGCGCAGCAGCCCCTCGCGCCACTCGTAATAGCCGAGCACGGCCAGGTCGTCGTCGGCCAGATCCCCGCACCGGTGGTCGATCACCTCGGCGATCTGGGCGCGCTCCTCCTCGGTGGTCAGCCGCAGCGGTGACCGCAGGCACTGCTGCACCGCGGCGTCACAACCGGCCCGGGAGAACACGAAGGTGATCGCCGGCAGCAGCCCCTGGGAGTCGAGGATCGCGATCACCTCCGGCCGGGCAGGCGGCCGGTAGAAGCGCGGCCGGCCGGCGCCGGCGCGTCCCGCTCCTCCTCTCCCGGCCTGCCGCCGGGGAGCACGCCAGTCCGACATCCGGTCCGCCTCGCGGCGATGGGCGATCTGGCGCAGCAGGTCCGGGTCGACGCGCGGCTCGCGTTTAGCGCCTGGTTCGTCGGCGTTCCGGTAGTCGAACAGGTCGAACAGGCGCTTGCCGACCAGGACGTGTTGCCACAGCGGAACGGGCCGGTGCTCGTCGACCACCACGGTCGTGTCGCCGCGGACCGTCTGGATCCAGCCGCCGAACTCCTCGGCGTTGCTCACCGTCGCCGAGAGGCTGACCAGCCGCACCTCGTCGGGCAGGTGCAGGATCACCTCCTCCCACACCGGTCCCCGCATCCGGTCGGCCAGGAAATGCACCTCGTCCATCACGACGTACGAAAGCCCTTGCAGCGCAGGCGAATCGGCATAGAGCATGTTGCGCAGCACTTCGGTGGTCATCACCACGACGGGCGCGTCCCCGTTCACCGACATGTCGCCGGTCAGCAGCCCGATCCGGTTGCGGCCGTAGCGTTCCGTCAGGTCGGTGTGCTTCTGGTTGCTCAGGGCCTTGAGCGGCGTGGTGTAAAAGCATTTGCCGCCCGAGGCCAGCGCCAGGTGCACGGCGAATTCGCCGACCACCGTTTTGCCGGCGCCGGTCGGCGCGCACACCAGCACGCCGTGGCCCCGTTCCAGCGCCGCGCACGCCTGCCGCTGAAAGTCGTCGAGCGTGAAGCGCAGTTCCGCGGCGAACCGGGCCAGCTCGGGTAGTTCGGTCACGCCGTCGCCCGAGTGCGCCAGGGTGCGCAAATGCACATGAAATACGGCGTGTCGTGGCACAAATATGCGCTCTTGCGAGCGGGCCGAGACTCAGGTGACATCGTCATGTTGACCGGCGGTGAACGAGGGCTCGGGCACCGGCTCGGTGATCGGTGCGGGCGGCTCGATGACCGAGGCTTCGTCGTCGGGAATGGCGACCTGGGCTTCCCGCTTGGCCTTGCGCCGGTCGTGCAGCCGCGCGATCTGAATGGCGAACTCGAGGAGCACCGACAGCGCCACCCCGAGCGCCGTCATCGAGAACGGGTCGGATCCGGGCGTGAAGATCGCCGCGAAGGCGAACATGCCGAAGATCAGCCCGCGCCGCCACGACTTGAGCCGCTGGTAGGTCAGCATGCCCGTCATGTTGAGCATGACGATCAGCAGCGGGAACTCGAAGCTGACCCCGAACACCACCAGCAGGTTGATCAAGAAGCCGAAATAGCGGTCCCCGGACAGCGCGGTCACCTGGACGTCGCTGCCGACGGTCAGCAGGAAGCCCAGCGCCTTGGACAGCACGAAGTAGGCCAGCACGGCGCCGACGACGAACAGCACCGCCGCGGGCACCACGAACGCGATCGCGAAGCGGCGCTCCTTCTGGTAGAGCCCGGGTGTGATGAACGCCCACAGCTGGTAGAACCACACCGGGCAGGCCAGCACGATCCCGGCCGTCATCCCGACCTTGAGCCGCAGCATGAACTGGTCGAACGGCGCCGTGGCCAGCAGGCGGCACTGGCCGTTGGGGCTGAGCTCCGCCCGCGCGGACTGCGGCAGGGAACAGTACGGGTGGCGCAGCCAATCCCCGAGGCTTTCCAGCCCGAAGATCGAGTGCGAGTACCAGACGAACCCGAAGATCGTGGTGAGCAGGATCGCGGCCAGTGAGATCAGCAGGCGGGTGCGCAGCTCGGTCAGGTGGTCGACCAGCGACATCGTCGCGTCCGGATTGGTGCGGCTGCGCCTATTGCGAGGGTTGAGTCGTTTCAGCAGGCCGGCGGTGCGCGCTGAAACCTTGAAACCTTTCACGATGCTCGTTTAGTGCTCCGTCGGTGGCGCTCGGGCACCGCGGCGACGCGGCTACGCCGGGCGCGCTTCGGTGTGGCCCTGCTCGGTGGCCGCCGGCGGGTCGACCCGCTGCGACTGCACGGGCTGAGGGGTTGCCGTGGTTTCAATCGAAGGCGCTTCAGACTTGCCTTCGGTCTGCATTTCGCGCATCTCGGATTTGAAGATGCGCATCGACTTGCCCAGCGAGCGCGCGGCATCGGGGAGCTTCTTGGCACCGAACAGCAGGATCACTACGACGGCGAGAATCGCCCAGTGCCACGGACTAAGACTGCCCACTTTGATTACCTCCAGACGTCCACCCGATGCTACCGCAGCGCGGCGATGTGCCGGTGCGCCCGCGCCGGGCCTTAGGCGGTCACTGCCTGGTAGGACTCCAGGGCCGCGGCCGCCGCATCCCGTACACGCTGGGCGAGCGACTCGGGTTCGAGCACCCGCACGGCTGAGCCGAAGCCCAGCACCAGGCGCGTCATCCAGTCCTCGGAGGCATAGGTCATGACGGCCTCACACGATCCGTCGGCCAGCTCGAGCACCTCCCGCATCGGGTAGTACTCGAACATCCAGGAGGCCGCCGGCGCGACCCACAGCCTGGCCGACGGGAGCGCCGGATCGCCGTCGAACAACGACGTGTCCGGCGGCGCGTGGCGCGCCGGCTCGGGGGCGGCGGCCGGCTCGCCCAGCTCGGTGGCGTCGACGATCCGGTCGAAGCGGAACAGCCGAACCCCTTCGGCCTCCCGCGACCATGCCTCCAGGTAGCTGTGGCCGCCGATCAGCAGGACGCGAATGGGGTCGACGATCCGGCTGGTCAGGGTGTCGTGCGAGGCGGAGTAGTAGTCGATCGCGAGCGCGTGCTGGTACTGCACGGCGGTGCGCACCGTGGCGGCGGCCCGGCTCTCGACGGGGGCGGGCTCGTCGGCGGCGGCCGCCGTGACGTCCTGCCCGACGGTGCCGGCGGCCGCCTCAATCTTGGCGATCGCGCTGCGCGCCGCTTCCGGATCGACCACGCCCGGAATGTCGGCCAGCGCCCGCAGCGCCACCAGCAGGCCCGTCGCCTCCGGCGAGGTGAGCTTGAGCGGCCGGTCGATGCCCGCCGAGAACGTCACCTCGATGGTGTCGCCGGAGAACTCGAAATCGATGAGGTCACCCGGGTAGTAGCCGGGCAGACCGCACATCCACAGCTGGTTGAGGTCCTCCTCCAGCTGCTTGGCGGACACCCCCAGGTCCGCGGCGGCCTTGGCCCGGGTGACCTTCGGATTGGCCTGGAAATACGGCACCATGTTGAGCAGCCGGATCAACCGGGTGGACACGGGCGTCATCCGCGGCTCATCCCCACGTGCGACCGCAACCGGGCCAGCACGTCGTCGCGCAAGGATTGCGGCTCGAGCGCGACGGCGTCGGGCCCGTAACCGGCGATGTCGCGCGCCAGCTGGTCGGCGGATGCGATGTCGAGTTCGATCACCTCGCCGCGGCGGCCGGCCAGCTCCCGCGCGGCTATGGGCCTCCCGGCGCGCCGCAGCGCGGTGGCCCGTCCGTCGGCGACCCAGACCCGGGCCTGTCCCCCGGCCGGCCACTCGGTGACCGTCTGGGCCACGATCTTGCGCAGGTCGAGGCCGCCGTCGGGCACGGTGACGGCGCCGGGCGGCCCGATCGGGGTGACGTCCGCGCCGATCCGGGACAGCCGGAAGGTGCGGGTCGCGTCGCGGTCGCGGTCGTGGCCGACCAGATACCAGCGGCCCTTCTCGGTGACCACGCCCCACGGCTCGACGGTGCGCGTGGTGTAGGGCTCGGCCCGCGACGGCCGATGCCGGAACTGCACCGCCTGGCGGGAATCGATGGCGGACAGCAGGATCCCCAGGACGTCCTCCGACCCGCGCAGCCCCGGAACCCCGGCCGGGGACGCGATGGCGACCGGCGCTCCCGCATCAAACGGGTCGACATCCACGCCGGCGGCGCGCAGCTTGAGCAAGGCGCCCTGGGTTGCGGTGATCAGTTCGGGTGACTCCCACAGCTGCGTGGCGACGGCCACCGCGGCCGCCTCGTCCGGGGTCAGCCCCACCGGCGGCAGCGCGTAGGCGTCGCGGTTGATCCGGTAGCCCTCGGTGGGGTCGGTGACCGACACCCGGCCAACCTCGAGGGGGATGCCGAGGTCACGCAATTCGTTCTTGTCGCGCTCGAACATCCGCGAGAACGCCTCGGCGCTGGGGCTGTCGGCATAGCCGGCGACGCTGGACCGGATCTTTTCGGCGGTGATGTAGCCGCGGGTGGACAGCAGAGCGATGACGAGGTTGACCAACCGCTCGACTTTCGAGATCGCCATTCGCACCAGGTTATAACCGGCGCCCGTCCCGCGCCTGCACCGGCCGGCGAGTCGCAACATTCACAATGGCAACATCAGTCACGGGCTGGCGGGCACCACTGCCTTTGAAAACGTGGTAGCGCCCGCGCTACCACGTTCGCGACTTCAGCGTGGGCGACCAAGGCGGGGGCCGGTGTGGCCGATGCGACCAGGCGGCCGCGACGCTACATGCTCGCGATCAGCCGCTTGACCCGCTCGTCGACGGCGCGGAACGGGTCCTTGCACAGCACCGTGCGCTGCGCCTGGTCGTTGAGCTTCAGGTGCACCCAGTCGACGGTGAAGTCGCGGCCCGCGGCCTGCGCGGCGCTGATGAACTCCCCGCGCAGCCGCGCGCGGGTGGTCTGCGGCGGGTGGTCGACGGCCTCGGCGATGTCCTCGTCGGTGGTCACGCGCGCGGCCAGGCCCTTGCGCTGCAGCAGATCGAAGACGCCGCGTCCGCGCTTGATGTCGTGGTAGGCCAGGTCCAGCTGGGCGATCTTGGGGTCGGACAGCTCCATGTTGTAGCGGTCCTGGTAGCGCTGGAACAGCTTGCGCTTGATCACCCAGTCGATTTCGGTGTCCACCTTGGCGAAATCCTGGCTCTCGACGGCGTCGAGCTGGCGGCCCCACAGGTCGACGACCTGCTCGATCTGCGCGTTGGGCTCCCGGGTCTGCAGGTGCTCGACGGCGCGGCTGTAGTACTCGCGCTGGATGTCCAGCGCGCTGGCCTGACGCCCGCCCGCCAGCCGGACCGGCCGCCGGCCGGTGATGTCGTGGCTGACCTCGCGGATGGCGCGGATGGGGTTGTCCAGCGAGAAGTCCCGGAACGGAACGCCGGCCTCGATCATCTCCAGGACCAGCGCGGCGGTGCCGACCTTGAGCATGGTGGTCGTCTCGCACATGTTGGAGTCACCGACGATGACGTGCAGCCGGCGGTATTTCTCGGCGTCGGCGTGCGGCTCGTCGCGGGTGTTGATGATCGGGCGGCTGCGCGTGGTGGCCGAGGAGACGCCCTCCCAGATGTGCTCGGCGCGCTGGGAAAGGCAGAACGTCGCGGCCTTGGGGGTCTGCAGCACCTTGCCGGCCCCGCAGATCAGCTGGCGGGTGACCAGGAACGGCAGGAGCACATCGGAGATCCGGGAGAACTCGCCGGCCCGCACGATCAGGTAGTTCTCGTGGCAGCCGTAGGAGTTGCCCGCCGAGTCGGTGTTGTTCTTGAACAGGTAGATGTCGCCGCCGATGCCCTCGTCGGCGAGCCGCTGCTCCGCGTCGACGAGCAGATCCTCGAGCACCCACTCGCCGGCCCGGTCGTGGGTGACCAGCTGCACCAGGCTGTCGCACTCGGCGGTGGCGTACTCGGGGTGGCTGCCGACATCGAGATAGAGGCGGGCACCGTTGCGCAAGAAAACGTTGGAACTGCGGCCCCACGACACCACCCGGCGGAACAGGTACCGCGCGACCTCGTCCGGAGACAGGCGGCGGTGGCCGTGGAACGTGCAGGTGACACCGAACTCGGTCTCGATGCCCATAATTCGTCGCTGCACGTAATTGAGGGTACTGGTTGTCCGACCGCGAAGGTGAGGAAGCCGCGCCCAGGGATGTTATTAACGGGATCAGATCCCGCCGGGACCGTCGAGCGACAAAACTCACCGGTCCCACGGGCACCATCAGCCCCAGCGCGCCCGGGCCGCCGGGCCGGGGGATCTAGTCCTTGGATTTCTCGTCCGGATCGGCAGCTTTGCCCTTGGATTTCGAGCCCTTTTTGTCGAGCTCCTGCAGCATGCTCTCCAGGGCGGGCCGGTTGATCCGCCGAAACGCCCGCCGGGGCCGGTTGGCGTCCAGGACGGCGACCTCCAGGCTGCTCACGTCGACGGACGGCTGATCGCCGTTGGACGCCTCCGCGCTGCCCGCCCGCAGGGCCGCGACGGCAATCCCCAAAGCCTCGCGAAGGTCGGCGTTTTCGGCGTAGGACTCCTTGAGCGCGGTGGTGATCGGCTCGGTGGTCCCGCCCATCACCACAAAGTGCGGCTCGTCGGCGATCGACCCGTCGTAGAGAATCCGGTACAGCTCGGGCGGTTTCGTCTCGCCGTAGTGGGCGACCTCCGCGACGCACAACTCGACCTCGTACGGCTTGGCCTGCTCGGTGAAGATGGTGCCCAGCGTCTGCGCGTAGACGTTGGCCAGTTGCCTGCCGGTGACGTCGCGGCGGTCGTAGGCGTAGCCGCGGGTGTCGGCGAACTGGATTCCGCCACGGCGCAGGTTGTCGAATTCGTTGAACTTGCCCGCGGCCGCAAAGCCCACGCGATCGTAGATCTCGCTGATCTTTTGCAGGGACCGCGACGGGTTCTCCGCGACGAACAACACGCCATCGGCATACGCCAGCGCCACCACGCTGCGCCCCCGCGCGATGCCCTTGCGCGCGAGCTCGCTGCGCTCGCGCATCGCCTGCTCGGGCGAGATGAAATACGGAAAGCTCACTTGTCACCCCGCGGCTCGGCGTCGGGACCGAAAGTGTCTGCGCGCGAACGGCTTTCGATGACTTCACGAGCGAGTTCCGCGATGCGGCTCTCCGGCACCTCCGCCGCACCCTCGGCGCCGATGGTGACCGCGGTCGGGAAGATGCCGCGGACCAGATCCGGTCCGCCGGTGGCGGAGTCGTCGTCGGCGGCGTCGTAGAGCGCCTCCACGGCCACCCGCACCGCCGAATTGACGTCGGTGACTTGCGCATACAGCTTTTTCATCGACGATTTGGCGAAGATCGAGCCGGACCCCACCGCCTGGTAGCCCTCTTCCTCGATGTTCCAGCCGCCGGCGGCGTCGAACGAGACGATGCGGCCCGCACTTTCGGGGTCCGCCGCGTGGATGTCGTACCCCGCCAGCAGCGGCAGGGCGACCAGCCCTTGCATCGCCGCCGCGAGGTTCCCGCGCACCATGATCGCGAGCCGGTTGACCTTGCCGGCGAACGTTAGCGGCACCCCCTCGAGCTTCTCGTAGTGCTCGAGTTCCACCGCGTAGAGGCGAGCGAACTCGACGGCGATCGCGGCGGTGCCGGCGATGCCGGTCGCGGTGTAGTCGTCGGTGATGTACACCTTCTTCACGTCGCGCCCGGCGATCATGTTGCCCTGGGTCGAGCGCCGGTCGCCCGCGATGAGGACGCCGCCGGGGTATTTCAACGCGACGATGGTCGTCCCGTGCGGCAGCTGGGCACTGGCGCCCCCCGCGGCGGCGGCGTGCGCGCCGCCGCCCAGGCTCGCCGGCAGCAACTCCGGCGCCTGGCGGCGGAGGAGGTCGGCAAACGAGGACAGGTCTATACCCGGAGTCCCGGGGAGCGGGGAGTTAGTGGACAGGCGATCGGTAAAAGGCCAGGTCACTGTCCGCCCTTTTGGACATACGCGCGGACAAAATCCTCGGCGTTTTCCTCAAGGACGTCGTCAATCTCGTCGAGCAGGTCGTCGGTGTCTTCGGCCAACTTCTCGCGACGCTCCTGGCCCGCGGCCGTGCCGTCGGCGAAGTCGTCTTCATCGCCGCCGCCACCACCACGCTTGGTCTGCTCCTGAGCCATCGCCGCCTCCTGCTTAGTCATCGGCTCGTGTTAACCCAAGTCACGCGCCCGCTTGGTCTTCTCTACAGTACCGGTCAACGCCGACGTTTCCCGGTCTAACGCCCGTCAGCTGGTCAGTTGTTCCACCAGTTCCACCGCGCTGTCCACCGAGTCCAATAACGCCCCGACGTGCGCCTTGCTGCCGCGCAGCGGCTCAAGCGTCGGGATGCGCACCAGCGAGTCCCCGCCGAGGTCGAAAATAACCGAATCCCAGCTGGCCGCGGCGATGTCGGCGCCGAACCGGCGCAGGCACTCACCGCGGAAGTAGGCGCGCGTGTCCGTCGGCGGGTTGTCGACGGCGTCGAGCACCTGGTGCTCCGTGACCAGGCGCTTCATCGAACCGCGCGCGACCAGCCTGTTGTACAGGCCCTTGTCCAGCCGAACGTCGGAGTACTGCAGGTCGACCAGGTGCAGCCGAGGCGCCGACCAGCTCAGATTTTCGCGCTGCCGGAAACCCTCCAGCAGCCGCAGCTTGGCCGGCCAGTCCAGCAACTCGGCGCAGTCCATCGGGTCGCGCTCCAGCTTGTCGAGCACGTCGGCCCAGGTCTCGACGACGTCGGCGGCGCGCGGGTCGGGGTCGCGGCTGTCGACCAGCTTGGCCACCCGGTCGAGGTAGATCCGTTGCAGCGCAAGGGCGGTCAGTTCGCGGCCGTCCGCCAGGGCCACCGCGACCCGCAGCGACGGATCGCGGCTGATGGCGTGGACGGCGTGGACCGGGCGCGCCAACGCCAGGTCGGTGAGGTCTATCCCGTGCCCGGGGCCCTCCTCGATCAGGTCGAGGACCAGCGCCGTGGTGCCCAGCTTCAGATAGGTCGACGTCTCGGCGAGGTTGGCGTCGCCGATGATCACGTGGAGCCGGCGGTACCGGTCGGCGTCGGCGTGGGGTTCGTCGCGGGTGTTGATGATGCCGCGCTTGAGCGTGGTCTCCAGCCCGACCTCGACCTCGATGTAGTCGGAGCGCTGGGACAGCTGGAAGCCGGGCTCGTCGCCGGCCGGGCCGATGCCGACCCGACCCGACCCGGTGACCACCTGCCGGGACACCAGGAAAGGAGTCAGCCCGGCGATGATCGCCGAGAAGGGTGTCTGCCGCGACATCAGGTAGTTCTCGTGGGACCCGTAGGAGGCGCCTTTGCCGTCGACGTTGTTCTTGTAGAGCTGCAGTTTCGCGGCGCCGGGCACGCTGGCGACGTGCCGCGCGGCGGCCTCCATCACCCGCTCGCCGGCCTTGTCCCAGATCACCGCGTCCAGCGGGTCGGTGCACTCCGGCGCGGAGTATTCCGGGTGGGCGTGGTCGACGTAGAGCCTCGCGCCGTTGGTCAGGATCATGTTGGCCGCGCCGACCTCGTCGGCGTCGACCACCGGCGGCGGCCCGGCCGAGCGGCTCAGGTCAAAGCCGCGGGCGTCGCGCAGCGGCGATTCCACCTCGTAGTCCCAGCGGGTCCGCTTGGCGCGCTGGATGCCGGCGGCGGCCGCGTAGGCCAGCACCGCCTGGGTCGAGGTGAGGATCGGGTTGGCGGTCGGGTCCGACGGCGACGAGATGCCGTACTCGACCTCCGTCCCGATAATCCTTTGCATTACTTCAAGATAGGCCCGGTGGAGATGTAGTCCGCGAAGAGGGGTGATCTCGAGACCCAGCCGCCAAGCGGTGAGAGCGACGATGCGGCCCGGTCCGCGCACCGCTCTACCGATAGCCCGGTTAGTGTTTCAGTCGTGGCGCCCTGGCCCGCGTTCGTCGCTGTGGGTGCCCTGCTCGGCGGTTTGAGCGGTTTGTTTGGCGTCGGAGGCTCCTCATTGGCGACGCCGCTGCTGTCGTTACTGGGCGTGCCCGGTCTGATGGCGGTCGCGTCGCCACTTCCCGCGACGCTGGCGACGGCCGCGGCGGCCCTGTGGCCCTACCTGCGCCAGGGCAATGTCCGCCCACGCGCAGCCTTGTGGTCATTGGTGGGCGCCGTTCCAGCCGCCGTGGCCGGCGCGATGCTGGCACACCTCGTCGGCGGTGGCCCGCTTCTGATCGCCTCCGGTGTAGCGCTGATCGTCGTTGGCATCAGGGTGCTCCGCCCGGTTTCCGACCGCGCCCAGCGTATCGGCGAGACGCGGCGCAAAAACCGTCCGATGCTTGTCGCCGTCTCCGCGGGCGTTGGGCTTTTCACCGGTCTGCTCGCCAACGGCGGCGGGTTCCTCCTTGTCCCAATGTTTTTGCTCCTGTTCGGCCTGACCATGGCACAGGCTTCTGGGACCAGCCTTGCAGTGATCGCAGTGCTGGCCATACCGGCGACGGCGACGCACTGGGCGCTCGGACACATTGATTGGTCGGTAGCCGCGGCCGTCGCGCTCGGGGCTGCCCCGGCCAGCGCCGTCACAGCGATGTGGGCACAACGGGTGGCCGTCAAGCGGCTGCAGGCGGCCTTCGGCTGGTTTCTGATCGTGAGCGGGGCGGCGTTCACCCTCTACCGGCTGGTCACCTGACTCAGCGTCGTTCAGCGAGGGAGCCGTGCCCGCCAATAGCTAGGGTGAGCCCGCATGGGCCCATCTCTCCGACGTCGGCCGGGGACGGCGCGAGCTTCTCCCGGATATGGGGCAGAAAGGTGGTTCCTCGCGCGGGGTTTACCCTCGGTGCTCACCCGGCGGTCCCGGTGGCGACGGCTCTGGCCGCGGTCGGCCCCCATGCTGGCGGCGTACGGGGCTTTGCAGGCCTGCGTGCTGCCGATCTACCTGATCACCGGCGGCCACGACGTCGAGATCACCGGGCAGCCGACGACCTCGCAATGATCATGCTGGGCATAGTCGGGCTCGCGCTCCCGCTGATGGGCGTCGTCGGCTGGCTGGTGTCGCGGTCACGAAGCGGGCGGACCCGCGCGGGCGTGGCGACGATCGCGGTGATCGTGGTGGCATGCGTCGGGATCACGGTGGGCGGACCCACCGAACTGGCTCAAGAGGCCGTCGTCGTGGCCGCGGTGTTGATCCTGACCGGCTGTGGTGCCGGATCGGTCGTCGGATGGGCGGTGCGCATGATGCTCTCGCACCTCGCGACCGTGGGGGCGCTGGTCGTCCGCGCCCTGCCGGTTGTGCTGCTGACGGCCTTGGTCTTCTTCAACAGCTATGTCTGGATCATGGCCAAGACGATCAGCGGGCAACGGCTGGGGCTGGCGATCGCCTTTCTGCTCTCGATCGCCGTGGCCTTCGTCATCTCCGCCACCGCGGAGCGGACCAGGCCGGCGTTGCGATCGACGCTGGCGGTGCTGCCCAAAGACAGTCAGCGGCTCGCCGGCACGCCCTTTGCGGACATGCCGGACGTCCCCGACTGCGCGCCGCTGACACGGGCCGAACGCCTCAACGTCGTCTTCGTGCTGGCCGCCTCGCAGTGGGCGCAAATCCTGGTGGTCGCGGTGGTCACCGCCACGATCTACTTGGTCCTCGGGCTGATCGTGCTCACCCCGTCGCTGCTGAACGAGTGGACCCACACCTACAAAAGCACCGCGACGGTGCTGGGATTCACGCTGCCGGTGCCCGATTCGCTGATTCACATGACCTTGTTCCTCGGGGCGTTGACGTTCATGTACATCAGCGCCCGCGCGGCCAGCGACGCCGAGTACCGCTCCACGTTCCTGCATCCGCTGATCGACGACCTCCACGCGACGCTGATCGCGCGCAACCGCTACCGCGGCGCCGTGGCGGTCACGGCGTGTACGGTTGACGCCACCAGCGGCGGTGATTAATTTCACACGGGTGACCGATCTGGCTGGAAAGCGTTACGGCGAAGTGCTTCTCGTGACCCCCGGCGAGGCGGGTCCGCAGGCCACGGTTTACAACAGCTTCCCGCTCAACGACTGTCCAGCCGAACTGTGGTCGGCGCTGGAAGCGCAGGCCATCGCCGCCGAAAACGGTGCGGCCGCAGCGCTTCTCAACGGTCCCCGCTACTGGCTCATGAACGCCATCGAAAAGCAGCAGCAGGGCCCGCAGATCAAGAAGACCTTCGGGGGGATCGAGATGATCCAGCAGGCCACCGTCCTGCTGTCTTCGATGAATCCCGCGCCCTACAGCGTCAACACGGTGACCCGCCACACGGTGTTCGTGTTCAACGCCGGCGAAGAGGTCTACGAGCTCCAGGATCCCCAAGGGCACCGCTGGGTCATGCAAACCTGGAGCCAGGTCGTCGACCCCAACCTGTCGCGTGCCGATCTGCCGAAGCTGGGCGAGCGGCTCAAGCTGCCGGACGGATGGTCCTACCAGCCGCGCGTGCTCACTGAAGAGTTGCGCATCGACACGACCTCCCGCGCTGCCCAGGTCACCCAGGACGACCTGACCAACAGCTATTCGCTGGTGACGGCCTGACGGCTGACAGAGCCGCCGACACTGAAACTACGCGCAACCGCCGCGGGGTGTGCGTAGTTTCAGTGTCGCGAGTAGGGAGCCCGGCCTACAAGTACTGACCGAGGTTGGATTCGGTGTCGATGGCCCGCGACGCGCTCGACGACTTGCCCGTGACCAGGGTGCGGATGTAGACGATCCGCTCGCCCTTCTTGCCCGAAATCCGCGCCCAGTCATCGGGGTTGGTGGTGTTGGGCAGGTCCTCGTTCTCGGCGAACTCGTCGACGATCGAGTCGAGCAGGTGCTGGATGCGCAGACCGGGCTGACCGGTCTCCAGCACCGACTTGATCGCGTTCTTCTTCGCCCGGTCGACGACGTTCTGGATCATCGCCCCGGAGTTGAAGTCCTTGAAGTACATGACCTCCTTGTCACCGTTGGCGTAGGTGACCTCCAGGAACCGGTTGTCGTCGATCTCGGCGTACATCCGCTCGACGACCTTCTCGATCATCGCCTTGATGCAGGTGGTGCGGTCGTCGCCGAACTCGGCGAGGTCGTCGGCGTGCAGCGGCAGCGACTCGGTCAGGTACTTCGAGAAGATGTCCTGCGCCGCCTCCGCGTCCGGGCGCTCGATCTTGATCTTCACGTCGAGGCGCCCCGGCCGCAGGATCGCGGGGTCGATCATGTCCTCGCGGTTGGACGCGCCGATGACGATGACGTTCTCCAGTCCCTCGACGCCGTCGATCTCGCTGAGCAGCTGCGGGACCACCGTCGTCTCGACGTCCGAGGACACCCCGGTGCCGCGGGTGCGGAAGATCGAGTCCATCTCGTCGAAGAACACGATCACCGGCGTGCCCTCCGACGCCTTCTCGCGGGCCCGCTGGAAGATCAGGCGGATGTGCCGCTCGGTCTCGCCGACGAACTTGTTCAGCAGCTCCGGGCCTTTGATGTTCAGGAAGTACGACTTCGCCTCGCGGGCGTCGTCGCCGCGCACCTCGGCCATCTTCTTGGCCAGCGAGTTCGCGACCGCTTTGGCGATCAGGGTCTTACCGCAGCCGGGCGGGCCGTAGAGCAACACGCCCTTGGGCGGGCGCAGCGCGTATTCGCGGTAGAGCTCCTTGTGCAGGAACGGCAGCTCGACGGCGTCGCGGATCTGCTCGATCTGACGGGTCAGCCCACCGATGTCCTGGTAGGAGACGTCGGGCACCTCCTCGAGCACCAGGTCTTCGACCTCGGCCTTGGGGATGCGCTCGAAGGCGTAGCCGGCCTTGGTGTCGACCAGAAGCGAGTCGCCCGGACGCAGCTTGCGCGGCTTGGTGTCGTCGTTGAGGGCGTCGGGAACGCCGTCCGGCAGATCCTCGGCGACCAGCGGCTCGGCCAGCCACACGATGCGTTCCTCGTCGGCGTGGCCGACGACGAGCGCCCGGTGCCCGTCGTTCAGCACCTCGCGCAGCGTCGAGATTTCGCCGACCGATTCGAACGTGCCGGCCTCGACGACGGTCAGGGCCTCGTTGAGCCGGACCGTCTGGCCCTTGCGGAGCGAGGGGACCTCGATGTTGGGCGAGCAGGTCAGGCGCATCTTGCGGCCCGAGGTGAACACGTCGACCGTGTCGTCCTCGTGGGCCGCAAGCAGGACGCCGTAGCCGCTGGGCGGCTGTCCGAGCCGGTCGACCTCTTCCCGCAGCGCCAACAGTTGCTGGCGGGCCTCTTTGAGGGTCTCCATCAACTTGGAATTCCGCGCGGCGAGGGAGTCGATGCGAGCTTCGAGTTGATGCACATCGCGGGCGGAGCGGGTGCCGCCGGGCGTCCCGACCGCGTGCTCCAATTGTTCGCGCAGCACCGCTGCCTCACGGCGTAACTGTTCCAATTCGGCCGCGTCGCCGCTGGACATGCCGGTGTCACCGGTGTCACCGAATGCTTCAGAACGCTCTGAGTCACCCATGTTGCGCTCCCTTCCCGCCCCGAAATTCGTGGTGGTCCTTCAACGCTACCGGCGATTGCCGATTGATGTGCGCTGTCAAATGCTCACGAAAAGTTAAGACTTTGGTTCCACTGGTAATCTCTGCCACGAATCGCGCCGAGCGAAAGGACGGCCGTGGCACCAAAAGCCCTTGCCACGGGCTCCGCCGGCGCCGTCTTGCCCGGCGCGGCGGCCCCCGCTGTGACATCCATTGCACCCGTTGGCCCGACGGCGGACGCGGGCGCCTAACAGAACGAACTGTATGCACCGAGGCCTGTCCTTCGCGCTGAGCGCCGCCGCCGCGGTGGCGGCGATCGGGCTCGCCGGGTGCTCGCACACCGGACCCAGGGTCGTGTCGTCCCCGTCGTCGAGCGTCCCGGCCACCTCGGCTCCGCTCGTCGTGGCGGCTCCCCCGACCGCTCCGCTGCCGCCGCCCGACGCCCTCGTCGACGTGCTCAACCGGCTCGCCGACCCGAACGTGCCGGGCGCCAACAAGGTGAGCTTCGTCGAGGGCGCGACCCCCGAGAGCGCGGCCACTCTGGACAGGTTCACCAACGCGCTGCGGGACAACGGCTACCTCCCTATGACGTTCACGGCGAATGACGTCGCCTGGTCGGACAAGAATCCGTCCCACGTGCGGGCCACAGTCACCGTCAACACCGCCCAGGCGAACAACGGCAAATTCACCTTCCCGATGGAGTTCACGGCCTTCCAAGGGGGTTGGCAGCTATCCCGCCGAACCGCCGAAATGCTGCTGGCCCTCGGTAACTCGGCCACCGGGCCACCCCCACCCGCCAACCCCACCCCGCCCCCTGCGCCGGCACCCGAACCCGCCCCCGCACCGGCCCCGGCTCCGTCGCCGACTCCCCCCGGCTGATTCCGATGTGGATCGGCTGGCTCGAGTTCGACGTGTTGCTGGGCGACGTGCGGTCACTCAAACAGAAGCGGTCGGTGGTTCGTCCCGTCGTGGCCGAGTTGCGGCGCAAGTTCAGCGTGTCGGCCGCCGAAACCGGGAGGCAGGACCTGTATCGGCGGGCCGGGATCGGCGTGGGCGTGGTGTCCGGCGACCGCGGCCACACCGTCGACGTGCTCGACGCGGCCGAACGGCTGGTGGCGGCGCATCCCGAATTCGAACTGCTGTCGGTGCGGCGGGGCCTGCACCACAGCGACGACTAACCGTTTAACCGTCGCGGCCCTCGCGTTTGCGGCCCAGCGGCGCCGGCGCGACGGCGCCCGGCGCGAGCCGCCGCGCGAATATCAAGAAGGCGGTGTGCCCGCGCATCGAATGCTGCGGGCGAACGGCCAGACCGACGACGTTCCAGCCCCGTTGCAGCGTCTCCCACGACCGAGGCTCGGTCCAGCACTGCTGGGCCCGCAGGGCCTCGACGGTCCGTGACAGCTGGGTGACGGTGGCCACGTAGATGATCAGCACACCGCCGGCGACCAGCAGCCGCGCCGCGGCATCGAGCACCTCCCACGGCGCGAGCATGTCGAGCACGGCCCGGTCGAAGGAGCCGTCGGGCAGGTCGGAGTCCGCGAGGTCGCTGACGAGCAGCTCCCAGTTGTCGGGGGAGCCGCCGTCAACGCCGAAGAAGTTGGCGACGTTGCGACGGGCGTGCTCGGCGTGGTCGGCGCGCTGCTCGTAGGAGACGACCCGCCCTTCGGGCCCGACGGCGCGCAGCAGCGAGCAGGTCAGCGCCCCGGATCCGGCGCCGGCCTCCAGCACCCGCGCGCCCGGGAAGATGTCGCCCTCGTGCACGATCTGGGCGGCGTCCTTGGGGTAGATCACCTGCGGGCCGCGCGGCATCGACATCACGTAGTCGACAAGCAGGGGGCGCAGCACCAGGAAATTCGCGCCGTTGCTGGATCTGACGACGCTGCCCTGCTCGAGCCCGATCACCGCGTCGTGTGCGATCGATCCGCGGTGGGTGTGAAACTCGGCGCCCGGAGTGAGGCACATCGTGTAGTGCCGGCCCTTGGCGTCGGTGAGTTGGACCCGCTCGCCAGCGGTGAACGGGCCGGTTGCGGACACGCCGTCCAGCGTGCCAGCCGACTCGCGGCAACGGGTGCTTGGGGGTTGTCGGCGCCCGGTCCTAGGCTGCGGGAATGACGGACCAGCCGGAGGGACGCACGCGCCCGGCCTCGAAACCGGCCCTGTCGCCGTCGCGGGCGGCGGACTTCAAGCAGTGCCCGCTGCTGTACCGGTTCCGGGCGATCGACCGGCTGCCCGAGGCACCGTCGACCGCGCAGCTGCGCGGCTCGGTGGTGCACGCCGCCCTGGAACAGCTTTACGGCCTGCCCGCCGGGATGCGCGGCCCCGACACCGCGGGCTCGCTGGTGGAGCCCGCCTGGGACCGGGTGATCGCCGCCGAACCCGACCTGGCCGCCGACGTGGGCCCCGAGCAGCGAGCCCAGTTGCTGGCGGAGGCCCGCGCCCTGCTCGCCGGCTACTACCGGCTGGAAGACCCGACCCGGTTCGACCCGCACTCCTGCGAGGAGCGCGTCGAGGTCGAGCTCGCCGACGGCACCCTGCTGCGTGGCTTCATCGACCGCATCGACGTCGCGGCCACCGGGGAGGTGCGGGTGGTCGACTACAAGACCGGCAAGGCGCCGCCGGCCGCGCGGGCGCTGGCCGAGTTCAAGGCGATGTTTCAGATGAAGTTCTACGCGGTGGCGCTGCTGCGCTCCCGCGGTGTGCTGCCCACCCGGCTGCGGATCATCTACCTGGCCGACGGCCAGGTGTTGGACTACGCGCCCGACCATGACGAGCTGCTGCGCTTCGAGAAGACGCTGATGGCGATCTGGCGCGCCATCCGATCCGCGGCGCCGACGGGCGATTTTCGCCCCAGCCCGTCGCGGTTGTGCGAGTGGTGCGCCCACCGGCAACACTGCCCGACGTTCGGCGGAACGCCACCGCCCTACCCCGGGTGGCCGGACCCCGCGGGCGCGCAAGCGATTCCGCACCCGACCGAACCGGCGGCATGATCGGCTGCTTCTACCGTCGCCTCCCCGCCGAAGGCGACGATGCGGTGTTCGACTCGACCGACTTCACGCGCAGCAACTGGGGCCCCGAACTGCAGCACGGCTCGCCCCCGTTGGCGCTGCTGACGAAGCTCATCGAGGAGCTGCCGGCGGGCGCCGGTCTTCGGATCGGCCGGCTCAGCCTGGACATCCTCGGGGCGATTCCGGTGCGGCCGCTTCGCGCCCGGGCGTGGGTGGAGCGCCCGGGTTCGCGGATCTGCATGGCGGTCGCCGAACTGTTTGCCGCTCGCGAAGGAGCACCCCCGCGCGCCGTGGCCCGGGTGACGGCGTGGCTGCTGGCGGTCACCGACACCGCGGACGCCGCATCGGACCGGCACCCGCCGTTGGTGGAAGGGAGCGCCGAACCGCTTTCGGCTCCGTTCGCCGGAGCCGGCGGCTATTTCGACGCGATCGATTGGCGCCCGCAGAAAACCGAGGGACGATCCGCCGCGGTGTCCTGGATCAGCCCGCTGGCCCACATCGTCGACACCGAACCCGCCTCGGCGCTGCAGCGGCTCGCCGCCGTCGTCGATTGCGCCAACGGCGTCGGGAAGATCCTCGATCCGGACCAGTTCGTCTTCATGAACACCGACACCGTCGTCCACCTGCACCGGCTTCCCGCCGGCAACGATTTCGGACTGCGGGCCCGCGCGTCGATCGGACCGGACGGCGTCGGCGTGACCACGGCCGAGGTTTTCGACCGAGACGGGTTCGTCGGGACGTCGGCGCAGACGCTGCTGATCCAGCGCCGCTAGCCCGAGAGCGGCGACATCTCCTGCAGCATCGTAGGAATGAGCTCGCTGACGGTGGGGTGGATGTGCATCGTGCGCGACAGCGTGGTGTACGGCGCTTTGGCCGACATGACGTCCAGGATGGCGTGAATCGCCTCGTCGCCGCCGACGCCCAGGATGGCCGCGCCCAAAATCTGGTCGGTGTCGGCGTCCACGACCACCTTCATAAAGCCTTGCGTCTCACCCTTTTCCACCGCCCTGCCCACCCTGGTCATCGGCCGCTTGCCGACCAACGCCTTGCGGCCCGACGCGCGGACTTGGCTGACGCTCATCCCGGCGCGCCCCAGCGGTGGGTCGATGTAGAGCGCATAGGCGGTGATGCGGTCGCTCACCCGGCGGGGGGTCGCATAGAGATCACCTTCGAGCAGGTTGGCGGCCACGATCTCGAAATCGTTGTACGAGGTGTGGGTGAAGGCGCCCTTGCCGTTGCAGTCGCCCATCGCCCAGATGTGGTCGACGTTGGTCTTGAGCTGGTCGTCGACCACGACGTAGCCGCGGGCGTCGGTCTGCACTCCGGCCGCCTCCAGGCCGAGGTCGTCGGTGTTGGGCCGCCGGCCCACCGCCACCAGCAGATGGCTTCCGGCGATGGGGGCGGCACCGTTACGGGGAGTGAGTTCAAACCCCTTGCCGGTCTTGGTGATTCGAACGTCATCGGCGCCGACGACGATGTCGATGCCCTCGGCCTCCAGGATCTCTTTGACGCTGGCCGAGACGTCCTCATCCTCGCGGGACGCCAGCCGCGGCCCCCGCTCGACCACCGTCACCCGGGCCCCGAACCGCCGGTACATCTGCGAGAACTCCAGCGCGATGTAGCTGCCCCCGAGGATCACGAGATGGTCTGGCAGGCTGTCGAGTTCGAGGATCGACACGTTGGTGAGGTACTCGACGCCGGACAGTCCCGGGACGTCGGGCACCACCGCGCGGCCACCGACGTTGAGGAAGATTCGGTCGGCGCGCAGCAAGTCGCCGTTCACGCTGATGGTGTGCGGGTCGTCGAAACGGGCGTGACCGCGAACGACGGTGCAGCCGTCCATGCCGTCCAACCAGCTTTCGACGCCCTTGCGGTCGGCCAGCATGATGTCGTCTTTGCGCGCCTTGACTTTGGCCATGTCCACGCTGATCGGGCCGATACTCACGCCGTATTCGGCTCCACGCCGGGCCAGGTGGGCGGCGTGCGCGCTGGCCACCAGGGTCTTGGTGGGGATGCATCCGGTGTTGACGCAGGTGCCGCCGACGAGTTTGCGCTCGATGATCGCGACGCGCTGCCCGGCCGCGGTCAGCCGCCCGGCCAGCGGAGGGCCGGCCTGCCCGGCACCGACGATGATCGCGTCGAAATGCGTTGTCACTTAACGGCCGTCAGCAGATACTCGGTCAGCACATGGCCCGTCGTTGCGACGATGGCGAACCCGCCCAGGATCGCGACCGCATCCTCGAGCAGCGCGATGGGCAGGTCCCTGCCTGCCACCGCGGCCAGACGCTTACGCGCCTGGTAGCCGCCGAGGGTGCCGAGCACCGCGCCGATGACGCCCGCGCCGAGCGCCGAAAAGGTCCAGTGCGGCCACGCGCCCAGCACCGCGCCCGCCAACCCGCCCGTGATGATCCGGGCGGCGAAGATCGGTGGCGCCGTGCGGGCCGGCGTCTTGGGCAGCTTGTCGTTGACCAGTTCGGCGACGGCCAGCACGGTGAAAACAACGACCGTGATGATGTTGGCCATCCACGACGCCCAGGTGCCGTGCAGGTCGATCCAGCCGAGATAGCCGCCCCACGCGACCACGGCGGGGGCCGTCAGCGAACGCAACCCGGCGACGACACCGATCAGTAAAGCCAGCAGCAGAATTAGCGCGTGTGTCACGAAGACCCTCCTGGGGGACTAGGCAGCCCGGCAACGGTAGGGGATGACGGCCCAGGGATAACGCGGGCGTCAGTTTTTCAGCAGCCCCAGGCGGACGCTAACACAGCCGCGACCACGGCAGCCGATCAGAACCGGCAGAACCTGATGTCGGACGCCAGGATCGCCTTGGCCCCGATGGCGGCGAGCTCGTCCATGATCTCGTTGACGCCCCGACGCGGCACCAGGGCGCGGATCGCCACCCAGTCCGGATCGGCGAGCGGGGCGATGGTCGGCGACTCCAGTCCCGGGGTGATCGACGTGGCCTTGTCCAGGACCGAACGCGGGCAGTCGTAATCGAGCATCAGGTATTGCTGGCCGAACACCACACCCTGGATCCTCGCGACGAGTTGATCGCGTGCGGCCTTCGCCGCGCCGTGGCCGTCGTGGTCGGAGCGCTCGATCAGCACCGCCTCCGAATCGCACAGCGGCTCCCCGAAGGCCACCAGGTCGTGCAGGCTCAGCGTGCGCCCGGACCCCACCACGTCGGCGATGGCGTCGGCCACGCCGAGCTGCACCGAGATCTCCACGGCGCCGTCGAGCCTGATGACCGTGGCCTCAATCCGCCTCTCGGCCAAGTCTTTCCGGACCAGGTTCGGGTAGGCGGTCGCGATCCGCTTGCCGGCCAGGTCGGCCGTCGTCCAGTCCCGTCCGGCCGGGCCGGCGTACCGAAAGCTCGACGACCCGAAACCCAGCGCCAGGCGTTCGCGCACCGGCGCGTCCGAGTCTCGGACCAGGTCCCGTCCGGTGATGCCGAAATCCAGTTCTCCCGAACCCACGTAGATGGCAATGTCCTTGGGCCGCAAGAAGAAGAACTCGACCTGGTTGACCGGGTCGACGACGGTGAGGTCCTTGGAGTCGGTGCGGCGCCGGTAGCCCGCCTCCGCCAGGATCTCGGTGGCCGGCTCGCTGAGCGTGCCCTTGTTGGGAACCGCAACCCGCAGCATGCTCACAGTTTCCGGTAGACGTCGTCGAGGGACAGCCCGCGCGCGATCATCAGCACCTGCGTCCAGTACAGCAACTGGCTGATCTCGTCGGCCAGCGCGTCGTCGGTCTCGTGTTCGGCGGCCAGCCACACCTCGCCGGCCTCCTCCAGGATCTTCTTGCCCAGCCCGTGTATGCCGCCGTCCAGCGCGGCGACCGTGCCGCTGCCGGCCGGCCGGGTGCGGGCACGCTCGCCGAGTTCGGCGAACAGATCCTCGAAGGTCTTCACGGCCAGCGATTGTTTCACGCGGCGACGAGCAAAGTCACGGGGGTTTCCGTGGGGCGCGAGCGTGCGCAGATTGCCAAGCTCAGCGGCGTGTCACCGTACAAACGCACGTTCGCGAATTAGCAAGCGGCCGGTGCGAACTCAACCGGCGTGGGGCTCAGTCCTCCGGGTTGTAGCCGAGGTTGGGGGCGAGCCAGCGCTCGGCTTCGGCCAGGGTCCAGCCTTTGCGCTTCGCGTAGTCGGCGACCTGGTCCTGGGCCATCCGACCGACCACGAAGTACTGCGATTGCGGGTGCGAGAAGTACCAGCCGCTGACGGCAGCACCGGGCCACATCGCCATCGACTCGGTCAGCTCGATGCCGGTCCGCTCCTCGACGTCCATCAACTCCCACAGCGTCACCTTCTCGGTGTGCTCCGGGCAGGCCGGGTAGCCGGGGGCAGGGCGGATTCCCACGTACTTCTCATTGATGAGCGCGTCGTTGTCCAGCTGCTCGTCCGGCTGGAATCCCCAGAACTCCTTGCGGACCCGTTGGTGCATCCGTTCGGCGAAAGCCTCTGCCAGCCGGTCGGCGATCGACTCCAGCAGGATCGCGCTGTAGTCGTCATTGGCTGCCTTGAACTCCGCGATCTTGTCCTGGCCGCCGAGCCCCGCGGTGACGGCAAAGGCGCCGACGTAGTCGGCCAGACCGGTGTCCCTGGGCGCGATGTAGTCGCCCAGCGACCGGTTCGGGATGCCGTCGCGGTGCTCGCCCTGCTGGCGCAGGTTGTGCAACGTGGTCAGCACCTCGGTACGGGTCTCATCGGTGTAGACCTCGATGTCTTCGATACCCGAGCCGACCGCGTTTGCCGGGAAGAAGCCGATCACCCCGTTGGCAGTCAGCCACTTCTCCTTGATCAGGGTGTCGAGCATCTCCTGGGCGTCGTCGTACAGCTTGCGGGCAGCCTCGCCCGAGACCGGGTTGTTGAGGATGTCGGGGAACCTTCCCTTCATCTCCCAGGCGTTGAAGAACGGCTGCCAGTCGATGTATTCGCGCAACTCGGCGAGGTCGTAGTCATGAAATTCACGTACTCCCACACCCTGCGCCGGCGCCGGCGGCGTGTAGCCGTCCCACTCGATCGGCGTCCGGTTCGCGCGGGCCTTCTCCAGCGTCAGCATCGGCCGCTCGTTCTTCTGGGCGTGCCGTTCGCGCAGGGCTGCGTAGTCCTTGTCGGTGGCCTCCAGCAGCGCTGGACGCTGCTTGTCGTCGAGCAGCGCAGCAGCGACCGGCACCGAGCGGGAAGCGTCCTTGACCCAGACCACCGGACCGCTGCGACGCGGCGCCACCTTCACGGCCGTGTGGGCGCGCGAGGTGGTCGCGCCACCGATCAGCAGCGGGATCTTCAGCCCCCCGCGTTCCATCTCGACGGCGAAGTTGACCATCTCGTCCAGCGACGGGGTGATCAGGCCGGACAGCCCGATGATGTCGGCGTCGTGCTCCTTCGCCGCGGCCAGGATCTTCTCGGCGGGCACCATCACGCCGAGGTCGATCACTTCGAAGTTGTTGCACTGCAGGACGACCCCGACGATGTTCTTGCCGATGTCGTGGACGTCACCCTTCACGGTCGCCATCACGATCGTGCCGTTGGTGTCCTTACCCGCAGCAACGCCGGACTCTTCCTTCTCCGCCTCGATGAACGGCAGCAGGTACGCAACGGCCTTCTTCATCACCCGGGCCGACTTCACGACCTGGGGCAGGAACATCTTGCCCGAGCCGAAGAGGTCACCGACCACGTTCATGCCGTCCATCAGCGGGCCCTCGATCACCTCGATCGGGCGACCGCCGGCGGCGGCGATCTCGGCCCGCAATTCCTCGGTGTCGGCATCGACGTGTGCGTCGATGCCCTTGACCAAAGCGTGCGTGATCCGCTCGCGGACCGGGAGGCTGCGCCATTCGGCTGCCGCCTTGTCCTCGGGCTGCTCGGACTTGTTGAACCGCTCCGCGATCTCCAGCAGCCGCTCGGCCGCATCCTCGCGACGGTTCAGCACGACGTCCTCGATCCGGTCCCGCAGCTCGGGGTCGATCGAGTCGTAGGGCACCAGCGCACCCGCATTGACGATGCCCATGTCCAGGCCGGCCTTGATGGCGTGGTAAAGGAACACCGAGTGGATCGCCTCGCGGACGGGGTTGTTGCCGCGGAACGAGAACGACACGTTCGAGATGCCGCCGGAGAGGTGCACCCCGGGAAGGTTGTCCTTGATCCAGGCGCAGGCCTCGATGAAGTCGATCCCGTAGGTCGCGTGCTCCTCGATACCGGTCGCCAGCGCGAAGCAGTTCGGGTCGAAGATGATGTCCTCGGCTGGGAAGCCGACCTCTTCGGTCAGGATCCGGTAGGCGCGCCCGCAGATCTGTTTGCGGCGCTCCAGGTTGTCGGCCTGGCCCTGCTCGTCGAAGGCCATCACGACGACGGCGGCGCCGTACTTGCGGCACAGCCGTGCCTCGCGGATGAACTTCTCCTCGCCCTCCTTCATGGAGATCGAGTTGACGATCGGCTTGCCCTGCACGTTCTTCAGGCCCGCCTCGATGACCTCCCACTTGGAGGAGTCGATCATCACCGGGATGCGGCTGATGTCCGGCTCGGCCGCGATCAGCTTGGTGAACCGGTCCATCGCGGCGACGCCGTCGATCATGCCCTCGTCCATGTTGATGTCGATGACCTGCGCGCCGACCTCGACCTGCTGCAGGGCGACCGACAGCGCGCTGTCGTAGTCCTCGGCCTTGATCAGGTTGCGGAACCGGGCGGAGCCGGTGATGTTGGTGCGCTCACCGATGTTCACGAACAGGGAATCATCGGTGATGTTGAGCGGTTCGAGGCCCGAGAGCCGGGTGGCCACCGGGATCTGCGGCAGCTCACGCGGCGGCTTGCCCTCGACGACCCTGGCGATCTCGGCGATGTGCGGCGGCGCCGTCCCGCAGCAGCCACCGACCAGGTTGACCAGACCGGCCTCTGCGAAATCGGCGATGTAGCTCGCCTGGCGCTCGGGGGACTCGTCGTATTCGCCGAAGGCGTTGGGCAGGCCGGCGTTGGGGTAGCAGGAGACGAAGGTGTCCGCGATCCGCGACATCTCGGCGATGTAGGGCCTCATCTCCGGCGCACCCAGGGCGCAGTTGAGACCCACCGCGATCGGCCTCGCGTGCCTGACCGCGTTCCAGAACGCTTCGGTGACCTGACCGGACAACGTCCGCCCGGAAGCATCGGTGATGGTGCCCGAGATGATCACCGGCCAGCGGCGTCCGCGGTCCTCGAACAGCGTCTCGACGGCGAACACCGCCGCCTTGGCGTTCAGCGAGTCGAAGATCGTCTCGATGATGAGGAGGTCAGCACCGCCGTCCACCAGGCCGTTGGCGGCTTCGAGGTAGGCGGCGACCAGCTGGTCGTACGAGACGTTGCGGGCTCCGGGGTCGTTGACGTCCGGCGAGATCGACGCGGTCCGCGTCGTCGGCCCGATCGCGCCGGCGACGTAGCGGGGCTTCTCCGGGGTGCTGAACTCGTCGGCTGCCTGGCGGGCCAGGGCGGCGCCGGCGTAGTTCAGCTCGTAGGCCAGGTCCGCCATGTCGTAGTCGGAGAGCGAGATCGCGTTCGCGTTGAACGTGTTGGTCTCCAGGATGTCGGCGCCCGCCTCGAGGTACTCGCGGTGGATCCCCTCGACGATCTGCGGCTGCGTCAGGTTGAGCAGGTCGTTGTTGCCCTGCAGAGCGGTCGGCCACTCCGTGAACCGGTCGCCGCGGTAGCCGGCCTCGTCCGGCCGGTCCCGCTGGATCGCCGTGCCCATCGCGCCGTCGATCACCATGATCCGCTGGCGCAGAGCTGCCGTCAGTTCGTCGGTGCAGTCGGGGCGGATGTTCGGCTCAAAGGTATTCGGCTCAAGGGAGCTCACGCGCATTCCTTCCGTTACGGAAGGCGTCCTTGACTCTGCCGAGCGTGGCGGATACCGGCAGGGAACCGGATCCGTTGCAACGCCTCTCGACCAGAAAAGTCTACGTCGTCACCCAACGTCTGGACGCCCAGCTCGACCGGACCCGCTCGGCGATCGCGGTGCCCCTGAGCGCCAGTTCGCGGATCTTGTCGGCAATGTCGTAGTTACCGGTGTTAACCAGTTTGCAGTCGAACGTATTTCGTCTTGACCACGTCGACGCCGCTTGTTGACGTCGTCCAGGGTGAGGTCCGCGGCCTGCAACTGGGTGCCCATCGCGCCGTCGCCGACCACCACGCGCTGGGACAACGTGTCCAGGATGTCGCTGTCGTAGTCGTATTCGTCGGCGGCAGTCACGCCACAAGGATAGTCGTCCTATGAAATACGCCCAGTGGTTGACAGGTCTCTGCCAGGCAAGCCGCGCGGAACGGCGCAGGCGGTTTGCGACAGGCCGTACGCTGATTCTGTGACATTGCCGGATCGTGGCCAGGAAGCCTCTGCGCTGCCCGAACTGCACAACACCGTCGTCGTGGCGGCGTTCGAGGGCTGGAACGACGCCGGCGACGCGGCCAGCGACGCGCTCGAGCACCTCGACGCCATCTGGGAGGCCGACCCCATTGTCGAGATCGACGACGAGGCGTACTACGACTACCAGGTGAATCGCCCGGTCATCCGGCAGATCGACGGGGTGACCCGGGAGCTGGTGTGGCCGGCGATGCGGATCACCCACTGCCGGCCCCCGGGCAGCGACCGCGACGTCGTGTTGATGCACGGCGTGGAGCCCAACATGCGCTGGCGCACGTTCTGCGCCGAGTTGCTGGCCATCGCCGACAAGCTCAACGTCGACACCGTCGTCATCCTCGGGGCCCTGCTCGCCGACACCCCGCACACCCGACCGGTCCCGGTCTCGGGCGCGGCCTACTCCCCCGAGTCGGCGAAACGCTTCGGCCTCGAGGAAACCCGCTATGAGGGCCCGACCGGCATCGCCGGGGTTTTCCAGGACGCCTGCGTGGCCGCCGGGATCCCCGCGGTGACGTTCTGGGCCGCGGTCCCGCATTACGTGTCCAATCCGCCGAACCCGAAGGCGACGGTGGCGCTGCTGCGCCGGGTCGAGGACGTGCTGGACATCGAGGTCCCGCTGGGTGACCTGCCGGCCCAGGCCGAAGAGTGGGAGCAGGCGATCACCGAGATGGCCGCCGAGGACGAGGACCTGGCCGAATACGTGGCGTCGCTGGAGCAGCGGGGCGACGCCGAGGTGGACATGAACGAGGCCCTGGGCAAGATCGACGGCGACGCGCTGGCCGCGGAGTTCGAGCGCTACCTGCGCCGCAGACGCAAATAGTCCGCCGGGCGTCGACAGTGGTGATCGTGAGCGCGGCGTAGCCGGGCGAAACGGGTCGCCACCATCGAGCTAGTTGGGCGCAAGACCCTGACGGTTTTCGTGCAACAACTCCGCGTTGGACGCGGACATGGACCGGCCCAGCGCGGCGACCTCGGCGCCGATCCTGGGCAACAGCTCGGCGGTGATCTTGCGGATGGGAAGTTCGCCGGCCGGGGTGGACAGCACGGGCTTGAGCGATCGGAACAGGCCGACTAAGCGTGGGCAGTAGATGCGGTCGGCACGTGCCTCGATGCCTGACGAACGCGTCCGCGCGCTTATCGACGGTGAGTGGCGATCCTCGCCGAGCTCGCCCCAGAGCGCCGTCAGTTCGGCCTGGTCGAGATTACCTTCCGGATGACCGGAGACGGCTACGGCCAGTATTCGTTCATCGGTTGGGCGAATTTGTCGTTGTCGGTCAACGGCGGCAGTCCCAACGAGTTTTCGATGGTGCGCAGCAAGCTGTAGTGATTGTTGTAGTTGACGGCCACGAAGTGGCCTTGGCGCATGCCGGAGTTCGGCGACGGGATCACGATCATGGGGATGTGGTTGCCCTCGTTGCCGTTGCCCAGATACAGGTTGTTGTAGTCCTCGTCCCAGGTGATGAAGACGGCGGAGCGCTGCGTCTGGAATGCGGGTGAGTTCAAGATCGTGGGCAGCGTCGCCGCGAGGAACTGGTCGCCGGAGCGGATGTCGTACTGATGAAACGCCAGCTGGCTGGCGGCGAAGCGCACGTCGTTGCACCCCTCCTGGTTATGACATTCGTCCGGCTCGAACCACACGTAGTTCGGGGTGGTCGCCGTAGAGGCGAGGTCGGTGGCCATCTGCGTCAGCGGGAGCACGTGCGCCTGGCAGCGGGGCCCGTTGGCGATGATGTCGTGGAAGGCGAGGAACGGCAGTTCGCCGGGGCTGTAGGGACCCGCGGTCCCGGTGAAGCACGGGCTGGGCATGGACTGCTCATAGGCGGCCCACGTCTTGCCCGCATGCTCGACGCTGTCGGCCAGGTTGGGTTGGTCGAAGCAGTCCATGGGGCAGTTCCAGTTCACGCCGAAGTCGGACCCTCCCAGGATCGGATAGTAATTGGGGCTGCTGGGGTGAGTCAGGGCGAAGTAGTTTGCGCCGTAACCGTATTGGTTGATCAAGGCGTTGATGTAGTCCGCATTGCGGCTGCCCACAATGTCTTTCACGCCGTGGTTTTCCAGATAGATCATGAACACGTGATCGAGGGGCCCGACTTTCGACGCCGGTGGTGCGGGCGGCGGCGGCGCGGGCAGCGCGGCGCCGACGGTGAAGGACAAGTTGTCGGCGTAGGCGTTGTTGTAGCGGCTGGGCGACGGGTTGCAATCCTTGAAATTCACGACCACAACGGCGCTGCGGGCGCCCACCGGAACCGTCCCCGTGGTGACCCGTTGCAGCAGCGCGGTTTTGAATCGGCGTTCTACCACACCGACCGGACCGATCTTGCCGGTGCCCAGCTGCGACTGGTCGGCCGCAAGGAAGTTGACGGTCACCGAGGCCTCGGAGGGGTCCTCCAGGAAGCCTCCGAGCCATCCGCTCAGGGTGTACGGCACGGTGCCGGTGTCGATCTGGGCCGCCGCGCCGCTGAGGTCGACGGTTTGGCTCAGAGTGGCATCGGCCACGTTTCCGCCGCCGAAGAACTGCCCGCCGTCCGGGGGTCCCTCACCGGGCCGGGGAAATTGCAGGATCGTCGGAAAAGGCGGCGGCGGAATGGACAACCCGATCGGCCAACGCGTGACGGTGCCATATTTGACCACGGTCGGCGTGCCGGCCACCGTCCAGCCCGGCACCGACACCGAGCTGTAGCCCGACAACGACGGATCGCCCGCCTCGGCGCCCGGGTTCACCAGCAAGTTCGGACCCTGAATGGGGCCGGCCGACGCGGGAACCGTGTTCATCGAAACGACCAGCAGGCCGGCCGCGCCGAATGCCCCGGCCACACGGCGAAAACGACTGAACATCAGGCAATCACCTCTGTGATTGACGCGCTGCGTGCGCGTTGCTCCGTCGATGGTGGCCGATGACACGCCGCCTACCCAGATTGTTGTGCGAATCGACGCTCAGGCGTTGCCGTTTGGTGACTTTGGCGAGGCAAAGGCGCGAATCACCTTCTGCGCGCCGGCTTTTACAGCCGCACTCCCAGCAGCGCGTCGACCGCGGTCGCCACCAGCCTCGGCGAAGCGGCGTCGTGGCCGCCGTACTCCAGCGCGTCGGTGGACCAGCCATCCAGTGCGGCAAGGGCTTTCGGCGTATCGAGGTCGTCGGCCAGATACCGGCGAACGCGGCCGACGACGTCGGTGGCGTCCGGGGCGGCGGGCAGCGCGGTCGCCGCACGCCAGCGCAGCAGCCGGGCGTTGGCCTCGTCGAGCACCTGTTGGCTCCAGAACCGGTCGGCGCGGTAGTGCCCGGCCAGCAGGCCCAGCCGGATGGCCGCCGGCTCAGTGCCTTTCGCGCGCAGGTTCGACACCAGCACCAGGTTGCCGCGGCTCTTGGACATCTTGTGCCCCTCCCAGCCGATCATCCCCGCGTGCACGTAGTGCCGGGCGAATCGCCGCTCGCCGCGCACGCATTCGGCGTGGGCGGCGGTGAATTCGTGGTGCGGGAAGATCAGGTCGCTGCCCCCGCCCTGGATGTCCAGGCCGCTGCCGATGCGGCTGAGCGCGATCGCGGCGCACTCGACGTGCCAGCCGGGCCGGCCGGCACCAAACGGCGAGGGCCAGCTGGGCTCGCCCGGCCGCGCGGCGCGCCACAGCAGGGCGTCGAGCTCGTCGGTCTTGCCGGGGCGGCGCGGGTCACCGCCGCGCTCGGCGAACAGCTGCAGCATGGTGTCGCGGTCATAGCCCGACTCGTAGCCGAACTGCGGCGTGGCGTCCGCCCGGTAGTAGACGTCCGGGTATTCGCCGTCGAGGACGTACGCGGCGCCCGACGCCAGCATCTTCTCGACGAGTTCGACCACCTCGGCGATCGCCTCGGTCGCCCCGACGTACTCGCGCGGCGGCAGTATCCGCAGCGCCGTCATGTCCTCGCGGAACAGCGCGACCTCGCGATCACCCAGGGCGCGCCAGTCGACGCCGTCGCGCTCGGCGCGCTCCAGCAGGGGGTCGTCGATGTCGGTGACGTTCTGCACGTAGTGCACGTCGTGGCCGAGGTCCAGCCATTGCCGGTGCACGAGGTCGAAGGCCAGGTAGGTGGCCGCGTGACCCAGGTGAGTCGCGTCGTAGGGGGTGATCCCGCAGACGTACATGGTGGCCTTCGACCCGGCCGCCACCGGGCGCACCTGCCGGTCGGAGGTGTCGTACAGCCGCAGCTCAGGGCCGCGGCCCGGCACCACCGGGACCTGTGCGGAAGACCACGCCTGCATAACGTCGACTCTAAACGCGCGCCAGATCAGCGAAATTCCTGGCGGATCGCGCCGAGCAGGATCGGCGCCAGCTCCGCGCGGCACATGACGAAGTCGGGCAGGTACGGGTCGAGCTGGTTGTAGCGCAGCGGCGAGCCGTCGAGCCGCGAGGCGTGCATGCCGGCGGCCATCAGCACCCCGGCGGGGGCCGCCGAGTCCCATTCCCACTGGCCGCCCGCGTGCACGTAGGCGTCGACGTCGCCGTCGATGACGGCCATCGCCTTCGCGCCCGCCGAGCCGATCGCGACCGGTTGGATGTGCAGCGTCTGGCGCATGCGGTACAGGACGGCGGGCGGCCGGGTGGCGCTGACCGCGATGCGGATGGTTCCCGGGATGCCGACGCGCGCGCCGTCGGCGGTCACGGTGTCGCTGCGGTACACCGTGTTCCCGCGGGCGGGCAACGCGACGGCCGCATCGGTGATCTCGCGCTGCCCGTCGGTGGGGCGCTGCCACAGCGCGATGTGGACCGCCCAGTCGTCGCGACCCGGCGTGGAGAACTCGCGGGTGCCGTCCAGCGGGTCGACGATCCACACCCGGTCGTGATTGACCCGGGACAGATCGTCGTAGGCTTCCTCGCTGAGCACCGCGTCGTTCGGCCGCTCGGCCCGCAGCCGGCGCAGGATCAGCGCGTTCGCCAGGCTGTCGCCCGCGTCCCCGAGCGCCCAGGGGTGGCCGAAACCGACCTCATCGCGCACCCTCAGCAGCAGCTCCCCCGCGTCCGCGGCGAGTTCGGCGGCCAGCGCGGCATCCGTGAGATCGGACAGGCCCTCCGCGCCGTTGGTCACCGGTTCAGTATCGCCGCTAGAAAGCCGGCCACGGGATGGGGCGATGCCGGTTGGGTCCGGGCATCACCGGATTGCCCAGCAGCGCGAGCGCGCGCCTGCGCAGGGCCGCGATTTCCGCCCGCGTGATGTGGCCGGCCAGTTCGTCGCACAGCGAGGCGGTGAGCGCCTCGGCGAGCCCGGCGACCGCCTCGCACGTGTCGTCGTCGATCGGCTTGCCCGCCCAGCCCCACAACACCGTGCGCAGCTTGTTCTCCACGTGCAGGCACACGCCGTGGTCGACGCCGTACACCCGGCCGTCGAGGCCGCACAGGATGTGGCCGCCCTTGCGGTCGGCGTTGTTGATCAGCACGTCGAACACCGCCATCCGCCGCAGCTGCGCGTTGTCGGCGTGCACCAGGATGACCTCGTCGCCGGCGTAGTCGTAGGCGCGCAGCACCGGCAGGTAGCCCGGCCGCACCTTGTTGGCGGGGAACAGGTCGACCAGGTCCGGGCCCGGCGGCGGGTCGGAGTCGGCCGCGTCGCCGGGCTGCCGCACCCACAGCTGCAGCATCCCCGGACCCGCCGGGCCGTCGCGAATCACGGTGTAGGGCACGATGTTCCACCCCAGCTGCGTCGACACCAGGTATGCGCCCAGTTCGCGGCCGGCCAGGGTTCCGTCCGGGAAGTCCCACAGCGGCGCCTCGCCGGAGACCGGCTTGTAGACGCAGTGCACGCTGGATTCGCCGAGCGTCGATTCGCACAGGAAGGTGGCGTTGCTGGCCGAGCGGATGCGTCCGAGGACCGTCAGCTCGCCGTCCCGCAGCACCTCACGCTCGTCGTGCTCGTTATTCCTCGGCGTCATCGTCGGGCCCGAGCAGCGCGCTGCGCTTGTAGCCGTTGGTGCGCGCACAGATGTGGCCCTCGGGGTCCAGCGGTTCGTCGCACAGCGGGCACGGCGGACGCCCGGCCGAGATCACCCGAGTCGAGCGGGTGGCGAATTGGCGCGCCGACTCCGGCGTCAGGAACACCCGCACCGCGTCGGGACCCTCCTCGGTGTCGTCGAGCACCACCGAGGCGTCGAACTCGGCGTCGGTGACGGCCAGCAACTCGACCACGACGGTCTGCGCCTCCGAATCCCAGCCGAGGCCCATCGTCCCGACCCGAAACTCCGCGTCGACCGGTGTGATCAACGGGTTGAGGTCGTCGATCTCGGCGGGCTCCGGGGGTACGGGCGTGCCGAACCGGCGATTCACCTCGAGTAGCAGCGCCCCGATGCGTTCGGCGAGCACCGCGACCTGTTGCTTCTCCAAAACCACCGATACCACCCGGGAATCGCCCACCGCCTGGATGTAAAAAGTGCGGTTTCCGGGCTGACCGACGGTCCCGGCCACGAAGCGGTCGGGCGTGCGGAAGACGTGAATTGCGCGGGCCATGGCACCTCCAAAATACCGGCTGTTGCCGCTGCCGTGCGATTCGATTGCCCCGCTCCACCTGTTTTCAAGCGGAATTAAGCGCGATCAGTCCGGGGAGCCGCCGACCACCGCGTCGCTCGACGGCACGGCCCCGTTGGGCTCAGTTCGCGCCTCGCCCTTCGATTCACCGTGAGCCTCATCACCTTTGGATTCGTCCTTGGGTGGGGGCCCGGCCCGCAACGCGGCGGACAGGCGCGCGCCAGTGTGGTTGACGTGCAACACGAACGGGCGCAGCGGGGTGTACCGGATCACGGTCACCGACCCCGGGTCGGCGGTGACACGCTGGAACCCGTCCAGGTGCATGCCATAGGCGTCGGCGACGACGGACTTGATGACGTCGCCATGGGTGCACGCGACCCAGAGCGCGTCGCCGCTTTCTCCGCCGTGTTCCAGGGCCAGCCGACGGTCGTGCCCGCGGACGGCCGCGACGGCGCGCGCCTGCACTTGCGCCAAACCCTCGCCGCCGGGAAACACCGCCGCGCTGGGGTGGGCCTGGACGACGCGCCACAGCGGCTCGTTGGTCAGCTCGCCGATCTTGCGGCCGGTCCAGTCGCCGTAGTCCACCTCGGCGAGCTGGTCGTCGATCAGCGGCTCGAGGCACAGGGCTTCGGCGAGCGGCTCGATGGTGCGCAGGCAACGCAGCAACGGCGAGCTGACCACCGCCCGGATCGGCAGGTCGCCGATGCGGTCGATCAGCCCGGCGGCCTGCTCGCGGCCCTTGTCGTCCAGGTCGACGCCCTCGGAGCGGCCGGCCAGGACACCCGCGGTGTTGGAGGTCGAACGGCCGTGCCGCAACAGGATGACGGTCACGACGACGACCGTACAGGGTGCGGGGCGCCCGCGACGGGCCCGCGATCAGGCGGATGGGCGGCGACCCGCCGCGCCCCTAGCGCGAAACCGGCACCGCGTGGGCGACGGAGTCGCGCACCGCGGCCGTCAGGCTGCGCTCGTCGGTGAGGTCGATGTCGACCAGTCCGCGTACCGCCCTGGCCACCACGTCTTCGGCCTGCGGAACGGGGCCGGCCAGGCGCGGCCGGTAAATTTCGATGACGAGGGATCGGTGCTCAATGTGAAAGGAAAAACTGCGCCCATCACCGACTTGCCCGTACCCGCTGGCGAAGATGCCCGTCGAGATGTCCTCGACAGCAAACTCTTTGCTCGCGGTATGCCGGTCCACAATGACGGCCATGACGCGACCATACCTCTCCAGTCCGACCCGATGTAGGCAACATGGCCATATTGGATGCGAAACCGTTCCTTAAAATTTGACGTTCATGTAGATGACGCGAAGGAAAATAATTGCTGCCACGGCACAGAAGCGAAAGGCGCGCAATTCAACTCCGCGTGGCCGGCCTGCCGTTTTTGCTGGCACTGGTCGCGGGTTGTGGAGCGAATCCGTTCAACAGCGCGCCGCCCACCATCGAACCCGCCCGGCCGGCGGTGTCACCGCCGGCGTCCGGAAACCCGGCCGGCACCGTGCGCCCTCTCGGCGGTCACGCCGCGGCGGCGATCTTCGACGCCGGCACCCGGCAATTGGCCGTCCTGGCCCCCGGTGCCGACCCGGCGGCGCCCGCCACCCTCACCGAGTTCGGCGATCCGCGCGTCGCGCCGCGGGTGATCGACCTCCCGGGCCCGGCGAGCGCGCTGACCGGCGACGGCCGCGGCACCGCCTACCTGGCCACGCGGGGCGGCTACCTCGCAGTCGACCTGTCCGCGGCCCGCGCAACACAAGTGCCCGTCGCACCGGCACAGCAGGCCGACTTCACCGCGATCGCCCGGCGCGCCGACGGCAAGCTGGTGCTGGGCAGCGCGGACGGGGCCGTGTACACCCTCACCTCCCCCGCACCGGCCGCGGCTAAGAGCGCGACCATCGGTAGCCGGAACAAGATCTTTGCACGCGTGGATGCGCTTGCGGCACAAGGGAATACGACGGTAGTTCTGGACCGCGGCCAGACCTCGGTGACGACGATCGGCACCGACGGGCGTGTCGAGCAGGCGCTGCGGGCCGGGGAGGGCGCGACCACCCTGGCCGCCGACCCGCTGGGCCGGGTCCTCGTAGCCGACACCCGCGGCGGGCAACTGCTGGTGTACGGCGTCGACCCGCTGATCTTGCGTCAGGCCTACCCCGTGCGGCAGTCCCCGTACGGGCTGGCCGGTTCGCACGGGCTCGCCTGGGTGTCCCAGACCGCTTCGAACGTCGTCATTGGTTACGATCTGTCAACCGGAATCCCCGTCGAAAGGGTGCGATACCCAACCGTGCAGCAACCGAACTCGCTGGCTTTTGACGAAGCGTCGGACACCTTGTACGTGGTGTCGGGTTCGGGTGCGGGCGTCCAGATCATCGAGCATGCGGCGGTTCCGCCGTGACCGCGCCGCGGTGGACCCGCCTGCCGGAGGGCTGGGCTGCGGAGATGTCGGACGACTACGAGTGGATCCCGCTGCGCCTGCCACCGGAAGTGACGCGGCTCAGCGCGTCGATCCGGCTGGCCATCGAGGCCGAGTATCGCGGTTGGGAGCTGACGCGGGTGCGCCTCTACACCGACGGCAGCCGACGGGTTTTGTTGCGCCGCAAGAAGTCTCGTCTCGAAAGCCGACGGCCCGAGCAGCCGGGTCTGTGATGTACCGGCTGATCCGCCGGCTGTTGTTCCTGGTCCCGCCCGAGCGCATCCACACGCTGGTCTTCGCGATCCTGCGCGCCGTCACGAGCGTGGCCGTGGGCCGGCGAATGCTGCACCGCCTGCTCGGCCCGACCGATCCGGTGCTGGCCAGCACGGTGTTCGGGGTGCGCTTTCCCGCACCGCTGGGGCTGGCCGCCGGCTTCGACAAGGACGGCATGGGGCTGCTCGCCTGGGGCGCGCTGGGTTTCGGGTATGCCGAGGCCGGCACGGTCACGGCGCGGCCACAGCCCGGCAACCCCGCCCCCCGCCTGTTCCGGTTGCCCGCCGACCGGGCGCTGCTGAACCGGATGGGGTTCAACAATCGCGGTGCCGCCGCGCTGGCGATCCGGCTCGCCCGCCATCGGCCGGAGGTGCCGATCGGGGTCAACATCGGCAAGACGAAGACGACCCCGGCCGCCGACGCCGTCAGCGACTACCGGGCAAGCGCCCGGCTCCTCGCCCCGCTGGCGTCGTACCTGGTGGTCAACGTCAGCTCACCGAACACGCCGGGGCTGCGCGACCTGCAGGCGGTCGAGTCGCTGCGGCCCATCCTGTCGGGCGTCCTCGCCGAAGCCGCAGAAACCTCGACGCCGGTCCTGGTCAAGATCGCGCCCGACATCTCGGATTCCGACGTCGACGACATCGCGGACCTCGCGGTCGAACTGGGCCTGGCCGGCATCGTCGCGACCAACACCACCGTGTCGCGCGAGGGCCTGACCACGCCCGGCGTCGAGGAGCTGGGCGCCGGCGGCATCTCCGGGCCGCCGTTGGCGCGCCGCGCCGTCGAGGTGCTGCGCCGGCTCTACGGCCGGGTCGGCGACCGCTTGGTCTTGATCAGCGTCGGGGGCATCGAGACCGCCGACGACGCGTGGGAGCGGATCACCGCGGGCGCGTCACTGCTGCAGGGCTACACGGGCTTCATCTACGGAGGAGGCCTGTGGCCCAAGCACATTCACGAGGGCATTGCACGCCGGTTGCACGACGGCGGGTTCGCCTCGCTCAGCGACGCGGTCGGGTCGGCGGCCATCGATCCAGGCAGACCGACGGGGTAGACCGCACCAGCGCCGAAAGAGCGAGCAAACAAACTTATTGTGCACATGTCAATTAATACAGTTTAAACGTGTGACCAATACGGGGCTTGTGCATTTCCATAACGAGCTGTTAAAAACAGCACACGGACGAGCGTTTAGCGCGTCACAGTATGGCCGACAATGTGATTGTTGTCACGCAGTCGGCAAATGGGGATGAGTCTTCGAGGGGAGACGGCGATGTCATTTGTGGTTACCGCGCCGGAGGCGGTCTCGGCCGCCGCCACGAACTTGGCGGGTATCGGGTCGACACTGCGGGAGGCCACTTCGGCGGCAGCGGGCCAGACGACCGCCATCACGGCGGCGGCCGCCGACGACGTGTCGCTAGCCCTCTCCGAGTTGTTCGGCACCTACGGCCAGCAATTCCAGGCGTTGAGCGCTGAAGCGGCGGCGTTCCACAACGAATTTGTGAGCCTCCTGAACGGCGGGGCTGCGGCCTATCTCGGCGCCGAGATCGCCAACACCCAGCAGGCCATGGCCGCGGGCGGCGCGGCCGCCGCGACCGACCCCCTTCTCGGCGGTCTTTTGGGCGGCGGGCTGCTCGGCGGCGATTCGGGCGGCGGCGGGCTGCTAGGCGGCTTAGTCGGCAGCGGTTCAGGCGGCGGGTTGAACCAGCTCCTCGGCGGCTTCAACAGCGTCGGCACCCAATTCGCCAACGGCTTGGGCTCCCTCTTCAACCCGGCGATTCTCAGTGCCTTCCCGACCCTGAGCGACCTCATCGGGCCGATAAACCTCGGCAACTTAACCCCGGGCCTGAGCCTCACCTCGGGGCCCCTCGGCGCCCTGCTGGGGCCGACCCTCAATGGCGTCGGACTGGACCTGGGCAACTTCGTGTCCAACGAGCTGGTCAACGGCATAACCCTGTCCAACCTTCTGGGCTTTGGCACCGGGCTCTTCCAGGACGTGCCGCTGCTCCAGGGACTCCAACCTCTGCTGAATTCGTTGCTACCAGGGCTTTTCGCGCCGGTGCCATCCGGCAGCCCGGCTCCCTACCCCAACCCGTACACCGTCCTCTTCGAGACTACGGCGATGAATCTGAACCTGATGGGCTCGCAGTTCGCAGCCCACCCGTTCCCGGTCCTGAGTCAGATTGTCATCAACCAGAATCACTACGCGCAGCTCGTCGGGAGTGGGATCACGACAGACCTGCAGGGTTTCCCGGCGAACGTGCCGGCGAACATCCAGATCGCCGTGCAGGGCGCTTCGACCTTCAACCCGGCGGCCATCGGACAGGACTTCGTCAACGGGACGACCGGCTTCTGGGGGACCGTCGACTCCTCGCTGACCAAGATGGGCTCGGACCTCCAGCAGACGATTCCCACCGCCAGCAACGACATGGCGATGGCCGGCCAAGCGATACAGATGGGCGATTACTACGGCGCGGTGCAGGACGCGGCACACGCCCCTATCGATCTCTTCATCACCGGATTCGACACCAAGCACTTGACGACCACCGTCAACGGTTCCATACCAAGCCTCAGCGCCACGATCTCCATCGCGGGTCCAGTCGGTTTGAAAGGCCCGGTCGTCGACCTGCTCCCCATCCTGACTGCCATCGGACAGCAGCCGGTCGGCGTGGCCAGCCTGGCCTCGCATGGGTCCATCCCCGGAATGATGTTGGGCAACCTCGCCAACGCGATCAACACCCTCACCAACGCAAATGTCACAGCGGACTTCACGGTAACCCTGGCGGCTTTGCCTCTGGGCGGCACGCTGGCGGGCCAGGCCGTATTCGGGTTGCCATTGCAGCTCGGCTTCGCGATACTGGGCCCACCGTTCGCCATGGCGAACGGAATCGCCCAGGGGGCAACGGCATTCGCCGCGGCGGCGCAGACCCACGACGTCCTGGGAATGCTGAACGCGATCGGCGATATGCCAGCCTACGCGATGAACGGCTTCCTCAACGGCCAATTGTTGGTGGATCTGCCGCTGCCGGTGACCGTCATGGAGCCGGGGGTGGGACTCATCACCCTGCCGGCCACAGCCCACGTGCCGTTCGACGGGCTTCTTACTCCGCCGGAACCGCTTTCGGTCACAATTCCATTGAACCTTCTCGGCATCGAGATCCCCATAAACCAAACCCTCGGTGGCACGGAATTCGGAGGCCTCTTCCCGACGCTGCTGAACACCATTCCGGAAGCAATAGCCGCGGCAATCACACCCACCGGCTAACTGGACTGCTCAGATAGGTGTCAAAACTCGGCATTCCGGGTACCTATAGCCGCCGCATTTGCGAACATGGTCACGTACCACGCACGCGGGAGGCGTAAGCCGAGGGGGAAGGTATGCCCTTTCTAGTCGCCACGCCGGAAATGCTGACGGCGGCGGCCGGGAATGTGGCCGGGATCGGCTCGGCCCTGAACGAGGCCACCTCGGCCGCGGCGGGCTCCACAACTAGCATCACTGCCGCGGCCGCCGACGAGGTGTCGACCGCGATCTCGCGCCTATTCGGCTTGTACGGTCAGCAATTTCACGCTGTGAGCGCCCAGGCGGCGGCGTTTCACAGCGAATTTTTGAGCCTGCTGAAGGGCGGAGCGACGGCGTATCTCGACACCGAGATGGCCAACGCGGCCGGTGCCGCGGCCACGGATCCGATTCTCGGTGGCCTGGGCCCGATCCTCGGCGGTGGTGGCGGCGGCGGTGTTCTGGGCGGCCTGCTCGGCGGAAATCCCGTGGGCTCGATCTTCAGCGGAGTCAGCCAGCAGATCGGTTCCTTTTTGACCGCTCGGTGGGACGGGTTCGAGATCAGGCTGCTGCCAGCGTTATTCGCGGACAGCGCGACCATTTCTGCCGCCGGCGACCCCTGGCAAGCGCTCTTTGCCAATACCGGTGCAAACCTGCAGACCATATTCAACGACTGGATGTCCGACCCGTTCCCCGCCCTGCGGCAGGTCATCAGCAACCAGAACGGGTACGCGCACACTGTCGGGACGGTGGTGGCCAACCAGCTACAGAACTTCCCCACCACGTTGGCCAACATCCCGGCGAACATCCAGATCAGCATCCAGGGGACATCGACCTTTGTGCCCGCGATGCAGTCGTTCATCAACCAGCAGAACAGCTACAACCAGGCGACCAACGCGGCCTTACAGAAGTTCGGCGCGGACCTGCAGAAAACCTTCCCCGCGTTCGAACGCGACATGGGCATGGCCGGCGATTCGGTGATGACGGGCGACTACCACGGCGCCGTTCAGGCGGTCCCGCGCGCGTTCCTGGATCTGTTCCTCAGCGGAATCGACATCAAGGTCATCGGAGTCGACCCCAGCAACCCGTCGCTGCTCAGCGCGCCTTCGTACACGGTCGAGGGCCCGGCGGGAGACCTTCTTCCCCTAGCCTCCATCTCGGCCGAACAGCAACAGTCCCTCGTCAACTTGCTACCGCCGGGCTCGATCCCCGCACAGATGGCGCAGAACTTCGTCAATGCATTCAATACGACCACCCTGCCGTTGGGCTTCGCGATCATCGGTCCGCCGATCGCCACCCTGGACGGGCTCGCAACGGGCGCCACGGTGTTCGGGGCGGCACTTCAGACCGGAAACGGAGTAGCGGCGATCGGCGCGCTCGTCGACATGCCCGCCTACGCCCTGAACGGCTTCCTCAACGGCCAAACCGTCATCGACCTGACAATCCCGGTGACCGAGACGGTGACTATCGGCGCCATCCCGCCCCTCCTTCCGGGCATCACCATCGTCCCCGCCAACACACCGATCGTGGTGCACGTGCCCTTCTGCGGGATTCTCACTCCGCCGCAACCGGTCTCGGCGACGCTGGACGTCTCCGAAGGTGTTGGCCAGCCCGTTCAGGTCGTCAACGTCACCTTGGGCGGAACGGAATTCGGCGGCCTGGTCCCCGAATTGGTGAACTTCATGCCACGGCAGATCGCCGAGGCTATCGCACCGTAGGTAAGCATGAACGTCGTGCGAACGGCTGCTCAGATGAAGGGCCGGCGTTGGTTGCCTCAGGTGGCCGCACACGTGCAGCGGCGCTGCGGGGTCAGCGCACCGCGCTAACGCGGCTCCGTCGCGAGGGTGCAACTGCCGACGCGTTTACCGAGTGAACCCGCCGGTCGTTCGCGAACCAGCGAGCTACGTCTGTTCGTAGGTGCCGTAGATGTAGGCCCGCGCGATCGCGTGCTGGAACAGGTTGAATCCCAGGAAAGCGGGGCTGGCGTCCTCGAGCAGGTCGAGTTTGTCCACGTCGACGGCGTGCACGGCGACGTAGTAACGATGCGGGCCGTGGCCGGGAGGCGGCGCGGCGCCGACGTAGCGGCGCATTCCGGCATCGTTGACCAGGGTCAGCGCGCCACCAGGCAGCTCGCTGCCGTCGCCGGCGTTTTCGGGCAGCTCGGTGACGTCGGCGGGCAGGTTGGCCACCGCCCAGTGCCAGAACCCGGACAGCGTCGGCGCGTCGGGGTCATAGACGGTGACCGCGAAGCTGCGGGTCTCCTCCGGAAATCCCGACCAGCTCAGCTGCGGGCTGACATCCTCTCCCCCCGCACCCATGATGCCGCTGATCTGCGGGGTCGCCAATGGCTGACCGTTGGTGATCGAGTTCGACTCCAGGCTGAACAACGGCAGCTTGGGCAGCGCGTCGTACGGGTCGCGCGGCAGGCTCATGGGCGGTCCTCTCGTGTGTTGTCCAACTAGCCTTCTTTTCCGACTAGTTTTTCCGACTAGCAGTGTGTCAGGAAGTGCGCCAGCACATCGGCGCCGAACCTCAGCGCGTCGACGGGTACCCGTTCGTCGACGCCGTGGAACAGCGCACTGAAATCCAGATCCGGCGGTAACCGCAACGGGCTGAAGCCAAAACAGCGAATACCCAAGCGCGCGAAGGCTTTCGCGTCGGTCCCACCGGAAAGCATGTAGGGCACCGTGCGCCCGTCCGGGTCGAGCGCCAGCACGGCGGCGTTCATGGCGTCGACCAGGTCCCCGTCGAAGCCGGTCTCATACGACGGCAAGTCCCGGATCCATTCCCGGGTCACGTTGGGGCCGATCAGCTCGTCGACCTCGGCCTCGAACGCCGCCTTCCGGCCCGGAAGGATGCGGCAGTCCACCACCGCCTCCGCCGTGCCGGGGATGACGTTGGCCTTGTACCCGGCCTTGAGCATGGTGGGGTTGGCGGTATCGTGCAGCACGGCCTTGAGCATGCGGGCCGCCGGGCCAAGCTTTTCGACCGTGCCCGCCAGATCACCCGACTCGATGTCGAACGTCAGCCCGGTGTCCTCGCTCACCGCAGCCAGGAATTGCGCGACGGTGTCGGTCACCACGAGCGGAAACTGGTGGCGGCCCAGCCGGGCGACCGCCTCGGCCACGGCCGTGACGGCGTTCCGGTCGTGCACCATCGAACCGTGGCCGGCCGGGCCCCGCGCGGTCAGCCGCATCCACGACAGCCCCTTCTCGGCCGTCTCGATCAGATAGAGCCGGCGTTCACCCCCGTCACGGCGTGGCACGGTCAGCGAGAAGCCGCCCACTTCCCCGATCGCCTCGGTGACACCGGCGAACAGCTCCGGCCGGTTGGCGACCAGCCATTGGGCCCCGAAGTGACCGCCGTGCTCCTCGTCGGCGACGAACGCGAACACCAGATCGCGGGGCGGCACGATGCCGGCCCGCTTCAGCCGCCGGGCGACCACGATCATCATGCCGACCATATCCTTCATGTCGACCGCACCGCGGCCCCAGACGAAGCCGTCCCGGATCGCGCCCGAAAACGGGTGCACGGTCCATTCGGCCGGCTCGGCCGGCACCACGTCGAGATGCCCGTGGATCAGCAGGGCGCCGCGCGAGCTGTCCGCGCCGCTGAGGCGCGCGATCACGTTGCCCCGGCCCGGCGCGCCGGATTCGACGTATTGCGGCAAGTAGCCGACCTCTTGGAGCTGCTCGGCGACCCACTGTGCGCACGCGGCCTCTCCTTGCGTGGTCTCGGGTTCGCCGGTATTGGTGGTATCGAACCGGATCAACCGGCTGACCACCTGGACCACGTCGTCGCCGGGATTGGTTTGGTCGATGGCCCCAGTCTCAAAGGTCACAACCACCTTTCCTACCACTGCGGGGCCCGCTGGGCGTGGGCTCGCGGCGGGCGGCGAGCTGGGTTGGGTCTGCGCGGGCCGATCCGATAGCCTTAGCTGCCAACTCTCGTTTGGTCTTGTCCGAGTGGCGGAATGGCAGACGCGCTAGCTTGAGGTGCTAGTGCCCTACTAATGGGCGTGGGGGTTCAAGTCCCCCCTCGGACACCACTTTCTAGGACCCGACGCGCCGTTTCGGCGGCGGGTAGACGGCCCGGGCGATCGTCGCGGACAGCCACCCGATCCACCATCCCCCGAACACCAGCATGAGCGTGT
>Ga0335069_10001033_pt1 | contig 44855 bp, 44 predicted proteins | sample Lox_Sample_11_FD_206714 | JGI IMG/M metagenome (GOLD analysis project Ga0335069, IMG submission 206714) | Soil microbial communities from Loxahatchee National Wildlife Refuge, Florida, United States - Lox_Sample_1.1 | ecosystem: Environmental > Terrestrial > Soil > Wetlands | place: USA...
AAAACCCCAGCCCGTTGTGGCTGCGGCGAAGCCAGCGAACCCGACCGCGCCCAAAAACAGTCCCGAAACCAGGCTCCAGCGCTCCCCGAATTTCTTCACGTATGGGCCCACCAATCCGCCAGAAACTGCCGCGATGCAGATGCCCACCGCGCCGAGCACCAAGCCTACCGTTCGTTCATTCCATCCGTAACGATATTCCGTGTAGAGCACAAAAACACTGGGCAGGGCTTGATGCGCCAGGTAATAGAGAATGGTCACCACGGACAAGCCCCAGAGAATCGAGCTCGACCGCAAAAGCGTCAGTGAGCCGAGCGGGTTTGCCATGTGCCAGGCCGATTTCGCGCGCTTTTCTTCGGGGAGAGATTCCGGCAGCACAAAGATCCCGTAGAGAAAATTCGCCAGGCTCAGAATGGCTGCAGCCCAGAAAGGCGCGCGCAAGCTGTAATGTCCCAGCAAGCCGCCTACGGCTGGCCCAATCACAAAGCCCATGCCAAACGCCGCCCCCAGCATGCCGTATTTCTTCGCGCGCTGTTCCGGCGGCGTCACATCCGCGATGTAGGCAAACGCCGTGGACACATTGGACGTGGTCAGACCCGAAATTACGCGCCCCACGAAGAGCCAGTGCAGGTTTGGCGCTAGGGCCATTAGGATGTAGTCGAGACCGAGGCCCAGGCAGGAAATCAGGATGATAGGTCTCCGTCCGAAGCGGTCGCTCCAACCACCCAGCACCGGCGAGAACAAAAACTGCATGGTTGCCCAGGCAAACGCAAAATAGCCGGTGACCGCGGCCGCGCGGGCCATGTCGCCGCCTTCAAACTGAATGATCAAGTTGGGCAAGACGGGCGCAATGATGCCAAACGCCAGAAAATCCAGCGCCACCGTGATGATGATGAACGCAAACGTTGCGCGGGACGCCACCCGGCCCGTGCCGCTTGAGGGCAGGGAATTCTCTTGAGGAATTTCCGACAATCTCTTGCTCCGTAAGGCACAGAAATTCTAACGGCAGAAGGTTCTCCCCCGCTAGCTTGAATTGATGAAGTACGACTGGTGCGGAAACGCTTCAGGACGCGGAGCGAAGGCCTGCAGATGTTTTTTAGACTTCCAGAATCACCGGCAGGATCAGCGGCCGCTTGGATGTCTGCTTGTTGATGTAGCGCTTCAAATCCACGCGGATTTTCTCCTTGATCACCGACCAGTCAGCGCGCTCCTCGGCGTTGGACATCTCCACGGTCTTTGCCACCACTTCCCGGGCTCCGGCCAGCATTTCATTGCCGTTTTCACTCATTAGCCCGCGGGTGACAATTTCCGGCGAAGACTCGACGCGGCCGGTGTGCTTGTCAATCGCGATGATGGGAATCACCACGCCTTCTTCCGACAGGTGCTTCCGGTCGCGCACGACGACCTCCTCAATCTCCTCGAGCGACCCGGAATCCACCAGGACGCGCCCTGTTGTCACCGGATCGCGCCGGAACACACCGTCTTCGGTGAACTCGATGCACTTGCCATCCTCCAGCAGCAAAATCTCGCTTTTGACGACACCCAGCTGGTGGGCCAGCGCCGCATGCCGGAACAAATGACGGAACTCCCCGTGCACGGGAATGAAGTATTTCGGCTTCACCAGTTGCAGCAGCAGTTTCTGCTCCTCCTGGCTCGCATGCCCGGAAACGTGGATCGGCCCCGCCGAATTGTCGTAATAGACCAGCGCCCGCCGTCGGAACATGTGGTCCAGCATGCGGAAAATGGCTTTCTCATTTCCGGGAATGATGCGCGCAGACAAAATCACCGTGTCGTTTTCATCGATGGTCACAAAACGATGGTTGTCCACCGCAATGCGCGACATGGACGACATCGGCTCCGCTTGTGACCCGCTTGCCAGCACGATCAGCTTGCGCGGCTCAAAGCTTCGAACGTCCTGCGGCCGCACCACCATTCCATCAGGGATGCGCAAGTATCCCAGGTCGTGCGCAATTTCCACGTTGTCCACCATGCTGCGACCGACAAATGCGATCTTGCGCCCAACACGCTCGGCGATGTCAATCACCTGCTGGATGCGGTGAATGGAGGAAGCAAAGCAGGAAAGCACCACGCGCCGCGGTGCCGACCGCGTCAGTTCCTCAATCCGCGGCGCCACCACGCGCTCCGAGGGCGTAAACCCTGGCCGCTCCACGTTCGTCGAATCGCTGAACAACGCCAGCACGCCTTCATTCCCATAACGCGCAAATGCGTGCAGATCGAACTGATAGTGGTCCACCGGCGTCTGGTCAATCTTGAAATCCCCAGTGTGAATAACCACGCCCAGCGGCGTGCGAATCGCCAGCGCCACGCAATCAATCGTGCTGTGCGTGACCGGGATGAACTCGATTTCGTATGGGCCGATTTCCACCAAACGGCCTGGTGTCACTTCGAATAGCTTGGCGGTTTCCAGGAGCCCGGCTTCTTCCAAGCGTTTTTTCGCCAGCGCAAGAGTGAAGCGCGTCCCGTAAATCGGCACATCCAGATCGCGCAGAATGTAAGGCAGCGCGCCGATGTGATCTTCATGCCCGTGGGTTAATACGATCGCCCGCACATGCTGCCGGTTCTGCTTCAGGTAGGTAATGTCCGGAATTACTAGGTCCACGCCCAGCAATTCCGATTCGGGAAACATCATCCCGGCATCCACCACCAGGATGTCGTCGCCGAACCGGAACGCCATCATGTTCATTCCGAATTCGCCGAGTCCCCCCAGCGGGATGACGGTCAATGCTGCTTCGTTCTTGCTCAAGTTTTTTCTCGCTCCCACAACTCCGCTGCAAGCGTATCACACTGCGACCACGGGTGTTCTTGGCAGCAGCTTCCCCCTGCATGACTGCGATGTCCTTCCGCCATGGTTCACCTGACGTTGCAGGAAATTTCCGCTTAGGGTACATTGAGTTTTTCGATGAACTACGGCACTCTTCCTTCACACTTCCTCTCTGCCGTTGAAGAGCACCCGTCTCCCCGGGCGCAGATGTTCCGTGGCCCCGAACGCTGGGAGGCCATCTCTTCCCAGGAGTTCCTCCGCCGCGTCGGGGGTCTCAGCAATGCTTTCGTAGAACTCGGGGTAAAGTCCGGCGATCGCGTCGGCCTGTTGGCGCCGAACTGCCCCGAGTGGCACACCGCCGATTTGGCCATCAGCGGTTCCGGCGGTGCGACCGTGCCCGTCTACTTTAACGAATCGCCCGACCGCATGACGTACATCCTCAATCACTCCGGCGCACAGGTTGTTTTTATCGCGGGAGCCAAGCAGCTTAAGAGATTCCTGGAAGTGCGCGATCAGCTCAAGGACGTCCAGCACGTTATTGTCGCTGGCGCGGGCGAAACGCTCCCAGCCGATTGTCTCCGCTACGAGACGCTCATCGCCACGACCGGGCCAACGGAAATTGCCGCCTACCGCTTGGGCGCCTCCAAGGTTTCTTCCAACCAGTTGGCCTCGATTATCTACACTTCCGGGACCACCGGCGAACCCAAAGGCGTCATGTTGACGCATGCCAACTTCTGTTCAAACGTTATGGATTCCTGCTCCGAATTGGTTCTTCATCCGGACACGGATCTCGCCGTTTCTTTCCTCCCCCTTGCGCATGTTTACGGTCGCATGCTCGATTACCTCTACATCTTCAATGGCTGCCCCGTCGCCTACGTCGAAGTGGTTGAAAATGTCGCCCAGGCCCTGCTGGAAATTCACCCCACGGTGCTCGCCGCTGTGCCGCGCTTTTTCGAGAAAATCTATGCCCGCCTGATGGAGCAGGGAAGCAAGGCCCACGGCATGAAACGCAAGATTTTTGATTTCGCGATCCAAACGGCGCGCGAATCGGCCGGGTGGCGCGGTGGAGAAAAAGATGCAAGCCTGATGGTTCGCCTGAAATGGGCCATCGCTGACAAGCTCGTTTATTCCAAGATTCGCGCGGGTACTGGAGGCAAGCTGCGCGTGGTCCTTTCCGGCGGCGCACCGCTTTCCAAAGAGCTTGCGGAGTTTTTTTGGGCCATCGGCATTCCCATCTACCAGGGTTATGGTCTGACCGAAACTTCGCCGGTCCTGACCAGCAGCTACCCGAAGAATCGCATGGGGAGTTCCGGGCGACCGATCCAGAACGTCCAGATTCGCATCGCCGAAGATGGTGAGATTATCGTCAAAGGACCGTGTGTCATGCAGGGCTACTTCAAATCGCCCGAAGCCACCCGTGAAGTGCTCTCCGAGGACGGTTGGTTCAAGACCGGTGATATCGGCTATCTCGACAACGACAACTACCTCTTCATTACCGATCGCAAAAAAGATCTGCTCAAGACGGCTGCGGGGAAGTTCGTTGCACCGCAACCTATCGAAAATACACTGAAAACCAGCCCCTACATTCTGAATGCCATGGTCGTCGGCGACCAGCGCAAGTTCGTGGTTGCCCTGATCGTGCCCAATCACGTCACTGTTGCCGCGAAGCTTTCCGAGGAAGAGGTGAAGTTCTCCTCCAATGCCGAACTCGCCGCTCATCCGCGCAGCTATGCACTCATCGAAAGAGAAGTCGCGCGCCTCACCACGCACCTCGCGCAGTATGAAACCATCAAGCGTTTCGCGTTGCTTCCAGAGGATTTTACCTTTGCCGACGGCAGCCTCACCTTCACCATGAAGCTCAAGCGCCGCGTCGTCGAACAGCAGTATCACGACCTCATCGCCAAGCTCTACGCCGACGTCGCCGAGCCCCGCCCGGTCGTCCAGGAATAGCCGTTTCATTGTAACGGCCAAACCTCAAATCGGCCGCCCGGCATTTCAAGGGTCACAATTTTTGTATCCTTCCTCCTTTGTCGCTCATCCAACTGGTCGTAGATCCGCTGAAAGGAGAAATCTCTCATGGCAAAAGCCGCGACAGCCGCAGTCCGCACCTATCCCAGCAGCGTGGGAGTTCCGGAAAATAATCGCCAGGCCCTCATCAGCCTTCTGAATCTTCGTCTGGCCGACAGCGTGGACATTCACAGCCAGGTGAAATGGTCCCACTGGAACGTCAAGGGCAAGGACTTCTACCAACTTCACTTGTTGTTCGATTCCGTCGCCACGCACCTTGAAGATCACATTGACACCATCGCCGAGCGGGTCGCCGCCCTTGGTGGCGTCGCCAACGGTACCATCCGCGAATCCGCCGCAAAGTCCAGCATCCCCGAGGCGAATCTCGCCGCTGCGGACGGCCCGGATATGGTGAAGTTCCTTGTCCACAATGTGGGGCTGTACACCAATGCTCTCCGTGCCGCCATTCAGGAAGCTGACGATCTCGACGACGCGATCACCGTGGACCTGTTCACGACAATGACCCGCGAGATGGACAAGGACCTCTGGTTCATTGAGGCGCACATCCAGGGCTGACGTAACACAGGCTTGAGCCTGTGCTCCTTGGTTTCCCCCAGTAGGGGCCGAGCTTGCTCGGCCCTCTTTGCTTTACAGATAGCGGAAATCCGACGACCCTTTCTTCTGTTCTTCCTCGCTCCCCCGATTTGTCCCTGAGCCTCCCGGAGGACTACAATCTTCCTCGGAGACCCCATCATGCCTGATCAACTCGTCATTGCCGGCCGTGCGTTCCACTCCCGCCTCATCGTCGGAACAGGGAAGTACCGCAGCTTCCAGGAAATGGCCCGCGCTCACGCCGCTTCCGGAGTCGATATGGTTACCGTGGCCGTCCGCCGCGTCAATCTCATGGATAAATCCAAGGAATCCCTGCTCGATTACATCGACCGCGAAAAAATCTTCATTCTGCCCAACACCGCCTCCTGCTATTCCGCTGACGAAGCCATCCGGACCGCGCGCCTGGCGCGTGAAGTGGGACTTTCCAACTGGATCAAACTCGAAGTCATCGGCGACCAGCAGACTCTATTTCCGGACACCGAGCAATTGATTGAAGCAACGAAAGTTCTTGTGAAAGAAGGCTTCGTCGTTCTGCCTTACACCAACGATGACCTGATTGCCGCCCGCAAGCTGATTGATGCCGGTGCCGCCGCTGTCATGCCCCTTGCCGCGCCCATCGGCTCCGGTCTCGGCATCCAGAATCCCGCGAATCTCCGCATCTTGCGCGAACGCATCATCGAAGTTCCGATGATCGTGGACGCGGGTGTCGGCACCGCTTCCGATGCCGCCGTCGCCATGGAGCTCGGCGCCGATGGCGTACTGATGAACACTGCGATCGCCGAAGCCGCCGATGCCGCCCTCATGGCCGAAGCCATGCGCGACGCCGTCATCGCCGGCCACAAAGCTTTCCTCGCCGGTCGCATGCCCAAGCGCCTCTACGCCTCAGCCTCCAGCCCGCTCACCGGCGTCGTCCGGTAAGAAAAAGCATGCCTCCATCTCAGGGCTCTCCTGCCGAAGGGCGGCGAGATTTACTGCTCGCGCAGTACGTTTCCTCGTTTGAACGCTTCGATGAAATGCATGAAAACCCGGAAATCTATCCGCACACACGAGGACTCGCCATAGGAGTGCCCGACGAGTACGGATATGTCAGCTGGAGACCGAAACGACTTGATCCTAATCCCGACTTGCTGGAACCGCTGTACGCTAATATTCCTGTGAAATTCCCGCCGTTATTCGAACGCCTGTTACTTACGTTCCGTTGGGCCGAGTTGGGTCTCGACAAGTACTCCTTGATGGCTAAATATCCGCGTGGTGATTACCGCCCAAGGCGGTCCCGAGGTCCTCAAAATGGTCGAGGATGAGATTCCCGTGCCTGGCCCCGGTCAGGTGCGTGTGAAGAATCTCGCGTAGGGAGTCGCCTACGCTGATGTTCTCATGCGGCACGGGCTCTATCCAAAGATTCCGCCATTTCCGTTTACGCCAGGTTACGACATCGTTGGCGATATCGACGCCGTCGGCGAAGGCGTCTCGGTTTTTTCTGTTGGCCAGCGCGTCGCCGCTCTCACCATGATTGGCGGCTGCGCAGAATTCACCATAGTACCCGCCGCGCACCTGGTCCCCGCTCCGCCGAATCTCGACCCCGCCGAAGCCGTCAGCCTTGTGCTTAACTACATCACCGCCTACCAGATGATGCACCGCTTTGCGCATCTCCAGCCCGGCCAATCGCTGCTCGTGCATGGAGCCGCCGGTGGTGTTGGCACCGCCGCACTGCAACTTGGCAAAATCCTCGGCCTCAAAATGTTTGGTACGGCTTCCAAGGCAAAGCATCCTCTGGTTTCTTCCCTCGGCGCCACGCCCATCGATTACCGCTCCGAAAAATTCGCCGAACGTATCCAGCAACTTTCTCCCGGGGGAGTCGATTGCGTGCTCGACCCCATCGGCGGCATGCATTGGCTCACTTCGTACCGCTGCCTGCGCCCCAGAGGCACACTCATTTGTTACGGGGCGAGTTCCGCCGTCGCAGAAGGGAAGTTGTCCGCTGGCCTCGGCTTTGCCATTCTGGGCTTGCTGAAACTCCTCCCCGGCGGCAAGCGCGCCTTCTGGTACAACGTGAAAAATCTCCGCGACGCACATCCCGAACAATTCCGTGAGGATCTCAGCAAACTCTTCGAGCTTCTTGCGGCCCGACAAATCCAGCCCGTGATCGCCGCCACACTCCCACTGCGAGAAGCTGCTGAAGCCAACCGCATGCTCGAGCAGGCGCAAGTGACGGGGGAAATCGTCCTACTCCCCCAGGTGTAGCCGCCGCTGGTGCCAGGCCGATTGTCGTTAACCTCCTATTAACTCTTGGGACGTACCTGCTTCCTGACGCGCGTGACCGGGATATGCTTTCTGTAATTGCTGCCCGCTGCCGAGCGGAACAAATTGCGTCGCGTGGGTGTGATTCTAAGGGAGGCGCCACTCTATGTCCGGCCAATCCACTGCATCGTCGATTCTCCGGTTTGCTGGGCTCTTTCTAGCCGGCTGCATCGTTGCTTCGCTGATGACCACCCCGGCTCTCGCACAAGCGAGAGCCTCCCAGAATGCAGGCGTGGACAACACGAAGATGGGTCCATACCGCGCACTCGCTCAGCTCGTAGTCAGCGCCGCACAAAAGGGCGACAACGCCACTGCGGCCACCTTGGCGAAGATTCTCGAGCGCACCTGGGACAAATCCGAGGACTACGGCGGTGATACTGCGCTTTCCAAAACCAACAAACAAGCCTTTAACGAAATTGACAAGGCGATGGACGAGTTCGTGATGCTATTTCTCGAGCGTCCCAACTCTGCTCCCGACCTTGCTCGCGTCCGCACTGCGTACAATAACTACGTCGAAAAGCTAAAATTGGGCGACTAACGCTGCGGTTTGGAAGCGCCCGCCTCGGAAGGCGGCCGCTACATGAAACGCGGCCTTTTCCAGTTTCGATTCTCTATTTTCGAATCTCGGGTTTTCTACTTCATCCAGGTCATGATCCAGAATCCCACGGCGGTGCTCACAAACCAGGCCACCAGCGTAATCTTGAACGCCTGCGAAAAGGCGCGCAGGCTGTCCACCTTTACCTTGCAGATCATTGCCAATTCGTAGACCTGATCCGTCACGTTACGCAGCATCTCTTCGGGGCTGACCCTGGCCATTGCTTCGAAATACGCCGCGCTGTTGGGATGCCGCACCACGTGCTCGTAATACAACAATTCTCGCCCGTCGGATGGTTTCGCGTGGTGCCGCGCAATCCGCGGCGTCAGCACGTGAGAAATCAGATAAAGCGCCCACACAAATCCGGCCGCAAAGACCAGGTACGTCGCCGCATAAATTCCGCTCGCCAGTATTTCACTCGTGCTTACCCAGCGCAGCTTGGGCAGAACTTCCTTTCCCAATGGAATGGTGCTTGCGCCGAAGAACAGTAAGAAGGTTACCAGATACCCGGCCTTCAGGTCCGCGGCGCGGATGATGGCTTGCTGGTCGTCAAAATTTTTCCAGGCAAACCCGACTCGCTCCCTCATGAACTCCTGGTCTGTCTCACTCACGCGTTCTGCTCCTCGACTGTCGGCGGTATGCCGCCTTTACATCATCCGCCCGCCGTGACGCCCGGTCATTTCAAATAATCCCAGCACATTCGTCATGCTGAACAGTTCGCGGATCTGCTTGCTTGCGTTGACCACTTCCAGGCGGCAGCCGCGCGTTCGCGCCGAGACGTGCAAGGTCACCACCGCTCCCAGTCCCGAGCTATCCATCATGGGTACTTCTTTCAAATCCAGCACGATGCGGCATTTTTTGCCCAGAGGTTCGCGCATCTCTTCTTTCAACAGCGGCACATTGTCGGTCGTCAAGCGCCCGAAGCACTCGACAATCCACCCGTCGTCCATCTCGCGGCGCTCCACGCGAAACCCGCGCGCCGAACTCATCCCGTCGTTGGGAGCCATGCCCTTTTCTCCGTTGCCTACACCACCCACGCTGCGTGCTACGCGTTGTACCTCATTTCCGTCTTTTTGCCCAGCCTCCCGTGGGGCGATTCGCACCCGAACAGGATGCGGAGAAGAGCACAGGCAGGAATGCCTGTGCCACGCGCGGGTTAAACTGTTCTTATGCAGCGCAAGATTTTCTGGCTACTCTTCGGAGCGCTCGGCCTGATGGCGGATTTCACGCTCCCATTCCTTTGGGCCGTCGTCGCCACGTTTCCCATCCTCGCTGTAAGTTGGTGGGTCGCCTACCGCAGCAACTGGTTCTCTGACTAGCCCTGCTTCCTAACCCCTCGCTCGGAACCCTCACAACGTCCGGAATAGGAAATGCCAGGTAACGTCTACGGCCGCGTGTACGAGCGCCGAAGCAAAAATAGAACCCGTCTGTTTCCAGGTCCATCCGTAAAAAATGCCCGCAATCGCCGCCAGAATCACGTATTTCCAGTTCGGAAATCCCAAATTCGTAATGTGCGACAAACCGAATAGCATCGAGGCCGTCCACCAGCCAGCAAACTCGCTCTTCGACACCCGCGCCAGAAAATTCTGCAGCAGGCCGCGAAAGAGAAGCTCCTCTGGCCAGGCGGTGAAGAACAAAACGCCCAACGATCCCAGCAGCACTTTACCCCAGTGGCTGGCCCGCGGTTCAAACACGATGAACTTCATGGAAATGCCTAAGGGAATTGCCAGGCAGGTGAAAGCAAGGAAACTTCCAAAAACATACACGCTCCAGTTCTTCCCCCAGCCGATCGAATAGCCTACACCCTTGGCTCGCCGCACAAGGAAGAACGTTGCCAGTGCCACATTCACGGCCATCAGCACGGTGAACAAATGGGCGAGCTTTTCACTGTGATACGGCCACATCCATTCCCGGGGGCCGAACTTCACGCAGGCCCACACGCAAACAATCGTCAGAAAATCCTGCCAGGTTCCCGCGGCTGCGCCTTCCGCCGATGCCGCCAGCCCCAGCGGCACAAAAATAAATGCTGCCATTTCGCCCGCCCGCAAGAAGGCGAAGGTCCCTGTTCCCATCAGGTACACCACATACACAACAAACACGAGCGCACCGAGGAAAAATCCCACGGCAGTCCCCGACTTTCCGACGAGACGATCCCCCACCCCTCGCGCCGCGAACGCCAGCATCCCCAGCAGCAAGATCGCGAACGTTGCCAACGTCACCGCAAACGGTCGACCGCCATAGCCCTGCCAAGTGGCGTAGAGCGCCCCGCAGACAGTCAGCCCCGCCCAAATCCCCAGCACCGCCAAAATACTAAGCCGCCTCATCGCCGCCGGCCGTCTCCCTCGAATCCATGTGGGGTGGCTTTATGCCGCCCATGCTCCAGAATCTTTTTTGCGTTTTGCTACCTCTGTTATCGCACACAACAATTCAGAAAGCCTCCTGTTCGCTGCCATCCGTTCACTGTTATGCTCTTCCTGATCACTGGTCGCTGATTACTGATTACTCTAAACGATGCAACGCCTCACCTACATCGACTGGATGCGTGGGTTGGCCTGTGTGCTGATGTTCCAGACGCATTGCTACGATTCATGGCTGCGTCCGGACCTGCGCAACTCCACGCTCTTCCACTGGTCGCAGCTCGGCGGCACGCTGCCTGCACCGCTCTTTCTTTTTCTTGCCGGGGTTTCTGTAGCGCTGGTGACGGAACGCCTGCGTGAGAAAGGAATGCCCCGCAACGCCATCCTGAAGCAAACGGTCCTGCGTGGCGCCGAAATTTTCGGCCTCGGCCTGCTCTTTCGGGTCCAGGAATTCGCCCTCGGATACCAATCCGCTCCGTGGACCGACCTGCTCCGCGTGGACATCCTCAACATCCTCGGTCTTTCGATGATTTTTATGTCGCTGGTTTGCTGGATCACCTCAGCGCCGGAAATTGCGGCTGCCCACGTTCGCGGCGTCGCTGGAGGCTTGATCACCGCCACCGCGATCGCCATGCTTACGCCTTCACTTTGGACCACACACCGCCCAAACTGGCTCCCGTGGCCGCTCGAGTCTTACATCAACGGCGTGCACATCTATAACCAGCCGCAGCCGTGGCTCTTTCCGCTGTTTCCCTGGTCCGCGATCGCGTTCGCCGGCCTTGTGATCGGCCTTCTTCTCTACACGCCGTTTGCGCGGCACCGCGAAGCCTTTTTTTTCTTCCTGCTTGGTCTCTCGGGCGTTGCCGCCTGCTGGCTTTCCACGGCCTTCGATGCCTCCCCCATCCATCTCTACGCCGTGTACGACTACTGGCATTCCAGCCCCAATTTCCTGCTGATGCGCTGCGGCATCCTGGTCATTATTTTGTTCCTCGTTTACGCCTGGTGCCGCTGGGGCTTCGCGCAGGTTGGCTTCAGCCCCCTCATTCAACTGGGTAACACTTCACTCCTCGTCTATTGGGTGCACATCGAGTTCGTCTACGGCGGGCTTTCCATCATGCCCAAGCGGGCGTGTTCGATTCCCAAAGCCACGTTTGGATTGTTGGTGATTTTCGTGGCGATGCTCGCGCTTTCGCTCGTGCGCACGCGCTTCAAGAAGGGAAGGGTCATGGCTTCGCAGCCGGTGGTTCGGCCGGCTTCGGCACCGGCAACTTGATAATCACTTCATTCGCGCCCGCCAGGCCGTATTCCTCGCGCGCAATCTTGCGAATCGTCTCCGGGTCGCTCTTTAAGTCCCGCACGTTCTGCTGGAGGCCGGCGTTTTCCTTGTTGATCTTTTCCAGGTCCTGCCGGACTTTCTGGATTTCCCGCTGCTTTTGCCGCATGGCCAGGTAGCCGTGCGTTCCGAAAACGTCGTGCACCAGCAGCAGCGCCACAAACACCACCATCAGGTGCGGTGCGTAGTGCAGCAAAATGTCCGTGAATTTTTTCTTCGGCTCGACCATTGAACGTTCAATTCCGCCCTGCGTATGGATTCTGCTCCATCCGCGCACCACGCCGATACATCTTTTCTTCTCCGAAGTGCACAACCGTCAACAACAAGCCCATCTTAGCATTTGCCTTCTCTTCTCCCGCGAGCCTCTGCGTCCTCTGTGCCTCTGCGTTAAACTCTTCCCATGCCCACTCAATTCCGCCTAGTCTTCGTCACTTGTTCGTCGCTCCCTGAAGCCCGCAAAATCGCCCGCGCCGTCGTCGAAAAACACCTTGCCGCCTGCGTCAACATTCACAACGCCCCAATCGAGTCCATCTATCGTTGGAAGGGAAAAGTCGAAGCCGCCCGCGAACATCTCCTGTTGATCAAAACCACCGCTCGCCGCCTTAGAGCCCTCGAAAAGGAAGTCCTCCGCCTCCACTCTTATGATACGCCGGAGTTCATCGTTGTTTCGATATCCTCGGGGGCCCGCGCCTACCTCCGCTGGCTATCGTCGTCTTTGTGATGGCCGCCTTGTAAGGCGAGCAGTTCTTTGCGTCAGACGTACAGCAAAGCTTGGTCGAGGTCCGCAATAATATCTTCGACGTCTTCGAGCCCTACGCTCAGCCGTACCAGGCTGTCCGTAATCCCTACACGGTCCCGCACTTCTTTTGGCATTGAGGCGTGCGTCATCTGTGCCGGCAGGGAAATCAACGATTCCACTCCGCCCAGACTCTCCGCGAGTGCGCAGATCTTCACCTGATTCAAAAACCGGCGAGCCGCACCCTCGTCTCCCAAATCAAACGCAATCATGGCCCCGGGCCCCTTCTGCTGCCGGCGCGCCAATTCATGCTGCGGGTGCGAAGCAAGTCCCGGGTAATAGACCTTGCGCACTTTCGGATGCGCATCCAGGTGCCGCGCCACGGCCAAGCCGTTTGCATTGTGCTGCAGCATGCGCACCGCCAGAGTCTTCAACCCTCGCGAAACCAGAAAGCAATCCATCGGCGCTAAACCGGCCCCCGCCGACTTCTGCGTGAAATAAATCTTCTCCGCATCCTCCGGACGAGTCAGCACCACGGCTCCGCCGGTCGCGTCGCTGTGCCCGTTCATATATTTCGTCATCGAGTGCACCACGATGTGCGCACCCAGCTCCACCGGCCGCTGCAGATAAGGCGTCATGAAGGTGTTGTCCACCACCAAAGTGATCCGTCGCTCGTTCGCCAGCTTGGCCATTGCCGAAATGTCGGTGATGCGCAGCGTGGGGTTCGTCGGCGTCTCGATGTACAGCATCTTGGTGTTGGGCCGCATCGCGCCCAGCACCACCGCAGGATCGGTTGTGTCCACGAAACTGAACTCCAAGCCGAAGTGGACCAGTAACTGGGTACTCAGCCGGTACACGCCACCGTAAACCGCCTCGGACAGAACCACGTGATCTCCTGGTCGCAACAGCCGGAACACCGCATCAATCCCCGCCATGCCGGAAGTAAACACATACGCCGCGTGCCCACCTTCCAGCTTCGCCACCGTGCGCTCCAGCGCCTTGCGGTTGGGGTGATTCGTCCGCGCGTAATCGTATCCGCCCTTTGCTTTTCCCAATTCCTCATACACATACGTGGAGGTCTGATAGATCGGCGCGACCACCGCTCCCGTCGAAGGATCGGGTTCCTGGCCCACGTGTATCGCGTTCGTTGCGAATCCCATGTCTTCTCCTAGAATTTCCAGTGCTCCGTAGCCCTTCATACTTACAAGAGGCAACCGAGTGAGTCAATGCTCGTTCGCTTTCCTTGCCACGAAGCAAATCAACAACTTACCTTCCATTTCAATCCCGTTCGGCAGGCGTGCGCGACTTGACCGTCCGCGCGATTCCAGCGAAACTGTTTTCCATCTGCCATGCGCACGGCTCAGCCTATCTCCTGGTTTGCTTTTGTTCTTCTGGCGTTAGCCACAGGTCCCGCGCTCTCCGCACAGAAGAATCCTCCGCCCAATGCGAGTGCGGAGTTGCGGCGGCTTACCATCGAAGTTACCGGCGGCGACGATAACAAGCCCATCGAGAACGCCAGCGTCTACGTGAAAACCGAAGAGCAGCACATGTTGAAGGACAAAACCACGGAGCAGAACGTCAAGACCAACATGCAAGGCATTGCCCATGTTCCCGATCCGCCAACCGGGCGCGTGCTTATCCAGGTGGTAGCCGATGGTTGGAAGCCGTTCGGCCGCTGGTTTGAAATTGCGGATCTCAAGCAAGTGGTGAAGATTCATTTAGATCGCCCGCCGAAGTGGTACTAATCCTGCGTCGTTTCTTGGTATTCCGTATTTACGCGCGTATTGGAGCTCGTCCGCCGGGCGTTCGCACAGGAAATAACTCTGGACCCGTCGCGGAAATTTCTCTTTCTCTGCAAAAATTTCCCCACGACGTTTTCCTTGCAGATTTTCTACGTAGCAAAGTCGCTGCTCCTGATCGGCGCCGCGGCCGCGCAGCACCAAATTCTTTGTCACGCTGCGTACTGCAGCTTCAATTGCACTAAAACAGTGCAATCCGCATCATCGTATTGAATTTTGCGAAGTTAATCGCCGCCACCGTCTTCCTTTCCACAAACTTTTCCACCGTTGTGTTGAAATCTTAACCAGATATAAATTTTTTTGCTGCCCTTCGGCATCGTTCGTGCTAAACACTTGCTCACTTCTTTTTTGACCGCTCGCGTTTCCCGATGCTACATTTGCATTTAGCCCTATGCCGGAATCTTATGAAGGCCCTTTTTCTCTCCTGCAGATGTTCTGGGGAAATCTCACCGCGCGTCCCTTGCGCTGCGCGTTGAGTGTACTTGCCATCGCGATTCAGGTAGTTCTCGTGCTGATGATTGTCGGCCTTACCAGTGGGGTGATCGCTGAGTGGGGCAAGCGCGTCGAAGGCGTCGGCGCCGATTTGCTCGTGCAGCCGCCCAACTCTTCCATTTTCTTTGCCTTCTCGAGCGCCATCATGCCGGAATCCTTGGCGGATCAGATTGCCCAGCTTCCTGACGTAGACGAAGCCGCTCCTACGCTCGTCGTTTCTGATCCCAAGACGCTCATCATCATCTACGGCATTGACTACAAACGCTTCAACGCCCTCAGCCAGGGTTTTATCTTTCGCGCCGGCAGGCCGTTCCAGGGGCCGGACGAGGCCATCGCCGACGACATTATTGCGCAGACCCGCCACGTCAAGATCGGCGACGCCGTCACTTTGGTCAATCACCCGTTCAAGATTGTCGGCATCGTGGCGCACGGCAAGGGCGCGCGCTATTTCATTCCGCTGAAAACCGGGCAGGACGTTATCGGTGCGGAGCACCACGTATCAGTGGTCTTCGTGCGAAGCAAAGGAGACACCGAGGCGGCGCGCACAGAGATTCTGAAGCTCGACCCACAGAACCGCGTGCGCTCCATGGCCGAGTACGTTTCGCTCATGAATTCGTCGAACCTTCCCGAACTGAAGCCCTTCATCAAGACGATGGTTGGCCTCGGCATCGTCATCAGCTTTCTCGTTGTTCTAATGAACATGCACACGATGATCCTGGAGCGCACTCGGGAAATCGGCATTCTGAAAGCGCTGGGTTTTTCGCGCCTCGATGTGGTCAAAATGTTCCTCAGCGAAACCGCATTCCTTACCATTGCTGGGAGTGTCCTCGGCATCGGCATCACATTTCTTACCAAAGCCATCTTGAAGGAAACCAATCCGGGCCTCTCCGTTCTGCTGACGCCCGCCTGGATTTTGGGCTCCATCGGCCTTGCGCTGCTTGGCGCGGCCCTCGGTGCTGCGGTTCCCGCGTTGCGTGCTTCCAGCGTCGATCCCGTCGAAGCTCTCGCCTACGAGTAGCCAAGTAGCACATGCTTTAGCCTGTATTCTTCTCACCACTCGCCAAGGCTTCTTATGTTTTGCACAACCCTCCGCAATCTCGCAATTGCTTACACTCCGCGAACCTGATATGAACAACTTACCAAGCGGCTCGACTCCTTGCCTCGCGCCGCTCCGTCCACGGATTCTTAAGGAGAAACAATGAAGCGCTGGTGTTTCGCAGCCGCATTTCTCGCTGTTCTCACAGTCGTCATTTCCGTTCCCGCTCACGCCCAAATGGGCATGGACATCTTCAAGCGTCCGGCCATCACAAAGGTTTTTCATCCCGTCATCGGGAAGGGCGCGGCCTATACGGACACGAACAAGGACGGGAAGTCCCACACCACCGAGATCGGCATCGTTGGAAAGGATATGGCCGAGGGCAAGGAAGGGTACTGGATGCAGTTCGTGTCCAGCGATCCGGAGGGGAAGGCAATGGTGGGAAAAGCCTTGATCACCATGGACGACTTTCAATTTCACCGCATGATTGTTCAGCCGGCGGGCCAGCAGGCGATGGAAATGCCGATGAACATGAGCGCAGCGCATCGGGAAAAAACGGAGAACTCGATGAACGAGTGGCATTCGGTCGGTACGGAAACCATCACCTTGCCCGCCGGGACGTTTTCCTGTGAACACTGGCGCAACGACAAGAATAACTCGGACATTTGGACCAGCGACAAAATCACGCCTTTTGGCCTGGTCAAGCAGGTCAGCGCCAACAACACCATGGTTCTGGCCAAGGTGCTCGATAGCGTGCCGGATCGCATCACCGGTCCGGTCAAGCAGTTTGACATGCAGGAAAGGATGCAGCAGATGCAGCAGCGCCGCCAGCAAATGCCGCAGTAGTAGCCCTGCGCGCCTCTGGCCGCCCAAAACATCTTGGTCCGTACAGGCGGGGGGCGTCGGCTCTCCGCCTGTATCGTTTTCAGCAGGTTCGCATCCTAGTTCTGTGGGGGCCTTCTTGACCGCGCATCCCGAGAAATTTCTTCCCGCTCGCATCCTCTACCGCCGCGAGATTTCGGAGGATCTTTTCATCCTGAAAGTGGACCCAGGCGGCCCGTTTCCTTATCTCGCGGGACAATACGCCACGCTCGGCGTGGAAGTGGACGGCAAGCGTGTGGAACGCGCTTATTCCCTCTGCTCTTCACCCTACGAGCTTTCCCTGGAATTCTTTGTCGAGCGCGTGGCCGAGGGCAAATTGTCCCCGCTCCTCCACGCCATGCATGCCGGCGAGCCGCTGCTGCTGCGCCGCTTTGCCAAGGGACGCTTCACGCTGGATCTGCGCAGCGGCCGCAAGAATCATCTGCTCCTCGCCACCGTGACCGGCGTGGCGCCCTATGTCAGCTATGTCCGCACGGTTTATCAGGATTGGATAACCGGCGGCGCTCCCGTGCCCGGTGAACACCGCCTTTTCTGCCTGCAAGGTGCCAGCTTGGTGCACGAGTTCGGCTACCGCGAGGAACTGGAAAAAATCGCCACCGAAGCGCCTTGGCTCGAATATATCCCCACGATTAGTCGTCCCTGGGAAAATCCGGACTGGGGAGGGGAAGTAGGCCGCGTGGACGATCTGGTTCGCAAGTATGTGGAACTCTGGAGACTTCGTCCCGAGGACACCACTGTGTATCTTTGCGGGCATCCCGGCATGGTCGAAACGGGCCGCGGCATCCTGCTCCGCGCCGGCTGGTCCAAAGAGGCTCTCCAGGACGAAGTCTATTTCCAGCCGGGCCAGTAAGCAGCACAGGCCTTCTCTAGACCCCCGGCGCCTTGGCCTCCAATTCATCTGCCACGTCGCTCAAGACTCGAGCCGGCACGCTCAAATGCACGACATCCCCATCTTCGCTCACCGCGTCAATCCGTAATTTCCCGCTGACCATCGCAATTCGCACGTGATCCTCCGCGCCCGCGACTTCCACGAGTTCCGCGTCGGGATATTTCTGCAGCTCCTTTGCGACCTCCCGCAACACTGGCAGATACGGCCGCACTTGCGCCGCCGCATCCCGCATCTTCTCCGGCGGCACAAAACGCAGTCCGGTGGCCACCACCGTTGCAGGAACCCAGAAGTGCACGTGCGAGCCATCAGGCCGGTGTTCATCCACGTCCACGCGGATCACCCCCTCGTGGAATACGTACACTCCCGCCGCTGCCATCGTGGCGCCAAACCCTAGAGCCACTTTCGCCAAAATCAGCATCGCACCCTCCCCGTAGCGGCCACTTTCAAGCAGGCCGTGTCCAAGAGCCGTTCCGTTTTTCTAATCCGAGACGTTCTTCGAATCCACCCACACGCGGACCGTATTTTCATCATCCTTCACGGTTACCAACTCCGTGTCGCCGTGCGCCGAGAGCGCTTTCAGCGCCGCCACGATGTCCAGTTCATCCTTGCCGGCCGATAGCAGCGCATCCACCACCTTCATCGGCACCTTGATCTCCACCTTGGATTCGTGCGCTGCGGCGGCCTTTTCCCCGTCCTTCGCGGTGGCCTTGCTCCCCTCGCCCTTGTCGGTGACTTGCACGTAGAGATAGCCCCCGTTCTTGGCCACGCGGACATTGTTTTCGTGGCTCTGCACGGTCACATACTCGCCGTCGCGGGAGCTGCGCACCGCGTCCAGAATGGCGCGCAAGTCCACGTCCTTGTTCATCTTGACGCCGTCAATCCGCACCTTGCCGTCGTGCAGATTCTGGTCGTGAATGGCTGGCAACACCTTGGCCGCCATCTCAATCGGCACGTTCACCCGGACAATCTCCCCGCGATCCTCTTTGCTCTCCACGCGCACGTGGATCCACTGGTCGGATTTATTGCCGCTGGAGGTATCTTGTGCCTTGGCCGGCCCGGTCAGAAACGTGGTGGTTGCCCACACAAAAGCGAAGCTTAACGCGAGGAATCCCCGAAAGCAGTTCATGGCGAATCTCCTTATCCACCAATACGGAGACTCTATCGGAAAAGTTCCAGGCCGAAGGCAGCAATCGCGGGAAGAAAATACGCCCAGCAACCTCTGGCACTCCTCCCAGTACCCCTTACCTTGAGCACCATTCATCAAGCGCCTGGGGTTTCCCTCAGACAGGTCACAAATTTTATGGATGGATTGACTCTTCGCCGGGAGCTTCCTAAGATGCGTCCACACTTTTGATGTTCGGTGCCAGGTTCCATTTACTGTTCGAAGGAGTTCGAGATGGCGGGACAGAGCTACGACATCATTACCGTGGGGGGCGGAATCGCCGCGTCTTCGTTGGCCAAGGCCATGGCCGGGCGAGGCGCTAGGGTCCTGGTGCTGGAGCGGGAAAAGCAGTTTAAAGACCGCGTGCGCGGAGAAGGCCTTACGCCTTGGGGTGTGGCCGAAGCCAATAATCTGGGAATCTGTGGCCTGCTCAAGGAAAAGTGTGCCCATGATGTACCTTACGTCGAGGCAGGTTCCGGATTACGAGACCTCCGATCAACGACGCCGCAGAAGTTGCCTCTTCTTTCTTTCCCACACCAGGTCATGCAGGAGACTCTGCTGGCGGCTGCGGAAAACGCCGGAGCGGAAGTTCGCCGGGGGGTTAGTGTTCAGCACATTCACAGTGGAGCCGAACCTGCCGTGGTTGTGGATGGGCACAGCCGGGAACGAATCTCCGCTCGCCTCGTGGTTGCGGCCGACGGCCGCGGCTCTGCGGCACGAAAATGGGTCGGTTTCCCCGTCGACGAGCAAGCCAATGCTTACTACATGGCGGGGGTGCTGGTGACCAACGTGCGCGCATCGGCGGAGACCATTTATTTCGTGTTCAATCCCGAGCTTGGCATATGTTGCGGCTTGATTCCCCTGGCGGGCGACCGCGCCCGCGCCTACTTCATGTATCCGAAGACGATCGGCTACCGTTTACAGGGCGAATCCATGCTCCCTTTATTCATTCGCGAGTCTGCGAAAGCCTATGCTCCGATGGCGGATTACTATGCAGGCGCGAAAAGTATTGGGCCCCTGGCGAGTTTTGATGTGAGCGACGACTGGGTGGAACACCCATATCGCGATGGCGTGGCGCTGATTGGAGATGCAGCCGCCACCAGCGATCCCACCTACGGCCAAGGCCTTTCGTTTGCACTGCGTGCGGCGCGAGTGCTTCGCGACGAACTTACCAGCCATTCCGATTGGGACGTGGCGGGGCACCGTTACGCCGAGCAATATCAGCGGGATTTTCGTGCTTGCCACACGGTGGAGGGATGGTCTCGCACCCTTTTCCAGGACCCTTCTCCGGAAGCAGCGGTTTTACGAGCGAGAGCTATGCCGCTGATTGCTGCGGATCCCAGCCGGGTTCCGGATCACATTTTCAGCGGACCCGACTTGCCCTTGAACGAGCACGTGCGCGCACGGTTTTTTGGCGAGTGCTGATCTAAATGAGATGAAGTTTATCTGGAAGATTCGGGGATCGTAGGAGGAGGGAACCGGGGGGGGCGGAGCGTCGCCCCCGGTGGAGGGTTACTAGCAGTTAATCGAGAGGAGCCTTACTACTAACCGAAACCTGGCTTCAGAAATCCCGCCAGGGCCGCCACTGCGACACGCTGGTGTATCCGGATTCATCAATCTTGCGAACCAACTCACGGATCAGGCCAAACAATTTCGTCAACATGGAAACCTCTCATCGCCGGCGGCGTCAATCCTTGACTTTCTGCCCCCGCGGCCACCCTGTCAACCATATTCAGGGTCCCGGCGGGTGGAGGCCCCGAATCTCAAACCGCCGCAAGCGTTTCCAAAGCTGCTTTGTTCCACACCAACAATGTCGAACCGTTCAATTCCACCAGCTTCTGGCGTTTGAAATCGCTCAGCGTGCGGGTCACGCTTTCACGCGAGCAGCCAATCAATTGCGCCAGCTCTTCGTGGGTCAGTGCCAGTTTCACGCGCACCGCGCCAGCGCGCTCTTGCCCGTCCGCTGACCAGCCCACTAGGAACTTCGCCAGCTTCTCCGAAACCGAACTTGCCAGGCCCAGAGAACGAATCACTTCATACGCCGAGTGGCACTCCTGCCCGAGTTGCTGCACCACACGGAGGCACGCCTCGCCATTGTCCTTGATGAACCGCAGAAAATCTTCCTTGCTCACATACGCGAACACCGAAGGCTGCATCGTCTCCACGGTTACTTCATGCGGCCGCCCGGTGACGATCGAATTCAAGCCAAACACCTGGCCAGGCTGCGCGATCTTCAAGATGAACGTCTTTCCTTCGCTGTTGGTCGTCAACAGCTTCACGCGACCTTGGCAAAGGATGTGTACCCCGCGGGCAGCTTCGCCTTCCATGCACAGCATCGCGCCTTCCGGATACGAGGTCACATGCTTGATGCGGTCCCATTCCCGCATTGCCGCCGGGTTCGACATCCGGCAGAAAAAGCTTTCGTTCTTCATCCGGCAAGCGGCACAGTTGTCCGCCGCTGTCATCCCGTGCATCAAATTGGGTCTCCGGATCGCGGGTGCCGGCGTCCGGAAGGTCATCGTCTGGGGTCTTTCAGCAACCATTGCGTTTGGCATACTCTGTGTCCTTTCCTCTCTGAACGAGAGGAGGAAGGGCATTCTACGTGCCAATTTCGAGCAAAAGGATGCGAATTGCAACGCTTCTCTAAGTTGTTTAGTTAAAACACCTTAATTTCCATGTGAAACAGATTGTCCCACTTCACGATGTTCCGTTTTGATGATTACTGCGTCATATGCCACAGCTCTGTGTGATATTCGTCACTTTTCACTGTGACTCATTTTCAGTTGGAACTGATGTTCCCAATACGGAAATCGCCTCGTTTTCCGCGTGTGCTCCCGCAATTTCTTACAGGTGAAATGCCCGGAAACCGGGCCCGACACGCATGGAGTGGTGCCAGGCCAGCGGGAAGGCCCACCACACCAGTGCTCCCAGGACCGCTTGTCCCAGGGCCAGAGGCAGAATGTTGCGCTCCCGCGCAAAGAGCCAAGCCATTGCCACGCCGCCAATGAGCGTCAATGGCACCAGCACTGGATTGGGCCAGTGCAGCGCCGCAAAGACGCAGCCTGCCGGGATGGCCGCGGACCACGGCCGCCCGAAATACGTCAGCAAACGGTTAGTGAGAAACGAATTCAGCGCCACTTGTTGCAGCACACAGAACCCAAGATATCCCACGAAGCGCCGCGGATCAATCAGGTGCACCGGCAAGCGGTGCAGTATCCCCAGAAACAACCCCGCGCAGCAAACTGCCAGCGATGCCGGCGCAAAAAACAAAAACGCACGCTTCGTGGCAGGCCACAGATTGTCCGCCCGCCATCCTGCCGTCTTCGGCGTGTCTCGCCGCACGAGAGCGCTGGCAACCAGCCAGACCAGCATCACCCACCACGTCTCCGGCCGCTCCGCCTGCCACTTCCAGATGTACATCGCCACAAACGCGGCGAAGGCCAGCGCCTCAATCAGACAGGAAATTTTCCACCAGTGGTGATTTGTCATCAGTTCTGGAATTCTTCGTCGCTCGGATGTCGCAAGCGGATCAGCTGCAGCACGCTCAGGAACAGCTCTTCGATTTCACTCTCTGATGCGGTATGCTGTCCCAGCAAGTCCCCTAATTCGAAATCCGGAAAGCCCCGGTTGGTAATCCGGGCGGCCAAGGCCTCTCGCAAACGGGCCGCCGGAATCGCTCCCGCTGTTTGAATTTCTTCGAACGCCACGCGATGCAAAGCATCCTGGAAAAGTGCCGGAGCCAGCAACTTGCAGAGCTCTACGCGCGTCAGCGGTCGAATTAAATTGGAACAAAGCAGGCGCAATGCCTGGCGCTCTTGCCGAAGATTTTTTTCCGTATCGGAGCCTGCCATTCGATCATCCATACCTATAGTAGCAATGCTGGCTCCGGGATTCCTAAGCGACCCCTACCCGGACGGAAAGGTGCTATGTCTCCAGCTCATCAAGTGGTGATTCTCGGCGGAGGATTCGGCGGTTTGGTGGCCGCGCAAACGCTGAAGCACGCCGACGTCGAAGTTACCCTGCTCGACAAACGGAACTTCCATCTCTTTCAGCCACTGCTCTATCAGGTAGCCACCGGCTCGCTCTCGCCCGCCGAAATTGCCGCGCCTCTCCGCGGCATCCTGCGCCATCAGAAAAATGTGGAAGTCCTGCTCGGGGAAGCCGTGGATATTGACGCTGCCGCGAAGCAAGTCATCCTGGGCGACGGCGGGGTCTTCCCCTACGACACGCTGATCATCGCCACTGGTTCCCAAACCTCCTACTACGGCAAGGATCAATGGCAGGAAAACGCTCCGAGCCTCAAGAGTATCGAGGAGGCCCTGGCCATGCGCCACAAGATGCTCTACGCCTTTGAGCGCGCCGAGCGTGCCGAATCGGACCAGGAAGCGCGCGCCTGGCTGAATTTCGTTATCATCGGTGCAGGCGCTACCGGCCTGGAACTCGCCGGCGCCCTCGCGGAAATCGCGCACCACACCTTGAAACACGACTTCCGCCGCATCCAGCCGCACGAAGCCCGCATCATCCTCATGGAGGGCGGCCCGCGCGTGTTGCCCAACTATCCAGAGGATCTTTCCGCCAAAGCAGTGGACCAGTTGAAGAAGCTGAACGTTGAAGTGATGCTCGGCGCTTTTGTAACGGACATTGAACACGACGAGATTCACTATAAGCACGGCGACCTGACCGACTCGATCCCCGCGCGAACCGTTTTCTGGGCCGGCGGCGTCACCTGTACTCCGTTTGCCCGGCGTGTCGCGGAACGCCTCAACACGGAAACTGATCGCACCGGCCGCTTCAAGGTCAATCCGGATCTTACTGTCCCAGGCCACCCGGACATCTTCGTCGTGGGCGACCTCGCACTTTCCTTCGACAAAGAAGGCAAACAGCTTCCCGGCGTAGCACAGGTCGCCATCCAGGGCGGACGCCACGCCGGCAAGGCCATTAAGGCCCGCCTGGCCGGTAAGGAAGTTCCGGCGTTCAAATATTCTGACAGGGGCGACATGGCCGTGATCGGCCGCGCCGCCGCAGTCGCCAACATCTTCGGCATTCACGTTAGCGGTTTTCTCGCCTGGTTCATCTGGGTCTTCATCCACCTCGTGTACATTGTCGAATTCCAGAGCCGTATCCTGGTGATGATCGATTGGGGCTTCCTGTATCTGACCTTCAGCCGCCGCGCTCGCCTGATCACCGGCGAACTGGCGCCTGATTCGCCTCCTTGCGAGGATTAGCCATTGGACCCGAGTATCTCTCCTTTACAAACTATGCCTCGCAACGTATAACTCTCTAAGAAAATCCATCCGTGGCCAATCTGCCGGAATACCCCACGCAGTCGCTCATCGACCACGCCGGAGAAAGCTCATGAACCGCAGAATATTCACTAGGTCATCCACTCTTTTTGCCTTTTTGGGTGTTTTGTCTCTTGCTTGCACTCTCTTCGTTCCGGTTTTGCGCGCCCAAAAAGAAGAACTCCAGCAGCGAGTCGCCGACATCAAGGAGTCGATGGCGAAGAACAAGCAAGCCCTCGCCCAGTACACTTGGGTTGAAACCCTCACGATCTATCTGAAAGGCGAACAGAAAAAACAGGAGCACTTCCAGGTGCGCATGGGCCCCGATGGCAAACCGCAAAAGACATCGCTTGACCCGGCTCCCTCACAGGATCAATCGGGCGGGCGGCGAGGCCGCCTGAAGGAACACGTCATTGAGAAGAAGAAGGAAGAGTATGAAGACTACGCCGAGCGCATGAAATCGCTGCTCCAGCGTTACGTTCCGCCGGACAAGGACGCCTTGCAATCCTCGCTCGCCGCCGGGAATATTTCCGTCACTCCCGACGTGGGTGGTGGCGACCTCGTCAAGCTGCTCGTCAAGAGCTATGTGAAGCCCAACGACGCCGTCACGCTGATTTTCGACAAGGGACAGAAGCAGCTCATGCAATATGCCGTTGACACTTACCTGGACGATCCAAGTGACGTCATCAAGCTGACCGTGAATTTTGACCGCATTCCCAACGGCCCCAGCCACGTCTCCGAGGTCATCGTCGAGAGCGTCAGCAAGCAGCTGAAGGTCAACACCGACAACTCGCAATACAACAAGCTCTAGTCACATTTTGGTGTGCTGAGGCTCAGATTCCGCTTCGATCTACGCGGCACGTGACTCGTGACTGAAAACCTGGCTTAACAAATGACTTCGGGTAATCACTGGAGCAGGACTCTTCCACCAGCCACTGGTCATTACTCGACTTTTTGCCAACTCTCGTCCGGATCGTACGCGGTGATCCCCTTTGCCAATTCCACCGTCTTCTCCCCCAGATCCTTCTGATAAACCACGCCCTCGCGGTCAATCAGAAAGGTCATCACGCCGGAGTTGCGGTATTCCGCCGGCCAGGCCAGGAACGCATAGCCGCCAGTCATCTTTCCATCCCTCACGTAGCTCTTCGCTCCGCCCTTGGCGTGAGGTCCCCGCTCTTTGAGGATGCGGTAGTAATACCCGTGAAACGGTTCGGCCTTTTGTTCGCTATAACCCTCGGCCGCGGCCTTTGCCGCCAGTGGTCCCAGCGGACTCTCTGGTTCGCCTTCCTTCACTTGCCAGTACAGCCCGTTCTGCTTGCCTTCCTGACTGACGAAGTGCAGGGCGAACTCGTGCTCTTTTTCGCCGTCGTGCAATCCCTGGAAATATTGCTCCTGCGCGTCGGCCATCGCATAAAGCGCGCTGATTGTCGTCAGTTCATTTCTCCCGACGCGCCGCGCCAGCAACTCTTTCTTTCCTGAATCCACGTCGAACGACCATTTTCCCGAAGCGTCCTTCTTCAGCGGAAACGGAAACGGATAATTCTCCGCGCCGAAGTTCAGCAGCAGCAAACCGCGCTGCAGCTTGCTCCACCGGTGCATCTCTTCGTAATTCGCCGAGAAATACTCGAGGCCGCGCCGGTCCTGCACCGGGTCGCCGGAAAATACGACGTCTCTCGCCCCCGACCCAAAGATGGCCAGCATGGCGTTGGAATCACCAGACTTCGCAGCTTTGTAGAGGGCCTCGGCGGCTTCATGTGGGGAAGCAAAAACAGCGGGCGTTTCCGGGATCCCGGGTGCGGTTGCTTCTTTCTTGCAGCCCGAAACTATCGCCAGTAAGCCAAGCAAAACCACGCCCGCGACACACCGCCAGGGTTGCACGTTGCTTCTCGTATTCGCGTTTCGATTTCTCATACGAACTCCTTCGCGCCCTGCTCGTGTTCAGTTCGCATCATCGTTTCCGTGGCGCCGGGGCAGAACGCGGCGCCGGTGCGGCCTTCGGCGCAGCTTTGGGTGTTGAAGGCGCGGGCCTCGGCGTATTGCCGAGGCTCTGATTGCCGCGCATGCTCGCAGAGCGGTCCGAAGGCGTTGGCGTAAACGCATTTTGTTTCCCTCCGCCGGTTGAACCGTAACCGCGCAGGTCCTTTTGCCCCGGCATGGGCGCAGCCGGAGCCGGCCGCGGCTGCGGCGCCGGCTTGGTTCCTCCGGGCGCTCCCGGACCTCCCGGCGTTCCCCCACCTCCGGAAGGCGGACCAGGTGGACGGCCTCCACCACCGCCTCCTGGCGGTCGGGTAGGTGGATTTCCACCCGAAGGTGGTCTTCCGCCGGTTGGTGGCGCAGGTGGTTTTCCTCCACCTGGCGGCGGCACGGGCGGACGCCCTCCTCCTGGTGGTGGTGCTGGTGGACGGCCTCCCGGTGGATATGGAGGTCTGCCGCCCGGCGGCGGGTAGGGCGGCCGTCCGCCAGGTGGGTACGGCGGGTGCGGCGGATAATAAGGTGGACGATACCCTGGGTAATATCCCGGCGGATAACCGCGCCAGTAGGGATTCCCGCGATACACATTGGTGTGCCAGTACATCCCGCCGCCGTGCCAGTGCATGCCCCAGCCATAGCCCCAACCGCAGCAACTGTTGTTGATCATCGCTCCCACGGCAACTCCCACTCCAAACGAAATGATCGCCGTGGCTGCTAGATCAGCCGACGAATATCCCGGCACCACCACCGGAGCCCCATAAACCACGGTTGGATTGTACGTCGGCACATACACCACCTGCGGATTCGCCGACTGAATCACGATCACGTCTGGGCTTTCTTGGACGACCTTGATCTCCTTCGTCGTTTTCAAATTTCCAGCCTGGTACGCCTTGGCGCGCATCCGTTGGACTGCCGCCATTACGTCGTCCTGCTGCGTCACGGCCGCCTCGCCCAGCGCCGAGGTCCAGGCCAGATTGTCGGCGAGCAGCTTGACCACGGAAGGGAAGAGCGTGATGGCTTTCACCGCGTCGTCCCAATTCTGCTGGTCCGCCGCGAGCATCAGGTCCTTCCCCTGCAACGAAGGATTGGCCTGCAACCAGTCGTTGGCTTCCGCCACCTGGTCCGGATAGCTCGCCGCGCCCAACACCTGCGCGATCAACTCGTCTGGATAGAGCGCGATCGGCGCCACCATTGCGTCCAGGTCGTCTGCCGACATTGGCGCGTACTGCTCCTGCGCGGCGGCGGCCGGCGCTCCCAGGGGAATTGTGGTGAACACCAGAGTGAAGCAACTCAGCAGGGAGAATGCTTTTTGCAGGATGGACATGATGCCCCGTCTTTCTTTGCGGCAGAATCGGAACTTTATTGGGCGAGCGTTGAAGCAGACGGAGAGTTTTTATCACAATTCTCGCCACCAGAGATAGGCCCTATATCACAGTAGAGGTCTGCCTGGTTGTTCTCAGATGGCACTTCAATGTATCGTCAGTCGCCGGAGAACTTGGCATGGGTTATCGAATTGACCCCTTTGGCGCAGCTTGAAAGAAGACGGCCCGGAGGTTGAACTTGTTATACATCCTGAATCATCCAGTGATTGTGTTCTTAGTTACTTTGATCGTCTTACGGCTTGCCGCTCGCTTCGGAAGCTACCTCCTGGCCAAGCGCGCATCCATGGGCGGAGACGAACACGATGATCTAAATGTGATTCTCGCTGCGGCGCTTACGCTTCTCGGCCTCATTATCGGGTTCACTTTTTCCATGGCCGTTACGCGCTACGATCAGCGCAAAAATTACGAAGAGGAGGAAGCCAACGCCATCGGCACCGAATACCTGCGCGTTAATTTGCTTCCCTCTTCCGATACGGCCCGCATCCGTCAAACGCTGCGAGAATATCTCGACCAGCGCATTGCCTTCTACGAGAATCGCGACGCTGCCAAACAGCCTCAGATTGACGCGGACACTTCGCGTTTGCAGGCCCAACTATGGAGCGAGGTCGAGGCCAGCGGCCGCGCCAATCCAAGCCCGGTCGTGGCCCTTGCCGTGGCTGGCATGAACGATGTGCTGAATCGCCAGGGCTATACGCAGGCCGCCTGGTGGAATCGCATCCCGCTGGCCGCCTGGTGCCTGATGTTCGCCATCGCCATCGCTTGCAATGTCCTGATCGGATACACGGCGCATAAAGCAAATGGGAAGGCGCGCCGCTACATGGTCTTCCCGCTGATTGTGGCCATTTCCTTCTTTCTGATTGCGGACATAGACAGTCCCTCCCGCGGTGTCATTCGCGTCCATCCGCAAAATCTGGAAGCGCTCGCGCAGTCACTGCACACCTAGCCGGGAGACCTGACTTGCTGTCTCGCGCCGTGCGTTCCTCTTATGTCGTCGCCGTTGCCGTCTTCGCTGGCATTGCCGCGCGGCTCTTCCTGCTGGTTCGTTCTGGAAATTCACCGGAAGGCATTCTGGGTGGCGGCAGCGACGCACCCGCTTACATCTTGCTCGGTAAATCGCTGGCGGAGGGGCATGGCATGAGTTATGTCGGGCAGCCGACGGCCCTTCGCGCGCCGCTGTATCCTTTGCTGCTCGCTGCTCTCCGTCTTCTTTTTGACGGTCAGTCCTTGCTGGTGATGCGCTTGTTGCAATTCCTTGCGGCTATCTTCACCGCCTGGATTTGCGGAAAAACGGCGGCCCTGGTCTGGAGCGAGCGCGCCAAATGGCCGGCCTTCGCGCTTGCGCTGTGTGCGCCAACTCTGATCTTTTTCACATCGCAGATTCTCACGGAAACCTTCACCGCGCTTTTGGTGGCTGTGTTTCTCTATTTGCTGGCGAGTTATTCGCTGAAAGAAAATTCGAAAGCCTTAATCGGAATGGGCATCTGCGCGGGAATCTTGCTGCTCCTCCGATTCAACACGCTCTTTGTTCCGGCGATCGCCGCGATGGCAGCCTTTCGTATTCCCCCAACCGCGGCAAGCTTCAAACGCGCGCTGGTTCCAATCAGCTTGGCGCTGGCGCTCGTCTCGCCGTGGCTCTATCGCAACCTCGTCATCTTCCACAGCGAAATTCTGTATTCCTCGCAGACCGGCACCACGGCTTTTCAAGGTGCTATTGCCCCCGAGGGCCGCACGCAGCCGCAAGGACTCGTTGCCATGCAAAAGCGCCAGGGTTGGTGGCTCTCCAACATCGAGACCGATAAGGCCGTGCGCCTCGAGTATCCCTCGGAAATCGAATTGAACCGGCAAGCGAGGAGGGAAGCGATCCGTGCCTGGTCCGAACTGGGTTTCGGCGCCATTCCCCTGCTAATCAAGAAAATTGGCTACTTCTGGCTCAGCACCGATCAACTCCTCGACACCGGCTCCTTCTCCCGCTCCCAGAGCGTCCTTCGGGCCGGTGGTGTGCTGATCTATTGGTTCATCCTCGCCGCGGCCGTTGTCGGATGGTTTCGCCTTAAAAAAATAGCTCCACGAATCGCCGATCTTTTCCTGCTCTATGCTGTCTTCGCCACGCTCCTCCATCTGCCGTTCACCATGAACACGCGGCTGCGCAGCCCCCTGCTTGAACCTCTGCTCTGTATTCTCGCCGCCATTGCCATTGTTCCGGCTCCAGAAAGCAAAGAAGATTTTGCGCAGCGCGAAATCCTGGCATAAACTAGCTGCAAAAGTCGGAGGAAGCATGGCCACGCAACCCGAACTCAGCGCTCAGCCGAAACTGGCACCAGATTTTCCGCGGTTCGCTGGCGGTGAAGTCGAAACCTACAATGCCAAGGGCTTTCTGTTTGCCCGCCGCCTCTTTGCCCCTGAGGAAATCGATTGCATGAAGCGCGAAGCGGAGCGCAATCTGGTGGGCGCTTTCGTCCTGCACAAGGCCGACCGCGCCGGCAATCCCGTGGACCTTGCCATGTGGAACAGCCCCCAGGACGATATCTACGGCATGTTTTCGCGCAACGAACGCGTGGTGAAGAACGTCGAGACGCTGCTCGGTGGCCAGGTCTATCTCTACAGCGCCAAAATGATCATGAAGAATGCCCGCGAGGGCGGAGCCTGGGAATGGCACCAGGATTACGGCTATTGGTACGACTACGGCTGCCTTGTGCCCAGCATGCTCAGTTGCCTGATCGCCGTGGACCGTGCCACACGGGAAAACGGTTGCCTGCAGGTTCTCTCCGGCTCGCATGTCATGGGCCGCATCAATCACGACCGCATCAACGAACAAACCATGGCCAATCCGGAGCACGTCGAAGCCGCGATCGCCCGTTTCCCGCTCGTCTATCTGGAGCTCGATACTGGCGATGCCGTCTTTTTCCACTGCAACCTCCTGCATCGCTCGGACGCCAACCGTTCCGATCATCGCCGCTGGAACTTCATTGCGTCCTACAACACCGTAGAAAACAAGCCCTACAAGCGGGTCCGCGACTACGGCAACTATGAACCCCTAATCCAAGTCCCTTTCAACGCCATCCGGGACTTCGCCAACCGCGGGTAGCGCTGGTTCTTAGCAGCAGGCGTTCCTGAAATTCTCCTGCGGGTTTTCCTCACCGATTTGTCATTTTCTATTTTCGCCTTTCATCTTACTCTCTCTCCGTGTCCAATCCCCCTCGCGTCACCATCATCGGCAGCTACATCGTGGCCCTCGTCATGGACATGGACCGCCTGCCCATTGAAGGCGAAACCGTCGTCGGCCGCGACTTCCACACCACTTTTGGCGGCAAAGGCTCCAACGCCGCGGTTGCCGCCGCCCGCCTTGGCGCGGACTCTCGATTTCTCGGGAAGATCGGCCGCGATTCTTTCGGCGCCGATTTCGTTGCCATGCTCGAACGCGAAGGCGTTCACGGGGAAAAAGTCCTCTACTCCAAAAATCTGCCCACCGGTGTCGGCATCATCCTATTCAATTCTATTGGCACAAATCTCATCGCCATCGATCCCGGAGCCAACATGCAGCTTTCTGCTTCGGACCTCGTCGAAAACCTCGACGTTATTCGCAGTTCTTCTGTGATCGTCTCGCCCCTGGAAATTCCTCTCGAGACCGCACTGGTCGGTGCGCGCCTCGCCAAAGAACACGGCGTCAAGTCCATCCTGAATCCCGCGCCTGCCTGCGACCTTCGAGAATTTGATCTTTCGGCCGTCTTCGCGCTCACCCCCAACGAAACAGAAGCCCGCGTGTGCCTTAGCCTGCCTTCCGATGATCCCACCGACGACGCCGAACTCGCCCGCGGCCTTCTCGACCTCGGCTCGGAAAACGTCATGCTGACGCGTGGCGCCAAGGGAGTCATCTGGGCTTCGCGCCATGGCTTGCGATCCATTCCTGCCCTGCGCGTTAATCCGGTGGACACCGTTGGGGCGGGCGATGCCTTCAATGCGGGCCTTGCCGTTGGGTTCGGCGAAGGACACTCCATCCTCCACTCCATCGCCCTGGGCGCCGCCGCCGCCTCCCTCTCCACCGAAAAACGCGAAACCCTCGCATCGTACCCTCACCGCGCCGAAGTCGAAGGCCGCATCCCCGAACTCCTTCAAGCCCTTCGCTAGTCCATGATGCCCACCAGCCAACCGGCAAACACGTGCGAAGTCAGTGCGTGCTCTTCGATCATCTCTTCCTGCACTGCACACTTTTCGGCTGCCCTTCTCTCACGCAGCAGTTGCAGCGCCTCGTCAATCACCAGCCGCAGAATCCAACTCCGGAAGTCACCTCTCGAATGAATCGGCACGCGAACCTTCGTCGCCACAACAATGCTTCGGTTCACTGCTTCTTCGGCGTCACCCTGGCCATCCAGCAAATGCTCCGCGATCTGCCGCAGCACTGCTCGGTAGCGCACGCACTCACTCAGAATCAGTTCCTTTTCGTTCCAACGGCCGGGTACGGTCTCTTTCTCCATTTCCCTCATGGCTAGGCCTCCTCTCGCCCATTTCCAATACGCCGGGCGAAAGCCACCGCTTTCGCCCGGGTTTCCTCTCGACTTGCCCTAACTGGCCTGATTCGCCGCAGGTCGCCGGATCTCCGCTGTGATCGGCTTGCTCGCCCCGGGCACCAGCATTGGCACGCGCCTGCGATACTCTGCGTACTCGGCGTGAATCCGCATCAGTTCGCGCTCTTCCAGTTGAATTGCGGCTAGGATGTAGCCGGTGGTCGCCAGCGCAAACACCAGGTGTGCGGCAGTCATTTCGGGCGTGGACCAGAACACCATCAGCCAGCCCACATACAGCGGATGGCGGACATAGCGGTATAGACCCGGCGTCCGGAATGCCGGCGCTTTATACTCCCGTCCAAGCAGGCTGCACCACACTTGCCGCAATCCAAACAAATCGAAGTGGTTGATGAGGAACGTCGCAATCAACACCACCAGCCATCCGATTGCATACAACATCCACAAAGTGATGCGACCCACGGAATTTTCCACGTTCCAGATCACACCGCCGATCGGCTCCCACTTCCAGAACAGCACCAGCAGGGCCACGCTCGAAAACAACACGTACGTGCTTCGCTCCACCGAAGCCGGCACGATCCGTGTCCACGCCTTCTTGAACCACTGCCGCGCCATCAGACTGTGTTGCACCGCGAATAGCCCGAGCAGCGCCGCGTCAATCAGCAACGCTTCCGCAAATCCGGTGACCCTTCCGGAATCAATTCCTTTCGGCACTCCAAAATTTCCCAGAAAGCCCACCGCATACAGAAACGATGCCAAAAACGCGAGATAGCAAAGAATCCCATACATAAAGGCCGTAATTCGCCCAACCATTTTTCCTCCTGGAGGGTCGCCGCTGCGCTACAATATGCGTAGGTTTTTTTTGGCGCCCTTCTGAGTCCTATTCAAGCGCCGGCTGGGTCCCTAAGTACTTTGCTATGTCTGAAATTTTTCTGGAGTTTCTCTGAAACCGTGGATTCGCTCAACTCCAGCGCTATCTATCAGTTCGGGCCCTTTCGACTCGAAGTGAAAGAGCACCGTCTTTTCCGGGACGACCGCCCTGTTCCCCTCACAGGCAAGGCCTTCGAGACTCTCTGCGTGCTGGTCGGGCGACACGGCTCGCTCATTCCCAAGGACGAGCTACTCGCTGCCGTCTGGCCCGAAACCTCCGTCGAGGAAAACAACCTCGATCGCAACATCTCCACCCTGCGCAAAGCCCTCGGCGAAAAATCCGCCTCCCCTCGCTACATCGAAACCGTTCCCCGCGTCGGCTATCGCTTCATCGCGGAGGTCACCCGCTTAACCGAAGGGCCGGTTCCTTCGCGTGCGCAAGAGGGCGAGCGCGATTCCCCGTGTCGTCAGGAAATTCGTTTTTGCGTTAGCCGCGACAAAGTCCGCATCGCCTACGCTAAGGTCGGCTGCGGCTTTCCCATCGTCAAAGTGGCCAATTGTTTCAATCACCTTGCTTTCGAATGGGAAAGCCCCATCTGGCATCACTGGGTTCGCGATGTCGCCGCGGACAACAGCATCGTCCGCTACGATGGCCGCGGCAACGGCCTTTCCGAATGGAACGTCGAAGACATCTGCTTCGACGCATGGGTCCAGGATTTGGAAACCGTTGTGGACGCCGCCGGTTTGGAGAAATTTGCCCTCATGGGCCAGTCGCAAGGCGGAGCTGTTGCCATCGCTTACGCCGTGAAACATCCCGAGCGCGTCAGCCACCTGGTGCTTTGTGGAGCCTACGCCCGTGGAGCCAACTTCCGGGGCCGTCCTGATGCCGCCCAAGTCCGCCAGGCCCTTGAGACGCTTGTCCAGCTCAACTGGGGCAAAAGTAATCCCTCGTTTTATCAGATGGTCAGCAACCTCTACATTCCGGAAAACACCACGCCCGAAGAACAGACGTGGTTCAAGGATCTGCAGCTCGTCTCTGTCAGCACGGCGAACCTCGTCAAGTTCATGCGTGCCTGCGACGACATCGACGTCCGCTCGCTTCTCCCTTCCATTTCCGTGCCTACCATCGTCTTTCACAGCGATCGCGACCGCATCGCCCCGCCCGAGGAAGGCCGCATCCTCGCCGCGGAAATCCCCAACGCCAAGTTTGTTCCCCTGGCCAGCGGCAACCACATCCTCGTCGCCGCCGAACCCGCTTGGGAGACCTTCCGTCAGGAACTCTGCGCCTTCCTCAACGCGGGCTCCTCCGCCACCTCGGCATCGGCAAATTCTTGACTCCTTACCGATCAACCGATCAGTCAAATCGCTGAAGTTGCCTAAGAAACGGGCCCACGGCCGCAAAGACGGGAAATAGATGCAAACTCGAAGAATTCCGCGGATGGAACACCGCTGCTCGAATCCGAAAGTTGGTTGAAAGATGGAATTACTGCTTCTTTTCTAGTGTCCTGAGTCACAAGAAACATAAATAAGTGGCATTGCGCGTGCATTGGGATTACAAGAAGGAGGATCCCGATGCGCCTTGGACGCCCGATTCCCGAATTGATCTTGAGTCCCCTCGAACAGGAAACCCTCGAACGATGGGCGCGCCGCCCAAGCTCGGCGCAGGCTCTGGCCTTGCGGGCGCGCGTCATCCTGGCCTGTGCGGCGGGTAAAACGAACACGCAAGTCAGCGCGGAAATGCGACTGAGCAAGCCGGCGGTCGGCAAGTGGCGCGGCCGCTTTGTGGCGCGACGCTTGGACGGGTTGCTGGACGAACCGCGTCCCGGAGCTCCACGCAAGATTAGCGACGCGGATGTGGAACACGTGCTGACTCTGACGTTGGAGAAACGTCCGCCCGACGCCACGCACTGGGCGACACGCTCGATGGCTAAGCGCTGCGGGCTGAGCCAGAGCGCCATCAGTCGCATCTGGCGCGCGTTTGCTTTGCAACCGCATCGCGCCGAAACGTTTCAGCTCTCCAAGGACCCGCTGTTCATTGAAAAAGTGCGGGATATCGTCGGTCTGTACTTGCATCCTCCCGACAAAGCCCTGGTGCTGTGCGTCGATGAGAAGACGCAGATTCAAGCTCTGGACCGCTCGCAGCCGATGCTGCCGATGCGCCCTGGGCAGGCGGAGCGGCGCACCCACGACTACGTGCGGCACGGCACCACCTCTCTTTTCGCCGCACTGGAAGTGAAAAGCGGACGAGTGGTGGGGGATTTCCACGCTCGGCATCGCTCGGTCGAATTCCGCAAATTCCTGGACCGCCTCGAAGCCGCCGTTCCCAACGAGTTGGATGTGCATCTGATCCTGGATAACTACGGCACGCATAAAACTCCGCTCATTCATCGCTGGCTGGCTCGCCATCCGCGCTTCCACGTGCACTTCACGCCGACCAGCGCCTCCTGGCTCAATCTGGTGGAGCGCTGGTTCGCGGCACTGACCCAAAAACAGATTCGCCGTGGCGTGCATCGCTCCACACGAGAACTCGAGGAGGCCATCCGCCGCTTCATCGAAACCACCAATCATTGCCCGAAACCTTTCGTATGGACCAAAACAGCCGATGAAATCCTCGCCAGCGTCAGCCGTTTTTGTAAGCGTATTTCTGACTCAGGACACTAGAATCATCCGCACAAAGGCCGGGCCTTTGCCTTCGTCTTCATGCTTGCAATAGACGTAGGCGTCGATGCCCTGAGTCAGCCACCCGTCAAACTTCTTTCGCCAATCGCGAAGCTGCTTGGGCGTGTAGTTCTCGCGGCGCAGCCGTACATAGGCAAAATCCGCGGTCAGCACCTCGGGCGGGTCTTGCGCGTCGGTATCGGCCAGGCAGAGCGCGGTGTTGTGTTTCCGCAGGACAGCGTAAGTCTCTTCGTTGTACCAGGAGTCATGACGCACTTCGAATGCGAAGCGGAACGCCGCCGGCCGCAGCGCGAGAAAATCCTCCAGCAGCGGCTGATCAAACTTGAAGTTAGGCGGAACTTGCACAAGGACAGGCCCGAGATGGTCGCCGTCATTCAACACGCTGGCCACTTCCAGGAACCGTTTCAGCGTTTCTTCGCAATTGCGGAGTCTCTGGATATGCGTGATCTTCTGATTGGCCTTTAACGCGAATTGGAAGCCTTGGGGGACGCTCTCTGCCCAATTCAGGAGAAAAGCCTCCTTGGGCATGCGGTAAAAACTGTGATTAATTTCCACCGTCGAGAACTGCTTCGCGTAAAAGCTGAGCATCTCGCGATCCGGCAGCTTCTCCGGGTAGAAGTTTCCCTTCCACTGTTTGTAGGAGTAGCCGGAAGTGCCGACGTAGAGTTTGCCCGCGTGTGGAATGGGAATCCTCCCTCAAAGCGCCATCATGATAGCAGTGGCGAGTGACGAGTGACGAGTGGCGAGAAAAAACGGACACTAGAAAATCGAAGCACTTTCTCCCGGGGGCCGAGCCTGCTCGGTCCAAGCGCCGGAGGCGCAAAAGAAGCTAGCCCAGGCCGTAAGGCCTGGGGATTAGATGCGCAAGCGAACAGCGCCGTAGGCGCGGCACAACCTGTGGCGCAGGCAATCTTGCCTGTACAGCCGATCAAAGGCTATTAATCCAGACCTGAGCAACACCGCTTTGCCCGCACGCACAACCTGGTTCTGTTGACGTTCTGTCTGTTCCCCACCGGTCCCCAAAGAAGTCATCCCGAATCCTCGCGGTTTTTGCGAGGTGAGGGATCTGCTTTGGCTTTAGCGTGCCAGCATGCTGAGGACGTCAAACCTCTAATTTTGCTTCCTGCCATCCGCCGCGATTTGGCTGCTTAGTTTTTCAATTGCGTCTTCTAACCGCTGCCGCGATTTCCAGAAATTCGCCCACAGATCGCCTTTTTTCTCCAGCCGGCCAAGCACGGAGCGAATGTTCAAATCCTCCGGACGCAGGCTGCTCTTCAATTCTCCCGGCAACACGGGCGTGGAAACTGGCGCTTTGGGAAAAGCGCGCACCGAATACGCGGCCGCCAGCGGCCGCCCGTGTGCGTTCTGCTGAACGTCAATCAGAACGCGGCCCGCAGGGCGCTTCGCCACAATGCGTTCCTGGGTCACCAATTTCTTATGTTTTTCAATCACGGTGCGCGCCACGATCTCCGCAAATGTCCGCAACTGCTCGTAGGTGTAAACAGGTTCAACCGGGATAAAAATGTGAAATCCGGTTGCGCCCGATGTTTTTAGAAAACCCTTCATCCCGAGTTCCTCCAGCTTTTCATGGAGTGCCTTGGCGATCGTCACCACGACGGAAAATTCCGTGCCGTCGGAAGGATCGAGATCGAAAAAGAAATAGTCTGGATGATCCAGATACTCGATGCGACTCGACCACGGATTGTGGTCAATGCAGCCGAGCCCGGTCAGGAAGAGCAGGGAAGCCAGATCGTTCGCGGTTGCGTAGTGAATCTCTTTGCCTTGCCCTTCGGAATCAATCGGCACGGTCCGGAACCAATCGGGCACGCCCTCGCGCAAATCTTTCTGAAAAAAGGCCTGTCCCTTGATTCCGTCCGGGTACCGCCGCAAAACCAGCGGCCGGTCCTTCAGAAACGGCAGGATGTAGTCCGCCACGCGATAGTAGTAAGCAATCAGCTCTCGCTTGGCGATGCCCGACTCCGGAAAGTACACCTTATTCAGATTGCTCAGTCGCAGCCGCTTGCCTTCCAGTTCGATGGTCACCATCTCCGAGCGGCCCCGGAACAACTCCTCTTCAATCTGCCCTTTCGTGCTTAGCACCCGCCCAACAATTTCCGGCGCGCGAACCACTGCCGCCGAAGAAACAGGCTGCGGCTCGGCGGCCTCGCTTTCCCACTGGCAATCTTCCGGCGTGACATCTTCCCGGAGTCCAAGGTACACCGGATGCCGCAGTACATGCTCCTGCGTCCATCCGCTGAATTTCACCCGCGCGACCAGCGCTGGCGAAACCCAGGTGGGTTTTTCATTCGTCTCCGGAACGCCGGCAAACGGACATTTCGGCGATTCCAGTTCTTTCAGCTTGCGGCTCAGCTCTTTGTGCTTCTGCGCGTCAAAGCCGCTGCCCACGTGCCCGATGAAGCGCAGCTTCTTTCCCTCATACAACCCCAGCAGCAGCGAACCAAATGGAATCCCTCCGCTGCGCGCCGCGGTCCAGCCGCCCACCACCGCATCCACCGTGGCCGTGATCTTCAGCTTCAGCCAGTTCGCGCCGCGCCCCGAACTGTACAGGCTGTCCGTCCTCTTCGCGACGATGCCTTCCAGTCCGTGCTGCCGCGCCAATTCGTAGAGCTCCTTTCCTTGCCCCACTTGATGATCGGCATATTGAAAGGATTGCGCCGGGTAAAGCAAGGTCTGCAGAAGCTGCTTGCGCTCGAGCAGCGGCACGCTGCGCAAGTCGTAGCCGTCGCAATAGAGAAGATCGAAGGCGTAGTAGACCGCGGGTGTTTTCGCGATCTGGCCTTCACCCGGGGCGCGCACGTGCATACGTTCCTGCAATCGCTCGAAACTGCTGTGGCCTTTTTCGTCGAAAGCCACAATCTCGCCGTCGAGGATGGCCTGTCTCGCGCCAAACACTTTGGGAAGGGAAGCGAGTTCCGGATAGCGCTTGGTGATGTCCACGTTGTTGCGCGAACGCAGCTTCACTGCGCCGTCGGCAATCCAGGCCAACGCCCGCACCCCGTCCCACTTGATCTCAAACACCCAACTCGGGTCAGAAAATGGACGGTCGGTAACAGTCGCCAGCATTGGCTCGATCCAGTTGGGCATGGCGCTGGGCTGCGCGCCAGTCACCTCACTGGCCTGAATGGGCAAAGGGCCGCGCTTCGGAGGAGCCTCCTCAGAAATCTCCTCGATCGTGCGTCCGGTTAGAACCGAGCCATCATGCTCGTCAATCTGCCAGGAGGCATCTTCCAGGCTGTCCTTGTGTTTCAGCAGCAGCCACTCATTGCCTTTTTCGCTGTGCTTCATTTTGACGAGCGCAAAGCTCCCGCGCAGCTTTTCGCCGTGCAGAGTAAACTTGATTTCGCCCTTCTTAAGTTGCTCCGCCGCAGTGAGATTTCCTTCGGCCAGAAACCCCCCGCGGTCCCACACCATCACGGTTCCCGCCCCGTAGCTGCCTTGCGGAATTTTTCCTTCGAAGCCGCCATATTCGAGCGGGTGGTCTTCGGTCATCACTGCCAGACGTTTGTCGCTGGGGTTCAGCGAAGGCCCTTTGGGTACGGCCCACGATTTCAGTGTGCCATCGATCGCCAGACGAAAGTCATAATGCAACCGCGTCGCGCGGTGCTTTTGCACAACGAAAATGTTCTCTTGTGCGAGTTTCTGCTCGACGGGACCTTCGAGGATCGCCAGTTTCGGCATCGGCAGGCGCGGTTTCTTGCCCGGCCGTTCCGGTTGGAGCGGCGCTTCCGGAGCACCCGACGGCTCGGGGGTCTTGTCGAAGCGCCGTTTTCGCCTGTATTCCTCTAACTTGTCCATCGGCGCATTTTAACAGCAGTGGCGAGTGGCATGTGGCACAGGCATTCCTGCCTGTGCGTGGTGTATGCCTGTGGCTCGAGCGCACAGCCAGGAATGGCTGTGCCACCTGTTTACTTCCTGAGAGATCAGGGAGGATTCGGCTTGCATCCCGCCAATAGGCCCACTAACCTTACATTTTGGCTCTTAGCTAACCTTGGGAAACCCCGGAAGGAGCTCCTCATGGCTACGAGTGTCTGGAAAGGTCATCTTACCTTTGGCTTGATTTCCGTGCCGGTCCGCATGTTTACGGCGGCGCGCAGCGAACGCGTCAGCTTCAATCAGTTGCACAAGGTATGTCACTCGCGCCTGAAGCAGCCTTTGATGTGTCCCACCTGCAACCGGACCGTCGAGCGCTCCGAGATCGTAAAGGGCTACGAGTACGAAAAAGACCAGTACGTGCTCTTTTCCGAGGAAGAACTCGACAAGATCGAGCCTCCTTCGGCCCGCACCATGCAGATTCTCGAATTTGTGAAGATCAGCGAAGTGGATCCCCTCTATTACGATTCTTCGTATTACGTCGCGCCGGAGGAGGGCGGCGTCAAGGCGTACCAACTGCTCATGCAGGCCATGAACGAAACTGGCCACGCCGCTATCGCGAAGCTCACCATGCACCAGCGCGAACACATCGTTGTAATCCGACCCACCGCGAAGAAGGGCATGACGCTGCATACAATGTTCTATTCCAACGAAATTCGTGCGGCCGAATCCATTCCCACCGACGGAGATCTCAAGGACCAGGAAAAGAAGCTGGCGCATCAGCTCATTGAAAGCCTGGCGGCTCCGTTTGAGCCGCAGAAGTATCACGACGAGTATCAGGACAACTTAAAGGCCATGATCGCCGCCAAACTCAAGGGGCAAGAAATCACCGAAGTCACGCAGCCGCATCTCGCTCCGGTCATTGACTTGATGGAAGCACTGAAGAAAAGCATCGCGGAGAAGCAGGGGCAAGCGGCCGTTGCGCCCAAGAAGCCTCCGGTGCGAGCCATTGAGCCCGCGCCGGCGGTCGTGCAGAAGAAAACAGGAAAGAAAGCCACCGGTTAGAAGGTGTATCCTGCTGGATACGGAGACGGGGGTCGGAGCTTTAGCTCCGACATCAAAAGCCGAGACAGAATGGGCTTTAGCCCCTGAGGAACAGCTTTTATGCGGCGTTCGCCGCTTGTGTAAGGATAGGTTTTAGCTTTTCATGGGAACCACGGAGCGATTCAGGCGGGAAGACGTCCAGCGCATCCTCGACCTCACGCCCAAGCAATTGGACTATTGGGAGCGCCTGCAACTTGTGCCCTCGCGAAAAGAGCCGGGCACCTTCTACGATTTCCGCGATCTGATCGGCCTGCGTACCGTGAAGCAGTTGATCGAAAAGGGCGTGCCGGCCAACCGGCTGGGCCGCGCGCTTGCGGCGCTTCGCGAGGGGCTTTCCCAGATAGAGGCGCCGCTCACGGAATTGCGCATCCTTTCCGATGGGCGTGATGTTGTAGTCGAGCGCGGAGGCTCGCGGCTCGAGCCGCTGTCCGGCCAGTTCGTCTTGAATTTCGAGACCCGCGAACTGGATGAGAAGATTCGTGTGATTTCCGCGCAGGAACGCAGCGCGGAACAATGGTTTGCGCGGGCGCTCGAGTGCGAAAAGACCGGCCAGGTTCCCGCTGAAGCGGTCGACGCCTACGAGCAGGCCCTTCGGATCGAGCCGCAAATGGTGGAGGCGCTGCTCAACTGCGGCACGCTGTATTACGAGCAGGGGAATTTTGAGCAGGCCGCCGAATGTTTCCGCCGCGCAGTCGATTTCGCTCCACAAAATTCCTTGGCCCATTCCAACCTGGGCAGTGTCTTACAGGAGCTTGGTCACACCGAAGAAGCGCGCTGTCACCTCCGCCAAGCCGTCCAACTGGATCCCGCCAACCTCGACGCCCGTTACAATCTCGCGCTGGTTTGCGACAAACTCGGCGCCCACGCCGAAGCTCGCGAACACTGGCAGGGCTATCTACAACTCGACCCCGCCGGCCCCTGCGGCGATTATGCCCGCCAGCGCTTGGCCTCTCCAACCTTCGCCAAATCCGCAAACCATTAGTGCCCAAGAATTAGCTGTTTAGCAGGCGGCAGGAGTCGGACTCTCCGTCCATTGGCCAATCTTGCTCCGGTGCCAGGACTGCCGGCTGCATTGCTGTGGGCCGCGTCTCCGGTGTGTACTCAGGTGCTGGAGGTTCGGGGAGCGCGGGATTTCTCTCATTGATCAGGGGCGTGAGCCATGGGCTTTGCAGTGCCGCCAACGCGAGTTCTTCTTCGAGGCCGTTGTAAAGCGGATTGGCCATCTCTTCCCGTGCTTGCTCCACGTAGCTTTCTCCATGCTTTTTGCCGAGCGACTCAAAGAGATACCGCACGGTTGCCGCGCCTACCTTTGTTTCGATGAGGTTCCGCGCTTTGCCCGACTTGTAGGCAGTCAGCGCCTGGCGGAAGGCAACCACGGAATCGTCATGGTGCTCCTCCGCCGCTCCGGCCAGTCCCTGCACAAAATGAATCTGGAAATCGGACCCATGCTTGAAGTTCTGTTCGAGTTCCGCCGCCTGTGAGGCCAGGGCATCCTTCAATTTCCGGTTATCGGCGGTGTTGGAGTCCCAGAGCTTCTGGACTTCCTTTGCTAGGATCCGGGCATATTCGTTTCGCAACTGAGCACTGGCATCGGTTATCGCGAGTTTCGTGCGTTGCTCAAAAAGGTTCAGGCTGAATCGCGCGACGAGTACAAACACGGCGGTCAGGACGACCAGCACAATCCCCAACGTCCACAACTGCGTGCTGAGCGTCCGCTGGTAGTACGACTCGTAGAGCTTCTGCGTGCGCACGATGTAGTCCTTCTCCATCGCTGCGGCGGCAGTGGCCTTTTCCGCGGCGTCGGCACGATCTTCGAGCTTCTTGATGCGGTCTTCCTGCGCAATGCGCGAGGGTTTTTGTGCCTGCTCGGCGCGAGCCACGGTACAGAGGGAGACAAGCAACACAACCAGGATCACGATGCGGCGACGCGTGAGATTCATAGGTCCAACTCCTGGCTGGAATGCTCACTTTAGCCGCCCGCGGATGGAAGCGGCACTCCTGGAGGACATCGTGGTGTCCCAACCGATACCGGCCGAAAGGGCTAGGTTATGTTGGGCAATGCAATGCGAAGTCGACTTTGTGGATTACGCGAAAGGATACTTCGCAAGAAGGTCGCGGCGGATTTTAGCGGCGGCGGCCGGTTTGAGTTGGTCGGGCGGGGCCATGCGCAGTTGCTCGATCGTGGATTCGAGGCTGGCAAGGAATGCCTCGCAAGGAGGGCATCCCTCGAAGTGCTCTTCCAGCTTTTGGCATAAAGAATCGTCGAGCTGCTCATCGAGATAGTCAGACAGTTGAGCAAAGAGCGCTTTGCAAGAAGCTGGCCGCCGTCGGGAGTGCACTGCGGCCTTGTCCACCGACGTCGAGGTCGCCCGTCTTGGTCCACGCTGCTTGTGGCCATCCCGCGCGAGAGTCTGGCGGACAAACAAGCGGGCCCGATGCAAACGGACGCGCACCGTGCCTGGACGCAGGCCGGTGATATCTCCCACCTCGTCGTCCGTGAGTCCTTCCATGTCGCGCAAGACCAGAATGATGCGGTATTGCGGGGGCAATTGTTGAATGGCTTCGCGTAGCTGTCTAGCTTGCTGGCTCCGGATAGCCAGAGATTCGGGATTGACGGGACGCTCTTGGGCGAGGCGCGCAAGTTCGAGGCGATCTGGCATGAGTTCTTCCAGGGAAAGGTCGCGCTTGGGAGCGAATTTGCTTTTTCGGCGGCTCATCAGACAGCGATTTTTGGCGACCTTGTAAAGCCACACCAGCAACGCGCGTGGGCTTTCAAATTTTGGCAGGTAGGGAAGCGCCTTGACGAGAACCTCCTGCATAGTGTCTTCGGCGTCTTCCCGCTGGCCGCAAACCTTCATGCTGAAGGAAAAAACGGTGTCCTGAAGAAGTTCCAGCGCGTGCTCCAAGGCCTTGGGGTCTTTTTTCTCCAGCAGTGCTATAGCCTGTTCGATTTCCCTGCGCATTTCTCCTCGTGAATCTGACCGAAGCCGGGAGTGCAAGCGGCTTAGAAATGACTGTAACAAAAGCAGCGATTCTGCGTTTGTTCTGCGAGGTCAGGATACCCGAGATTACGATGAAGAGCGAACCAAAGACCCCGTTTCGGTGCAACCAACTCTGGGCGGGAAATGAACCGGTCCACCGGTCGGTGGAATTTGCCGGGCTGGAGGCAAGCATCATCGCCCGGCCGTCCGGCGACGAGGAAGGCGGCGATCTTTGCGCGTTGTTTTCCTGCGGCGACGAGCATGCGCGCGTGGTGGTGGCTGACTGCGTGGGGCATGGATACGAAGCCAGCAAGGTGGCCCAGCATGTGCATGCCCTGCTCCACGATCTGCGCGACTTGGAAAACAGCGCGAAACTGCTGACGGCTTTGAACGACGAATTCACCATAGCCGGGCAGCGGGCCGACGGCCCATTGCGGCTGACGACGCTGGTCACGGCGATTTTCCATCGGAAAACCGGTGATTTTAGTTTTGCTTATGCAGCCCATCCAAAGATGTTGTTGTGGCGGGAGACGGCAGGACGCTGGTCGGAGATCGGGGAGGGACTGGCAGGGTTGCCGATCGGCTTCGTGGCGGGTGAATCCTACACCGAACAAAGTGTCCAGATGGCTGAAGGTGACATCGTCTTGGTTTTTTCCGACGGTCTAACCAATGTGTTTGGCCAGGCTGGGGAAGAACTCGGCGCGGAGGGCATTCTGCGGTTTGCCGAAGAATCCATGGTGGAGCTCAAGGGGCCAGTAGTGTTGGAGGAGTTGACCAGCAAGCTGGTCGACAAGATTCAATCGTTCGGGGGCTCGGGCGAATTCGAAGACGATTTCACGCTGATGGCATTACGCCGGCAGGAGAAAGCATCGAACTCGGGTGGCTCATCGCTTCCCTGATTGGTTTTTCTGAAGAGTCCCCTGTAACAATCCTTGCAAAATTGCATTTATTCCTGTGGCGCGGAAAGATGCGCTCCGGCATGTCCCTGGCAAGCAGCTTGTGATGATTGTCACGGCAGGCGGTTCCTCGAGTCGTCCTAATTAATTAGCGAGGTGTCACCGGAGACGATTCGGCTTCCGAGATATTCCAAAATGAAAAATGGGGATCAGGAGGAAAAAATGAAGACTCTCGGTACGAGTTGGAAATCCGTTCTATTTGGCAGCTTCTTGGCAGGTGTTCTTGGCCTCGGCGCTTATACGGCCCTGGGCCAGGCACCTGGTCCGGGCTCCCGTATGTACGATCCCAAAACCGAAACCAC
>Ga0335069_10001034_pt1 | contig 44824 bp, 62 predicted proteins | sample Lox_Sample_11_FD_206714 | JGI IMG/M metagenome (GOLD analysis project Ga0335069, IMG submission 206714) | Soil microbial communities from Loxahatchee National Wildlife Refuge, Florida, United States - Lox_Sample_1.1 | ecosystem: Environmental > Terrestrial > Soil > Wetlands | place: USA...
CGTGGAAGTCCGACGATCTGAGCCGTGAGTGCGGTGTTGAGCCGCCGGGCGACGACGAGAAGCACACCGCTCTCGGTGATGCTCGCTGGGCGAAGCGGCTCTACGAGCGCATCTGCGGTCCGGTCGGACGGAGGTAAGTGACGATGGCTAAAGAGCCGTGCCCGGCGTCGATAAGCGGCACCTGCCTCTCGCTAACAGAGGGGTTCCGATACTGCCCCGGCGACGAGTGTGACAACGATCCTGAGCCTTCTTTCCAGGGCCTGAAACCGCCGTACGCGACGATCGTTGTCGACCCGCCGTGGTACTACGCCAAGACGAACGCCGACAAGGACGGCGAGGGCTACCACGGGCGCGCCGGGCTCGGCTACTCGTCGATGAGCCTGGACGAGATCAAGACACTTCCGGTGGGCGACCTGACAGATGACGGTCGCTGCTTCCTTTGGGTTACGAACCGCTACCTGCGCCACGGCTGGGACGTGCTGGAGGCATGGGGGTTCGACTGTCAGGACCGGGTGCTCGTGTGGTGTAAGCCGCCGCGCTGCACCACGCCGGTCACGACCGAGTTCGTGCTGATCGGCCGCAAGGGCAACCCGCCGAAGATGCCGTGGCACGGCACAACGTGGTTCCAGTGGGGCCACCAAGCCGGTCACAGTGTTAAGCCGTCAGCCTTCGGCGACCTCGTTGAGTCATGGTGCCCGGGACCGTACGTGGAACTGTTCGCCCGCGCCCCACGCCTCGGCTGGGACGCGTGGGGCTACGGGCATGAAAGCGGCATCGCGTGATCGGGAACGGAGGAGGAGTGACCGGTGAGCGATAGGGACTTCCGAGAGGGCCACTGGCCGTTCTGCGCCCTGTGGAAAGACCCGGTGAAGCACGACTGCTCCTGTGGCGTCACCGCCCAACGGGTCGCGCAGTACAGCAAGGTGCGGGAGGCCGTCCAGCGCCTTAGGGCGAACCAATGCGGGCGATGATCCGGCGCACGCCCTCAACAGACAGGGACGCCGCCTCGGCGATGGCGCGAAGGGAGCGGCCCTGGTCATGGGCCGCTCGGATCGCCTCGTTCCGTTCAGCGGTGGCCGCTGACGCCTTGTCGGCGCAACGGGCCACCCGCTGCAGGGAATCATCAGCCACGGTCGTAGCCGAGGTACCGCAGGTAAGAATCCTTCGCCTGGGCGGCGGCAGCGCAGCACGAGCTACCCACGAACACCGGCGGCCGCCACTCGCCGCAGTGGGGGCACTTCCACTTGAGGTACCCGGTGACTTGGTCGCCCTAGAGACAGCCGCGTCCGATACCTACGGGGCGAAAGGAGACGAATGACCGACGACCCAGCCGTGTGCAGGCTCTGCAACCACCACGGCCGCAACATCGACTGCAGGACCGCCTGTGAATGCGAGTGCTGGTGCCACGACACGCACCGGTTCGCCGTCAACGGCACGCCATTCCCACCCGACAAGCAAACCCAAACAAAGGAGAACACACCATGACTACGGACATCGACCAGCTCCTCGGCGGCCCCGGCGCGCCGAACGCCTTCCCCGAAGGCACCCCTGTGGGGACGAAGGTCTCAGGGCAGATTACCGACGCCAGCACGCGTCAGCAGACGAAGATGGAGACGGGCGAACCGCTGTTCTGGGCCGACGGCAGCCCGCGCATGGAGCTCGTCGTCACCCTCGCCACGCCTGACGGCGACCGGCGTCTGTTCGCCAAGGGCAACATGCTGAAGGCGATCAAGGCCGCGGTGAAGAAGTCGGGAGCGAAGCTGTTGATCGACGGCACGCTCGAGGTGACCCGCACGGGGCAGGATGAGCCGAAGACCAAGGGCTTCAAAGGGGCGTGGACCTACGAGGCGTCCTACACCCCTCCGGCACCCGGGATCGACGTCGAGGACCTGTGATGATCTTCCTAGTCTTAGCCCTGCCGGCGGTGGTGCTGCTGTGCGCCATCGACGCGATCCTCGAGCGGCTGCTGTGAAGAAGGGGCCGCTCTTCGAGTCCCAGGTGGTGGAGTACCTGCGCAGCCACGGCTTCCCCTACGCCGAGCGCAGGGTCATGGGCGGGAGCAAGGACCGCGGGGACGTGGGGGGCGTCCCTGCGGTCACCCTCGAGCTCAAGAACTGTGCCCGCACAGAGTTGGCGGCCTGGGTCGACGAGGCAGCCGTAGAGGCAGCCAACGCCGGCACCGAGGTCTACGCCGTGGTGGCCAAGCGTAGGGGCAAGGGCGACGTGGGCCAGAGCTACGTCATCATGCCCCTCTCGGTATTCGTCGGCTTAGTCCGATGACCGAAGACTTGCCAGGCTGGGGGTGGCGGCGCTACGCCGCCTGTCGGGGGATGGGGCCGGCGCTGTTCTTCTCCGAAACAGCCAACAGCGCCTTCTTCACGGCGCGGACCATCTGCTACGGCTGTCCGGTCAGGAAGGCGTGCCTGGACTACGCCTTGGAGCACCACATCCCCTACGGCACCTGGGGAGGGACGTCGGAGCGTGAGCGGCGGCGGATGGTACGAAGTCGCCTGAGGGACGCCAGAGCCCCTCTGTAAGCCACAGAGGGGCTCCAGGCGCCCCACGCACGGATGACTGCCTCTCGAGCGCGAAGGCAGGCTGTTCCCTCGGGAAGGAGCACAGCAGTGACCACGCTACCCACGCCGCAGAACGGCAAACACGATTTCGGCGCGGAGACGCGGGCGTACCTCGCCTATGTCAGCGGCTGTCGGGAGGCCGGCGTGCAGCCGGCGGACCCCCCGGAGTGGCGCTCGTGGCAGGGGTACCAGCCGCTGGGCGAGGGGTGGGTGTGGCCCGAAGACCTGCCTGAGACGCCTGAGGAGGCCCCTGGGCCGTGGCCGCGGCTGAGAGTGGGTGACCGGTTCGTGCTCGACGAGGACGGCCCGGACGACGCCATCTGGGGTAGCGGCGCCCAGGTGTTGTGGGCACCCGGTGAGCCGCTAATGATCGTCGGGCCGACCGGTGTGGGCAAGACGACGCTGGCGAACCAGCTCATCTACGCCCGGCTGGGGCTGGTGGCCGAGGTGTTGGGGCTGCCGGTGGTGCCGGCCGATGAGCGTCCCATCCTTATCTTGGCAATGGACCGGCCGAAACAGGCTCGGCGCGCGCTCCGAAGGCTGTTCGGTGAGGACGACCGGCAACTACTGGCGGAGCGCCTGGTGGTACACAACGGGCCGCTGGCGAGTGACGTCAGCAAACACCCTGAAGTGTTGCCCGAGCTCTGCGAGTACGTGGGGTGCGGGATGGTGGTGATCGACTCGGTGAAGGACATTGCGTCGAACATCACTGATGGGGAGATGGCGGCTGGGGTGAACCGCGCCATGCAGATGGTGTGCGCCGATGGGCGTGAGGTGGTGGCGCTCCATCATCAGCGGAAGGGGCAGGGTGGTGCGAAGCCTGACACACTCGAGGACGTGTACGGCAACATGCAGTTGACGGCGGGGAGCGGATCGGTGCTGCTGCTGTGGGGACAGGCTGGTGACCCGCTGGTAGAGCTGCGGCACTTGAAGCAGCCAGCGGAACCGGTGGGGCCGTGGATGCTCGAGCATGATTCGGTGCATGGGTTGTTCAGCGTGTCGCGAGGCTTCGACATGCTGGTCTATCTCCGGTACCGACGGAGCGCAGGGGCGACGTCAACAGACGCGGCCAAAGCGATGCTGCTCAAGGACAAGCCAACGGACAACGAGCGGAAGAAGGCGCAACGGGTCCTCGACCGACTGACGGAGGCTGGTCTGGCGAGGCGAGTGGACGGCGTTGGCATCGGCGTGCCGGCGACGTACTACGCGGTCGAAGACCTTCTGATATGACCGAAATGCACTACGGACAGGGGCTACGGACACCACGGACAGTCTAAGTCGGTGGCCTTCGGCGGTCTACGGACATAGCTACGGACAGCTACGGACAAATCTAAGAAAGTGCTGGTCAGCCCACGGACAGCTTCGGCGGACAGCCACGGACAAAGGTTTGGGAGCATCCAGGGCTTGACAGGGGTGCTACGCTTCGGGCGAGCGGAAGCGAGGGAGCTCGCCCGAGCGCCCCAAGACCCTGGATGTCGATTATCCGGATCTTGTAGTGGTTGATGAGAATCCCTCAGAGCCCTAAACGCGGAGACGCCGCCGGCCCCGTTCGGAACCGGCGGCGTCTGCTGCTTGTGGAAGGTTCTAGAGCTTGGCGAGCTGATTGAGGAGGTAGGAGTACGCCTCCTCGAGGAGTTCTGACTCGATCTCCTTGCGGTAGTCGTCGGTTGCCTCGTCGATGCACCCGAGACTGGCGAGGACCTCGCGCCCGAGATAGACGGCGCACCACTCGCAGGTTTCTGGTTCGCGGTCGTAGACGTCGGTACCGAAGTACCTGATGTGAGAGCCTACGTCCCAGTCGTCTTCCCAGACGATGCGGACGTCGGCGGTCTGTGCCCATTGCTGTGCTGGTGTCGGCATCGGGAGCGTGACGCGGCATCCGTCGGTGCGGTTGTGATTGGTCATCGGTTGTTCTCCTTGATTGGATGGTGTGGTGATTACTCAGAGACCTCGCGTCGCGCACCACATGCCATCGTTGTTCATAGCCTGTCTTCCTGGCAGTAGATGTGCTCGCCTAGCTGATGGTCGATTGGTCCTAGCATCGCCGCGTATTCCTCGCGGGTGGTGTCGCGGTAGGTGCCGTCGTGCATCCTGGTCCGCGGCCAGACATGCTTGGCCCATTTCGGGTGCATGGGATCAAGCACGTCGGTGCAGATTGGGCAGATGCCAGAGGCGATCATGTTGCCCTGTTCGGCCAGTTCGGCCATCTCGAGGTCTGCGTCAGTGAACATGGCTAGTTCTCCTTTGTGAGGTCGATCACATCCCCTGTCAGGTCTCGCGAGACAGGTTGGTGGTCGGGGTTGGCGATGGTGTGCACCCTGGTGGCGCTCACGCCTAGTTCGGTGGCGAGCTGGCGGTAGGTCATGCCGCTCGCCAGGAGCTCCCGGACGAGTTGGCGCCGGCGGGCTGTGAGGTCGGCGGCGAGCTCCCGGAGATCTGCCAGCAGGGCGGAGAGCTCGCGGGCCTCTGCGAGGCTTTGAGCGGCCTCTGGCGGGCTAGTAGACGTAGGGATCACCGTTCGAGTCCTTCCAGAGCTTGCGAGCGTCGTAGGTGAGCGCTGACTTGTACGTTTCGTACTCATTCGCGCACATGAAGCACTGGGGGATGTCGGGGCCGGTTGCGTCGTAGTCTTCGGCGTAGAGTGGGGATGCGGCGTGATCGCCTAGGATGCCGCGAGGGTCGTTCTCTCCATCGTCGAATGCGTAGGTGCGTCGGCCACATGTGACGCAGTTACCTTGGTAGCGGCAAATGCGGTCAGTGTTGCGCCAATCGTCGTGCCAGATCTGTGGAGTGTTCACTGTCCACTTCGGTTTCGAGACTCGTAGGGCCTTAGTGATGGTCATGGTTAGTTCTCCTCTTATGCGTAGAAGGCTTTGAATAGCCGGTTGGCTTCGTCGCAACGCTGTTGGGTAGCCTGCATGCCGTCGTCGAGCACCATGGCCGGGCCGGGCTGCTGGCATGTCTCACACGTTTGTGTGTGGTCGTAGTAGGCGTAGAAGGCGTCCAGGTGGGCCTGATTGCGGAAGCCTTGGGCTGCACGCTCGGGGGTGTAGAGACGCTTCTGAAAGTCCTCACGGGCTTCAGGCGTCCAGCCTGCGTTCCAAGCGGCGTCCAAGGCCTTGCTGATGGCTTCGGTGGCTTCGTAGGTGGTGGTGGTGTCGGTGGTCATGCCACCGTTGTACACCCTAGGGAACGCTGGTGTCAAGTCCCCTGTCCAAGAAATCTTCGGAGTCATCGCTGGCCCACGAACTTGCCGTAGAGGTCCCATGCACGGGCGTGGAGTTCAGGCTCGCACTCGAGGAGTTGCTCGTCGGTCTCCCAGCCGTCGATCAGGTGCCAGTCGAATGGCAGGTTGTGGACGAACGAGCATGCGTCCAGGTAGGGGATGGCGGTAGTGATGGGCAGGGGCCTGATCTGATCGTCGTCCATGTCGCTGAATCCGTAGGAGATCAGCGCCCATCCGCCGTCAGGTGTGGGGAGCAGGTAGCTCTGGGGTGTGGTCATACCATCGTTGTACACCCTAGGGAACGCTGCTGTCTAGCCCCCTGATCGAGAAATCTTCGGAGGTCCTGGTCGGGCGCGGTCGTCGGCGCTCATACTCCGGTAGGCAGACACGAGAACTAGAACGAAGCGGCCCAATGTTCACCACATACCGTGAAGTAGTGGTGCAATATGCACACAAACCGTGCACATCTGCAGCGATAGCATCACTCACAGTGTGTGCGGCTTGATCTTCGGCTCGCGCCTGTGAGACAGATCGTGTCTCAGTGTCTCGCAGCGACTGACCGGGGGTGTGCCGACGAGCCCGGTGATTTTTGGCGTACTAGGGCTCCGAGCGGGGATTCAAATCTCGGAGAGTGGTCGCCGAGCCGGCTGAGCGGCTGTGCAATTCTCGGCCAGCCTGGTGCTGGTGCACATATGAAGCGAGCGGTTCAAGCACGCACAATGACCCAAGTGCTACCGTAAGCGCCGCACGGAGGACGGTCGATGGTCGCCAGGCGCGGGCACCCGCTACAGCCGGAGGAGAAGCAGCAGATCGTCAAGCTGCACGAGGCTGGCTATACGCAGGTCGCCATCGCCCAGAAGCTGAACCGTTCCAAGCCGACGATCTCATCCTACCTGAAGGGGATGCCCCCTGGCATGGGCGGCAAGATGTACCGCCAGGCCAAGGACGCCCTTGAGGCCGGGGCGCCGAAGGAACCGTCGCAGTGGCGTACCCAGGCCAAGATGGCCATTGAGGACATCGCTTACTTCGCCCGCCGGTACTACGGCTGCATCATCATGCCCTTCCAGGAGGAGGGCCTCGCCAAGATCATGGAGCTGCTGGACACGCCACAGCGCGAGTACGTGGTCATCAATCAGGCGCCGGGCACGGGGAAATCCATGTTCTTCACCCGCATCGTCCCGGCTTGGTTGACTGTTCAGCGCCGGGATATCCGCGGGATGATCGGCTCGATTAGCCAGGGAATGGCGACCCGTTACCTGGAGGCGCTCAGAAATGACTTCACCCGACGCCAGCCAATTCAGCCAAGCTCATCCGATATCGCAGCGGGTATCTCTGTCGACGCCGAGGCTTGTCTCGTCGACGACTTCGGGCGCTTTCGCCCGGAGGCCGGAGGAGAGGATTCGTGGACGCAACGGGGCTTCACCGTCGCTCAGCTCGGCCGCCGCCCGACCCCGCACAAAGAGCAGACGTGGATCGCTGTCGGAGCGGAAACGGAATACATCGGGACACGAGTCGATATCGCCATCTGGGATGACGCTTGGTCCGATTCGTTTACGACGGTGGAGTCAAAGCAACGCTTCTACCGGTCGTTCGATATGGTCGCTGAGCGCCGATTGGAACCGCACGGGCTGCTCGTTCTCCAGGGCCAGAGAATGGCATCGGACGACATTTACCGTTACTGCCTCGACAAGCGGGCGCCAGCGGACGATGACGATGACGACGATCTTGTTCTGACGGGGCAGATGTACCACCACATCAAGTTCCCCGCGCACTTCGACGATCGCTGCGAGGGCAAGCACGACAAGCGCATTGCCAAGCCCTACCCCGACGGTTGCTTGCTCTACCCGAAGCGCGTCCCGTGGTCGGACCTGCGCATGATCCGGGACAAGTCCATGGCCGAGTACCAGTTGCTCTACCAGCAGGAGGACGCCGATCTCGAGGACTGCCTCGTCAAGGAGATCTGGGTCAAGGGCGGCGATGATGCGGACGGGACGTACCCGGGCTGTTGGGACTGGCGGAGGGACTTGTGCCAGTTGCCCGAAGGCTTGAACCGTGGCCTGAGCGTGTGCTCGGTCGACGTCAGCCCGACGCAGATGTGGGCGGTCCAGTGGTGGTACGTCGTGGCCTCGCTCGTCGGCGGCGTGCAGTACCGCTACCTCATGGACCTCGAGGGCGTGAAGATGCAGAGCGGGCAGTTCCTCGACTTCGATACCCGCACCGGTAAGCACATGGGCCTGGCCGAGGAGTGGATGATCCGCAGCCACGCGCTCAAGGCGCCCATCACCCATTGGGTCGTCGAGATCAACGCCGCCCAGCGGTTCCTGTTCCAGTACCAGCACGTGAGGGAGTGGCAGGCCAAATGGAGGACGCAGATCGTGCCGCACACGACGGGGCGGAACAAGAGCGATCCGGAGCTTGGGGTTGGACAGCTTGGCCGCCTCTACCGCAATGGCCTCGTGCGTTTACCTGGGCTGCCGCAGAACGTCGGCGGCAACGCGGCGCGGTGGAAATCCCTCCGCCTCATCGACGAAGCAAAGCGGTGGCGTCCCGGGATCAAGACGAGGGATGACCAGGTGATGGCGCAGTGGTTCCTCGAGTTCAACCTGCCCAAGCTCTCGAACGCTCAGGCGGTCGTGCCCATTCGTGACGACATCCCGTCGTGGGTGGCGGCGTCGGCATGAAGAAGAACGTCGAGTTCTCGCAGCAGGACATCTCGTTCATGGTGTCGATCATCGCCAGCCTCGATCCTGAAAGCTTCGAGGAGCCGGCGGTCGTCGATCTGGTGAAGCGTTGCCGGGCGCTCGTCCTGCTCCTGCTGCCTGAGCTGGGGGAGGCGTAGTGGCCATCACCGTCGCCGAGATCGTCGAGCTCTACACCGAGCGCCAACAGGCCCAGGGGCCGCTCATCGCCCAGATGCGCGAGCTCACGATGGCCTACGAGGGGTCCGTTGCCGTGCCCCTCCCCGAGCTCGACCGCAACGAGAAGGTTGCGGTGGCCAACCTGATCGCCCAAGGGCTCGACCAGACGGCCATGCGTATCGCCTCCACGCTGCCCGACGTCTGGTTCCCGCCCACGCGCCCGGGCGTGGACCTGCAGGAGAAGAACGCCAGGATCAGCCGCCAGGCCGTGCTCGGGTGGTGGGACGCATCGGAGATGGACCTCAAGCTCGGCCGCCGGGCGCGTTGGCTGATCGGCTACGCCTGCTCGCCGGTGCAGTTGTGTTGGGACGACAAGCGCGGTTGCCCGAAGTGGAAGCTCAGGGACCCGACGCAGTTGTTCCCGGCCCGTGGCGAGGACCCCGACTGCATGGTCCCCGACAACGCCATCTACGCCTTCAAGCGCAGCCTGTCGTGGCTGCGCACCCATTACCCGGACGAGACGCTCAAGCTCCAGAAGGGGAAGGATGCCCGGCCAGATCACCTCTTCGAGCTCCTCGAGTACTCCGACTCCGACGAATGCGTCCTCGTCGTGGTGGGACGGGCCAGAGATCCTTACGATCGTCAGGGCCAATGGGGAACGCAGCCTTATATGGAACTTGAGCGTGCTCCGAACCGAGTTGGCACGCCGCTCACGTTCGTCCCCGGCCGCCTCACTCTCCACGGACGGCACGGGGCCTACGACGGGCTGATCGGGCTGTACCAACAGCAGGCCAAGCTCATGGCGTTGGAGGTCATCGCCGTCACCCGCGGCATCTTCCCCGACGAGTGGCTCGTCAGCCGGCCCAACGAGATGGCCCGCGTGGTGCAGATGGCCAACGGGCGCAAGGGCGTCCTCGGCCAGATCGAGGGCGGCGAGATCATGCCCATCACCGTGCAGCCGGGGTACAAGACCGAGGGGACCATCGACCGCATCGAGCGCTACATGCGCGTCGAGGGTGGCATCCCCGCCGAGTACGGCGGCGAGTCGACCACCAACGTCCGCACCGGCCGCCGCGGCGACTCCATCCTCTCCGCCACCGTGGACTTCCCCGTGCAGGAGGCGCAGCGGGTGCTCGCCCGTTCCATGCAGCACGAGAACTCCGCGGCGATCAACATGGCCAAGGCGTACAGCCCCAACCGGGCGCGGACCTTCTACATCGGGCGCTCGTCACAGCGCGTCGACTACGTGCCGTCCAAGAACCTCGTCTCCGACGTGAACCTTGTCGTCTACCCCGCCTCGGGTTCCGACATCAATCAGCTCGTGGTCGGCCTCGGACAGCGCCTCGGTCTCGGCGAGATGAGCCTCTACACCGCCATGCGCCTGGACCCGATGGTCGATGATCCTGACCACGAGAAGGACCTCGTCATCGCCGAGAAGCTCGAGGCGGCGCTCTTGAACGGCATCGCCCAGCAGGTGCAGGCCGGCCAGTTGGGTGCAGCGGACGTGGCGCAGATCGTGGCCGCCGTGCGTGAAGACCGCTCCACGTTGGAGGACGCCGTGCTCAAGGTGCAGAAGGCCAAGCAGGCGGAGCAGGCCACCTCAGGGCCTCCGGGTACCCCCACAGGTCCTGTCGCTCCCGGCGCGCCGGAGGCGCAGCCAGGCCTCACCCCACCGGGCCAGGCTCCTCCGGCCGCCGGCACTATCGGTCCCGCGCCAAACCAACAGGGCTTGGCGCAGCTCCTCGGTGCGTTGAAGTCCGGGGCACAGTCCCCCGTCCCGAGGACGGCAGCGTAAATGGCCCGCGGCGGCGCGAGGGTCGGCAAGCCGGCGACTCCGTACGCGCAGAGAACCGATCTTCCTGGCAAGGTGCTGCCGATCACCGCGGCACCCGGGCAGCAGTACGGCGCCGCCGGTGCACAGATGGCGGCGCAACAGGCTGTACCGATGGCACCCCCGCCCGTGCCGTCGGTATCCACCGGCGGCGGTCCTCCCCAGGCGGGGCCGCCGCCGGTACCACCTGGAGGGCTTGGTCACATCGCCCGGCCGAGCGAGCGCCCCGGCGAGCACGTGATGACTGGGGTGGCCTCAGGCCCCGGTGCCGGTCCCGAGGCCATCCCCGGTTACAACCCTAATCAGGGACCGAGCCAGACTGCGGGAGCTCTGCTCAGCCAGTTGGCGCAGTCGCCGTACGCCTCCCCTGAGGTGAAGCAGTTGGCGTCCTACGCCAAGACCGGAGCGTGACGTGACAGACCTGGGGACGTCGCTGACCCCACTGCTCAGTGCCGCTCCCGAGCTCCAGTCCAACCCGTCGCTCGCGCTCTCGTTGGCGTCCACCGGTTCGCCGGCTGCCAACGCCCAGGCGGTGCAGGGTGCCGTTAACGCCACGGCGCTCAATACGGCGTACTCGACCATCACTCCACTGTTCGGCTCGACCACCGGGACCAACCAGGCTGCGGCCAACGCCACGCCGAACCCTGCCTTCACGCCGTTGCAGCCTCCGGCGACACCGGGCGTGGCGCCGGTCAACACGTCGCACCATTCGGGGCTGCTCTCCTCGCTCGGCCATCTCGGGTCCGAGGCGTTGAAGACGTTGAACAAGCCACTGCAGTACGTCCAGCACGAGTACCGCTACCTGCACGACGTCGAAGCCAACCACGGCCCGATCGCTGCCGTGGCCGAGGGGCTCGGGATCGCTGCGGGCGCGGCCGGAGGGTTCGCGCTCGGCGGGTTCACCGGTGCCGCGCTCGGTGCCGAAGCGGTGGCGGGCGTCGAGGGGCAGTTCGCCTTCCACGATTCGTGGCAGCGCACCGCCAACGGCAATACGTACCGCGACCCGCACACCGGCGACGTGGTGTCGCTCGGTCGTGACATCTCCGACCTGCTCGGGATCAAGCCGAAGGAAGGCCCCGGTATCCATTTGGGGTGGGACAACCTGCTGTCGGCCACCATCGACGGCGCGTTCGACATTGTCATGGACCCGCTGCAGTTGGCTGGCCGTACCTATGCCGGAGCGGTATCGGCGACCGGCACGCAGGGCATCCAGGAAGGTGGTCTGGTCTCGCGTACCGCGCTCGGCGGCCAGGGGTTCACTTCTGCGCTCGGCCGGGTGTTCTCCGGGACCGGGGCGTGGGCGCCGACCGACGTCGACCGTGTGCTGTCGCAGTACCCGTCGGTGCGCCGGGCGTTCGCCGATATTGCTGCCTCCAATGCCGGTGACATCGTGGCTCGTTACGGCAATGCCATCGCCCCGGCGGCCCGGGCGCTCGGCCAGGCGACGACCGTCGATCAGGTAGCGTCGGTGTTCCGCGACGCGCTCGAGTTCCGTGAGCTGGCGGTGCCGATGCCGACGCTGCCACGCTTGGCGCTGACCAGAGAGGCGTTCCGTACCGCGACCGAGGCGGCACAGGAGGTGCTGCCGTCGGGGCTGTTGCGCCGGCTGCCGCTCGTCTCTCCGAAGTTACCGGTCGGGTTTGACGAGCTTACGCAGTCGTTCTCCGGCAAGGCGTTCTCGTTGACCGACGACTACGGGGCGGAGGGGATCTACCGCAACCTGATGGCCGGCGAGAAGGAATCGGTCGCTCGCGCCGTGGCGAACGAGTACCTCAACACCACCGACCCTGGCAAGCGGCTCGGGATCTTCCGCAACGCTTTGGCGCAGATGGTGGTGACGTACTCCAAGATCGACCCGGAGTCCGTGCTCGCCGACCCCGAGGCGCAGCGGGAACTGATGTCGTCGATCGACGATGCCATCGGCTACCGGGGCCAGGGTTCCGAGGCGGTGTACGGGATCGACCCTGAGGGCAACAACCTCTCCAAGGTCCCGTCTGAGGACGGCAAGGGCACGGTTTCGGCGGGGATCACGCTCAACCAGACCGGCAAGATGCGGTTCCTGTCGATGGACGACCTCAAGCAGATCTCGGCGGAGCTGCAGGGCCAGAAGAATATGTACGGCCAGGCCGACAAGTGGGTATACGAGCACGCCATCTCGCGGTGGAAGTCGCTCGTCACCGCCACCGGAGGGTTCGCTGCCCGTCTGTCGCTGTCGGAGATGATCCCGAACTCCTTGCGTCAGGGCGTGATGGCGAACCTGTCAAACATCGTGAAGACGACGGCAGCCAAGCTGGCGGTGCAGGGCACCGATGATCCTGAGCAGATGGGCATGATCGGTGGTCTGGTGTGGAGGATGATCGGCTCGCCGACGGTAGCTGACGAGGCTGCTCCCGAGGACCTGTCGATGGCAGTCAAGCTGGCCCTACGCCATTCGGGCAGTACCATCCCCGATGCGGTGGACGCTAGTCACGCGTTGCCGGCGACGGTGAACCTCGAGGTGGAGAAACGCCTGGCAGCGATCCGGTCGATGGGCCTGTCGATCCCCCCGCACATGCGTCTGGGGGACGCTTTCGGGATGCTGTCGCCCGACGACGAGAACGCCGTGTGGCACTGGACGGCTTGGCTGCGTGAGCTCGGCAACGATCCGATGTCGCAGGCTGCTGCCGGTGCGTACCGCGACGCCATCGCCAATGGTGCCCCTGAGCGCATTGCTACCGAGAACGGTGCTCAGGCGGCGCAAGACGTGCTGCGGTCGATCCAGGAGCGTCAGCCCCGCCTGTTCAACAGCATGTACCGCGCCACGCATTCGACGGATCCGTCGATCGACCCGGTCTACGACTGGGCGCGTACTGTGATGGCCAACGTCAAGGGTGCGACGACGAGTGCTGATAGCGGGCTGCCGCACATCCCGCTGCTTTCCAAGATTGCCGAGGGTGAGGCCGTCCCCAACGAGTTCAACGCCGCGGGGATGCAAATGCGGACCTCCAGTATCACGCAGGCCGACGTCAAGGACATCCCGCAACTGGACCGGCCGGCGCTCATTAAGGGCCGCGAGTTCGTACCCGATACGCGCAGCACGGTCGACCGTATCGCCAACTTCAGCCATCAGCGGGTGATCGCCCCGATCATCAACTTCTTTGTACGCCAGCCGTCGTACCTCACTGAGGTGGAGGCGCAGTACGCGCCCTACAAGGCGCTCGTTGCCGAGGGGGTGATGAACGACGAGACGGCCATGGACTTGGCAGAGACCAAGGCCGTGCTCAAGATGTCGAAGTTCATCCACAACCCGCTGGAGAAGACGCAGTTCTCCGAGATGATGCGCAACTGGGTCCCGTTCTACTTCGCTCAGGAGCAGGCGTACCGGCGCTTCGGGCGTCTTCTTGCCGACAACCCCGGGGCGTTCCGCCAGTACCAGCTCATCATCTCGACGATGCATGATCTCGTCACGCAGGTCAACGACGGACAGGGCAATTCGTGGGCGCTGTACCCGGGGACGGGGATGTTGACGCAGGGCGCACTGCAGTTGGCGAACACGCTGGGCCTGAAGACGGTGGCGGCGGTGCCGGTGGCGTTTGCTGGTTCGACCTCGAGCCTCTCGACGGTGTTCCCCTTTGCTGAGGGCGTGCGTCCCGAGAACGGCCCGCTCGTCGCCATCCCCGTGCACCTGCTCGACTCGATCGACCCGCACCTGCAGCCGGTGTTCCAGAAGCTTGTCGGCGATCAGACGGCGAATACGGCGCTGTGGGAGCAGCTCATCCCCAATACGACCGTGCGCGACCTTGTGATCGCCACTCCGGTCGGGGAACAGACCCGCGGGTTCCAGTCGGCGATGATGCAGACGCTGCAGAACTTGTCGTACCAGCAGGACAAGGCGATGGCGCAGTGGCGTACGACGCAGCAGTACAAGAACTTCATCGCTCAGGGCGGGGACGAGAACGACCCCAACGCTCCCGGCCGGCCCAACCTGCTGCCGTCACCTGAGGCGTTGGCGGCTGACCCGCGCACGGCACAGAAGCTGCTCGACAAGGTGCGTAACCAGACGCGCATTCTCTACATCATGAAGGGGATCTTCACTAATCTGTCGCCCACGTCGCCACAGATCGAGGTGGGTAATCTCGGGTTGCCGCAGGAGCTGCAGGCGGACATCACCAAGACGGGTGATGTGAGCGCCGGGATCACGCAGTTCCTCCAGAAGAACCCTGATGCCACGCCGTTCACGGTGTTCCAGTCCCAGACGACAGGTGCTGATGTCCCGGAGTCGCAACAGGCCATGGATTGGGTGGACAGTCATAACGGGTTCGTCAATGCCAACCCGCTGATTGCTTCGTTCTTCCTGCCGCAGGAGACCAATCCGAAATACTCTCCGGCTGTGGGGGCTGAGCAGGTGGCGTTGGGCCTGCGTACCCACAAGACGCCGCAGCAGTTCCTCGACGACCTCTACATTGCTGCCGGGAACCACCAGTATTTCGACATCGACTTGCCGTCGCACGAGGCCGCGCTCGCCACGACCGGTGATAAGACGGCGGAGTACAACAACTGGGACGCCTACGTGCAGCAGATGGAGAAGACCAATCCCATCTGGGGCAACTGGTTCACTTCGGGTGACCGCAAGCAGCAGGCGCTGCAGGTGATCCAGGACATCGGTCGGGCGTCCGAGGCTGGGCAGTTGCCCGCCGGTCCGCAGACCAACGGCATCATTGGGCTGATGAACGATTACCTGGCGCATCTGTCGAACATGCCGCCCGGTTCAACTAACAATAGCTACCTTACGGCGCAGGCCCGGACGGAGAACGACAACTTCGATGCGTACCTGAAGACGACGGCCAAGGCACAGCCGAACCTGGCGCCGTTCATCAACAAGGTGCTGAGGCAGGTGCTCTACTGATGGCGTATGACCCGAGCGGGAATTACCTGGGGACGTCTTCCACGGCGTTACCCGGATCTGCGAACAACGCATCGTTGGGTGTCGCGGGGATCACCACCGGGGACGCGCAACGCACGGTCCCGGCTGAGCAGGGCCAGCAGCCCAAGACGATCGCGCAGATCATCTCGGCGTTCGAGGCGCTCGACCCGACGTCGCAGGCCAACATGGCGCAGATGCTCTACAGCGCGGGTATGTACTCCGATCCCATCCAGCACGGGGGCCAGTCGATCGGCAACTCCGACATCTACGCCGCGCTCGGCAAGGCGGCGCTGATCGCGTCGAATACGGGGCAGCCCCTGTCACAAGTGCTGTTCCAGCAGGCGCAGGTCCACGCGGACGAGGTGGCGGCGCACCCGTACCCGGGTACGGCTATCCGTACGCTCGGGCTCGGCAAGTACCCGCTGGTTTATACCAACCCGGCGACGGTGCTCCAAGCTGCGGACTCGATCGTCAAGCAGCTTCTGGGTCGACGGGCGACGCCCAGCGAGGTGCAGGCGATCGGGAGCATTCTGCATTCCCAGGAGCAAACTGAAAAGCAGGCGGAGTACCAGAGCTATCTTTCGCAGGAGGAGACGTCTGCGGAGCTGTTCCACGGTGGAGTCGCCAAGCCTGCTGATATGTCGCTGGCTGCGATCCAGGCTGCCATCGGTGGCCAGGCGGCGGTGACGGGTCAGCTTGCTCCGACGTCGTTGGCGCCTGTGGGCACTCCTCCTGGTGCTCCTAGTACGGCTGCTGGGACCATCGACTCGTCGGGTAACTATGTGCCGCCTCCCAATGTGGTAGCGCATCCGCCGCCGGGAATGCCGCCTCAGGGGACCATCACCGCCAAGGGTGCGAAGCCCTTGCCGAACAACGGCGCTCCTGCGACGATCTCCGGTCCCGTGTCGCCTGCTGAAGCGCAGCAGTTGGCGGCTCGAGGGCAGACGTCGCCCATTGCCAACCCAGGGACTGCCGCTCCTGCGCAGGTAGTGACGCCCGCGGCTCCTCCGGCGGCTGGGCCTACTCCTGCTGCGGGTAATGCTGCGGTCCCACCGGGGGCGCAGACGATCGTGCTCGGGGATGGGACCGTGATGGTCCTGCCGCAGCAGTTCTCGGCGACCGCGGCCCCGACAGCGGGAGAAGCCGCGTACCAGTACGTCATGCAGAACGAGCAGCCTGAAGTCCAGGGGGCTGCGGTTGGCCAGGCGATGCAGGCGATCGCCCAGTTCATAGGACAGAAGTGATGGCGACTCCGACGCCCGAAGCTGGCATCCCGGCGGTCACTGGAGCGGTGACAGGACAGGCTGGTACTCAGCAAGCCGGTACGACCGGTAGTTCGTTGACGATTACTACACCGACTGATTTTGCGGTCGCGTTGCTGTCTGCGCTTGGTGCGCCGAATACACCGACGAATGTGCAGGCGCTCGTTGCGTGGATGGCGAAGGAGGGCGGCAACTGGCATAACACTGCATCATTCAACCCGCTGAACACGACGCTGCAGATGCCAGGTTCGCACGTGATGTCGGGAGGTAATACTGCTGGTGTCCAAGCGTTCACGTCGTGGCAGCAGGGACTCGACGCTACGGTCCAGACGTTACAGGGGTACCCGGAGATCCTGGCGGCACTCCATGCGGGGACCGATGCGCAGGCGGTTGAACAGGCGGTTGCTGGCAGTCCGTGGGGTACCGGGTCGTTTGATCTTGCAGCGGCAGGATCGTATGGGAATGTGACGGGGGGGCCTGGTCCCGGATCAGTCAATCCCGGTGCGCCGGGTACCTATGCGGCTGGGGCTGGAGCGGCGGCTCCTGCGTACGATCCGAACAATCCAGGCGGTTACCCGATCACTCCGGCTGTCGAGCAGTGGATCAAGCAGAACGCGGCGCAGGACGCGTGGATGCTCAGTAACCCGGAGCTTGCTCCCATCCTTGGGTACATCGCCAAGTACGCGGTCGACCCGACGTCGCAGGTCGGCGTCGATACGATCCAGAGCCTCGTTTCGCAGACGAACTGGTACAAGACGCATTCGCAGGCGCAGCGGAACTGGACACAGCTTTATGCCTCTGACCCGCAGGAAGCGGCACGTGACATCCAGCAGGCCAAGGCAGATATCGTTGCGCAGTCGGGTTCGATGGGCGTGGTGCTCACACAGGACCAGCTCAATACGCTGGCGATCAACAAGAACTTTTACGCGTGGGATTCGCAGGAACTGCAGTACGCCATCTCGAGCTACCTGCCGTCGAACAAGGCGCCGACCGCCGGTGGTGCAGCGCAGGTCAACTTCCAGTCGATGAAGGCGACGGCGACGCAGACGTGGGGCGTGCCGACGTCGGATGCCCAGATCGCCCAGTGGACGGCGCAGATCGCGGCCGGGACGCAGACGGTGGAGGGTGTCACGGCGCTGCTCAAGCAGCAGGCCACGTCGCTCTACCCCACGCTCGCTGACCAGTTCAACCGTGGCTTCACGTTCGCCGACGCCACCGATCCGTACAAGCAGATCGCCCAGCAGTACCTCGGCACGCCGGCGGATCAGATCAACTTCACTGATCCGAAGTGGATGGCGGCGGTGAACCAGGTCGATCCGAAGACCGGGCAGCGGACGGAGATGGGCCTCGATCAGTGGACGAACTACATCCGTAGTAATCCTGCCTACGGTTACCAGAACACGACCCAGGCGAAGAATGAGATGGTCGGGTTGTCGAACGCGGCGGCGAAGACTCTTGGAGCGATTGCATGACCGACACGCTCAACCCCGGTGGTGCGATGCAGGCGGCACCGGCGACGTACCACTCGGCGCCGATGCAGCAGGCGCCGGCACAACCGGCCACTGCTCCCACCGGGCGCATCGTCAACCCGCAGACGGGCCGGCCGGCCTACACCGGTCCTGAGGGGCAGCCTGGTTACGGCGCTCCGCAGCCTGGCCAGAACCTCACGTCGTACACGATGCCTGACGGCACACAGGTGTGGTACGACCCTAACGCCGCGCCAGATTCCGGGAATTTGGCGGCGCTACAGGCGTACCAGGGTACTGGTCCGAACGGCCCGACGGCGCAGGCTGATGCGCTGCAGACGGCGCTGTCGCTGCTCGCCGGCTATGGGGTCACGGGTGCTGACGCCACGACGCTCGCCAACTGGATGTGGCAGCAGCACGTCCAGGGCTACTCCGATACCTCGATTGCCCAGTTGCTGCTGACGCAGCCGATCATCCAGCAGCACTTCCCCGAGATTGCGGCACGCCAGAAGGCCGGGCTCCCGCCGATCAGTCCCGGCGACATCGTGAGCTACAAGAACCAAGTGGCGCAGTATGCCGCGCAGTACGGCATCCCGCAGGACTTCGTCAAGCAGTTCCAGTCACAGTGGATCACCAACGACGTGTCGATGGCCGAGGTCGGCCAGCGGATGCAGGACTACGCCCAGGCGGCGTACCAGTCCAACCCGGCGGTGCTCGAGCAACTGCAGAAGCTCTACGGTGTCACCCCTGGCGAGCTCACCGCTTTCTTCGCCGACCCGACGACGGCGTTGCCGATCATCCAGCAGCGGTTCCAGGCATCGCAGATCGCCGGTCAGGGGCAGATTGCCGGGTACGGTCAGCTCACCGAGCAGCAGGCGGCGACGCTGGCGCAGCAGGGCGTGACGCAGGCCCAGGCCCAGTCAGGCTTCCAGCAGCTCGGGCTCGAGCAGCAGTTGTTCAACCCGCTACCGGGCCAGGTCGGGCAGACGCCTATTACTCAGGAGCAGCAGCTCGGCGCCCAGTTCCTCGGCAACGCTGCTGACGTGCGTATGGTGCAATTGGAAGCGTTGCGCCGGCAGGCGGCGTTCCAGGGTGGCGGCCAGTACGCCGGTGGGCAGAAGGGCCTCAGTGGCCTCGGGACTGAGCAAGGAGCGCAGGCGTAATGGCGAAGCGAGCTGAGGCGAAGCCGGTGACCGCGAAGAACGTGGCGATGTCGCGCAAGCACCTGCGCGAGTCGGTGGCGATGAACACCGCGCACCGCAATGAGCACGACAAGGCCATCAAGGAAGACAAGGCCAAGCTTCGTCAGCTCTCCAATGGCACCGGCTACGGGTCGCGGGCTGCTGCGGCGAAGAAGGCGAAGCGGGGCTAACGCAGCCTCATCTGCAAGGCGCGCAGTCCTTCGGCCCATGCCTCGTCGAACTCAACGTTGTTGCGGCTGGTCCTGACGCGGGTGCGGTAGGGCTCGGGCAGGTCGCTGATCTTGGCTGCGGCCATCACGTATGACGTCGACGTGATGGCTGATGCAGTCTTCACCGGTTGCGAGAGGACCTGCGTTCTGGCGCCTCGGCGCGGTCGTTGACCTCGCGCTCGATCAGCGGCAACCCGTGCCCGTGATTTCGTTCGCATCCTGACCTCCAGATTGGGAGGGGGGCCACCCCGAAGGATGGCCCCCCTTGCGGACAATGGGACCGACTCCCCATAACAGGGGGCTCACAGGTTGTCGATTCGAACGACGAACGCCGTTTCCCCTGAACCACGGAGTTTCGCATGCCGGTCTTGGACGATTGCGAATCGTCTGCCTCTGGGGGCCTCATCGGATCGACCTGGCTTGCCCGTCGGATTGCTCCAGCCTCGGTGTGCCTTACCTCCCAGCGTGAGCCATAGAGGTTGTTCAGCCATGCCCTCCCCGGGCCGCTAAACCCGGAGTGCCACTACCATAACACTGCCGTCAAGCGACGGCTTGACATTCGGACGTCCGAGTGTTCTACTTCGTACCAAGTGTGATCGCTCCCCTGCGGGGTTGAGCAAGCACTCTCGGTCCCTGTCCCGGCTTTGACAGGCGGCAAGGCCACAACGATCCGTACGCGGCCCTCCGCCGCGTACGCGGCGATAGGAGCGACAGCGTGCCAGACGAAGATGACGACGACCTCGAGCAACCGCAGAAGGCCGGCCTCCGTGAGCGGATGAAGGCTCTGGAGGAGAAGGCCAAGCAGTACGAGGAAGCCCAGGCCAGGGCCGAGAGGCTCGAATGGGAGCTCGCCGTGCGGGACTCCGGGGTCGACATGACCCCGACGAAGCGCAAGGCGCTCATGGCCGTGCACGAAGGCGACCGCGACCCGGAGTCCATTCGGCGTACCGCCATCGAGCTGGGGTTCATTCAGGAGTCTTCGGGCGAACCGGAAGTCCCGGAACTGGCGACGCTGGACAGGATCAACCAAGCGTCCGCAGGTGCCCCTCCCGGTGGCCAGGTCCCGGACAAGTACGCCGAACGCGACCAGCGGTTGCAGCAGGCGAAGTCCGAGGCCGAGTTCGACTCCATCCTCCGGGAGTACGGGACCGTCATGCAACGATAAGGAGAGCCAGCAATGGCCGCAGGCCCGTACACCGGTGGACCGACGACCGTCGCGTCCAGCCTGGACTATGACCAGACTGCATGGGAGCTGAAGGCGTACTTCGCCCTCCGCTACGAGCTGTACTTCGATGCCGTGGCGGATGTGAAGACGACCGACCAGTCCTACGTGGGCTCGGCGGTGACCTTCACCATCCAGTCCGACCTGTCGGCGGCCTCCACGGCTCTCAACGAGTCGACCGACGTCACCCCGGTGGCGCTGGCCGACAGCCAGGTCACCCTCACCTTGGCCGAGTACGGCAACGCCGTACAGATCTCGGCCCTCGAGCTCGGGACGTCGTTCATCCCGCTCGACCCGGTGATGGCGAACGTGGTCGGCTATAACGCCGGCCTCTCGCTCGACACTGTGGCCCGCGACGTGCTCAAGGCCGGCACCAACATCCGGTACTCCACCGGCACTGGTGTGGCCCCGACGTCGCGCAACACGGTGACGCCGTCCAACACCCTCGGGGCAGCCGACGTGCGCCGCACGCTCGCCGACCTGCGTGACGCCAACGTCCCCACCATCGGTGGTATGTACGTGGCGTTCATCCATCCCGACGTGGCCTACGACCTGCGGGGGACCACCGGCTCCGCCGCCTGGCGTGACCCGCACACCTACTCGCAGCCCGGAGAGATCTGGAACGGCGAGGTCGGTGTGTTCGAGGGCTCACGCTTCATCGAGACGCCGCGTGCGCCGATCTTCACCGACGCCGGCTCCTCGACGACCCTCACCGACGTCTACCGCACCATCTGGGTCGGGCGTCAGGCGCTGGCCAAGACGTGGTCGACGGCCAACGGCAACGGCCCCATGCCCCGCATCTTCCCCACGCCGATCATCGACATGCTCAGGAGATTCCCCGGGATGGCGTGGTATTGGCTAGGAGCCTATGGTATCTTCCGCACCGCTTGTGTAAGGGCTTATGAGTCTGCTTCCTCAATTGGTGCGAACTAGCCAGGCTAGTGATAACATGGTACCGTGCCAGAGAACTTCAAGCATGGGACCAATCGTGGCTACGGCGTCTACAAGTGCCGGTGCGACGACTGCAAGGCCGCGCACTCCGAAGCCGCTCGCATCGACCGGGAGCGCAACAATGAGCGAGCGACCGCTAGCGCGAGGCGGCGTTGGTATGAGAACCCGGTACGCCGGGAGGGGCAGATCCGATGGCGAGCAGAGAACCGTGAGCAGGTCCTCGCTTGGAAACGCGAGTCGTGGGCTCGCCATCGGGAGCGGAACCTCCAGAAGGACAAGGTCCGTTACCAGCTCAACCGCCAGCGTTATATCGACCGGGTCGCTGCATACAAGCGGACCCTACAAGGCCGAGCAGTTGATGCGGCCACTCGGGAGAAGCGGCGTCGGGTGCCCTACACGGCTGAGGCCAAGAAGTGGATGGCCTCTCTGGTCGACCCGTTGTGCACGTATTGTGGAGCGCGGGCCGACACGATCGACCACATCATCCCTGTATCCAAGGGCGGCACGGGGGAGATCGACAATCTCACCCCGGCTTGCCGTTCCTGCAACTCCAAGAAGCACACCATGACTCTGGAGGCGTTCATGCAGAAGATGGGGATCTCGTAGTGGCGGTCACCATCACCCAGACGATCACTGGGCCGTCGTCGGTGAACGCCAAGCCGTTGGAATCAACGGTGTCCTTGGCGTTCGCCGGCCTCACGGCATCGACGAACTACGCCGTCACCGTCGGCCAGCCCGGCGGGATGCTGACGCCGACCACGCCGTTGTCGCATACCGTGATCGTCGACGGTGCGCAAGGAGCGTCGTACACCTTCTACGCCAAGACCGACGGTGCCGGGGCCATGACGGTGAAGTGGGTGCCGCCCAGCCCCGGCACCTGGACGGTGAAGTGCTATCCGGTGCTCACATCCATGACCGACGCTGCCTCGGGCATCGCCGGCAACACGATTGTGGTGACTCACTGATGGCCATGTCCTGTGCCCATTGCCGGTCCGCAGACGTCACGCCGCTGTTCTCGACGTGGCAGTGCGCCAATTGCGGCCGGCATACTACCGACGACGGCCACAAGGTGCTGCCTGACAGCCTCTGCTTCGACCCGAGCCACAACCCCACGCTCGAGTTCTGGGGCTGGCCGTATGACGACACCACGACGACTATTGAGCGCGGCAGGACGATCTGTGCCGAGCAGTGGGGAGTTCCGTTCGGAGCCGGCGGCGATGCCGTCAGCGAGGAGGAGACCGCAGCATGAGCTACTGGGACGAGACACTGACGCCAGCTCCGCCGTGCGGGGTGGGTGAGGGTGTGGGCGAGAGCCCCTACCCGTTCAACGACATCGCCGACGTCCACCCCGCGCCTCCGTCGGGAGCGAAGGACGGCCTTGGTGACAGCCCCTTCACGACGGGCAACTGGAATACCGAGACGTTCATCGCTGCCGGCCGCCACGACAACATGGACTTCGACATGCATCGCGGCTCCGGGATCGAGGGGCAGCCCAAGCCTGGGTCGTTCTAGTGGCCAAGCTTTCTGCCGCTGACCGCAAGAAGGTCCCTGCCTCCAAGACGGGGTTGCCCGGCAAGCGCACCAAGTCAGGGGGCGCGGTCAGCGGCAGTTACCCAATGCCTGATCGGGCTCACGCCGCGAATGCGGAGGCCCGCGTCGCGCAGTACGGGACGCCGGCGGAGAAGAAGGCCGTGAACGCCAAGGCCAACGCCATCCTCAAGAAAGGCAAGTAATGCCGCTCGTCAAGGGCTCGTCCAAGGCTGCGGTCTCGGCGAACATCAAGACCGAGATGGCGGCCGGCAAGCCGCAGAAGCAAGCCGTGGCCATCGCCCTGTCCAAAGCAGGCAAGTCGAGAAAGAAGAAGTAATGGACCGCTTCGGTGACACCGTCGGGCCTGCGGAGAACGAGACGCAGAACTTCGCGTTCTCGACGCTCGAGCAGGAGACGATGGCTGGTGGGTGGACGCGTCTGAACATGCCCGTCGGTGGCAAGACGCCCGAGCGGGCCATTACCGCCGGGATGCGTGGCGAGTCGCAGATGGACGACGACGTGGATGCCGGACCCGGGAGCCAGTCGACCTACAACGAGCGCTAACCATGCCGAACTGCACCTTCACGCCGCCTGTCGATCAGGCAATGGCGTGGCAGGTGGATTACTTCGGCAACACGCCTGCCGACGCGGACCCCCTTGCCATTCGGCTGATGGGGTACTTCGCGCCGGGGCGGCGCGCCAGCAACGTCTACGTCATGGAGGACGGGACGGTCACGACACAGCAGCCGCCGAACTGGGACCCGTTCAACCCCGATGCTCCCTACGCCCGGGTGTGGAACTACGCCGGCTCGACGCGGGGCGTGCCGTTCGAGGAGGACTTCACCCATCCGCCGAACCTGCGGGTCAGGCATGTGTACTGGGGTGGGCACGACAACCCCGTCTATCCCGAGGACGAGGACCTCCTCAAGGCTGCGGGGTACCTGATCTCCTGCATCCCCGAGGGCGGCGGCGGTGGCGGCGGTGGAGGCGGCGGTACACCTCCGCCTTCGCAGACGGCGTACCCGTCGACGACACAGACCTACCCGGCGATCAACCTGTTCCCGATCTTCAGTGGTGTATTGCCGCCTCCGATGCCGGCAACGTGGATGTCGAGCACCGAGACGTGGGGGACCGAAACTTCAACATGGGCTGATGCATGACTTCTGATTACGTCCCGCAAACCTGGCACGACCTGCCGGCAGTCGATACGCCGATTAGCGCGTTGCGCCTCGCCACCATCGAGACCGGCATCCAGACGCATGTCCACTCCGGTGACCCCGCCGGGGGTGACCTGACGGGGACGTACCCGAACCCGGCGCTCGCGCACGTCGGGCCGGGAGCGACTGGCCCAGTAGGTTCGGCGGCGGTTGTCCCTGTCATCACCATTGACGCCAAGGGCCGCGTGACAGCGCTGACGTCATCGGCGATTACGACGACGGGCCTGGCGCCCACAGCGGTGAAAACGGCTAACTATCAAGCGATTGCTGGTGATCTCGTCCTCGTCGACACATCGTCGGGAGCTGTGGCGATTACTGCACCCGCGCCTCCCTTGAACGGTCAGTTGTTCGGGGTGAAGTGGTGGGCTGGAGGCACGGCACCCACGATCACGGGGACCATTGACGGCGTGTCGGGGTTCACGCTGCCGGTTATCAAGTCCTCTATCACGTTGCAGTACGACACTGCCTTGACGTCGTGGGTGATCTACTGATGAGCTATTCACCGAGGACCGGGACACCGACGAATACCGCCAAGAGTTACGGTGCAGTAGGGGATGGGAGCTCGCATCCGTTGTCCGGTACGTATGGCACGCTCGGAGCTGCGCAGGCGGCGTACCCCAACGCGTCGATCACGTCTCTGACGCAGGAGATCGACCGGGCGGCCATTCAGCAGTTGCTCCACGATTACGCCGGGAAGGATTGTTATATCGACGCCGGTATTTACTTGATTGACGTAATGTTGTCATTCAACCCTGGTGGTGTACAGAACGGGGTGGTACGGGGAGCTGGCGGCGGATCAGGGAACAACGGGACCATTCTCCGAGCGAAGGCCGGCGCGAACCTTACGGCGGTTGCGGCTTTCGATGGCCAGTATGTCCACATCTCCGACCTGTTTGCTGACGGCAACAACTATTCGGCGTCCTATTCACTGCTTACGACGGGCAGTCTGGGCGCTAAAGCAGGATGGTGGTTCCGGGCGTGCGCCTGCTCGTTATTCTCTAGCCTCGGTGTCGGCGGGACAACCGGGTTTGGGTTCTGGTTCGATACTTCTACCGGCGGCATCTCCGATGGCATCCAGTTGGACAACCCTGTCGCTGGGGGCTGCGGGTGCATGGAAGTGCAGTCGCTCGTGTCGACGGCAACGGGCGGCACCTTCACCATCACGGTGACCAACTACCTCGGGTCGCAGACCACCGGCAACATCGCCTACAACGCCGACACCACGACCATCCTGACCGCGCTGAACGCCTTGACCACCGTGAACCCTTCGGGCGACAGCGGCGGTTCACCGCATGCCATCGCCGCCCAGGCGACCGGGATGCCGGCCAACACCAACGGGCCGCTCGGGACGCACCCGCAATACCTCTACATGCAGGGGCCGCTCATCGGCCCGCAGTCGCTCCTCACGATCAACACGGGCGGCCTCTCGGGTGGCACGGTCACGTGCACGCGCATCCAGGCCGGCGTGCTCGGTGGTGGGTTCGGCTGGGGCGGCGGCGCCGACAACAACATCGTGGTGCTGAACAAGCCGCGCTGCTCCGGCACATGGGGCGATGCCATCTGCCTGAACGGCGGCCTGTCTCATTCGATCATCGGCGCCGACCTGGAGAACAACTTTGGCATCGGCATCCGCTTCACCGGCTCCACATCTTCGCCGGGGACCTCGCTGGGCGGCGCTTTCGTGGTGGGGGCCTATTTCGAGAACTGTTGGCAGTCGTACTACGACGACACGCTCGGTAGCGGTGGCTCACTTGGTAGTTTGGTCCTTCGCACCGACAACGGCAACACCGGGCACGGGTCCTACAAGCTCCAGAGCGGCCGCGGCATGTACAACGTCGAGATGGTGTCGGACATAAACGGCCTGCTCATCATCAACGGCACGAACCTGCAGGTACCGTAATGGCGACACTCACCACACGTCTGAGCCTGTCGAAGCCCAGTCCTACTGATCTCATTTCTGATTATCCGGCTGCGGTCGGGCCGTCGTTTGATGCGGTCGATACCAGCATGCTGGTGTACCGCGGCAACTGGAACGGGACCACCACCTACGCCGTCAATGATCTCGTAACGTACTTGGGCGGGCTGTACGTGGCGATCGTCACGAGCTCGGCGCAGCCTCCGACGAACGTCTCATACTGGGCCGGGGTGTCGCCGCAGGTCCAGAACGTCGAGACGGTGACGCTCCCTGCGGGTGGCATCCAGACGATTTCTGCGACAACCTCCGCCACGCTGCACGCCTATACCTTCGGGGCTGGCAACGCCACGCTCGTGTTCCCGGCGGCGGCGGCAGGAGCGTCGTTCGAGCTGATGCTGGTGCAGGACGGTGTTGGGTCGCGCACCATCACCTGGCCGATCGCTCATGTTTACTGGCCCGGCGGGACGCTGCCGACGTTGACCACGGGTGCCGGCGGCATCGACCTGTTCTCGTTCATTTGCCTGGACGGGGTCAACTGGCTGGGCACTACCGTGGCGCAGAACTATCAGGCGCACGTCGTGCCTTTGTCGATAGACGCGACGAGTGGGGGGTTCGCCGGGAATGGGTCGGCGTCTGTCTCAGCTACCCATACCGTTGCTCCGGGTGCGTCCATGGTTGTCGTGGTGCTCTGTGGGTCCGCGCAGGGGGTATCGAGCTGGAACAACGGTGTGACCTTCGGTGGTCAGTCAATGACGCGGGTTGCGCAGTCATCGCAGGTTACCTGGAGTGATGGTGTCACGACGTTGTACGCATCCACTGAGATCTGGAAATTGGCGAACCCACCATCTGGGTCGCAGATCTACAAGGGTAACAACACGACGAACCTGTCCGGTGGTGAGATGATAAGCGCCGTCACGTTCTTCGGGGCGACGACCGTAACCAGTCGTGGTGTGGTGTCGGGTGCTGCATCTACGACTCCGTCGATCACGACCAACGCCAACACCACCAACGGCAACTACGTTGTCGCTGGCCTGAGCCAGGGGAAGAACAGTTCCGCGCCGACCTCTGATGGGACGACCATCTACAACTCCGGGAACAACGTCGGGTTCGCTAGCGAGAAGTTCTCTCAGATGAGCGTGTACAAGGCTGCGGCCAACGGGACGACGACGACGGTGGGCTTCACCTGTTCCGACAGTCACGAGTATGCCGGTGCCATCGTCGAGGTTGGACCGTGACGCGGGAGATCGTGCAGAGCCTGAACGTCCTGGCTGGGCAGACGACGGTCAAGTACGGCCCGCTGCAGGCTGCGGCCATCTACGCCGGGATTGCTGCCCCCTATCCCGAGGTGGTGGAATCGCTGAACCGCAAGGCCGGCAACAAGCTCCCCAATTACCGGGAGATGGCCGGCGTGGCGAACCAGCTCGCCGGGACCACCAGCCTCGAGGTGCAGGACGCCCTCGACCGGTTGGCGACCGCATCGTTAGTCCCATCTGGTCCTTCGGTCGATACCGTGAGTGGCGGCCATTCTACGAATGGAACGGTATCCGTTGGTGGAACGCATACCGTCGCTTCGGGTGCATCTCTCGTCGTTATCGTTGTCTGCGGTACAGCACAAGGTACGTTTTCTTGGGGCAGCGTATCCTTCGGTGGTCAGTCTTGCACTCGTGTAAATCAGTCATCCGTAGTGACGTGGGTTGACGGGTCTTCTAATACTCTCTACGACAGAGTGGAAATCTGGAAACTAGCTAACCCGCCGTCCGGTTCTCAGAGTTATACCGCGAACAACGCGACGAATGCCTCTTCTGGTCAAATGATAGGTGCAGTTACGTTCTTCAATGCTACTACGGTCACAGATCGTGGTACGGTTTCGGGCTCGGCGTCTTCCACCCCAGCCATTACTACCAACGCCAACAGCACCCTCAATAATTTCGTTATTGCGGGTCTGGCTCAAGGGACAGATACTTCGGCACCGACCACTGATGGCACCACGATCTATAACTCAGGCAACAACGCATCAGGATTCGGCAGCGATAAGTTCTGCCAGATAGCCGCATATAAAGCTGCAGCCAACGGTGCCACCACTACAGTGAACTTCACCTGTACCAACAGTTACGTGTATGCCGGAGGTATCGTCGAGGTTGGGCCGTGAACCATCGCGAGCGCCATCCGCAGTACGTCGATGGTTGTTGGGCGTGCAAGGCGCTCACCGTCTCGGTGGCCTCGCGCTCCGATGAGGTGCGGGCCATCCAGCACCGCGACGACCGGCTCTCGGTCGACCTCGACGCCTACAAGCGGCTCCGTCGTGACGGCCTGCAGCCGAAGACCATCGACGGTTCCGGCGAGCTCGAGAAGCGCGTGGAATCCCAGACTGACATCCATCTTGGCCGCTATGTTCCCAAGCACGAGCGCAGCCGGGTGGAAGAGGCGATGCAAATAAGTCGGGACCTGGGATATATCACCGAAGCTGGTCGGTGATGAAGGAGCTTCAGCTCCTCTACGTGCACGGTGGTGGTATCGGGTACGGCCGTTATGGCGTGAACCTTGCCAGGTACCTTACGAAGGCCGGTGTTGACGTCTACGACCGTATCCAGGAGCAGGCGGACGAGATCATCCCGACGCAGGACCTCCGCAACCCGCACTACGTGCTCGAGGAGCAGGGCGAGCGCCGCTACAAGCGCACCAACGTGGCGTGTTGGATCTCAACACCAGGCCATGCTCGTGGATGGTGGGACGGGCAGCACGTAGGGATTGGGACAATGTGGGAGGCCACCAAGCTTCCTGAGTCATTCCGGGAAAGCCTCCACAACTTCGCCACCGTCATCGTCCCGAGCGACCAGAACGTGGAGTTGTTCAGCCGCTACCACCACAACGTGCGCAAGGTGCCCCTTGGCATCGACACCGACGTGTGGCGCTACCGCAAGCGCGAATCACCCACCACCGAGTTCCGCTTCCTCATCGGCGGTTCAGGAGCGCGTAAAGGGACGGACCTCGCGGTCAAAGCGTTCCGTAAGGTCTTTACTCCCGGATCCTGGGGCAGCGATGATCCAGTACCGACGCTTATCCTCAAGTCGCCGAAACCCGAGGATTTCTATGGGGAACGCATCCGCCGCGTCCCCGGGAGGATCAGCCCCGAAGACGAGGTATCCCTGTACGCGTCCGCCCATTGCTACCTCCAGCCGTCGCGGGGTGAGGGCTTCGGTCTACAGCCGCTGCAGGCCATCGCGCAAGGATGCCCGACGATCCTGACCGATGCCCACGGCCACGCCGACTTTGCCTACCTCGGCTACGGGCTGCAGACCTCGATGAAGCCGGCGGCCTACTTCATCTACGGCGATGCCGGGGAGTGGTGGGAGCCGAACTTCGACGACCTGTGCGACCACATGCGCTACGTCTACGACAACTACGACCGCGCCACGGCCTTCGCCGACGAAGCGTCGGGGATCGCGCAGCGGACGTGGGGGTGGGAGCACACGGCGCGGCGGTTCATCGACGCCTTCGACGGCCAGTTGGAGCTGCCCTACGCAGGCGACGGCGAGTGGATCACGCCCGATTCCAAGCTGTTCAAGGTCCGGGTGACGCGGGAGTGGAAGGCCGACATCGCCGGGAAGGTCTACATCTTCCAGCCCGGGGTGGACTACTACGAGCCGGCCGACACCAAGCGGATCATGTACGAGGCTGACCTGCTCGACCCTTCCTGCCTCGACGAGGTCGATACCGGGTTGACCGAGAAGCAGGTGGCCACGCTCGGGGCGTGGCGGGCCGAGCACTCCTTCTGCCCCACCTGCGGGCAGCAGCTCGGCTCCGGGGTGCGCAAGGCCGACCTCATCTTCCGGGAGCTGGAGGAGGCATCCACCCCCATGCCCCGCCCACGGGTGACGCTGTGCTCCATGTTCCGCGACGCCGTGCTGTACTTGGAGCGGTACTTCGAGCAGGTCAAGGCGCTCGAGGAGTTCATGGACGTGCGGCTGGTGCTGGCCGAGGGCGACTCCACTGACCACACCTACCAGGCCCTCGCCAAGCTGGACCTCGAGCTCATCAAGGTCGACCACGGCGGTGACAGGTACGGCTCGGTCGACCACCCTACGCGGTGGCAGAACATCGCCTCCGTTGTGCGCCCGTTGTTGGAAGCGGTCGGCGACCCGGGCGACGCCTTCATCTGGGTGGAGTCCGACCTCGTCTGGGAGGCCGGGGCGCTGGCCAAGCTGGTGCTCGATCTCGAGGAGGTCCCGGCGGTCGCGCCCATGCTGATGGCCAACAACCACACCCGCTTCTACGACGTGTGGGGCTACCGCAAGGACGGCAAGCGGTTCGAGGCCGGGGCTCCGTACTTCCCCGACATGCCGGCCACGGGGCTGGTGCCCATCGACTCCTGCGGTTCCTGCTTCGTGCTGCGCCCTGACGTGTTCAAGCGTGTGGTGGCCGAGTGGGACGGCATCTGGCCCTTCCATACGTCCGACGGGCTGTGGCTCGACACCGAGGCCGAGGTGGTGCACCCGTGAGTAAGTACGGTGAGGCCCGTGCTGGAGAGTGCTCTGCGTGCAAGTTCTACGCAGAGGGATCGCCTTCTGACTTCGGTTCGCGGGCTGGCGGTCAATGCCAGCGGTATCCAGCGTGGGTGGCGGTCGATGCTGAGCACTGGTGCGGTGAGTTCGTATCGCACCACGCAATGCGCCCACGCAAGCTGAACAAGGTCCACCCGTGACTACGTTGCGCGACCTCATCTTCCAGCGCATGGCCGACCACCACCGTGGCGACATCCCCGGCCGGTACTGGTACCCGCTGTCGATGGCCTCGTACGGCGTGGAGGAAGTGCTGGCCGTCATCGACTGCCTGACCCAGTTCCGCACCACCATGGGCAGCGAGACCGAGGCGTTCGAGGCGGCCTTCGCCCGCCAGGTGGGTGCCGACCACGCCGTGATGGTCAACTCCGGCTCGAGCGCCGACCTGCTGGTAGCACTCTCGGTGGGCGGCATCACCCGGACGGTGGCGGTCCCGGCGGTGACGTGGCCGACGCACGCCTGGTCGTGGCTGATGGCCGGCCACGAGGTGGTGCTGGTCGACGTCGACCCCAGCACCCTCAACGTCGACCCTAACGCTCTCGACAAGCTTCAGGCTGAGGAGGACATCAACACCCTCTCGATCGTCCACCTGATGGGCAACCCCGCCTACACCGGGGACGGCCAGCTCGACCTGTACGAGGACTGCTGCCAAGCGCTCGGGGCTGACGTCGGCTACGCCGGCATCGCCTCGACGTGGTCCTTCTACTTCTCCCACCACATGACCACGCTCGAGGGCGGCTGCATCACCACGAACGACGGGAGCCTCGCCGAGCACCTGCGGCTGCTGCGGGCGCACGGATGGTCGCGCAACATGCACCGGCCGCCACCGGTGCCCAAAGGGCTCGATCCCCGCTACACCTTCCTGGACTGGGGGCTGAACGTGCGCCCCACCGAGCTCGCGGCGGCCTTCGGGCTGGTGCAGCTCGGCCGGCTCGAAGAGATGAACTCCAACCGCCGGGCCAACTACGAACGCTTCACCGACTGCCTCGGCAAGGCCCGCAGCGTGCGGCTGCCGGAGTCATTCTCATGGTCGTCCCCGTTCGCCATCGCCCTCATGGCCCGCGAGCGCGACAGGATCTGCGCCCACCTCGAGGAGCACGGGGTGGAGACGCGGCGCATCGCGGCCGGGAACCTTGCCCGTCACCCGGCCGCGCGGCGTCACCACCTGTACCACGGGGCGCTGCCGGGAGCGGACGAGGTGCACGACCATGGGTTCGTCATCGGGCTGCACCCGGTCATCGACCCCGAAGCGATGAGCACGATCGCCGAGCTCGTCAAGGAGGCCGCATGAACCTTCATGTGACGACGGGGGACATCACAACCATTCCGGTCGATGCCATCGTCAACGCGGCCAACGTCACGCTCCTGGGCGGAGGTGGAGTTGACGGCGCTATCCACACTGCTGCCGGACCCGCGCTACGCGAGGCGTGCCTTCCCCTCGACGGGTGTGACCCTGGCGACGCCAAGACGACCGCCGCTTTCGGTTTACCCGCCCAGTGGGTGATCCATACGGTCGGTCCGCTCTGGTGGGATGGGCGCGAGCGGGAAACTGAGGTGTTGGCATCGTGTTACCGGCGATGCCTAGAGGAAGCTGACAAGGTTGGAGCGCGTACCGTTTCCTTCCCTGCTATCTCGACAGGCGCGTTCCGGTTCCCCATCTACCCGGCTTGCATGACTGCTCTGGCCACACTCGTTACCACCAACACCCAGGTTCAGGAGGCTGTACTCGTCTGTTTCGATGATGCCGTCTACGAGCAGTACATCACGCTCTTGAAAGCGAAGACAGCATGACCACCTACGCCGGCACCTACGGTCCCGAGCCTGCCTTCACCACCTTCGGCCAGGCGCTGGAGAACACCTCGTTCGCCGTCACCATCCCGACCTCAGGCGCGACAGCCACGCTCTACACCGACCGGACGAAAGCCACGACTGCTCCGAACCCGACGGCAACAGATGCCTTGGGCAATATCGTGTTCTTCGCCGATCCCGGGCAGTACGTCATCACCCTGAACAACACCTCGGTGACGGTGACCGTCTACCCTGACCCGTCCGAACCGTCTGCTGGCGTACAACCCATCCTGTACAACGTTGTGGCGAGCTCGTGGCCGGCGCGCCCGGCCACGACCCAGCTCGCTGCTGGCTACGCCATGTACATCTCCCCGGTGTCAACGGCGGCGAACCCGACCGACATCCAGACGGGCGACACGCTGTTTATCCCGAACACCGCCGCGGCTCCGGTGCTCACCAACGCCTCGCCACCCAACGGTGTGCAGACGGTGGCGTACTCCTACACCTTCACCGCCTCGAATAACCCGTCGGCTTGGGCTGTCGCTTCGGGGACGATCCCTGCCGGGTTGACGTTCAACACCTCGACGGGTGTGCTCAGCGGGACCCCGTCCACGGCTGCCTCGTACACGTTCAGCGTCTCGGCCACGAACAGCTCAGGGACGGTCACCACTCCTACTCTCAGCGTGACCATCGGCGCGAGCGGTGGGAACACCGTGCTCACGCTGGACAACACTGCAGCGGATTGGTCATACACCAACAACTTCACAGGTGTAGCTGCCGACTCGGTGAACCAGCACAACTCCACCAATACCGTCAAGGCGACCACCGCCAGCGTGGTACAGCCGGACGCCACGGTCGGGTTCAAGAACATCACTGCTTCGGCTGGCGATCCGTATGACCAGGACACGATCTACGTGACCTCGGTGGCAGGAGTCGCGAACCGCAAGGCGTACTCGGGGATCATCTGGAAAGACATCAGTGGCGGCAACATCTCGACGATGTACTCAGCCTCGATCGTACTGACCAACGCATGGCAGGCGCTCCCTGCACTCATCAATAATATTGCACCGGCAGGGACCGCTGCAGCACAGTGCATCGTCGTCTACTCGACTACTGACGGGTCGAATATGCCGTCGTCCGAGGTCCTCAATTGGAGCGAGACCTAATGAAAGGAACATCATGGCCCTGATCCTCGGGTCCCCGAGCGTCTATAGCTGCCCCGCTGCGGTCACGACCTCGTCATGGACGTCACTGCAGGACATCTCCACGCCAGCTTCGTCCCAAGCCCCCACGCTCAACCCCAACACGCTGGCTGTCGGCAACACGCTGCGGCTCACCGCGGCGGGTACGTGGAACTGCACGTCCACCCCGACCTTCGGGCTCGGCTTCTACTACGGCGGAGCTGCCGGTACCGCCCTGGCAGCGACCGGCTCCACCGCGCTCACCACTGGTGCGGGTGGCCTGTCCAACATCCCGTGGGAGATGAAGTGGTCAGGCGTGGTGACGGCTGTCGGGACATCGGGCTCCATCATCGGTGGTGGCCATGTGACGTGGGCGACCTCAGCGACGGCCTACACGCTGTTCCCCTACGGGACGCCGGCCGGCGCGGTGACGATCAACACCACGCTCGGCAAGTCCATCGTCATCGGTGGCGTGTGCTCGGCCTCGAGCGGCTCCAACTCCATCGTGGTGCAGCAGTACACCATCGAGATCCTGGTCTGACGTGCCCCAGGCGCCCATCGTCCCGAGCTTCCGGGGGAATTACCCCTACGGGCTGGCGCCGTACGTCACCGAACAGGAGTCACAGCAGGAAGGATCGGCGACATCCCCCAACCCTCCGCTCGTCGGGACCGGCCCGCTGCCGGTGGTGCCGGGGATCGGCACCGGTGCCGGGGACTGGTGGGTGATGACCGCCGACGGGTTGGTGCTGTGCGAACCGCAGATGATGAGTTCGACCGGGCTTGTCCCACTGGCCGGCGGGACCGCCAACGGCCCGGCCGGCGGAGGTGGTGGCCCCATCGGGAGCGGCAACGGGGTCAACACCCTGGCTGAGGCCCTCAACGACATGCAGCAGCCCCACGACCACAGGTGGCCCGGAGCGCCGGGGTCCTCGTGGGAATACGGGCCGGTCGATAGCAACGCCTCACCGCCTCTGGTCGGTGCTGTCCAGTGCTCGGCTTGTCTGCCGTGGTTCCAGATCTCCTACACCACCGACCCGCCCTCGGCTGACACGAACACCCGCGTCCAGGTGCGGATGCTGGAGCTGTACTGCTACTCGACCTCGCGCCATGGATGGGTTGTGGCGTCACAGGTCAACACGCTCGACGTGTTCGGTGGGTACGAGTACCCCAACGACTTCGGCCTCGGAACGGCGCCGTCTGTTGACGTGCGCGACGAGCGTTACGCCAACGGGGGCATCTCCTTTCTGCTGTCCAAGCAGCAGACGACAGGATCCGTGGGCCAGGGGCAGGTCAATTGCTGCATCCGTGGCTTCCCTGACAGCCGTGCCGATCTCACCGCGTTGGGGCTGCCGCACCTCTCCGACATCACCTCGATCTTCACCACGGCGCAGTTCCGGCTCGTCCTTGACGACCCCAACGGCACCGACGACCGGGCTCTGGCCGCCTACATGGCCAACGCCGGGTGTGACTTCTGGCTGAACACGAACGTCGGAGCCATCCTCAGCCGGACCAACAGCCCCACTGCCGGCCAGGGCAGGTTGCGCACCATCCCCACCAATGGCTCATGGGTGGCCTGTAACTTCTGGACCGGCCCCAAGGGTTTCCAGCCGACGTGGACCGGCGGCACCGCCTACAGCGTGGGCCTGACGTTGGCGCAGATGCAGGCCGACCCTCCACCTCTGAACGCGTTAGGAGCTTGATATGCCGATCTTCGGTGGTGGGAGCAGCGGCGGCGGTGGGAGTGGCCAAGCTCCGTCCGGTCATAGCGCCGGTGATCTCGTAGAGGAGACGCGCCGTCACCTATTCAGCGGGCAGGAGGAGCAGGTCAACATCCTCAACAGCACGCTCGATGCGAGCTCGGTCAACTTCACGGTGCTGCTCCCGCTGGCCTCGATCACCCAGGGCGCCATCATCTCCATCGACCTCGAGGAGATCCGTGTCTTCACCACGGACTCACAGGCGCAGGTCACCCTGTGCCAGCGTGGCGTCAATGGTACGGCTCCGGCGGTCCACACCTCGGGCGCGCTCATCACGGTGCGGCCCAAGTTCTCCAACTTCCGCATCCTGAACGCCATCAACGAGGAGCTCGCCGACCTGTCCTCGCCCGACAATGGCATGTTCCAGGTCCGCAGCGTCGAGATCACCTACAACGCCGCCGTCCAAGGTTACGACATCACCGGCGCTACCGACGTCATCAAGGTGCTCGAGGCTCGCTACATGGTGCCGGGGCCGTCCAGGAACTGGCCGCTGATCCGCGAGTACAGCGTGCAGCGCAACATGCCGACCTCGACCTGGCCGTCGGGGTACGTCTTCGACACCTACCAGCGGGCTTATCCGGGGCTGCCGATCCATTTGCAGTACGCCGCCGCCTACGGGCAGCTCACCACCCTGTTCGACGACATCACCAGCGTGGCCGGCCTGCAGTCCACCGCCCGCGACATCCCTCCGCTCGGCGCCGCCATCCGTCTGGTCGCGCCCCGGGAGATCAAGCGTAACTTCACCGAGGCTGGCGTCGAGCCCCGCCGGGCCGAGGAAGTGCCGCCGGGCGCGGTGCTGCGCTCGCCGCTGATGATGCAGCAACTCCGCCAGGCCCGTATCAGGGCCGAGGCCACCGCCCTGCTCGTCCACTACCCGATGCTCTTGCCCTCGCGCTGATGGCGATAACTGCCCTACTCGACAGCCCGTTCTACCACGGGACTGCGGGGATCTCCTCGCTCGTTCCCTACCCCTACGACGTGGCCATCGCCGGGCGCCCGTACCCGGTCGACTTCGAGTTCACCCCGTTCCGTCGTGAGGCGTACCGGCACATCTCCATCGACATCACCCGTACCCAGGCTGATACCGACGGGGTCCCGGGCGAGCACACCCTCAACCCCGCAGGACTGTGGCGACGCAGCCAGCAGACATGGGGCCACGGTGCAGGCCAGGCGTTCCTCGACCGCTCCACGTCCGACCCCGAGCGGTTCCGCACGTCCAAGGGGATCGACCCCTGGACGCCGTACCAGTTCTCACTGCTCAACGACGTGTCGCTGAACTACACCTCAGCCGGTACCAACATTCAGATGGCCACCACCGGGGACTACCTGTGGTTCATCGACGGGACGCACCTCTACTACACCACCGACCCCACGGCGAACCCTATGTCCACGTCCGACGGCGCTGTAGGGACTGCCTACGGGCTGGCGTCAGACGGTTACAACGCCTGGGCCGTGACCTCCTCGGGGATCTGGACGGGCTACGACGGCACGCCCACACCGACGGAGTACATCACCCATGCGTTCGGGGCCGGATCGGTCATCGGCTATGCCCTCGGACGCCTCATGGTGGGCGACGGGGCGTCGATGTACAACATCACGGCCAACAGCCTGCCCGCCGCCCTGCTCACCCACCCGAACCCCGGCTGGCAATGGGTGGGGTTTGCCGAAGGCGCGGGGTTCATTTACGCCGCAGGCAAGGCCGGGTCGCACTCAGCCGTCTACCAGATCACCATTCAGCCCGACGGTACGGCGCTGTCGTCTCCCTCGGTGTCGGTCACGATGCCGGCGGGAGAAGTCATCACCTCGATCAAGGGCTACTTAGGGTTCATCTTGATCGGCACCAACCTCGGGGTGCGGGTGGCGACGACCCCGACAACCACGACTTCGCCGGCAGGCATCCTCACCCTGGGCGCCCTCATCACCCCGGCGCCGGCCATCGGGAGCAACCAGCCGACGGCCATGCCCGGCAGCGTGCTGTGCTTCGAAGGCCAGGACCGCTTCGCCTGGTACGGCTACACCAACTACGACGGTGTGTCGACGGGCCTTGGGCGCATCGACCTGTCCACCCTGAACGCCCTGACCAGCGCCCCCGGCGTGCCGGGCTGGGCCAGCGACCTCATGTACACCGGCCAGGGGGCGGTGACCTCGGTGACGAGCTGGGTCGGGCGCCGGGTGTTTGCCGTCGCCGGGCACGGGATCGTCGTGGAGGACCCCACCAACGTGGTGAGCAGCGGCTCCATCACCACCGGTGGGATCGCCTATGACGTGAGCGACCTCAAGTACGCCGTGTTCATCGACGTGTTGCCTGCGCCCAACGCCGGCACCATCGCCACAGCTATCTCCATCGACGGTGGAGGGTTCATCCCCTGCGGCTCGCAAACGGTGACGATGACCAACCCGGGGCTCACGTCACGGTTGGAGTACACCACGCCGCAGACGCCGTGCAACCTGCTCGAGGTGCAGTACACCCTGTCAGGCTCGCTCCCGCAGCCGAACGTGGTGGCCGTCCACCGCACCACCCTGCGCTCGATGGTCGCCACCCGCTCGGCCACCCAGTTCAAGATCCCGCTGCGGTTGTCGCCGATGGAGCTCGTCGAGGACATCCCGATCTGGTTCGACCCCGACGCCGAGCGCGAGTTCCTCGAAGGGCTACGCCTTGATCGGGCCATCACCACGTTCCAAGAGAACCAGTCGCTCTACGCGGTGACGATCGACAACCTGGACTGGACCCCCGACCGCTTGACCAAGCCACTGGCTCCCCGCAACGCTGGGGTGTTGGTGGTGACAATGACTACGATAACGTAGCCTTTCGAGGAGTCTCGTTGCCCTTCACACGGAAGCAGTACGCAGGAGCGGCGATCCCCACTTCGCTCGCCGCCAACATCTCCGCCGGCGCCACCACCTTCACCATCCTGGTAGGCACGGGCTGGCCCGATGGCTCGGTCGGCCCCTTCGAGGTGGTCATCAACCGGGGCGGCGCGACGGAGGAGAAGGTGCTGTGCTCGGGACTGAGCGGCACCACGCTTACCGTGGCCGCCAGTGGGCGCGGCTACGACGGCACCTCGGCCTCTGCCCATTCCTCGGGTGAGGCCGTCGAGCACTGCCTGACCGCCGTCGACCTCGACGAGGCCAACCAGGCGGTGGTCGCCACACTCGGCGCCGTGGCCGCCAAGGGTGACCTGCTGGTGGGTACAGCCTCCGAGACCATCGACAACCTCGGAGTGGGAGCGGACGGCACCGTACTCACCGCGGCCAGCGGAGCGTCGACCGGGATGCAGTGGGCCGCCGTACCACCGCCGGCTGGACTGCCCGGCACGATCACGACCGCCACCGTCGCCACGAACGAGACGACGACCTCGAGCTCCTTCGGCGACCTCACCACCGTCGGGCCGGCAGTGACCGTCACCATCGGTTCCTCAGGTAAGGCGCTCGTCACCATCACCGCCGACATCACCCCTTCGGCCGCGGCAACCTTCGGCATCATGGGGTTCGCCTTGTCCGGCGCGAACACCGCCGTCGCCAGCACTGCGCAATCGCTGCAGTTCGAGGCGTACACGACCAACGCCGGCTTCCAAGGTTCGGCCACCTATTTGCTGACCGGGCTGAGCTCGGGGTCGACCACCTTCACCGCCAAGTACGAGAAGTCCGGGTCCGGGAACGCGCTGTTCGGCGCTCGCAGCATCATCGTGTGGCCGCTGTGAAAGGTATTGATATTTCAGAATGGCAGACGCCGGGGACAATAAACCTTGCGCAGTTTGACTTCGTCATTATACGTGCTAGTCATGGTGTGACGGAGGATAAACACTGGCGAGAATGGTTTAATCTCACCGTCGCCGCCGGCAAGCCGTTGGGCCTCTACCACTTCATGGAGCACGGGGTGCCGGAGAACGAAGCGTCGTTCTTCCACGGGCTCACCGCGTTCCTGACTGCAGACCAGTGCGCCATGGGCTGGTGGCTCGACGTCGAGGAGGGCCAGTCATGGCGCGACGTCGACCGCTTCCGTGCGTGGGTGAGCCTGCCCACGATCGGGGTATACGCAAACCTGTCGACGTTTAACTCGAACCTCCTGCCCTATCTCAGGTTCCAACTCAACTGGTTGGCGTGGCCAGACTACCCGGCGAACCCCGCCGGCTACGCCGTGCCGAACTACCTCATCCGCCAAGGCGCGCCGGCCTTCGGCCTGGACTGGGACGAAACGTTCCCCGAACAGCCGTTCCCCAAGGCGTGGTGAGATGCTCCTCGCTGCCTCGCGGCCGGTCTCGGCCGCAGATGTGGTGGCGGGCACCTTCGCGATCATGGCCATGCTGGGCGCGGCCTTCTCGGTGTTCCGGGCCAATGCCGCCCAGACACTTATTGCACTGCTCCGGGAGAACGTCACGCAGTTGGAGACGAGTAGGGATGAACAGCAACGCCGAGCCACGGCTGCAGAAGCAGAGACGAAGTTGTGCACGGAGCGTGCGAAACAACAGGAGGCACGCATCAACATGCTCGAACGTCTCGTTACCGGAGCCGATGCCATCGCCAAGCTCACTGAGGTCGTTGCTGCGTACCATTCGGAAACGCTGGCTGCGATCAGGAGCCAGAGCAATGCCACTTGACGCCGCCCTCACCATGTACCAACGGACCAAGCGCCACGAGGAGATCTTCCTCGCCGTGTTCCTGTTCGTGACTGCTATCGGCCTGGTAGGCACCCTCTGTATCGGCATCCTCGTCATCCACAATCAGGGACGTATCCTGAACGAGAACCGTAAGGTGCTCGTCATCGTCGAGCAGCGGGTAAGCAACCTGGCTCCACCGACCACGAAAGGACCCTGAGATGACCACCGCTGCCCCTGGTTACACCACCACAGAGTTCTGGCTCTCGCTCGCCACGAACGTCTTGGCGCTCATCACCATCCTTCATCCCGGCTTCCAGACACCGCCCGGGCTCGCTCAGGCCCTCGCCGCCCTCGCCGCCTCCATCACCACCATCGGCTACTCGTTCTCACGCGCCGCGGTCAAGTCCGCCGTGGCCAACAACGCCAGCCCAACAGCACCCACGGTGGTAGCGCCTTCGACGGACCAGGCAGCAGCCGCTCAGCTCCGAGCACTGGCCAACCAACTGGACCCTACGCCGTGAGCCAGGAGTTCGACGATCTCATCCGCGACACGTTCCCCCACCTGCTCGCCGAGATCGAGCGTCTCACCGCCATCCTCACCCTGCACATGCCCACCGGCGTTATCGTTGACATCGACAAGGAGAAGACCGTGCCCCTCACCCTGGAAGACACCGACCGCTCACCGCACACCGCCTCCGCCGGCTACACCAACGCCGACGGCTCCCCCTACACCGGCTCGACGGAGGGCTTCACGCTGGTGTGGTCCTCGACGGACCTCAACGTGGCCACCATCGACCCGTCCTCGGGCGCGTGGACGCTCGTCGGGGCCGACGGGACCAGCGCCATCACCGCCAACGTCACGCTCCCCAACGGGGTGGTGATCTCCGGCTCCGACACCGTGACCGCGACGCCGCCTGCTGCTCCTTTTCCCACGGGAGTCGTTGTCACCCTCGCCTGAGACATTCCCGTAGATGATCGCGGTCGACGCGGCTCACTGGCCCCAGCCCTTTGGCTGGGGCTATGTGAACCTCACCGGTAATCTGACCGCCTCGGCGATCGCCTTCGTTGCCGGCTACCTCGTCGGGCGCGGACCGGTGAAGCGCATCCTCGCTGAGCACCGGGCGCACCAGAAGTGGATGGCGGAGCACCTGGCGGAGGTGCACCGTCACACCACCGGTCACGCTCCGTCGCCGCACCCGAAACACGGGGTGGTGTAGTACCTCCCGAGTTTCGTCACATGACGTAATGACGGGCTAGCGTCGGTGGATGCCCATACTCATCTCGTTCCTCGCTGCCGTCGCGCCGTTCATGCGCGTGGCGCAGTGCGAGTCGAACATCACCAACGCCATCGCCGCCAACGGCCACTACGGCTACTGGCAGTTCGACGACCGTACGTGGTACAGCACCACCGGACTGCGCGGCCACGCCTCCAACTACAGCTTCGAGGTGCAGTTCCTCGGCGCGGTCGAGCTACAGCGGGCACGCGGCTGGGAGCCGTGGACCTGCGGCTACATGGCCTATAGATAACCCTTGCTTTTGTAGATACAGAAGCGTACGGTGCAGTCCCATGCCGATCGTCACCTGTCTGCGGTGCGGTGGTACCGGGAAGCACTGGGTAGCCAAGCCTCCGAAGCATGGCAAGAACACCACGTACGTCCTGGGCTGCCGTTGCCAGAAGTGCACGGCGGCACATGCGACATACGAGTTCAACCGCCTGAGGAGGAAGACGTCATGACCATCATCGCCTGGGAAGCACCGCCCGAACGCCAGACACTGGTACGGGTATCGAAGTGGGAGCCGGTCATGGCCGAGCTCCGAGCCCACCCCGGCCAGTGGGCCAAGATCGCCGAGGCCGCCGACAACAAGAAGGCGTCCTCGCAACGCCAGGCCCTGGCCAAGAAGTACACGGACATCACCTTCGCCGCCCGTGGGACCGGCGTCTACGCCACGTTCACCCCTCCGGCACCGCCTGCAGCGTGACCACTGCCGACCCCTTCAAGATCAAGACCCCCGAGGAACGCCTCGTGGAGATTGGACAGCTATACGTCCTTCTCAGCGAGGACCCGATCACGCCAGCAGCCACACTCCGTCTGGTGAAGCTGCTCACCATCGACCTCATGGAACGACTGGCGGAGGAGACATGACCGCCAACGAGTGCTTCACCTGCGGCTACCCGTGGGTGCGACCGGAGCACGCTCCATGGTGCACCGAGGTCGACGGCAAGCGGGTGCACGTCGCCAACCGCAACGAGCGGCCGAAGATCGGGACCAAGCGATGCCCCATCTGTGGAGGCGGCATCGCCAACTGGAGCGGGCACCGTCGGACCAAAGTCCACCAGGCGGCTCTCCGATGAGCGTCTTCGAGATCGTCAAGTTCCAGCAGGACATCGACGAGCTGTTCTATCGGGAGCGGCACATGCTCGAGACGCTGGGGGTCCTGCGCGAGGCCCTCATCAGCACCATCCGCGCCGTAGAGGCGATCGAGAAGCGGCTCGAGGCGATGGAGGAGGAGCAATGGCCCCGTACGAACCAGTAGAGCTGGAGTTCTGGGGTTCGGAGTGCCGGGAATGCCTCAACGGCACTCCTGATGGCATGGTTTGTGACCTGTGCAATTCCGACACTTACACCGTCGCGCTCTACATGCTGCAGTCGGACCGTAAGAAAGTCGACGGCGCGATCATCGACAAGCAGGTAGCCCGCCATGAAGCAGCGAAGCGGGCGCTTGAGGAGACGAAGCCATGACCCCCGACCAGCTCCTCGCCGCCCCGGCCAGGCCCACGTTCGACGGCTGGGGGCGCTACCTGCTCCGCCTGCCGGGGGAGCCCAAGCCCAAGGGCCGCACCAGGGTGACGACATTCGCCGGCACGCTGGACGAGAAGGACGCCCTGCTGCCCTGGAACGGCTCCAGGGTCCTGCTGGGCTACGACACGTCCCCGTCGCTCAGGGCGCAGCACGCGGCCCTCACCATGCGCTACGGCGACCCCTGGTACGCCTCGGAGACGGCCAAGGCCGAGGTCAAGGCCATCGTCAAGGCGTGCGCCGAGAAGGGCGGCTCGACCGAGCGGCGCGACATGGGTACGGCGCTGCACGACATCCTCAACGCCGCCATCACCGGCAAGGTGCTGGTCGACGACATCCCGGTGGAGTTCCGCCCGGTGGTGGAGGACGTGCTCGAGATGATGGCCAGCCGTGGCTACACCTTCACCGAGCACGCTGAGGTGAGCGTCTACATCCCTGAGTTCGACCTCGTCGGGACCCTTGATGCCATCGTGGCTCACGACTTCATGCTCCAGGTCGCCGACTTCAAGACCGGCGGTAGCCACTGGGCACCACGGCGCAAGGACGGCCAGCAGGTGGGGTGGGTGGATGCCCATGCCCCGGCCGACCTGGCGGAGGCGTGCCAGCTCGCCCTGTACGCCCAGGCCAAGTACATCATCGGCTGGCCCGACGACCCGCAGGACGAGTGCACGCTCACCCCGATGCCGCCGGTGGACGTCGGCCACGGCATCGTCGTGCACTGCCCGGCCACCGGTGGTGGCGTGGCACTCAGGCACCTGGACCTGGATGTGGCCCGCGAGGTGTGCGAGGTCATCGCCCAGGTCAGGAAGTACCGCAGCGCCAAGGTGCTCATCAGCCGCGACGGGCCGCCGGAGCCGTCGAAGGAGAGCGACCTCAGGCGGTACATCGCCGAGCGGATCGAGCTCGTCAAGGCCGCCGGCTACGCCGCTGACCTGGCCCGGCTGTGGCCCCGTGACATCCCCACGTTCAAGCAGTCCGACAGCCATACCTGGGAGCAGCTCGAGGCTGTCGACAAGGCGGTGTGCGAGGTGGAGAGCGACCATCTGATGCCGTTCCACGACGCGCCTGATCCGAGGATGACGTGAGGGGGGGGAGGTAAGTGATGGATCGTGAACAGATGATCGAAGCGGTCCTGGCGGCCTTCGAGGAGGCCGAATCTCGGGCCTCGGAGAACGGGCTATGGGACAGCGGCTCTGCCCAGTACGGCTGGCGGGTACTCGCCGAAGCGGCAGTCGACGCCATCCTTGGGGAGGAGAAGGCAGTGACATCGACAACGGACGCTGAGGCGTCAGAAAGGACCGTGTGATGGCTAACCGAGAGGACGCACGCATCGTGGCGAACGAGAGGGCCTACGACGCCGAGACGAACGTGTGCGCCGTGCAGGTCGACCCCCGCCAAACGCTTCACGAGCGGGTCGAGCACAACATGACCAACCACCCGCCGAGGGACTACCGAGTGGTCGCAGCGTTCGACCAGCTTCGGATTGCAGGCAAGGCGTTCGCCCACGCCATCGTGGACTTGTGCCCTGAGTCGCGGGAGCAGAGCCTCGCCCTCACCGCCGCCGAGGAGGCGCTGATGTGGGCCGTGGCGTCCGTCGCCCGTGACTGACCCGCATGAGCCGGTCGGAAAGGTAACAACCGTGACCGAAAGGATTGATGGGACGTGAGCAACGTCTGCTTCATCGACACCGAAACGCTGGGGCTCGACCCCGACGTGAACCCCGTGTGGGAGGTCGGGCTGATCCTTCCCGACGGCACCGAACGCGAGTGGCAGGT
>Ga0335069_10001035_pt1 | contig 44812 bp, 71 predicted proteins | sample Lox_Sample_11_FD_206714 | JGI IMG/M metagenome (GOLD analysis project Ga0335069, IMG submission 206714) | Soil microbial communities from Loxahatchee National Wildlife Refuge, Florida, United States - Lox_Sample_1.1 | ecosystem: Environmental > Terrestrial > Soil > Wetlands | place: USA...
CGTAAAACGGTGACGTGTGCCTCTAAGTATACACCGGTATCCGTGGAGCGGCGCACGCCATACTTGGCCCGGATTGCTTCGCGCCTGCCGCCTTTGCCGCGCCAGCTTCGCTCGTCCGCTTCGTGGCCCATCCCCGGCAACTGTTGCGGCGTGGCCTCGGGCTTGCGGTCGCGGTACTTTCGCAGTTCGCGCTCGCGTGCTGCGTGCTTCTCGCGGTTGCGCTCCTGCCAAGCGCGCTTTGACTCGCGGCGCACAGCGACTCGGTGAGCGTCGCAATACTTCTGCGGGCTGCGCGGGTCGGATGGTGTAAACAGCTCGCAGCAGCGGTGGCCGTCTGGATGAACGAAGGTGCAGCGGCGGGTTATCATCGTGAGCCTTTCTGGTTATCGTACCAACTCCACGATGTATCCCCGCGATATCCGGTGACGAAATGAAAAGCAGCCATTGGGCGACCTGTTGGAAATCCTAACTTCGTTCCAGTGCCGTAGATGCGCAAATGCTTTACCCATCCCTTGTCCCTGATATCAGACATCCGCGAATATGACGTAAAAAACGTACTCAGTGATAGCAAGTATACAATATTGTCCGCGATATCTAGGCTATGCTGCAACCAGGCTCGGAAGAGAGAATATGGTGGATTGCTGACAATCCAATCAACGTGTTTATTGTATGAGAAAAAATCACGGCCTCGATCAATCTCACACCACTCAGACCCCTCGGGGAGAAATTTATAAATCGCGTTTCCGCCAGCGCATGGCTCCAGAACGGTCCCGCAAGGATTGAACCAGGCGACCATATCGCGGGCCACCCAATCTGGTGTATAGACGATATCAGACGGGGCCAACGCTACGCCCATAAGTTGTGGTTGCGTGGTCATTTCGCCCCCGCTTCCCGGTCGGGCGCCAGGGCAAGCGCCGCCGCGTTGATTTCGGCTTCGATTTTGTCCATGTCTTCCACGGTCAGCCGTTGGCAGGCATGGAATAGGTTGACCAGCGCGGTATGCTTATTTGCCGCCTGCTCGATGGCTGCGGCGTACCCCTCGGCACGGGCGGAGGCGAGAGCGGCGTCCAGCCTAGATATTTCTTGACCATCTAAACCATACGGAAGCGTACAGCTAACTTGTGGGCAGAAAAAGCTCCATCCCCAATCCTCGTGTATTTCTATCAGTTCGTTGTTGCAAATCGGGCATTTCATGTTGTCTCCTTCTCTGTCTGTGCCGCTATTTCTGCGGCGTGTTCCGCTAGGGCGTCGTGCGCTTCGGCGGCTTCCTGCGCGGTGATATGGCCGTTGACAAAGGCCATGCTGATATTATCGTTGATCTGGCGGCGCTCCTGCTCCGGGGTCATTCGCGTTCGCTCCTCTCTGTCCAGTGTTGCGGCAGCGGCTTGTCTGTGTCCTCGCCACTGTAGCGGCTCACGCTGTTGGTTTCATACATGGCATCGTACAAAAATACTTTGCCGGTAGCGCCTTTTTTCTGCTTTGCGACCTCAACGGCCAAAAGCCGCTGCGTTACCGTGATGTCCCCAGTTGCGTGTGTCATAAACGTCGTGCCGCGCTGTTGGTGCTTGACCGGCATTTGCACAGTAATAATCCCGTCGCAGGTCTGCTCGAAGTTGCTTGTTTCCTGTGCGTCGTGCATTTGTGGCTGCTGGTTTTTGCGCTCGCGGATGTCTCGCGTTATCTGACTTCCGATCATGACGCCGCAGTTGAACGCCAGGGCCATGTCCTTGACGCGGTTTACGATTTCTACAAATCCCAACCGCGCCTCACGTACCTGAATGTCAGTGTAAGAAATACGCTGTAAGTAGTCCAGCACCACAAACTTGACCGTTTTCTTTTGTGCGTCTACGATGTATTCAAGCGCCTGCGCAATATCGGTCATGGTCAGGCGGGGCCGGCGGGCATTCTGGTATTCGCTGTGCCCCACCAGCCACAACGGAAAGGCGGCGCGCTTGACGCTGGCCCGGATCATTTCGTTACGCTCATCCTGCGTTACTGACCCGCCGTAAATGCTGGCTATGCTAATTTTGCTTGCGTTGGCAATGTCAGCCAGGGCGTAATCTTCTACCGGGTCCTCCCATGTGGCGTATATGCCCACCTCGCCGGCCTCTGCCTTTAGGTGCTTCGCCGCATTGCGGGCAATGAACGTCATCAAGCCGGTTTTATAGTTCGATGTGTCGCCCAGCACTCCTACCACTTTCTGCCGGCGCCACATCACGAAATAATCATCGAAATCCAGCGGCAAGCCGGTATACAGGCGGTCCGAATCGTCGTGCTTGCTGATGTCATCGGACTTTTGAATAGCCAGTGCGGCGACCTGCGGCGGATCAAAAACGTTATCTTCGGTCTTGAAGCGGCTGGCGGTCATACGGCCACATCCTGATATTGTGCGGGGAGTTTGTCGGCAAAAGCCATGTCCCATTTGACGTACCAGGAATCTGGCTTTGACGGCGGGTGCGTGGCCTGCCATTCATCCGAGAGCCACCAATCCAAAAATGCGCTGATGGTCTGCTGCTTGTCGCGGGCCTTACGCCAGGCGTATTCCACAAATTCCTGCCACTCTTTCGTAACTGGGCTGATGCGGGTGCGCTTGTTGATTTCTGCCGCGATAGCCTGTATCTGGTCGCTTTTCGCCTGCCCGGTATTTATCGCCTTGTGCAAAGACGCGAGGATCTCGTCTTTTGTGCGGCGCGGCTCCGGGCTTTCGTAAAACTTTTTGAACGCCTCGCACAGTTTGATTGTCAGTTCGAGATTATCAACCCCATAAACTGACAGTATGCCGTCTATTAGTAGTCGTAACGTTCTTGAGTCTGTTGGTTTTGTCATCGTTTTTGACCTTTCTTTTGTAAAATGGCGGAATCATCCGCAGGGCGGCCTGCACGACTCATTGTCTAAAGACATACCCGGTGAGGGAGTGAGTCGCCTACTTTGCGATATTCGGTCTACCCGGTTAGGGTTTCATACCGATCCCCGCCGTTATCTGTGTAGTCCGGGGATGGTCCTTGCGGACCTGTTTACCATTTCGGCAGTCGGTGTCTGAGCTGTAACGGTTGCGGGTGGTTTCGCCTGGGGCTTGCGCCTTTTTGTGCTGCTTTTATTGATCCTCGCCACCCACCCGCGCCTGCGGCGAAGAATTGAATGATGCCAGTCTTACACGTGCCTTGCTTGATCCAGCATTCCGAAAATGTCTTGCCTGTCCATCTGCCCGGCGTTGAGCATATCATCAATCTTGCCGGCCAGGGTTATCAATCGTGCCCCTACGCTCGAGGCATAAACGCGCCAATCTTCTACCGCGCCGGGGTCGGGTATCAGCCATACGCCGTCATGGCCTTGCAACTTGTCCGCCACCGTGCGGAATGCTTCTTTGCCCGGTACGCCGATCACCTGCCATAGCGGTTTGTCAATCGTGAGCAGCGTCACGGCGGCTTTGATTTCGCCCTCCACCACAATCACCCGCTCTGCCCGGTCAATGGGTAGGTCCGGGTCAGAATAGAACGGCAGCGCGGGAAAGCCGGCGCGCTCGGGTCTGTATTTGTCGTGAGGATCTGTTGGGGACAACAGTCGGTGCCGGATGTTGAGCGGGTCCGTTTGGCCGGGGGTAAAAATGGGGATAGTCAGTGACGCGGAACGGGTAAACGTTGGGCAGGCCGGCGCATATCCGAAGCGCCAGAAGTTTTGCCAATCGTCCGGTATCCCCCTGGCCCGCCACAATGCGCGGGTATTTTCCGTGAGTGCATCATGATAGATGACCCAGCGGCGCGCCTCGCGTAGCTCTTCCAGCGCCTTTTGCGCCTGGTTGATTTTCTCTTGCAATTCCCGCTCAACCTGTGCGGCGCGTTCTGCCGCTCTGCGCTGGCGTTCCTGTGGGTCGATCTGCTCCCCGCCGATGTTCTTTGCAACGTCCTGCATTGACCAGTTATTCAGCGCCCGGAGCAGGGCAATTCCATCATGACCATAGCGATTACACTCAACGCGGGTATGACACGACCAGGCCCGGCCATTGTCGAAGATTTCAAAAGCGGCCTCATTGTCCCCGGCGTGAATGGGACAGCGTGAGCGTTTGCCGCTCTTGTCAAATTCGGCCCCGGCGCGTTCTGCCGTTTGTCGGATGTCAATCAGTGCGTTGAGTTCTGCCGCGTCAATCATTTCGCCTCGCCTCCGTTTCTTTTAGCTCGCAAAACTTATAAAGTGCGCGTTGCGCTTGGCTTATGCAGGTCCGCTGCTCTAAGCTGTTGGTCTTGTCTCTCGCCAGATGGTTTATGATGTCCAGCACCTCGCCCATTGTATCAGCGTTGGCCGGGCACCGTACTACCTTCTCGTAAAAGCTTTTATATGACATTTCTGGAAATAATGCCGATTGTAATTCGCTCATGCTTTCTACTCCTTGCCCCGGCCAGTGCCAGCCGAGGCGCGTGGGACGACGCGGGTCACTCGCGTTATACAGAATGTTTGGCTAAAATGTGCTCTTGTAGCGACTTCTCAGAAAATTTACGCAAACTATCTTTTCCCGTACAGTGTGGGCATGTGTATATTCTACGGGACAAATCTATGATTTCATGATGCGCTTTATAATATTCTACAATTTCCGGTACATAACAGTTCAAACTGCACTCCTCGCAAATATTCATTATTTCGGCAATGGTTGCAATTATCAGATTGTCTTGAGCGTGTCTAAGAATGGCACGGCGGGCTTTTCTAACCTTATGAGATATTCGGATGTCAACGCCGTACTTTCTTTCAATCTCGGCCTCAGTCTCAATTATCACAAATCGAGCTTGAGGATCTTGCCTATTTTGTATTTCTTGAACGAACAAATCGGCGTCAGTATAAGTAAAGATTTCGTGAAGTTCTACGCCGTGTTTTTTGCACAAAAAAGCCTTATCTCTATCTCGTTGCTGTAGGGCCTCAAATCCGGCTAGGTCGCCATGGAAGTGTGGCGTAAACTTATAATGTTGATCGCCTTGTACTTCTGCTGCTATTTTCAATTCGTCAATGTAAAAATCAAGTTGCAGCCGATGACCTGTTTCTCTGAGCCAATCTGGCGCATAATTGCGCCTGATCGAATACTGACCAAATCTGGTAAACAACTCGTTGGAAAGATGCTCTTCTAGCTTACTCATAAGAAAACAAAAACCTGCTCATTTCTCAAGTGGCTTTTGGCGGCTGGTGGGCTTTTGATTGGCTGCGCTTGACGGGCGCGGATAACCAAAAACCACCTGAGAAAAAAACAGGTTTTGTATCAGTGCCACCAGGCCATTGTAAGGTTCGGGGCGGGTGTCAAGCCGCCGTACTTCAATCATACTCTTTCCGCGTCCCGTTGTCAAGCCTGCGGAGCGGTCCAGGTGCTCACGGCTTCGCCTCCGGGTCGGAGGCTGCAACAGGGGCCAGGGCTTCGTCTGTCCATTCCAGAATATCATACAATACCTCGATATTGGCTGGGAGATACGGAGGAACAACGCCGTACCATTCACCCATGCCACTACGGGAGGCGTCGCTGATTTCGGAGAGTATCCGCTCTAGTGTGGCGATGCGTTCGGAGGCTTCGTTCAGTAAAACATAAGTGCCGGAATGGTCGCTGTCATCATCGTCAATAAAGCAATCATATAGCCCGGTATTCTGAACATTCGCAAATATAAACTGTTTCATCTCGTCCAACCTTTCTGCCCGGCCTCCGCGCAGGTAGCGGGCAACAACGTAGCGGCGCGGCGCCGGGGGCTATCGTTTCAGCCACGGACCGGCGATGTAGACCAGGAACGCGGCGGCAAACAGGATTACCAGAAAGTCGCCGCTCATTCGGCCCCACAATCGCAGGTGCTTTTGTGGTCCCATGCTGCGCAGTTGACCGCGTGCTGCTGTACGGCACTGGCGGGCGGTGTGCCACGCCAGATGATAGCGGCCTCGACCTTCGCGGGCTGCTTGAGCGTTACGGCCTGCGTACCGTCAACAACAATCGGGGCGCGTTGGGCCTGTTCGTGATTTACTTGGTGTGCCTTGCTCCAGTCGTTCATTTCGTAATCTCGCTTTCAGCGCCCGGAAACGTTGCATAGGCGCAGTGATTGGTGGGGATGTAGTAGACATCGCGGCCAAGCTGGTTAGCCCATCGTTGTGCGTCGGCTTCGGTCGGCGCGCTCTCCATGCGGAGCTTGACCGGCGGGAGCTGGTGCGGCTTGACGATGCGCACGGTCGGAACGGCAGGGGCGGTCATAGCGGCACCCCGTTAGCGGCGAGGCAGATAATTAGGGCCAAAATGACAAACACGACTATGATAGACGTGCCTATTATCCAGATCACGAGCCAGTCGATTGTGCGCATGTTAGCCTCCCGCTAACTTGGCAAAGATCAGGACCAGGATGAGCGTTGACAGGCAGCCGAAAACCAGGAAGAGCGATAGCCAGACTAAGCACCCGTCGCTGGTCTCGATGTCCTCGTAAGTGTCCATGATAGCCCTCCCGCTACTTGACAGAGCGGAATGACACTGTCGGCTCGCCGACCTTGCGGGCGTCGTTGAGCTGCGGAATGATCGAGGCCATGCCGTCCAGCTTCTTGCTGTCCCAGGTCGTGCGGCCCTTGTTCCAGACGGCCATGTAATGCTCGCCTTTGGCCGTCTCGCCGCTCGCCAGGACTTCGGCGGAAATCTCATCTTTCAGCGCAGCGATGTTAGCGGCCACGGCTTCGGACTTCCCGCCAAACTCTGCCCGGATTTCGGACAGGCGCGCCTTGACTTCGGCGGGAATGGCCTCATCGAGTAGGCGCTGCTGCTCGGCGTTCAGGTAGTCAAGCTGACTTTCGTACTCTGCGATTGCGTCAAGTTTCTGTGATGTGTTCACTGTGATAGTCTCCTTCCCGGCCTATTGTGCCCGGACCGGGGCGGGATGGGTGGGTTACTGCTCGACTGCGGCCAGCGCCGCCTCAATCAAGGCGATCTTGCCGGCGATTTCTTCGTCTGTTGACGTGGGGCCAATCTTCCAGACTTCGATATTCTCGGGGGTCAACAGCTTGGCCTTACCTGCCTTGTTCCAGGTGGCGCTAAACTGTGCGCGGGCTTCGCTGGTCTGCGGCATCGGGGCGCGCTTTACGCCTTGCAAGGACTTGGCGGGCTGGTCTGGGGTGGTGGTCGGCTCGCTGCTCTTGATTTCGGTGACAGTCCCGTCAATGAAGTCCTCGACATCCTGCGTGAAATACTCGCTCAGGCCGGTTGCAATCAGAGTAGCGGCAACCAGGGCGCGCTTATCGGCCATTTTCAGGATTGTGTTCACAAGGTCGGCCACATCAGGGTTTTTGATCTGCCCCAATTCCTGTCCGGTAATGGCCGGGTCATCAGCGGCAAACTCAGTGCCGCACCCGCCGATTCTGGCGAAGCAGTACCAGCCGGGAGCGGCGTCGGGATCATGCTTGGGTGCGTACTTGCTTTTCTTGATGGCAGGCTTGCCGCACTCGGGGCAAACGCGCTCGCCGCCACGGTAGCGGTATTTCTTTTCCCAGGAGTTGCATGAGCCGTCCACCGAAGCGACCAGCACATCACCGCGCCACAAGTTGCAGGTGCGGCGGTAATAGAAGAACGGTTCGCCGCCGTGGTCGGCCCCGGTCCAGTCGTTCACGACCTCGGCATCCACGAAGCGGGGATACAGGCCGAAGAAGCTGGTAGCCTTTTCCGCACCGGCCTTGAGTAAGGTCGCCTTTGTGGTACCCGGCACGGCGCCGTAATCCACACCGCTGCGCATGATACCGTCGATCAAATCCTTTTTGGCTTGGTAGGCGTGCAGTGCATCGTCTACACTCACTACGGGGGCCAAGAAGCCCGCTTGCACTTTCACGATTTCGTCTGACATAATCTCTCCTTATTGGTTGATTAGTGTTGCTAATCCCCGGTCGCGGTCACGAGCCGCGCGCCGCCATGAGCGGGCCGGGGAAGCTTGCTAGTATCCGTACCGTGCGTGATGTGTTTCGGCCTCGCGGTCGGCCTGGTCAGCCTGCGCCGCTGCGTACATCTCGCCAAACAATCTAATAAGCCGTTTCTGGCACTCTGCGACCTCAGCAGCGGCGGGCATCTCGGTCGGGTCAGGCTGGACCTGCTCGGTCAGCAACTTGTCGATAAGCGCCTGCGCCCGGTCGATGACGTGCTGCTCGAAGGCGGCGGCGTTCTGGTCAGCGGCCAGGATATAGGCATCGTAGCGCGCCGTGTGATCTGCGATGAACTCGCGCAGGGTGTACAGCCGTGTCTCGGTGGTGATTGGTTCTGTATCCAGATCGCTGCTGTAGCGTGCGGCTCGTCCGGTCAGGTTGCCATACAGTGTTCGGGCCATGTCATCCTCCTAGCATAAAATCAAATCGGCGGGGTCGTAGGTTGCCCCGGTCAGGTCTAGCACAATCCGCTCGCGGCGGCGTTCGCGCAACGCGGCCCAGTGCTCGGTATCCTGCAAGCGGCGCAACTGATAGCGGCGCTCATCGGCATCGCTCCAGGTGTCACTAGCGCGGCGGTGGAGCTGGGCGGTTTCGGGCGTGCGGGGGGCGGGCGGCTCAACGTAACAGCAATCGCGGGAGCTTACGACACGAAAGCCGCCCTCATTGCGGGATTTATGTTCATAGCAGTCATATCCTGCGGCTGTGCGAGATTTCCTCTCATAGGGCTTGCCGCACTTCGGACATATGCGGGGGGCGGGCTGGGGGGTCATTTGTCTCTCCTTGTGTGTTCCTGTGTGGTTTTGATTACAAAGATATTCTATCATATCGTGTACACAGATGCAAGCGATTTTGCATATCTGCAAGAAACTCTAATGTATCCAGTGTAAAGATTAGAATTTGCCAAAAGGGGCTTGCATCTGGCGGAATTTCGTGTACAATGTAAGCATGAGTAGAAAAGCTAACCCCAATGGCAATCGTATCCAGCGAGAAAACCAGCTCGCGTCCGCGCTGGGTCTCGGCACTGGTCGCAGCTTGATGATGGCGATGCTGTCGGCCTATGAAAGCGGCGCACGGGTGCAAATTCGTTTCTTCCCGACACGCGGCGATGATGGTGATTTTACTCCGCTGGTGACGTATGCTACGCAGAAAGCCCCCGCCGTTCCGCAAGAGACAGAGACAAGAGAGGATTGAGACATGATCGAAATCAAGGACATCAAAATCGGCAACAAGAAATTGGCAACAATTCTCAAGGCACATGAAAAATGGTTGCGCGACGAGCCGGGAGGCGTTCGCGCCGACCTGACCGGCGCCAACCTGAGCGGCGCCAACCTGCGCGGCGCCGACCTGAGCGGCGCCGACCTGTACGGCGCCGACCTGCGCAGCGCCGACCTGACCGGCGCCGACCTGTACGGCGCCAACCTGTACGGCGCCAACCTGCGCAGCGCCGACCTGTACGGCGCCGACCTGTACGGCGCCAACCTGCGCAGCGCCGACCTGCGCAGCGCCGACCTGCGCAGCGCCGACCTGCGCAGCGCCAACCTGCGCAGCGCCGACCTGTACGGCGCCGACCTGCGCAGCGCCGACCTGTACGGCGCCGACCTGTACGGCGCCAACCTGTACGGCGCCGACCTGCGCAGCGCCGACCTGCGCAGCGCCGACCTGAGCGGCGCCAAAAACTTATCTGCGCTCATGGTGGCAATGACCACAATTACCCCCGATGGCGAGTTTTTTGCCTGGAAAAAGGTAAAATCATCGGATGGAATAGACCTGTTGGCGCGTCTGTTGATCCCCGCCGATGCAAAGCGCAGCAACTCCACGGGCCGCAAGTGTCGTGCGGAACGCGCTGTGGTACTGTCGATGGAGACGCTGGCGGGCGAGAAATTACCTGATGACACCGTTGCTTGGTCAAGTTGGGACAGGACATTTCCGTATACCGTCGGTGCGACACTGATTCCTGATTCGTGGGACGAGAACCGATGGGAAGAATGCAGCCACGGAATTCACTTTTTCATCACGCGGGAAGAGGCGGCAAACTTTTAGCAACACCGGGCCACGGCCCGATTTGCTGGCGGCGCTCCGGTGGTAAGTTCCGCAGGCCGCCAAACGTAACGCCCGCGCCTGTGTCCCTGACCATCGGTTGACGTAGGGCGCAATTCAGACCGAGCAGGCGTGGGCACACAGGGGGCCGGCTGTTAGGTAGCTGTCATGGCACGGCAGCAGGGATAGCAGCCGACCCCCAAAGGGAGAGAGTAGGATGACAGTCATTACCGACACGGAATATATTCAGCGATTATCAGAGCAGAATAATCGGCTTATTCTGGAAAAAGAGGCCCTCGAAGCGCAGAATGCCGCGCTACGGAAGGCGCTTTATGAAATTGAAACAGTGACCGAAGTCGAAGGATCGTGCGCCGTTATCGAAAACAAGACGCATGCCATATTGCGTAAAGTGGGAATAGTAGAGTGACGACCCACGAAGACAAGGCCCAAATGTTTGCTTTTTTTTGGGCTGTCCACGCTCCCGATATGCCGCGCCTGACCCCGGAGTACGAGTTCGCCCGGTCGGTGCATTACCGCGACAAAAACGGCCACGACCGCACCCGGAAGTACCGCGCTGATTGGGCCTCGGTCCCGGCGCGTGTGCTGGTCGAAGTGGACGGCGGGCAATACTCAGTACATGGCGGCAGGCACGCGACCGACGCTGACCGGGACAAGCTCAACACGGCGGCAAGCCTGCGATATCTGGTTTTTCGTTTCAGCCCGCAACAGTTGACCAGCGACCCGGCGCGATGCGTGGAGCTGGTCAAGAAAGCAATCTTGGATAGTCAATGAAATACTTCCCTCTCGTCTTCGTCCTGCTCCTTTGCGCTTCCTGCTCCTCCGTGTCCGCAACCGGCCCGGCTCCGCTGGGCACGCCGCAACTCGTCACCAGCGCGCCAACGTTGACGGCAACCGAAAACTGGACGCCGACCGAAACGCCATTGCCGACGGTAGACCACCAGGGCACAATCGTTGCCGAAACACATCTGCAATCTACAGCCACATTGCAGCGCGAGCAGACGGTAGACGCGGGCACAGAACTGGCAGCGACCCGCACGCAGTCGGCGTTTGACTTGGCGCTGACCAGCGACGAGAGCAACCGGGCCGCGGGCGCCGTATCGCAGAACAAACAGATGACGATGGTTGCGGAGCAGGGCACACAGCAAGCCGACAAAGACGCGATGGATAAAGTGCGCCCGACGATCATTGTTGCGCTTACGCAGGCGACCTACACCGACGCGCACGAGATCACCAATATCGCGGTTAGTTGGGTGGCGGTCCTGGTGGCGCTGGTTGTTGTAGCTGTGTGCATCGTCTGGTGCGTGGTCAAGTTGCGGACGCCGGTCGATTACAACTATGCCCTGGGCGATCCTGCGCAGCCGTTGCCGGACCTGGAGCGGCCGGTCAACCAGACCGCGCCGGGCGTGTACGACTTGGATACCGTCCCGCCGGGAGATCCCGCTAAGTTCAGCAAGTTCGCGGAGTATGCGCTAACGGACGCGCCGCTGGGCATCAATGCGGTCGAGGGCACGAAGATTTACACGCGGACTGAATATGCGCCTGTGTACGCATGGCTCGCCAAGAAGCAGCACCTAGCGCCGAACAATGGCGCGGTGGGGCTGAGTGACGCGGGAAAACAATTCTGTAAGACGTGGTGCGATGGGCACCAGAAAGTATAGGAATGATGTATCAATGTCCATATTGCGGGGTGGTTGTGCGCGGGTTGCATTACTGCACCAGCCCCGATAACCCATTGAATATGCGGCCAAACACCATTACTTACGGGTACGGCGGCGGATGGCCGGCCTACATAGACAACACCATCCTTGAGCGGATAGCGGTGGCGCTCGAAGTGCTCGCGGGGATACGCGAGGTCCCCTGCTCCACGCCCGCAGACGGGCCAACGGAGCCGGAAAAATAACATAATCATGGCTGCATAATTATGTTTTTCAGCAGGGGGGTGGGCAGCGACGCCCGGAAGGAGTAGACCGGTGAAAACTACGTACAAGGGATGGGAGATAGATGCTCATAAAGAGCTATCGCTGGGCGGTGAACGCTTGCTCTATTTTGCGTTGTTCGACACGGAAGGATGCGAAATAGCCAGCGGTCCATATTCTGGCGATGAGACAACCCGCGAGTTTGTTGCGCTGATGAAAAAGCGCGTTGACCAGGAAATAGCCGATAGGAACAAAAACGATGCGTAAACTACCAACCTACCTCGCCGCCGCCGTCCTGACCTTTACGGTTGATCGTGTGGCGCACTTCTTTCACGTCTACATGAACGCGGATTGGCCGCAAGCCTGGGGCTTTGCAATCTCGATAGCTGCCGGTGTGTGGCTGTGTTCATATCTGACCCGCGAACACGTCACCCCGAAGGCGCAAACCAAGAAGGCCACGAAGTCACGCGGCGTTATGATTTCTGATATCGTCCGTAAGCAGGCACGCATTTGGCGTTTTGTGCTGATTGTAGCCGATGGGATATTCAATCTTTCGGACGTTGTGCTGGGCCTGCCGCCCGCTACGGGGCCGCTACTGTTCTGTGTGGCTGTGCTGTATGGCTCGTTCCCAACGATCCTAGCAGCGGGCCTCGGTTCGCTCCAGGGTGCTGTGGACCGCTTGCCAGCGAGCAGCAAGCGACCCATTCCAATCGTCAGCGACTTATTGAGCGGCGCTGATGCGTGGGCGGCTCGTTGGGCAGCACAAATGCGCAAGAAGCCAGCGAAGGCAACGGAAGCAGCGAAGCCAGCGGGGGCGATTTTGGCAAGCAGCGAACCACTGTTCAAGTGTAGCCGCTGTGACTACCACACCGACCCGGCGGATAGCGATTTCATCCAGCAGAAGCGCATGGCCGGCCACAGCAGCAGCCACACGCGGGCAGACAAGAAAGCGGAGGCGAAGAAATACCTATGACGTGCATTGTAGCTCTTGAGAGCGGCGGAAAGGTTTGGATGGGAGGTGATAGTGCGAGTACGGCTGGGTCAGACTTGAACCTGATTGTTCACCCTAAGGTGTTCGTCGTCAACGATTTTCTCATCGGGTATACCACCTCTTTTCGCATGGGGCAGTTGTTGCAATACTGTATGCCTTACCCAGAGAACCAATGCAACGGCGACGATATGCGCTATATGGTTGCGCAGTTTATACCCGCCGTTCAGGCCGCGTTCAAGTCCGCCGGCTTTTCCGAGGTAGACAACAATGTCGAGCGGGGCGGATGTTTTTTAGTTGGGTATCATGGGTTGATCTACTCCATCTACAATGACTTCCAAGTTACCAGGCACGCCGGCGGATTTATGGCATTTGGGGCAGGAGAAAGTTATGCCTTGGGCGCGTTGGCGGCGCTGGACACGATGCGGCAGAACGATCCCGAAAGCGCAATCAGGAATGCACTGGTGATTTCGGAACGATACTGCTCTGCTGTGCGCGGGCCGTTTTGCGTGGTGTCGCTTTGACCCTCGGCACAGCGGCGGACGTAGCCGCGATGGTGGCGTGTGGGATAACAGAAACTCCCCTGGTTAGGGGAGTTTCATTTTCTGGAGCATGTCCCGCAGTCTGGGTAGGTCCTCCAGGTCTCTCATGATCGTGCTGCGGTTCGGGTGATCCGAGAACAGGTCGGCGATCTTTTGGAGAGAGAGGCCGGCTAGCCGGCCTGCGTCCTGCATCTCCATCAGCACAATCAGCCGTGCCGATTTGTTGAGCGAGCCGTCGCGCTGGGTCATGACTGTGCTGCCAAATAAGCTTCATGTGTCTCGGTCACTACCGTTCCATCCGGGAAGGTGTATTCGCCGAGTCCCGTCATCCGCGCCGGCTTCCTCGAGACCTTGATCTTGACATTGTATTGGTCGCTGGTTGGTTCTGGTTTCCGGATCGTTGCAGCGAATGTCTCTGCCTTAGACTTGCTCGAAAACTCTTTCTCGTAATGCCATCCGTCGCCCTGGTAGCCGCTGGTTGATAAAACTGTGTATGTCATTCTGTCTCCTATCTTGTGGTGATCGATCTCGTATCGATCTATAAGTATTGTAGCACATAACGCAACAAATGAACCTTACAGTTTTGAAAGGTGCAACTAGCGCAACAGTGCTATAATGGATGTGGAGACAAAAAATCATGGAATTCGAAAACTCAGCGGCACTCAATAAATACATGGCCGAGCGGCTAAATGGCCGGGCAATGCTGGCGTTTAGCTGCGGGAAAGACTCGATAGTGGCCTGGCTGACAATGCGGGAGTATTTTCCAGAGATTACGCCGTTTTACCTGTACCTGGTGCCGGACCTGGAATTTGTTGAGGAATCGCTCTCGTACTATGAGCAGTATTTTGACTGTCACATTACCCGGTTGCCCCACCCATCCATGTATCGCTGGATATACAATTACATGTGGCAACCGCCGTATGAGATTGAGACAATCCGCGATCTGAAACTGGTGCATTTTGAATATGATGATGTGATCGAGTTGGTATGGCAAGCGACCGGAAACAGCGGCGAGTATTTTCATGGGGTGGGAGTGCGGGCGGTGGACAGTATTGTGCGCTGGGCCGCAATCAAAAAGTATGGGCCTGTCAATGAAAAACAGCACAAATTTTTTCCGGTCTATGATTTCCGAAAACAGGATATGCTGGACTGCATCCAGCGGCACAACATCAAGCTGCCGGTGGATTATCGCATGTTTGGCCGGTCATTCGATGGCATTGACCATCGCTTCCTCGCACCGATCAAAAAATATTACCCGCGTGATTATCAGCGGATAATAGAAATGGTGCCGCAGGCTGACATGGAATTGTACCGCTACGAGAAATGGAGCCGATAATGTTTGAGAAAAAGCAGAAGGCCAAGACACCGAAGAAGCCAAAGAACCTTGAGCAGCTCGAAAAGGTGACTTTGGATGAGTCGCACCAGATTGTTGAGCATATTGCCGAGGCCAGTAAGCAGGAACACAAGCGCCAGATGCTGGCTACTGATTCGGAGTTCTGGTTTTCGGTTGTGTTCCCGGATCGAGCCAGCAAAGACAAGTTTCTCAAGGCAGTGGGGATGTATGAGATTGCAGACAAATACCTTGACGGGACGCTCCTCGCGGAGTTGATGGGTATCGCGTTAGATATACCAGACTTGCCGAATAGGGGTAAAATAGATAGCAAGTATGCCGACTTGGCAAATCCGTTGCCTGAGTGAGGCGAAAAGGAGGTGAAAGCATATGGGCCGGTTCCGCTTTTCGAATGGAACGACCCCCGCCGGTGGTGGTCCTCGCGCCGCTGGTGGAGGGGGTGCCCGCAGTTCGGGCACCTAGCAAGCTAATAAGGCCGTCGTGATGATGGCCTTATTTTTATAATTCATTCGTTGAATATAGGTGTATAATGGGGGCATGGCAGATGAAAAGACTGCTAACAGTAGCAAATCACTAAATAAATCGAAGCGCAAAGCCCCGCCGAAAGCTTGGAAGCCGGGGCAGTCTGGCAATCCGAAGGGCCGGCCGGCGGAGGGGGAGAGCTGGGCTGCGATCATCAAAGAAATCAGCGCCATGTCTGCCGATGAACTGTTCGAGATTGTCGGCAAAACGAACGGGCGTATCAATGACCTGGGGGCCGCGTACAAGCAAATGCCGCCGGGCGTTGCCATGAAAAAGCTGGTAGTGGCGCGTATCCTGGCGGCGCTGATGTTCGAGCCGTCTCATGGTCTATGGCATGAGTTGATGGACCGCGCAGAGGGCACCGTCAAGAGCCAAATGGACATCACCAGCGACGGGAAGGCAGTAACGCTAACTGTCGTATACCAGGAAAAGAAGCCGAATGCCTGAGTATACGATCACCCTGCCTACTCCGCACGAAAAGCAGCGCGCCTTCATCGACAGTCCGGCCAAGCGCAAGGTAATCAGGGCCGGTCGCCGTGGTGGCAAGACCGTAGGCGTAGCAATCTACGCAGTAAAGCAATTCCTGGCAGGTCGGCGGGTACTCTACGCAGCGCCTACGGCAGAGCAGATCGACCGATTTTGGACCGAAGTATGCCGGGCGCTTGAGCAACCGATTGACGGGGGAGTGTTCGAGAAAAACGAGACGAAGCACATCATAGAGTTACCGGGAACAGAGCAGCGCATCAGGGCAAAGACCGCATGGAACGCAGATACCCTTCGTGGTGACTATGCCGATGAATTGATCCTTGATGAATACCAGCTCATGAACGAGGAAGCGTGGTCAGTCGTTGGCGCGCCTATGTTATTGGACAATAACGGCAACGCGACGTTTATTTATACCCCACCGTCGCTGCACAGCCGCAGCGCGTCGAAGGCCGATGACCCACAGCACGCCGCAAAGCTGTTTCAGAAAGCAGCGCAGGATACATCCGGGCGCTGGGCCGTGTTTCACTTTTCGAGCCACGAAAACCCGTATATCAGCGCCGAAGCCCTGGCCGACATATCGAAAGACATGAGCGCATTAGCGGTGCGGCAAGAGATCAACGCAGAGGATATTGACGAAGCGCCGGGCGCGCTGTGGCACAGGCGCAAGACACTGGTAGGCACGCAGTTTGTACTTGGCATCGAAGATAACCGGGTGGACATTGCGCCTGAACTTATCCGCGTTGTTGTTGGCGTGGACCCGTCCGGGTCATCGAAAGGCGACGCTTGCGGTATAATAGGCGCAGGTATTGACATCCGCCGTCATCATTACACATTGAAAGACGCCAGCGTACAAGGTAGCCCGAATGTATGGGCGCAAGCGGCATGCGAGTTGTATCATAAACTCAAAGCTGACTGTATGGTGGCTGAAAAGAATTATGGTGGCGAGATGGTAGAGACGGTAATCAAAGGCGTCGATCCTACCGTCAACGTCAAGTTAGTTACGGCCACGCGCGGCAAGGCAATCCGGGCAGAGCCTATATCGGCGCTGACAGAACAAGGCCGGGACCACATCGTCGGTGCATTGGCAGAGCTTGAAGATGAGTTATGCTTATGGCTGCCAGGCGACGCAAGCCCCAACCGGCTGGATGCGAAAGTGTGGGCTGACACGGAATTGAGCAATTCGGCCCCGCCATTACCGAACAACCAACCGGGACAGCGCAGCAAGTGGCTTGACGGCAGCGAGAACGAGGCCGAAGGGCCACGATGGAAATACTAACGAGCGCGAGAAAGCAGCGGAACAATGAGCAAGCGAACACGGCACGGTAACAGCAGCAACTATGCGGCACAGAAAGCGCCCACGCCAACAGCACCAGACCTTTTGCCTGGGCAGATAGTCACGCCCCCGGCGGGCATCCTGGGCGGCGATGAGCTGACGAAGAACGCAGCGCAGCCGCCTGACCTTGAGGTCGGCGTTACTGGCCTGGCTCAATTCAGCGGGCTTATCTTTCAAGAGCCGCTTGTTGAGCTACGCGGGCGCGAGGCATACAAACGCTACAACGAAATGCGGCTAAACTCGCCCATTATCGGCGCGATGCTGCTCAGTATCGAAAACCCCCTGCGCTCAACGTCTTGGAACTTTGCCAGCGATACGGACAATGATCCGCGCCTTGACTTGCTCGAAGCGGCCCGCGCCAACCTGGATCATAGCTGGAATGACTTTATCAGCGAAGCACTGACTATGCTCCCGTTTGGCTTCTCGATCTTCGAAATGATATACGAGCAGGTAGACGGTCAAATGCTTTGGCGCAGCTTCTCGCCACGCGGGCAGGATACGGTGTATCGCTGGCTGTACGAGGAATTGCGGAACTCGCCAGATGACCCCAATCCCAAGCCGCGCCTACGGGGCTTCGTGCAGCTTGCCCCGCCGCACTACCACCCGACCGCTATCCCGATTGAGCGGTTGCTGATATTCCGTATGCGCACAGAGCGCGACAATCCCGAAGGCCGCTCGATGTTGCGTACCGCCTGGGTGCCGTATTACTACATCAAGCATTTGCAGCAAATTGAGGCGATCGGTATCGAGCGGGATTTGGCCGGGTTGCCAGTGATTACGCTTCCACCAGGCGCCAGCACGGGCGGCACAGACACGGACGATGCGAAAGCCGCAAAGATCGTGCGCAACATCCGCAACGACGAACAGGCCGGGATTGTCAAGCCGGATGGCTGGGTGCTTGAGCTGCTATCATCTGGCGGCTCACGCCAGATCGATACCGACAAGATCATCAACCGCTACGAAAAGCGCATCCTGACCAGCGCCCTGGCTCAATTCCTTATGCTTGGACAGGATGGCGTCGGCTCACTTGCGCTCTCGAAAGACCAGACAGATTTCTTTACGATGTCCGTCAATGCCGTTGCTGACATCATTGCAGAAGTGTTCACCAAGACCGCAATCAAGCATCTTATGGAACTCAACGGCTACGACGCCGAAGGCCTGCGCCTTGAGCATACACCCGCACAGGGCGAGACCGGCGTATCTGTTGCGGCGGACTTCATGCAGAAAGTCGGCCCCTACATCACCTTTGGGCCGGAGGATGAAGTTTGGTTGCGGCAGATTATCAACATGCCAGAGAAAGACGTGGAAACCATCCAGGCCGAAGCCGAAGCGAAACAGGCCGCCGCTGCGGCGGCAGCGCAGGCCATCCAAGCACAGAAGATGCAGCAAGGCCAGCAGCAGCAGGAGCAGCAACTTGGGCAGACCGGCGAGGCCATCGTACAGGACAAAGGCAAGATGGCCGCAGAATGGTACGCGGCCAACGCGCCCGACATCAAGAAGCGCCAGAAGCTAGAGCGAGAATGGAATAAGGCCGTTCGTGATTACTTCGAGGCGCAGAAAAAGCGCATTCTGAAAGCGGCAAAGGAAATCGGGCGCTAAAATGACAGACCCGCGCCAGCTCCAGTTTTGGGACGATGAAGAGGATGAACTTTGGGACAGCCTGCAAGACCTGCTCATACAGACCTACATGAGCGGGATTGAAGGCGGCACTGATACGTTGCCCACCAATGTGCAGCCGTTGGTTGACTATAACCACGTCAACCAGGCCGCGCTCAATTTCTCGCACTCTTACCGCTACCAGTGGATCAAAGGCATCACCGAGACCAGCCGAACGCAGGTGCAGCAGGCTATTGCCGATTGGATGCGGGAAGGTACGCCGCTCTCGGCGCTTGAGGCGAAGCTGGGGCCTATCTTTGGCGACGCCCGCGCCGCGATGATCGCGGCAACTGAAGTCACCCGTGTATACTCGCAGGCCAATATGGACGCCTGGGAAAGCACCGGGATGGTAGACAGCAGCACGTGGATGACGGCAGAGGATGACCTGGTTTGCCCCATCTGTGGCGAGTTGGATGGCACAGATGTGGGCCTGGGCGACCGTGACGCGGCCCCGCCAGCGCATGTAAATTGTCGCTGTTACTTGCAGCCGCATGTCAGCGAAGAGATGGTACACAACAAGCTATTGGAGATATTCTCATAATGCCCATCGAAGTGCGCGGCCTCAACGAAGTCATAGCAAAGATGCAAGCCTACCCGGAGAAGCTCCAGGCAGGCATGAAGACCGCCATGGACGCTGCGCTGCTGGTGGTGTGGGAGAACGTCCCGCCGTACCCGCCGCAACCGTCTGGTGTGTCGTATCGTCGCACGGGCACGCTTGGGCGCAGCTTGGGCAGCGGCGAAGGTGGCGGCAAGTCGGGCGGCGAGCCGGAGATATACGAGGTCCGCGCCCTGGGTGCCGCAAGTTATGAGGGGCGCTTTGGCACAAATCTTGAGTATGCCCGGTACGTCATTGGCGACGATGACCAGAATATCCACCTGGGCTACTGGTGGCAGATGAAGGATGTAGCTGCGAGAGCCACAGAGAAAGTGCAACGGGTCTTTGCGGACCTGGGCCGCGTGATGGCCGATTGGCTGGACAGTCAGTAGACAAACAGGAGCGCGCCTGAATGACAGTAGCAATCGTGAAAGACGAAGCTGAAACAAAACTGCGCATCCGCGACTATCGCTGCAAATGCGGGCGGCTACAGTTCCGCATCCGCTACCCGCTGGTGCCTGGGCTGTATGTCGAGGTGCGCTGTCCGAAGTGCGGATACATGAATGTTTTGACGACCTACGAAGGAGAGCAACACAATGACCCTATCTCTTAGTATGCACCAGGCGCTACAGGCGCAGATGACCAAAGAACGCCAGAACGCCGCGATCTATGACGCCGCAGACTTTGCACTGCGGTATATCAGTTGGCCCGGATCCGCTCATTACATGCACGAAAGCGCGGAGGAAGAGCGAGAACACGCCAAGAAGTTTGGCAAGTACTTGATTGCCCGAGGCGTGGAGCCGGAAGCGCAGGCGCTTGCAGACGTTGCGGCTCCGTCCGGCGCGCCGCTGGGCGAATACTTTTCACTGGCATTGAAAACTGAGCAGGACACCACAGCGGCTATCAATGCACTGTATGCAATGGCCGACGAAGAGAATGACCCGCAGACCTGCGCATTCTTGCAATGGTTCTTGCGCGAACAGACCAAGAGCGAGGACGAGTTACAAGGCATACTCAAGCAGATCAGCCGCACGGATGAGAGCGACCTGCCGACGCTGGATAAGCGGTTCGGAAAGATGGAATAGGCTTGACATCTGCCTGAATTTGAAGTAGGATAATAGAGCAAGAACGCCTCCGAGCGTCGCAGCAATAGAGCTTCTCAGAGAGCCGCAGAAACGCGGCTCTTTTTGTTTTCGGAGAACCTATGGCAACGAAGAAAGAAGCGGACGGCGAGCACTCGGCAGGCGACTACCTGGTAGTGGATGATCCTGAAAGCCCCTCTACCTGGCATTTGCGCGTCAAGTCGGGGGGCAAGCCGGACCATACCTTGATGGGTGCGGCCTGGGCTGCATTGCATGGGGGCTACCGCGGCAACAAATACGAGGGGCCGAACAAATCCGCTGCAATCGACAAACTCAAGAAGATGTACTCATCCGAGAACATGGACACGCCGGGACAGAACATGGAAGCCCAGCGCGTGTTCGATGCACTCGTAGCGACGAAGCCTGGCGACCCTTACCGCCTGTTGCCATTCGGCCAGATCAAGCGCGCCAATGGTGGACCGGCCCGCGAGTTTACCCCCGCCATGGCAGCCGCCTTCAAACTGCCCCACTTCCAGCCCCCCATGAAACTTGGCAGCCATGACGACACCACACCGGCCGGCGGGCACATCAAGGCGCTCGAAGTCCGCGCCGATGGGCTGTACGCTATCCCCGAACTTACCGAAAAGGGCGCGAAAGCCTGGGCGGATGGCGATTACAAGTACCACAGCCCCGAGATTATCTGGCCGGGCGGCGGGATTGAAGATGCAACCACGGGCGAGTTTATTCCAGGCCCGCTTATTGTCGGAGATGCACTCTTGCACACCCCGGCGTTGGGCGAAGCGACGGCCCTCTACACGTCGCAAGTGAAACAAGGAGAACCAATGACAGCAGAAACCGTACAGGTCGAGAAAGGCGTATGGGATCAGCTTGCGGCGTTGTTTGGTAAGCAGCCCGATAAGCCCGAACCGCAGATTCCAGACGAGTACAAGGCGGCTATGAAGGAGCGTGACGAACTCAAGGCGCTCCAGGCGAAGGCCGAAGCCGACAAGCTGCACGCTGAGACCGTCACGACCCTGACCGCCGAACTCAAGAAGCCCGAGCGGTTCAGCGCGGCATACAAAGACGACAAGGCCGCGACCGAAGCCGCCGAGCAGTTGGCAGCCATGCCGCAGCCTCAGCGCGATTGGGTCATGCAGCAATTGGCCGCGATGTCCAAACGCATCGACTACAGCAAGCTGACTACTGAGATTGGCAGCGGCGGAACCGGCGTCGAGAGTGACCCGCGCAAGGCGTTTGCCGGCGCAGTCGAGGCCAAGATGAAGGCCGCCAAAGTCGACTACATGTCGGCTTACAACCTCGTGAAGACCGAAGCCCCGGAACTGTTTGAGGCTTATGCCGCATTCCGGCCCGGCAAGGAGAAATAACTATGGCACAAGCATTCACCACCCGTTACGATACCATCCCCGGCCTGACCGCAGCCGCCGACCTGTCCACCACTGGGCAGTTCTTGGCCGTCAAGTTGCTCTCCACCGCCGGGACGATCAATCTGCTTGCAACCAGCACGGCCACTGAGACCGTGGTTGGCTTGCTCCAGAACAACCCCAAATCCGGCGACGCCGCCGAAGTCGCATACCAGGGCATTGCAAAGGGTATTGCCGGGACTTCCACGATTGCGATTGGTTCCCTGTTGGCGTCCAACTCGACCAGTAAGCTGGTCAAGACCACCACAGACAATCAGAAGATCATCGGCATGTCACTCTCGAAGGCCTCGGCTATCGGCGATGTGATTTCCGTCCTGCTGATCCCCGGCAGCCTCCGGTATTAGGCGAAAGGATAAAACACCATGGCACAGCCGACTATCGGTAATGTCCAACAGATCGACCCGGTACTCACCAACCTGGCTATCGGGTATCAGCAAGCGCAGGACCGCTTCGTGGCCGCGAAGGTTTTTCCCTACGTGCCCGTTGACAAGGCCCGCGACACGTACTATGTCTTTGACAAGAAATACTGGTTCACCGACTCCATGCAGCCCCGCACGCCGGGCGGCGACTTCGCCCGCAGTGGCTACAGCCTGTCAACCGGGACCGTTGTCACACTGCAATATGCGCTGGCGCACCAGATTCCCGACGAAGTTGTGGCGAATAGCCAGGTGCCTTTCAGCCTGGAAGAGGCCGGCACCCGCTGGCTGGCGCAGCAGTCCTTGATCCGCAAGGAACGCGCCTTCTCGACTGACTTCATGGCGATTTCGGTCTGGGGCACGGATGACAACAACAGCGCGACCGACTGGAACAATTACACCGCCGGCGATCCTGTGACCAATGTCCTGACCGCCCGCCGCACCATCAGCAACAACACCGGCATCGATGGTAACTCCATGGTCCTGGGCTATTTCGTTCACCAAGGCCTCATGAACCATCCCGACATCATCGACCGCGTGAAGTTCGTCCAGATGGCAACCGCCGCGAATGTCGAGAGCGCCATGGCTGCGTTGTTCGGCCTGACGAACTATTGGGTGGGCAAGGCCAGCTACAACAGCGCCAACGAAGGCCAGACCTTTAGCGGCTCCGGCATCATCGGCAACGATGCGCTGGTATGCGCCGTGACTGGCAACCCCGGCATCTTCGAGGCCTCGGCTGGCTACAGCTTCATGTGGCAGCCCGGCGGCGGACAGGGCACGATTGCCCGTTACCGCGACGACCACATCCGCAGCGACGTTTTGCAGTCGTTCGAGCAGTGGGATCAGAAAGCAGTTGCAACGGACCTGGGCTACTTCTTCCACACCATCGTTGCATAAGGAGGCTTTGAAATGACAGCCGACCATGCACAGAATAGCCCCCGCGGGCTGTACGCCAAGAACAAGATCGTACTCGCCAACTCGACCGGCACGGTAACACTGACCCCCGTTGCGGGCGGCTTCAAGGCCGCGAATACCACAGGCGGGATCAGCATTACTCCCATCACAGCCGGTGGCGTGAAGTTTTCCAACTCGACCGGGGCCGTCTCTTTGACACCTGTTGCCTCGGGTGGGTTGAAGGTTGCCAATACCACGGGCAACGCGACCCTGACCGCCTATTCCGGCGGCATGACGTTTGACGGCGGATTGCGGGTCAGCGGAAAGACTGTTGGAACACTCACCGCCAATACTACTGGCTTGCTTGTTGCTAATGCCTTGCGCATTGGCACAAAAGCGGTTTACCTGACCAGCAACAGTACCGGCGTGCTGCTTGGTGCCAAATATCTCTTTGTAACTTCCGTCGCCGGCGGAGGCCAATAACCTTATGGATAAGGGGCCTGGGCCGCTTGCGCGCTCAGGTGACCCGGCCCCCTATCTTCTCAGCGCGGAGAAGAAAATGAAACAACAGAAACGGTACGAAGGCGCTTGCTACGTTGGTGTGGTGGGCGCAGAGGACGAAAACGGCGCATGTCGTGACAGTATCCAGAACATCAACCTAAGACCCGGTGATAGCACCCCCACCTGGGCGCGTGGCACAAAAGGATTCGAGACTCGCCAAATGCACCTTGACAAATTCATGGAAAGCCCGCAGTTTGATTTCTTGCTGCTGCTCGATCATGACATGCTCTTTCCGGTCCACACCCTCGAACGCCTGCGCTCGCATGGCCTGCCCTACGTGAGCGGCCTCTATATGCGCAGGCGTTTTGCGCCTATGGCCCCCATCTGGTTCGAGCCTGGTCCACGCAGCCAATTGCCGCTCAAGTGGTGGACAAGCGTACCCGAGCCGGACACACTGTACAAGATCGGCGGCTCCGGTTGGGGTTGCGTATTGCTACACCGCGATGTTGTAACAGCAGTGCGTGGGCAGCTCAAGGGTGAGAAAGAGGTTCTCGAGGACGATATGGACCTCTTCCCCTATGACCTGGCGCGGGTGATGGACGCTATCAAGAACCTGCAATCTCTGGCAACGGAAATGCCGGCACGCGGCATCATGGCCCCGGCATTGAAGCACTACACCGAAGTCCTGACAGAGGAAATCCGGCCCCTACGCGGCGAAAAGTCCAGCATCGTCGGTTCCGATGTGCGTTTCCCGTTCTACGCGAAACTAGCTGGCTTCGACCTGTACGGCGACAGCGGCGTCCAATGTGGGCACGACCTGCATTATCCGCTTATGCCAGCCGACTTTGCGCAAAGTCCCGAAGAAGCCCGGCAGGAATTGCGGCGCTACACTGACCAGACGTACCGGCAGGACCGGCGCAAAGTGGCTGAGACATTGAAGGCCCTGCGAGGTGCGGCATGAACATCCACATCGTGTCACCGTACCAGTCGGCAGCAATGCAGCGCATGACACAGCCGCTCGTAGATGGCCTGCCAGCGACGATCAGCGAGAAGGTAGACATGGCAGCGGATATCAATTACCACGTGCCCTATCACACGCTTGTTGGGCTAGAAGGATGTCCGGGCAAGCACGTCATGCTGTACACGCACTGCAACCCGCCAGACAAGGCGCTTTTGTTGGATGCTTGCGAGCGAGCAGATGCAATCGTATGTATGACCCATCGCGGCGCAAGCGAGTTGTATGAGCGCGATGTCAACTCGAACAAGATCAGCGTGATTTATCCGGGCGTCGCCTTCCCGTTCCGCCGTCGCAACATCGGCGTGATTGGCTACGAACAGCCAAACGGGCGCAAGCGGGCACATATCCTGCTCGACATCCCGTGGCGGCTCAACCCTGACCTGTATCACTTTGTTCTGGTGGGCGACGGTTGGGAAGAATTGGCCGCAATGCTACAGAACGCGGGCACCAGCGCACAGCACATCAAGCACATCCAAGACCCGGAGTTGTTGAGCATCTACAACCAGTTGGACTTGCTGCTGGTGACAGGATATGCCGAAGGCGGCCCCTTGCCAGTGCTCGAGGCGATGGCCTGCGGTGTGCCGATACTCTCGCCCCGCTTCGGCTTTGCGGCTGATTTCCTCGGCCCCGAGAGTATCTATGACTCATCTGAGGAAATGCTGCTCAAGCTGCGACAGCGTTTCTCAGAGACCGAACGGGCATTGAATATCACGATACCGCTAACTTGGGAAAACTATACCCAACAGCACGCGGAATTGTTCAAGAAGCTGATGGCGGCCTGATATGCCAGTCTATGTGTATGTCGATGGCGCAGGCCATGAGCAGGAAATCGTCCACGCGATGAACGACGACACGCAGCGCACTTGCCCGTTCTGCGGCTCGATCATGTGGCGCAGGCCGCAAATAACGGCAGTGAATTGGGGCGGCTTGCCTCCGCACTTGGAGAGCGCACGCAGCCCGGCAGTACAGAAAATGATAGACGGCGCGGATAGACGGCGCGAGGAATATCTGGCAACGAAAGACACTAACCCGTTCAATTCGGAACGGCCCGAACTAAAAAATAAGGAGCGCGTATAACATGGCACCGAAACAGACAGCAGTCAAAGAAGTCAAGGACGAACAGAATTTTCAGTACGTTGTGTTGGGTGGCCCCGAGCGGGAATTGGGATTCGACATTCTGGACGAGTTGGGCGAAGCGACCCACTACAAGCCCGGTGATGTGTTCGTTCCCGCGAAGCATTGGCAAGAATTGCCACCGACCCCCGACGATGGCCCGGACACAATCAAGTTCTCCGTGCCGTACATCATCAACCCGGAAGCCAAACGCGATGAGCGCGTCACGAACTGGCGCACGGTGATCCTGCGCCTGCAAAAGGTTGCAGTCACAAAGGAGTAACAATGGCCTTTTCACGCAATGCCCCGGCAGGGCTGATTTCAAAGGCATTTCAGCGTATCGCGCTCAACTCCACGGCGACCGCGCTCAACTCCACGGCGCAGGTCGGCACGACCGTACTGGTGAGTGTGGAAGCGCAGAACGTGCGCGTGACGCTGGACGGATCAACGACCCCGACCGCAAACACGGGTATCCTGCTCATCCCTGGCAATTCCCCGTATTGGTTCGATGGCGTGGACGCCAGCAAAATGTCCTTTGCCCGCGCTACCTCTGGCGCCATCATCCAGGTGCAATCCTACAAGCGGGTAGGAGATAAGTAATGACCACCCTGCGCGCCGATAGCTACAGCTCAACCGGCGAAGTCGTAGCCTTTGCCCGCCATTTACTTGACGGGCAAAGCACCTTCAATTCCACCACACGGCCAACCGGCAATGATGTGATTACGTTTCTCAATCGTGCCAGCGGCGTTATCAACGGCGCATTGGCGCAGCGCGGCTTCAAACCAACCAGCGTCATTGCAAACAGTACGGCGAAGCTGATGGTGGACGATTGGGTGACGATGCAGGCTGTCAAATACGTTGAGCTTACGCAGCGCAGCACGGGTTACTCAGACCAGCAAGGCTCGCGCATCGGCGCGTTCAATGGCCTGTACAAGTCGGCAGCGGATTTCGTGGAGCAGAACAAACTCGGCTTGCAGCGTATCGGCGTTGTACAGACGTACAAGCTCAGCGATGGGTTGCAATTCACCGGCCTTACTTCGCAGGAAAACCGCACAGATCCCAGCGACGATAGCCTGGCGCAGCCGTTCTTCGTCCGCAATCAATTCGAGTTTCCGAAGTCCAACACAGACAGCAGCGTTGATAGCAACGTGGAAGGCACGGACCGGTAATGGCTTACTCGGACGGCGAGGCGCTGGTACTGACGCAACTGCAAGCTGTGAGCGGCTTTTCGGCCAATAACACCTCACGCGGCAACTGGCGCATCCTGAACAGCGGCAAAGATAAGTGTTATGCCATTGTCAAGCCGGGCAGTTGGAAAGTGTCGGAACGCTCCCAAATTGGGACAATCTGGCGCACGGTTATACAGGTGTATCAACGCTATAAGGACGACAGCACCAGCATGACCGACCTCGAAGGCCATTATGCCGCAATCAAGTTGCGCTTTGACCAGTACCGCAAGCTGGGCGACACGACCGGCACCATCAGCGACTCGCGGCCCATTGAGGGAAGCCTGGTCGAAGATGTGAAGTATGGACCAGACGGCCCGAGTTGGCTACGGCAGGAAATAACAATCGAATGGAGCGAGGAAAACCATGTCACCTACGCCGAATAAGCGCACCATCATTCCCGACCAACTCGCGCAGGATATAGCGCGGATGGAAGAAGAAGTCAGACGACAGGAAGAAAGCGGCCAATTCAACACTGCCAGTCACGAAGTGCTGGCGAACCTGAAGCGCGCCGCACAGACGCCGGCGGTTGCGCCGGAAAACGATAAGGAGCAATAACAATGGCAAACTCTACCTACAAGGATGTAGCCCTACGTCTGGGCGGGGCCAGCACCAGCGTACTGACCGCCATCACGGCATACGTCAACCAGCACTCACTCAAGCGCACCTGTGCCTTGATGGATAGCAGCGCATACAGCGACACGAACCGGCGCTATATTCCTGGCTTGTCTGGCACCACGATCTCAATCAACGGTTGGGTGAACACCACGACAGACGGCATCCTGGGGCCGCTGGTGGCTGCACAGACCAGCGTCAGCAAGCGGTTCGAGCTCAAGACCTACACTAACCGGTTCTACAATGGCAACGTCTTTATCACCGATGTCCAGTACAGCGGCAAGCTGAACGACATGCAGACGTTCTCCGCTAACTTCACCTTCGATGGCGCAGTCAACCGCACCAGCGTAACCCTGTCCTAAGAGGCGATCATGGAATACAAGAACGATGAATTGAGCGCGAGGTTTACCGTTCCCGATAAGCTGACCGTGCGCCAGCAATTGCAGTATTACTCCACCGTGGCATTTTCCGACAAAAAGGACATGGTGGAGCGCAGTTTCGAGGGCGCCAAGTTGCTGATCGACGAATGGCACTGCGATCTATTGCCGAGCCTCGACGATAGCCTGGACGAAGTGACCAACCCGCTTGTTGCAGATGTCATTTTGTGGGCCACGCGCAAAGTCCGAGAGCACGTCTCCCAACTGCGAGAACTTCCAAAAAACTCTTAGCGGCGGTGGTTGCCGTTGTTGATGACAACGGCGCAGCCCCGCCGGAGCTAGAACTCGCCTGGCAGTGCGAACGTTGGCACGCCTTGCCGGATACCGGCGCCATGCTCGACCAGGATGCACGCACCATGTTTCTGATGGCGGCGTATTCGAACATTCACGACACTATGACCCGCCTGCGCAATGCGTCTGGCGAAGAGATCCACTCACTCACGACCCACGACCGCCAGATTTTGCGGATACTTATCGACATGGGATTGATATTCAATGGCTGATACAGTCGAAATCATCATCAGAACGTTGGCCGAAGGCGCTGGGGTCACTGACGCCGAAATGGGCATGATGGGACTGAACCAGGCTATTGAACTTGGGCAAAAGGTTATCGAGGGGATACACCAGGCGTATGACGCTACAATCGGCTCAACGCTTGAGTATGCGTTGTCTGTCCGAGAAGTGGCAGCCCAAACTGGCATGACCACGCAGGCCACCAGCCAAATGATAGACCTATTCGACAAATTCGACGTGTCTACCACAGCGCTGACGATGGCACAAAAGACCCTTGCAAAAGAGGGTCTTTCGCTCAATATCGACACGCTCAAACAACTTTCCGACGAATACAACAACATCCAAAACCAAAGCGCAAAAACTGAATTTCTGGTGAAGAACTTCGGGCGCTCCGGATTGGAAATGGCCGACATGTTGGGCCAGGGGTCGGCGGCCCTACAAAAATATAACGACGAGACGGAACAAAGCAACGTCCTAACCCCGCAGCAGACTCAGCAAATGCAAATGCTCAGTATCCAGCAGAAAGAGGTTGCGGACAGCGGGCAGGGGCTTGCAAATACCGTCTCTTTCCAGGTTGCACCGGCTTACTCGCGGGCGCTGTCCATGTCTCAGGATTTCGTATCGTCGCTAGACGATCAAATCCAGAAGCACGGCATACTGTCCATGATAATGACGGGCAGCTATGCCAATGTGTTTGGCTCGTTTGTCCAGAAGCGCGTAGAGGCCGCCAACGCAGCGCAAGCCGAAGCCGCCGCAGCAGGCATTACCAACGATGAGCTCATCAAGGCACAGGGAGCCGCACAACGTACTACAGAATCATATGATGGATTGATTGGCGCTACTCAGAATATTAGCCAAGAAACATCAAAGTATTATAGCGTTCAGTCAAATCTTCTTACGCAGCAAGATACTGCTAAGGCGGCTCTCGATAAGCTAGAAGCTGGGTATTATGGATATAGCGGGGCAGCCGCCTCCGTAGCAACATCTCTCGCCAACGTAAACAAGCAAATCGGTGATTTTGTTGTTGGAATAAGCGGCACTGACCAAGATTTGAATAAGCTAAAGAAAGAGCAAGATGATTTGCAATCAAAGCTGTCCCTTACGTCAGCCACGTGGGGGCAAAACAGCGAAGCAGTAAAACAGGCGCAAGAAAAATACGATCAAATTACCGGACAAATCTCGGCAGCAGCGGCGGCACACGAAGCGGCACTAAAAAGAATGGCATATTCTGATTTTATGCAGGCGGAGTCATCTAAGGCGATGACGCTTGCTGAGTTCACAAAACAAGAACAGGTCGGCGTATCTTTGGGAGTTTTCACGCAAGCCGAGGCGACTACTGCCATAAAAATGAGAGAGTTGGTAAACGAGATGGCGGACGGTAAAATTAGCGCCGAAGAGTTTGCCAAAGCAATTGCAAACGTTGACAAGGTCTCTAGCACTGCGGGCATGTCTGCCACTGGACAAGAGGCCGCCGCAGCATGGAAGCAATCCAACACCCCGCAGGCTACAACCCCCACGCAGACCGCCGCGACCGGGCAGGAAGCCGCCGCGCAATGGCAGGCGCAACAATCGAAAGAGCAGCAGGCCGCACAAACTGCGCAGCAGCTTATCAAGCAGACCGGAGATACAGCGGCCAGCGCCGTGGCGACCTTTACGCAGGGCGTAAGCTCGAACGTAGAGAGCGCATCAAAGAAAATGGCCGACCTGCTTGGGCAGTTTGACAAGCTCAAGGGCGAGAACTTCACGATCACGGTCAAGACGACTGTTGACAGTACCGCCGGAGGTAGTGAATACCCATGAACCTGACGCCGTACTACTACACCGGTCCAAGCGGCTCGCCTACCTATCTTGATGGCTCAACGTCCAGCACGCATTTTTCCGCGTCCATCAGTAACACCCCCATGCAGCCAACCGCACAGGTCGTTTGGACTGCAACCAACAGCGGCAAAGACCCGTACCCGTCCGGCAAACACATGGCCGGCGTGGTGCTTGAGCTATCCATTGTTGCGCATGGTACACCCATCGGCGCGGACCTGGATACTCTGGCCGCCGTGTTCGATGTCCACGATACCACCCTGCGCTTGCTGGTGTGTAAAGACACTGATAACACAAGCCGCCAGTGGTTCGTCTACTGCACGCCGACCGAAAACCCAAAGAATACCGGCAAGAGCGTGATCGTTCGGCTGGCCGTCAAGTCGGCCTACTGGCTGACCGTTGACACCGTGACGGAGGCAGCCTGGGGTGTAACGGCAACTGGTCAGACAAAGACCTATACCATCAACACTGGAAATGTTGACACGTTGCCGGTTATCCAGATCACCCCGACTGCAAGCAAGTCGCCCACGGCAGGCGGCTCGTCACACATGCGCTTTGTCGCGGCGTACAACCGCACGCAGGCGGTCGCCCATGCTTACCCAATCGACATCACCAACGGCGGGCTAAACACCGCCGCGCTAATCAACGATACAACTGTTAGTAACCAACTCAACGGCGCGATTGGTGCGGGTGACCTGTCTTTCCCGATTGATACTCCGGTCGGTGGCGGCCTGTCTGTTTCAGGGGGAATACTGTACGTTGACACGGAACAGATATACTACACGGCCATTACCGCCGGGTCTGTCATCGTCTACAACGACGGCGCGGGCACGACCGGGCGCGGTTGGGGCGGGACCACCGCAGCAAGCCACGCGGATAACGCCGTTTGCGCCCGGTCGAAGATGTTGGCGAGCGGCGATGATATTGTAATCGCCGTAGGTATCGGTAACGGGCACCTGGCCGTTGTGCCGCGCTGGCTGGACAGCATCAACACCACCAGCACAAAGATATGGGTCAGCTACAACTTCCCCGCACGGGCGCAAGGCAAACTTGCCGCCGCGATCAACTCAGCGGTGACGGCTTGCGCGATCAATGCGGCAGAGGGTAGCATACACGCCAGCGCCGGCCTGTGCCTAGTTGACAGTGAGCTAATGAGTGTCACCGCTTATACTAGCGGCGCGCTAACTGGCATGGGGCGCGGCGTGTACGGCACAAGCGCAGCCAGTCACGCGAAGGGCGCGCCGGTCATCTTCCTGAATGCGTTCTGGATGTTTTACGGCGATGTGACGGTGCCGCCGCTGGTCCAATCCGATGCGCAAAAGCCGGTCATCGACCTGAATACCTCCACTAATAGCAGTTGGGTTTATACATCCTTCGACAGCAGCACGAGCCAGGATTGCTCATCGTGGTCGCAAATACGCAGCGGAGGCACTGCCATATGCTATAAAGCGGATCAGGATTATCTCAATGCATCGCCCGTCGATCCGGTTACAGATATCGGCGTAAGCGTGGTAAACAAGAACAACAGTGCCGCATGGCTGCTACATCTGCCGTTCGGATATACTTTGGCGGAATTTACAGACCTGGACCGGCGCAACCTGCCGGCCAATCAGGGGCACATCGGCGTTCCAAACGGTGCTAGCGTCGCAATAGCAGCCACTTCGGTCAACAACACGTGGCAAAGCACCAGCCAGACTTTCACTCCCGGATCAACTCTGTTTAGCTTGCAGCTGTATCTCAAGAACACCAAAACAACAAACTACACCACTCGGGCGGCGGTGAACGCCGGCGGATGCACGGTAACATTGGACACCACCACAACCAGCGCCAAAAAAGGCGTTCCGCTTGTTATTCTCGGAGCGGAGCAAGATGTTCCATATGCGCTCAACGCCACACTCTCCAATGCAGCTACAGGCGAAAGCATCACGCTCCAATACAACATGAAAACCAATGAGACGCTCGAGATAGACACACTCAACAAGAAAATCACCTACCTGCTCAATGGAGCGGTGGCATTTTCGGCGCTCATGCCCTACCCGGCGCGCAATGAATGGCTACGCCTCGTACAAGGGGCCAACGTCATCACGTATACCGAAACCGGTGCCTCTGGCGTGACTGTCGTCGTCAAGCACCAGGACCGCAATAACACGGCGGCGTAATATGGCAGATACCGTTATTGTATTCGACCGGACAGGGAAGCCGCTCGACGAACTAAATGTAGTCGTCAAGCGACACATGAAACTCGATCACGTTCTGGACTTTGATCGAGGTTCTTTCAATCTGCCTGTCAACGATCCAAAAGCGACCGAGATCAACCTGCGCCGCAATAACCTTATATACGTGACATCGGACCAGCCGGGCATCCGCCCTTGGGCGGCTATTATTTGGTACGACGAATCGCGCGGGCTGCAAATCACGCAGGACGGTGAATATATCATTACCCTGCGCGGCGCTGAATGGCTAATGGCGCAACGCTTTACCTCGGCAGATGAAAAGCCTCCCTATGCCTGGGCTCCTGGTTATCTAGCAGAGTACCTCATAAAGATTATGCAATCTGTCGCTCCATTTCTCCCCGTTGCGTTAGACCTGACAAACTTTGACGGTATCGGGTTGCCATCCATCCCGTCGTGGAGTTATGCAAATATTTACGAGACAATCTGCAAATTGGCGCAGGATAATGCACTGTATTGGCGTATCGACGCCAAACGTGATTGGGACCCGGTAGCCTGTACCGGAACAGGTAATTTGATCTTGACACCCTCCATGCACGCCAAAGCCGGGAGGCCACACTCGTTTGCGATGGTTGCGCGCACAACCGGCGGTAACGCCGACGAAGCGACCAACCTCTCTGGCGGGATGATCTATGAGCGCAGTAAGCACCCTTTTGCCAATCAGGTGATAGCCTACGGAAAGACGAAGACAAAAGAAAATATAGAATACGTGGCCGATAACACGGCAAGTCAGGGAGAAGTCGGTATCGTGCAAACTGTTCTTCCGGTTCTGACAGCCACGACGGTGGACGATCTAACAGGGCCGGCGCGGGGCGAGCTCTCGCTGTGCTCTCCGCGTTTGTACGTAGATGGCGAACTCTCCAACGTGACTACTTTTCCGAAATGTGGTGACGTTGGGCGGGTCATGCCAGATTACCAGGGCGCGACCTGGCTAGCCGAGAAGTACGGGAACGTTGTGCGGATGCAGGTTATTGAAACTAACTATGATCCGCAGTCAAACAAAATGGCTGTTTTACTAGAAGGAATGACCCCCGATGAGTGACCTCCTGAACGAACTCCGAACACGCAATAACGCACAACTAAATGCGATCCGCGACATCCACGCCAAAGTAAATTTGTTGCTGCAAGCCGCGAACGGCGCAGAGGAAGACGCCGCCGAACCTGGCCGGCTGTACTCCGATATTATTCTAAGCGCCGCTGGAAAAATCGTAACGATGACCCCGCGAGAAAGCGGCCAGATAGCCCTATTTGGGGATAATGACTTCGACACATACAACCTGCCTCCGACCATTACGCTCGATTTTACAGCTGCGACTTCGGGGAAAAAGCAAGCTATGTATTTGTACGTCGATCACTCATCGACCGATGCAACGGGGGATAATCCGGTCATCGCGGCAGAGTATGAGGCGTGGACAAACGAAACCACGCGGGCGACTGTGCTGGAAAGTGTTAGCGGCGTGCTGCTCAAATCGACAGACCATACCCGGCGCTGGGTTGGTGACGCCTACTATGACGGCACGACTGTCAGCGTTCCGGGCGGGATCGATCCCCTGGCCGGTACATGGTTCGGAACTGGAAATCCCAACAGCATAGATTCCTCCACAAATGGCATTGGGATGCAGGCACCAGGCGTCCTAATAAGCGGCACGCGCTATAACCTATTCTCGATCCAGGCCGGTACATTGATGATGGGTGTAAGTGCCGATGATGGTACGGTATACGCTCAAGATGGCGTGTTCGACGGCACCATCTATGCTCACGCCGGAACGATTGGAGGATTTACCATCACGGATGATTACCTTATCCGCGAAGGCGCGGGCGACTCAACCGCTGCTGGTATCGCGCCGGAAGATTATCCATTCTACGCTGGCATGAGATATGCCAATCGCGCCGTGGCACCATTCCGGGTCACGACTGCGGGTGCTTTGTACGCCAGCAGCGCCACGATAAGCGGGGCAATTACAGCAACGACCGGGGCAATTGGTGGGTGGGCTATTTCGGCAACGGCTCTCAAAGATGCTGCCGGAACGGTTGGCATGTCCTCTGTAGTAACGGATGGGGACGATATAAGGTTTTGGGCAGGCAATACTACGCCAGGAAGCGCGCCTTTCCGGGTAACTGAAGCCGGCGTGCTTACTGCATCGTCTGGCACAATAGCAGGGTGGTCTATATCTTCAACTACCCTGCAAAAACTAACGGCCAACGTTGGTATAGTGCTCGATTCTAGTGGGCCTACGATCAAAGTGGGGGATACCGGAGCAACTTACGTTGCTATCGACGGAGCCAATCATAGGATTGTATCGAGTAACTACGCTTCCGGCTTGCTGGGCTCTGTGTGGGATACATCCACAGGCAACGCCGAATTCAACAATGTAACCGTTAGGGGCGCGATTAGGTCGACCGTGTTGCAGTACGGGTATGTCACTGCAACCAACGGCACTCTTCTGGTTACCCCCGCGTCGGGTGTACTACGTGATGACTGTACATCGGTAAACAGTCCAACCACATTTCCCGTCAACATAAAAGACCCGGACGGGATGAGCCACGCAGCGGCGGGCACCCTGTGGACTGTGGGTGACGTTATCCGTATGAAGGAACCGCTCACGGGTGACTTATGGGCCACGATCTCAAGTAAAATTGATAACACAACATATTGGACTTTGAACGTAGTAAAACAGCAACCGGGAGCTGGGACGAATTACACGTTCCGGGCCGGCCTGGGCGTAGTGGATTATGGTGCTTCAGGATCGGGATTTATCGCAATATCCGCCGATGGTGCGTTGGGATCGACACCTAATATCACGCTGGCTACACATGCAGGAAGTCCATGGACTACCTATAGTAATTATATGCGCGTTGGTAATTTGGCTAATTCATACGGATACGGAGCGTCAACTGTTTATGGCGTGGGCATGGGGGCCTACGGCTCTACTGGGCAGCCAGCTCTGACGCTGGACACCACAAACGGGCTACGGATTTTCAACAACACAACAGTCCGAGTTGGCATTTCCACCGCAGGCGTAATGACGATCAATGACAGTGCCGGAACGGCAGTATTCACCTTTGACGCTTCGGCTGGTGCATATATTACCAAAGTTCTGAACATGAGTGGGGCGAGCGCAGCGATTGCAGTCGGTTCCACTCCGCCCGCTTCGGCAACAGTTGGCACTGGATTGTGGATAGACCGGACGGGGTTATATAGTCTGTCTTCTAATGTTCAAAATATCAAAATAGACTCCAGTGGTATTTCCGCCGTTGTCACGTCTGCGTATGCTATGCCAACATCTTACAAATTTATGGATGGATCATCAAATTGGATTGGCGGCATGTCTGGACTGGCTGACTCTGGAGCATCTCAAGACTCAATCAGAATAAACTCGTGGTCCATTCCGGGATATGATGCCCTTATGTTTTTGAATGTTCTCGCCCCGGCAGGGAAAAACGCTGAATTACAATTGCAGGCAGGGGTCACCGGCGGCAGCTCGAGCACTTTGAGTATGTATGGATATGGATGTACTTTGGTCGCTCCGTATCTAAACGTTTATGAAACAGACGCGGTAACATCGTATGTATATTTTGACGGCACCAATGGTCGCCTTGGCGTCGGCACCTCTTTCCCCGGCTATACCCTGGATGTAAACGGTACGCTCCATGTTTCCGGTTTTTCTACTTTGAGCAGCGGAAAGTTTACTGTAGGAACAGATCAGAATTTATTGGTCACGAGCGATGGCTCTATACCTTGTCTATTTTTAGCATGTGTAAATGATCTCAATAACGCATACACGGTTATGGAGTTGGCTGGAAGCAAGGTCATTATCAATTCTACGGGCGGCTCTGGTAATGTTGGTATTGGTACAAGTTCCCCACACTCCACGGCAATTTTGGATGTGCAATCGACCACTCAGGGTTTCCGGCTCCCACGTATGACTACAACGCAGCGCAATGCCATATCTGTAACACCCGCCGGTACTATCATGGTATTTGATACAACGGTAGGGCGACCGTATTACTACAACGGAGCATCGTGGGTGCAAATCTAATGAGAAAAATTTTAGTTATCCTTGTGTTTCTTATTTTAGTGGCGTCGGGCAACGAATTGCACCTTGACGCATCTAGTGAGATGGTTGTGGGGCAACGGTGGGCAATCAGGTATCACCAATACTTCCCGTGACGCAAAGTGATACAATAGGAGCAAGGAGAGCAAAAAATGAAACTTACATTACGGCAACTTATCGAATCGCGCGAGGCACTGATTACCGTGGGGAAGAAAGACCTACCCGCCAATATTGCCTGGCGTTATGCACGCAATTGCAAGCTTATCAACCCGGAGCTTGAGACGTACCAGGAAGCGGTCAAGAAACTGTGGACCACCTACGGCGAGCCGGTCCTGGACAAGGACGGCAAGCCTACTGACCAGATGAAGGTCACGCCGGAGCGCCGCCCAGAGTTCGAGGCCGAAATCAAGAAACTGCTCAATGAAACCGTTGAGCTGGCGATAGCCAAAATCAACATCAATGAGTTGTCAGGAACGTTCCAGGCGCTCGAACTCATGGCGCTGGACTGGATGCTGGACGCGCCAGAAGAATAAAAATGACACGCGCAAAGGTTATCGAACTCACCCGCTACTCGAAGCCCTGGCAAGACGCCTGGCTAACACAGAACGACGCCGTAATTCAGCGCGCCGGGTCGCAGGGTGACGGCGTGACGGTAGCGGGCAGCCTGGATAACAACTGGACCAGCTTCCACCCGCACGTGATGCAATTCCCCGTTCGTGGCGCTTACTGGTATTTCGGCGGGCGCGTAGCATGGCAGAAGCAGGCCGATATCTTTCTGAAAATCCTCGGGCAGGATTTTCATTTTCTTGCCTGCGATTTTGAAGATGCAAGCCTACTCAACAAAACAGGTGTGGCGAGCGCGATGGAGTTTTGCCTATATCTCAAGGCGCACGGCCAGCGGGTTATCTTTTACACCAACTCATCCATCTATCAGGATTACGTTGCCAAGTACGACGCGTCCCGCGCCGCTCAGTTTCCGTTCTGGTTCTCCTGGCCGTTGCCGACGGTCGCGCTACCGTCATATGACGTATATCTGCCCCCCACGCCAAAAGCGCGACCTGATTGGACGTTCTGGCAATACCTCTTCGGGGAGCATAGCGCAGATGGGTGCGAGCATGACGTGTTCAACGGTAGCGTTGACGACCTGCGCAAATGGGCTGGGGTCGTGCCGGTCGTGCCCGATCCCACCGTTACCACATCCCTGCCGGTCGGCGGCGTCACGGTCAACACGACGCTGACGTTCCATGGCGACCAGACCGTGACCGGAACCTGGAGGCCTGCATGAGTGGATTACCCGCCAAAGTCCAATCGGCAAATAACCGCAAGCTGTACGCCAGCTTGCCCGGCCCCCGCGTGGGGATCTGCCGTATCCGCCACGATCGAGAATGCAGCGAGAAACGCGGCGGCGGCACCTATCCATACCTATCGCGGAATTACAGCCAGCAAAAGGTGCGCGGCCTACCTGAGACCGTGCGCTACAACGGCGACAGCGGGCATGTGGTGCTCGATCCGCCGTATGAGCAGCTCATCCGGCAGCATAATTCAGCAGCGGCGTTTGCGTACCTATCCCGACCACAAAGTGGCTGGGTAAACTTCGGTAAGTGGCCGCAGGTAGAGCAATTAGGCTTCGGCGGGGATTTCGTGGTGGTGACAGCAATCGAGGGGGACAAATGTTACATCGAGAGCTATGACAACCACCAATCACCCGCCTGGTATCAGCGCGACTACCTGCAACTGTTTGGCGTCGTGTACTCGGATGATAGCGTCGGCGTGCCCGACTGCTCGCCGGTGACGACCTGCGTTATCGCCAATCCGGGTGAGCGCCTTTGGATGCACAGTTACGATTTGACGTACTTCCGGCCACTCATCACGACGCCGGAACCGGTAGCACAACGACTTGCAATGCCAATCCCCGCATAGGAGAGGAGCCGCACCAATGACCAACAACATCGATACCGCAGAGTTTGACCATGACAGCCTGGCAGCGCAGGTCAAAGATTTGCTCAGCCGCAAGAAACGCAGCACCGAGGGGTATCTGATGTTGGCGCTTATTTGGTCCACTCACGAAGGTCAGCGCGAGGCCATGAAGCGCATTCTCGATCACGAGAAGCGGATTTCGGTCATGGAGAAGCTCACCGCGGGCACGATTGCGGTATTACTGGCCGCGTTGATTGCGGTAGCATTCCGACCATTGACACCGTAGCCGCTTGCATTCCGGCGCGTTTTGGCGTATCATTGAATTGTCTCCTCCCTCTTGTGGCGCATCCCCCGGCGGGGTCCCGGCATATTATCCGGGCACCGGGGGATGCCGTGTTATCAAAACAGGCTCCCAGTTTGGGAGCCTGTTTGCTATTCTACGAACCCGGAGATTTTCCGCAAGCGGTCATGGAATCTGGCCGCCGCCGGGGCGCGCACCTTCTGGTACTCGGCCGCCGCCGTGTCGCGCACCTTCTGGTACTCGGCATACGCCGGGGCGCACACCTTCTGGTACTCGGCCTCCGCCGTGTCGCACACCTTCTGGTACTCGGCATACGCCGGGGCGCACACCTTCTGGTACTCGGCCGCCGCCGTGTCGCGCACCTTCTGGTACTCGGCCGCCGCCGTGTCGCACACCTTCTGGTACTCGGCATACGCCGGGGCGCACACCTTCTGGTACTCGGCCGCCGCCGTGTCGCGCACCTTCTGGTACTCGGCATACGCCGGGGCGCGCACCTTCTGGTACTCGGCATACGCCGGGGCGCGCACCTTCTGGTACTCGGCCGCCGCCGTGTCGCGCACCTTCTGGTACTCGGCATACGCCGGGTCGCGCACCTTCTGGTACTCGGCATACGCCGGGGCGGCCTTGCGGAGAGCCTTTTTGACGATCTCAACAATCTCGTCCTTATTTCCTTCGGCCCAGCCTGGCAAGGTGCCGTTCTCATCAAACTCAAGCGTTTTGATATGCCAGTCCGGGCACTGCACGCGCACGAAGCTTCTCAGATGCGCATTGATGTTATCTTTCCAGCCCAGTGCATTCAAAATGTCAGAGTGGCTCATGTTGCCGTCAGAATCGGGCAACGTGAAATAGCCTTTCAGTTCTTTGCTGACGATCATCCCAAAGCCTTCACACATTTTGTACTCCTCTCCATTTGCACAAAACCGCCCGGTTGAACCGCGTTTGCTTAGGACGCTGGATGGTTCAACCGGGCGGGTCTGTGTAAGTTGTGGCGCGTCCTAAGCAATTATATTTTAGCACGCGGCGCGGCGAATTGCAATAGGCAATATATCAGTTTACATCTCCGCAAACAATGTAAACAAATCGTCCCGTTTTGTTGTACAATAGTATATATGGCGTCAGACAGTAAGGCACCACTACCTGTGGCGGTACTGGCCCGGAGCATCGGGTCTGGTGCCGCTGCACTTTGAGAGAGGAGACAAATGAAAGACAACGAGAAGGAAATCCAGAAGCTATCGCACAACGTTCTGAGGGTGACGTTTCCAAATGTTCTGAGCGGCTTCGAGCAATGGTTCTTGCTCTCGTCAGACCGTCACCACGACAGCCCGCATTGCAACCGGGAATTGGAGCTTGAGCACCTGGAGCAGGCCCGAGAGCGCGGCGGGTATGTGCTGGATTTTGGCGACATCTTCGATGCGATGCAGGGCAAGTACGACCCGCGCCGCAATTACCCGGATATGCGCGAGGAATATTTGACCGCGATGATAAAAAAGAAAGTGGGGTACCTGGATTGCATCATCGATGACGCGGCAAAGTTCTATGGTCCATACGCTGACCGCTGGCTGCTAATGGCACAAGGCAATCATGAGACGGCGATCTTGAGCCACAACGATATCGACCTCAACCAGCGCCTTATCGGGATCATGAACCAGGAGCACGGAACGCAAATCAACTTTGGCACATACGGGGGATACATCATCTTTCTTTTCAAGATTGGCAAAACGCAATATGAGCGGATTGTACTGAAATACTTCCACGGCTCGGGCGGCGGCGGTCCTGTCACTAAGGGCGTCATTCAATCCAACCGGCAAGCCGTCATCTATCCGGACGCCGATATTGTGGTAAACGGGCACATCCACGAAAGTTGGGTTGTCACGCTGGCCCGCGAGCGCCTATCGCAAAAGGGTGTGGTGGAGCGCGGATACCAGTACCATGTGCGGACCCCAACGTACAAGGACGAGTACCGCGACGGGGCAGACGGTTGGGCAGTCGAAAAAGGTATGCCCCCTAAGCCCATTGGCGCGGTGTGGCTGCGGATATGGCACTACCAGCAGCACATGCACATTCAACTGATGCAGGACGTAAGATAGAGTATAATTAGTCATTGGCGCGGCGCATTTCAAACAGCCGGCCTCTTACCCCAGAAACCCCGCTTGAAGCGGGTATACTGCCTGCCCCGGCCCTGACGTTTCAGGATACCGGGGCAGCACGTTTGTGGTAGAATATCGGAGTGGGCGGACGGTCTGGCATCGTAGAGGCCCCATAAGCCTCGCCAATTGGGTTCAACTCCCAAGCCCGCAACTCTGTATAAAAATACCTGTACTCTTCCACAAGTACAGGTATTATGTTTCATGCTTCGCTTGTGAGTAATTCCGTAACTTCGGATACATAAAACATAACAAAAAGCGCCTCCGCAGTGGAGGCGCTTTGTTCGTCGCTTGCTACTGTTTCCGTGGCCGTCCGCCGCGCTTGCCGTTCTCGCGGCTGGATGCGGCCTTGCGTTCGCTGCGGATCGAGCCCAGGGCGGCGCCGGGATTATTACGGCGCTTCCACGCCTCTTCCGCTTCCACATCTGTATCATATTTTCCAAGAATGACACTATTGAGAAGAAGAGTTCCTTGCCACTCCTCGCGAACAAGATAGAACTTATCCTCATCAGTCACTCGCAGGGTGCTGCTTGATCCTTGCTGAATGAAAGTTACATCATTGCGATCAAATTTGTTTGTCATTTTGAAACCTTTCTGCCGGTTACAAGGCGACCGGCGGCGCTCGGTGAGTTTATCGGCTCTTGATTTCTGCTACAAAGGCCTTGAGCGCGACAGGATCACTCTTGACTTCGTTGAACTTTGCGACATCGGCGGCTGCGGCTTCCTGCGTCTTGGCCGTCCAGGAAAAGACAATATTGCCGCGTTCGTTCTCGACGGTCAGGTAAAACTGCGAAACAACGCTCATTTTCCCGTCCACCATCTGGCCGCGCTTCTCTTCGTTGCTGCTAACCTTGAATGTGTTTGTCATCTCGTCATCTCCTTTTCTGTTGTATATAGTATATACCTATAGTTAGGTTTTGTCAATAGGCAATCCTATCAATTCCGCAAACTGGCAAACAAAAAGCCTCGGCGTGTGCCGGGGCTTCGTCGTGCGTGGTCGTGCCGCTATCCCGCAGGTGGCGCGGGCGGCGTGGCGTTGGCGGCGAGGTCCTGCTTCAAGTCAAATACGGCAGCTTCGATCAGGCCTCGCACGGTATTTTCGTCAATGGCGAGACCTGCCCGGGCAGCTTCCGTGGTCAGGTATTCGGCGGCGGCATCATAAGCGGCTCCGTTGTTGGCGCTCAGGCCCTTGAAGACCTGCTGCGAGGCTTTGACGGCGACCTGCGCCATATCCTTGAGCACCCAGTCCCACGCTTGCGGCAGGCGGCTCTCAACCCAGGCCGCACCACGCCAGAACCAGCCGGCAGCGACGCCAACCAGGGCGAAGATCACAGCGGCAAGGATTTGGTTCACGATGGGGGTAAAGATTGCGTTCCAGTCCATATTATCTCCTATTCGTTTGATTGACGATTACGGCAGCGCGGCCCGCACGAAACAGTCCTTGGCCTCGAGCAGCTTGCGCATTCCGGCGGACTTCTCCGGGCCGTCGGGCAACTTCTCTTCCATTTCGTGAGCCAGGTTGTAGAAAGGCTCGCTGATTTTCTGGAGAGCCGCCGGCAGATGTTGATAGTCGAAATATTTGATCGTGGTTGTTGGCATGTGTTTTACTCCTTTACCCTATTGTACATCATTTTTGCGAGTTTTCGCGTCGTAGCCATTCCTGACGCTACGCTCTACAGGGGCACTTCTGGCCCATCTTCCGGCGCGGCTTCGAACAGCGCCGCGTGCCAGGCTGCGTAATCGGCCCGGTGCGTTCCCGGCTTGCGCGCAATGGCGATGTCCTGTACCAGCCCTTCCATGCCCTCTATCGCGCCCTGCGTGACCGTCTCCCACGGATTCGGCCTGTCATGCGCCCAGCCGCGCCCGAGCAGATGGCCCAGACCGCGCAGGACCAGCCCCATGACCACGCCACCGAGGATACCTCCCAGGATACCCAAGGCGCTCATGGCTTCGCCTCCGGCGCTTTTCCGGGTACGATCTCATTGCAGCGCACGCAGGCCCAGCCGTTGAGGCCGATGTATACATGCTTGCTCAGTAGGCCGCACTTCGAGCAAAACATCGGCTGCGTCGGCTTCGTGACGACGATGTGCTTCGGGGTGGCGTAGGGGGTCATAGTGCGCCCCACTGCTCCGCCATTGCGGCGGCTATTCCAGCATAGGTTTTACTGCGCTCCCGTTGACGGTCAGGACCGGGGGCCATTTTCCAAACGCGCTCCAGCCGACCATCAACAATATTAGTCGGGCGCAGTGGCGGCAAATCGCGCAACCACAAACCCGTGCGCTTAGTTTCGCCGTGTCCGAATTGCCACGGCTGAATATACTGCGTTGGCTTTCCTAGCTTACTCATGGTTGATAACACTCCCGCCGGGTTTTCCAGTGCCAACTTCCCTACATACCCCGCATAAAACCAAATGCGCTCTACAAAAGCTACGGCATATTCCCGCGCTTGTGTTCCGGCGTACCAGCGATTACCAGACAAGCACAGCGCCGTACACGGCGGATGCACGATTACCAAATCCCAACCCAACCCCAGAACATCGAACAAATCGCACTGATAATGCTGACCCGGTATGCGGCTCGGCATCAGGTCACACGACCACGCATTATGACCGCGTGCCCGGAACGCTTCCCGAACCGTTGCGCTTTCTTCGCATCCGACAAGGACATTCATCTCACATCCTCTTTCCGCGTAAAACGGTGACGTGTGCCTCCAAGTATACACCGGTATCCGTGGAGCGGCGCACGCCGTACTTGGCCCGGATTGCTTCGCGCCTGCCGCCTTTGCCGCGCCAGCTTCGCTCGTCCGCTTCGTGCCCCATGCCCGGCAACTGTTGCGGCGTGGCTTCGGGCTTGCGGTCGCGGTACTTGCGCAATTCTCGCTCACGTGCTGCGTGTTTCTCGCGGTTGCGTTCCTGCCAGGCGCGCTTTGACTCGCGGCGCACAGCGACCCGGTGAGCGTCACAATACTTCTGCGGGCTGCGCGGGTCGGATGGCGTGAATGGCTCATTGCAGCGGTGGCCGTCAGCGTGAACGAAGGTGCAGCGGCGGGTTATCATTCTTTGGCTCCTATCTCAACATCGTTAGGAATTTCGTTTCCAAACGCGTCCCAACCGGCGCGGGGGCGGCGGGCGAACATTTCGAGATAATTCATGCCCGGATATAACGCCTCAATCTTGCGGTACTGGTCGGCTGGCTTACGGCTGTGTTCTTGCACTCCCTCGTAAATTAGAGCCTGTATGCTCCTATTGGCGGGCTTAGGGAGATGTCCCTTTGTTGCCAATAAGCACGGTTCCGAATTAGACCGCGTATAATAGCCCATCCCGTGAAAGAAACCGAATCCCGTTGGGTTGGCTTTTATCCATACCCACGCAAGAGTTTTGTACTCGAAGCCCCACGCGGTAATGACCTGCATGGCATCGGGTAGCATCGGCCAACATGCCCAAAGGAACAATACAGCATCATCCTTTGTTGGGGGCACGAGTTTGCAAATATCATCCGTGGTAGCCGTTGGGTAGTAGCGATTAGCTCCCCGCGACCGATTGTGTAGCATCCCCGGAGCATCAGCGGCATAGTTTTGGAAATGCCACGGAGGATCTGCTAGAACCACGTCATACAGCGTCATTTCGCCCCCGCTTCCCGGTCGGGCGCCAGGGCAAGCGCCGCCGCGTTGATTTCGGCTTCGATTTTGTCCATGTCTTCCACGGTCAGCCGTTGGCAGGCATGGAATAGGTTGACCAGCGCGGT
>Ga0335069_10001036_pt1 | contig 44807 bp, 73 predicted proteins | sample Lox_Sample_11_FD_206714 | JGI IMG/M metagenome (GOLD analysis project Ga0335069, IMG submission 206714) | Soil microbial communities from Loxahatchee National Wildlife Refuge, Florida, United States - Lox_Sample_1.1 | ecosystem: Environmental > Terrestrial > Soil > Wetlands | place: USA...
TCCGGCACCCAAAGTAGAAACAACAGCACCGCCACTGACAGATAGAGAACCAACGTTTGCGATGATGATAGTGGCAGTCGTCGCCGCCAGCGTTGCCAAGGTCGCACCGCCACTGACAGATAGAGAAGCCGCCGTCAAGACGTTGAAATTAGCATTCGTTCCAGTCGGAAACGAGGTATTCGTAGTCTGCGGTCCAATACGGACAGATGACAGACCGGAATCCAGCGACCCAGAATCCGGAAGAATAGTCACAGTCGTAGTCGTGCCGAATGTTGCAGATACTACGGAACCGTAAACGTTTCCGGCCATTACCATTGCCCATACGCGCCGCCCAGCGGTATAGGCCAATGTCTGATCGCCCGGCACCGTGAAGGTCGTCGCGCTCGCATAGGTCGCGGAATCGCGCGGATACCATTCGGGACCGTTCTTCGTCCAATCGGCTACGTCCGCCATCATTTGGCGGGCACTATCGTTAATGGTGGACGGGGCTTGCCCTTCCGCCCAATTGATAGAGCCGACGTTCGCATTGCTACCGGGAATCGTAGACCAGTCCCTGAGTGCCATTTTCTACTCCTACCGCGTTCCAGCCGGAACGAAATTGATATCTACGCCTTGCAGGAAGTCGTAGTCTTGCCCGTTTGTCTGGATACGGAAACGGAAAAACCGGTTGGTCACACGGGACTGGCAGAAGCCAGCCGAGTTAGGAGAAATGGCAGCGCCATAACTTACCGGGTCGCTGATCTGGCGACGGCTGGCAATCTCTACACTCACCGCACCCGCACTCACGCCTTCGATAATCGGATACGTCTCATTCACTTGGCAGAGATTCTTTACGTTATCCATCGTCTGATTCATTTGGATTTGGTAAAGATTCTGCATCGGATTCATTTCCGTGGTTTCGATATCCGCCGACATGGAGGGTCCAGTGCAATAATACAGGGAACCATTTACGAAAACAGTGAAAATCAGTTCGCCGCCCGTCCATGAGCGGTCATCCAGCGAGATAACGAGCGCATCGATATTGCTACCGCAATAGGCATCCAATCCTTCCAGCGTTACACCCTGCGCCGCAGATAATCCAAGGCATTCAACCGCGCCGGAATCCAGCGTAGTCGGGATATCGATACGACTCCAACGGTCATAAGCCCATGAATAAATCATGATGTGATTGGGCTTGCCGTTGTTATTGCCTTGGCCCGGATAAGCCCAGCACACAATCTTGTGTTGGGGCCATACGGCGGCGCGGATATTGTTTGTATGCATGGTATCCAAGTCCGCAAAGAAGGTGTTGTCAACCTTGCTTCGCCCGATGGGCGTAACGTTCGTGCCGTCGAATTTGTAGAAGCCGTCAGCAGACAGGAAATACACCATGTTTTCGTAGTTGACGACGCCTTGCGGGGCATAAGCGCCGATGTTGTACTGGATTTTGTTGAACTGGAAAATCAGCGGAGAACCAACAAAGTTCATCTGGTAGATGGCGCGTTCCTGAAAGATATAGCCGCCTTGCTCGCCGCCCACGATTTTCTGAATCCAGCCACCATCACCCGTCAAATCCTGAAAGTCCGCCAGCGTGGTAGGGTCAGGTGTCCACGAACCTGCGTTGTTGAGCGCGGACCACCGCACGCGTTGCACGTTCGTCGCCGAGTCAGAAATGTTCCCGGTCACAACAAAGTTCTGGATAACTGCGATGTGGCGCGCTTTCGGCGGCGCGCCACCCAGATCGATAAAGTTGGCTGCACCCAGCGAAATCGTCTGCATGGGGTCGGTCCCGTTTGTGGCGATGACCGTCTGTCCCCATTGCACGAATTCCCAACAGTCATTAGAAGCGACAGCATAGGCAGCCGAAAGGTTTGTGACGGCTGTTAGCGATCCCGCGTTCTGCACATACAATGCCGAAATATCGCCGCAATAGGTGTAATTATTGTTGGCATTGTCCCGTGCATTGATAAGGTTCAGCATGCGCCCCGTAGGCCCGGTCGCCTTTATTTGCAGCGACGGCATAGGTTCATACCATGCCCCACCGGGAATGACGTTGAATGCGCGGTTGGCGCCCGGATTATTGTATGAAGGTTGGTCAGGAAGCCATTCGGCCACGGGAATGAACATTTAGAACCTCGTCTGACGGAGGCGTACTTGGAATTTCTGATCGCGCAGCTTGTAAAGCTGCTCGTCTGCATAGGATTTCTGCATGGCAGAGAATACGGCACCCGCCTGCATATCCTTGATATACGTCTTCGCCACAAACTTCGCTGCGCCGTACATCACCATGTCTTCCGCAACCGACAACCAGTCATTCGTATCGGTATCGGCAGACAGTTCCGGAAGCTTCTGGAGGTAATAGCAGAGGATCGTATAGGCGGAATCCGGCACGTTCGCCAAATGGAAATTCACGCCGTACTGGCACCACCGGATCGGCAGGCCCAGAGATTCGTTGATGTTGATATAGCGGACTTCTGAGAATGGGACGTTGATCATCGGCACATCCGCCGACTGAATCACAATCTCCATCCGATCCGTCAGGAGGTGATCGGCAGGCACTGCCAGCAGTTCCGAGTTAGGAATGCAGGTCAGCGCCGTTACCGTTTCATTGAACCAGAAGCGCTGCTTTTCATACGCCCGGATTGTCGCGATGATCCCCAGCTTGATCTGGGTCGTATAATCCGTGCGGTTCAGGATATCCGCTACATTTTGCTGGATGCTGAGATAGGTTGGCACCGTATAACTCCAGAATAGGGTCGTCGCAGTGCGTCATCCTTCCCAATTCCTCAAACCATTCCGGTGCGTATTCGCAGTTCTGGTAGGAGCGGAAACAGGGTGAGCCGAGCGTATAATGCACGATTTTAGCATTTCTGTTCGGTTCGTATTCTCCCACCAAATGATTATATTCCGGGGGAAGCGTTCCTACGGCGTCCGCCCATTTGAACTGGTGTAGGTCCATCGGGCTTGCTTTGTTGACGTATTCCGGCGTCAGCCTTTGCACCGGCATCCGATGTCCGTTGAATACCATCACGCTTGACCAGTTTTTCATCGGGTAGACGGTTTGCTGGTTCCCCAGAAACTTGCCCGTCGTTTTGGGTGTGTACTCGTGCTTTACGACCAAAACATCTGAGAAACGATCTTCGCGCGCTTTCTGCGCTAACTCGTAGATGTCGCATAAACAGAGCATGTCCGAGTCTAGGAATATTGAAATTTCCCGCCCAGCAAGATAGGGAGTAAGGAATCGGGCGAAGGTAAAGTCCGTCGATTGCCGGGAGTCGCGCGGGCGAGCGTAAATCCCTTTCAATGTCGATAGATTGATCGGCAGGAATTGGACCGGACCAGAGGCCCGAGACATAATTGAATGGCATAGGACGTGATAGGCGACGGCTTCGCGGGGATCATAACCAATGGCAATCTTCAGGGGCGTCATACGGCCTCCCGAGGCGTCAGAATTGCGATAAAGCCCCCGCCGTAGTTGTGCAAGGATTGCACGTCGAACCATTTGCTTGTGCGTGAAAGCCATACTTCTGGACGCCATTGGATAAGATGAGCATTCCGACCGTCTGCTAGTACCTTGTTCGCCGGTCGGGTCGCCACATCCACAAATAGGGTTTTAAGGGTCAAATTGTGCAAATGCGCCAGAACGTCATCTAGACAATCTGGCTCGATGTGCTCCAGCACATCCGAACACACAACAATATCGTGCGGACACGGCTCTTGCTCCAAGCCCATGATGAACGGATCGTAGTTCGTGATCGCAAATGGGAGTGCTTTCGCAAGCGTGCATTGCCCCGCGCCGTAGTCAAGCACATCACGCGTTTGCAGCTTCTCGCAAAGTTGGCGGATATGGTCCGCATGCTTGTGCCCGGAAATGCCGTAGTTACCACGGCTATGCAAGTCTTGTTGCAGTGCTGCGTACTGGGGGGTGAAACGCATCTTTATCCTCTGTAGGTAATGTGGTTGGCATCCAGAAAGGTCCGAATGTCAGTAACAGGAACGATTGACGCCAGATGAGGGAAGTCCAAGACGCCAAGAGGAGACTGATAGAGAGACAAGGCATCGATAAACCCCACGTATTTGCCGTCTTTTGTGAACACGCCACCGCCGCTATTGCCGGGTGCAACCGGCGTCGTCGTAGTCGCATCCTCCTGATACAGCCCTTCCGTCAGAATCCATTCCTTATCCAGCGGGAAACCGATGGTAAATACCGGCGTCCAATCTGGCGGCATCTTGTCAACCATTTGCACGGGCGGCGCGTTAAGGGATTTTGCAGCACACACCACGCCGATATCCTTCTCGGTATCCACCGCCGCAATTGCTGCAACATGCGGTTTCGTATCGTTTCCGATCAATACCAATTCCTTTGCACCATTCACGACGTGCGCCGCCGTTAGCGCGCACTTGTCGTTGATGACGACACCAGAGCCGTGTCCCGTATCCGTCTGCACAACCATTACCGATTTTCGTGCCGTCTGTTGGGGCGGTACAGAGGCGCACGCGGCGAGAAGGAGAAGGGACAGCAGCCATTTCATGATTTACTCCAACATTTCCGCCAAGGATGCGGCGATTTCGTTGACTACCGGTTCCCATTCCACGGTGTCTGGCGCTTGCCGGAACAGGGTTACGGTTTTCCCGTACCAAGGCATGTAATCGAGATCAAGACGGTATCGCCACGCTGGGCGAGACGGAGTGGCAACCCAGCAAGGAATACCGCATGAGCCTGCCAAATGCACCACGCTGGAACAACACGTAATGACGAGATCGAGGTTAGCGACAAGTCCGCCGGTTTCGTCATAATGCTCGTTATATGCAGCTTCTGGCCAGTGGTGAATCTGGATGCCATGTTTTTGCTCGAATTGGAAAATCTCGTCTTCGCAAGGGGTGTATTGTAGGGAGACGAAATGGGCGTCCTGCTTCAGAATCGGAAGCAACTGTTCCAGTCTCAGACTCCGCACTTCCACACGCGTCTTCTTGTGACCGCCGATCCAGTTGATGCCAATCACCGGCTTCTTGTCGCCACGGCCAAAGGCTTCGTCTAGCCGTTGCGCCCAGCGTAATTGGGCTTCCGTAGACGGCTTGATATACGGCGTACCGGGGAAATCCTTGATATCGCGGCGGAAGAAGCGCGGCAGATCGCCAATCGCAATACGTGCATCAAACGGATAACGCGGCTTGCCATCGGTCGTAAGAGGCCATGTCAGTTCTCCATCTTCCCGCGTGCCGTAGATATCTATATTGGGGAACGAACTACAGAACAGGCGATGAAGTTTCTTGTGGCAGTCGAACACGACTTGCTTGCTCATCGCGATCAGGTCAGGCAGGCAGGACGCGAACATAATCTCATCGCCGATGCCCTGTTCGCCGTAGACCACAATCGTCTTGCCCGGAGAACCATCCCATTCCGGAATTTGGACATGGGAATAATCACGGCTTGTGCGCACATGAGCGCGCTTCCCCCAATTGTATTCATCGAACCCGGCGGCATAATTGCCGAGTTCTAGGTTAGCAAGGGAGCGATTCCACCGCGCTTGAGCATGATTCGGGTCGATCCTGATCGCTTCTGCCAAATGCTCCATCGAGCGCTCAGGATGCCCTTCGTTGATATATAGGGTCGCGAGATTGTTCTCGATATCCGCAGACGGCTCGCCAAATGCTTCCTTGGCGCGTTCAAACCAATAGCGCGCCTTGTCGATCTTGTTCTCATGCTTCCATGTCGTCCCGATGGCATTCATGAGTTCCGATCGCTTCATGCGGAGAAACCGCTGTTTTCCCCCAGCCTGTTTCTCATCTATCGTTACCCCGAGCGCGGAAAGGTCGCTTTCCAGCTTATCGATCCCATGATAGGCAACGGAGAGTAGCGTATAAGCGATGCCATGCTTTTCCTGCACGGCCAGATTCATCCCGAGTGCCGCCATGAGCGCGGTATTCCCGAAATGATCGTTCATCATTTCCACGTAGATACATTCAGCCTCTTTCAGCTTGCCGTTCTGTTCGAACGTCACGGCTTCGTAAAAGCGGTTCTTCGGCTTGGGTTTGCTGTCGATACCGAGAAGCTTGTTATGTTCTACATCCCGCAAGTGCATTTGGACTTCCATTCCCGCTCCCGAATATGCAGATTTTGCAGGTTTCAGTATATCACTAGGCGTAAAAAAGCCCCGCCGAAACGGGGCTAAAGCACTTGCAGAGGAAATTGAATCAGTTGGAGCCAGCGTTTCCGTCTTGCGCCTGATCGAACGAGAAGAACACGGACAGCCGAATCGTACCGGTTGCCGTAGCGGTAGAAACCGCATCGATCAAAAGGTCGATAGTGTCATCGACGGAATAGCTGTAGCCAATTGCCGCTTGATTCGGACGCACCGACACATTCGCGCTAATACTTGCCGAACCGAAGCGCTTGGTGGAACTGCCATCGCCGATGCCAAGCGTTGCCAGACCGCCGGTAAAACCGGTCGTGCTGACAAAGACATCATGGATGACCGCACCTTTTGCGATAGGAACCATTTGGAACACATCGCCAGCCGATTGCGCAGCGGTAAAGGTGAATTGTGCGGTAATGCACTGCACACCCTTCTCGTTGTACTTCGGCGGGTGAAGGAAGAACCCCGATGCGTTCGTTTGGCATGCTGTAGCCGTATAGGTTGCCATTTCAGCCTCCTATTAGTTCGACGTATGTGCAGCGGCGTAAGTCGCCACGGCAATCGTCGCAAAGTCGGAACCGTTGAAGACCAGCTTCTTCAGCCCGCCAATGCAGCCAGCAGCAACACCGAATTGGTTCTCGTAATCGAAGTAGTCTTCGACCCAATTGAACCGTTCCGGCCCGTTTTCACGGCCAAAGGCCATCGCGCAAGACTGAGCGCCGCAGAACGCAGCCATACGCGTATTTGCTACCGCCGAGCCTGCCGAGTTTGCCAGCGGGACACGGTTGGAAGCGTGGAGAATCACACCGTTGTATTCGCCGATAGCGCCAGTGTAGATCGGGTTTTGCGTAACGTTACCGCCTTGCATTGCCGCCTTCTGGATATCGAACCATTGACCGGTGTTGGTGTTGGTACGCAGGTCCGTCACCTGATAGTGATGCAGGAACATGACGTACTTTTCTTCGCCGTTAATCATGATCGGGCGGATCGGCACTTGCAACGACTTCGCCTTTTCGACACACACGTCGATCAGGTTCAGGTTCATCACGTTTGCCGCAGCGTTCGACAGCGACGAAACAGTCGTCGTGCCTGCGCTACCACCAGCAATGACAAGGTGATCCGTGTCCGGCTGAATCGTGCTTTGCAGCCCGGTAAAGCGAACGTCCGATTGCGCGGTATTACCGCAAATCTGGTTGAAGAACCAGAAGTCGATACGGTCCGCCCACCAGTCTTGAAGACTGGCGCGCGCATGTTCGCGGATATCGAACGGAACCAACTGGCGGGTGAACTTACCACCTTCCCGAACTGCATGCCGCAGTTGGTTGATATAAATATCCCTATGTGTTCAGGCCGGTTCGCTAATCCCGGCCCCGCCTTTCGGCTGCTACATGTTTCCATGCAGAGCAGACTATCTCATGACCCCGTAGGGTCCGATGCACTTCGGGCCGCTTGGCCCTACTCCCTTACGGGATAGTCGTTACACGTTGCTTGTGTGGACAGATACCGCCGTTTCTGGCTTTCCCGTGTTGGCAATTCATGCACAACACTTGAATGTCATCACGCCAAATACCAGTCCTTTTAAATTGCATGTAAAGCTGGTTGCAAAGCGTCGCGCCTGAGCCATCATCTCCGCTCTTTCTTTTCTGGTATCCGTCGTTATGGATATGATCCAGACTCAAGAAAAGCGGTTCAGTCTCACCGCAACATGCACATCGGTATCCGCCGTAGGCTTGATACACAACATCTTTGATGTACCGATTGCGGGCGCGGGTATTGTCGGCGGCGCGTTGCTTGAACTCTTGTAGCTCCTGTTCATCCAAGGTTGCCTTCCATTTGTAATGGTTGGCTAACGTCTTTTTCCTGAACTCGTCGCCTTGTCTGTCGCGCCATTCTTTATGACGCTTCAGCCCACAAGCCTTGCATTCGCCACGGCCCTTGTGAAATTCCGTCAGAGCCTTAGACATACCACACTTGCTACACACCTTACATTCCATGATGCACTCCCGGTGTATTTATTAGGAGTGTACCACTTTCATACTACACCACAAGCCTTCGCTCGGTATTGCCTTCACCTTTACGTGGTCAGGGTTCCACCGAATTCACATCGTTTGCGACCCTACATTACTGCAGGGTGGGACAGTGTTGTTTATCCGAATAGTAGTTAATGCGTTCTTCGTTGCCTTCCAGCGTTTGGTCGCCGAGGACACCGTTTGCCGCCAACAGGCGACGGAGCGGGATACGAATGCGGTCGCCTGCCGATTTCTGCGTGTCGTCAAAGATTTGGATGACACTGTTGTCATCCGACCCCATAAACTTGTAACACCAAGTTTGTTTAAGGGCCTCGACAGCAATCTTCTTCGACCACAGTTTGACGGCTAGGTTGTCCCCAGTCGCAAATGCGGTTGTTGCCATGATTGAAACTCCGATAGGAAATCATTCCCCTCACGCGGGAACAAAGTATCGGCCATCACGGCATAGGGGCTATTCCTCCCATCACGGGCGGAATGCTGTACGGATTATAGCGTATTTTAAATCGTTGATGGAACTATATCGCCCGGCTCGTAGACGGTGTAATTCACACCGTCGCAAAGAACTGCGATGGCATATTCGGGGATCGGAGACGCAGGGGTAATAATGCCTGTCACGGGATCGACAACCACCGGAATCGTAATCATGGATTTGTCACCTGTACGGTATATCCGAGTAGCGTTATCGTATCCGTGACAACAGAGACTTGCCCGTTGATTGAAATGGTCTGAACAGTAGTGAAATCAATCGATGCTGTTCCGTATGCGCTGCCATTAAGGCCATCGCTGTAAGCGAGCGGAGTTCCGTTTGCCGGGAATACTTGGGATGTTCGGCTACCAGCATTTCTGATTTCGGTTTTTGCACGGAATACGCTGCTCGTAGTTGCGCCCCATCCCAAAATTGCCGTACCCGCGATACGAATAAAAGCAGTTTTGGTATCAGCATTATTCGTCATCGACCAAAGAGTTTCGATGACGATGCGTCCATGCGGGCCGAGTGTTCCGGCTGGAACCGTAATAGTTGCAAGCGCGGTTTCAGCGCTTGTTCCCGTTACCCCAGATGGAGTGCCAGATTGCGCAAGAATGCCAATCGATTTTAGACCGACGCCGCCGCCGCTCCACTGGATGCCAGAAGATGTACGCACGCTCATAATCCATTCCCCGTATTCAGATACACGGTTGAGCCCGTGGAAGACGCGATAATGCTGATTTGTGAGGTATTCGGCGGTAGGGCAAAGACTTCAACCGTATTCGGGAGCATATGCACACCACCAGAGATAGTCGGAGAGGCGCTTCCGAAAGCCCATGCGATTTCTTGCGTACCTGCCACGCAAATTCTGATGCTTCCCCAAATAGCTTTGGTATTGATGCTGACCACTTGGACCGCGCTCGTCGCCGCGCACGTTACTGCGTTGAGCGTATCGCTCGGATAAAATGCATATTGCGCTGGCGTCGTCATCATGCCTCCTGAGCAGTTCTTAGCTTGGACTGGATTTGAAACTTCAACCCCTTTAGCTTTGCCAAAAGCTGCACGTAATCCTGATGAGTTTCAGCGACTTCTACCCGAGCAGCAAGGTAATTATACGTATTCACCAGCGAATCTAGTTCGGGATCAGCAGCCGTAAGCGCTTTCCCCACGATAATCGGCGCAAGCGGTTTGCGTCGGGTGAATTGGTGGATTTGGTTCTTGAGAACGCCTTCGCGCGCTTCCCAATAATCTGCCCGTTGCGGGAGATATTCCCATTGTCCGCTCCCGGCGTCGTTGACTGCGCCGGGATTCCAATACTTAAGGCTAAATCCAGCCCATAAAGCGAGTAGCACGATTCACCCCTTCTAGGGCTTATTACGCTTCGGCCCCGCAATCTTCGCACCGCTACGGCGCGCTGTATTCAAAGCGATAGCAATAGCCTGCTTACGCGGTTTGCCAGCCGCTTCCTCTGTCTTGATATTGTTCCCGATAGCCTTCCGGGATTTGCCCTTTTCCAGCGGCATTACCGTCCCCGGCCCGAAACTTTCCGCATCGGCTTGTTGGTCTGGCGCATCAGCTTCTTGGCACCCGCCAAATCCGCCTTACGATCTGCCTTGGATTGCTCGTATTTCCGCTCGGCTTGCGGGAGCGTCATCTTCTTGGCCATTACTTGCCCTTCTTGCCGAATGCCTTTTTGGCAGCAGCATCGATCTTCTGCTTCTCGGCAGGAGAAGCAAAACGCTTGTAGGATTCAGCCGCACGGATATGCGCCTTGTCTTCCAAAGGGAAACGGCGCTCTTTCGGGTTGGCGAACTTCTTGGCCGGAATCTTGTCCCGTGTCTTCGCAGTCAATCTAGCCACGGCTCTTCCCCGACAGCAGACCTTTCGGGTAACGGTTACGCGAGCCGTCGTTATCCTTGCCCGGCTTCCCGACCTTGGATGATTTCTTTGCCCGGACCGGCGCATTGGGCGTCATCTTGCCCTTTGGCTCAGTGCTACCTTTGGGGCGGTTCCCGCTACCGTATGGCATCACATATCCCTTGGATGGTTAGGAGCAACAATCCACGAACTGCCGGAATACAGATACCATGCGCCATTCGCGGTTTTCGCATAAACATACTTCCCGGAATCCTTACCGAAAATCTCGGTAGGCGTATCGGGAAAGCTCGTATCGGAACCGTTTTTCGTCACTTTCTTAGTAGCTGGATTATTGACGAAAGCGTTTCCGCCGGAGTCAGTGACTTTGCCATCCGTTCCGGTTCCACCTTTCGCATTAACCATGTCGCTCTCAATATGCGTCGTCCGAATCGGAACCCGATTTGCCAGAATCAGAGGTTTTCGTACCGCCGCCAACACCCTTCGCCGTGCCGTAGCCGCTACCGGTCGCAGGTGATTTGCCGCCGCGACGCTTCACGCCGTCTACTTGACCCATGCCTTTCGAGCTTGCGCCGCCGTGCCACGGGTTGTCGGACGACATTTGATTCTTGACGTTCGAACCGTCGCGCAAAGAAATCTTGACGGTCTTGTTGACTTTCGCAGCCATGACGGCCTCCTATCGGTAATTCGCCAATTCTAACAAAGTTCATGCAATACGGGTAATGAGAATGCGCCCCGTCGCGGCTACGGGAAACGTAACCGTACCAAGGGAAGTCCATGCCGTAGTGGTATCGCCCGCGCCGCCCACACTACTCGCCGACGCCTGCCAATGCGAAGAAAGTTCAGTTGTGTAAGTGGTAGGAGTGGTATTAATGCCTTCGGCATGGCTCAAAACGGATTTAGAGATGGTTTTTGTCGATACCCGAGCATAGGCATGACGCACATCTTGCGCATAAGCGAGCAAAAACCCGGAAGTATAAACAGAAAAAGCACCGGTTGAGCCGCCACTAGCAGCAACGCCGTTTCCTACAAAGAAGTTAGAATACGTCGTATTATTAGGATCAAGAATTACATTACCAGCTGACCCAGTATTGCCCTGCATAATAATTTCAATGGCATAAGCCTGATTATCACCCGTCGCGATACTTAATTGCGCACTCGTAGCAGCGGAAACATCAACATACGCAGTTCTGCCAATTGCCAGACTAATATCTGAACCAGCACCAGTATTATTGATTAAGGTGTTGATCGAAGAAACACGAATCATCCGGCTCATGTCACCACCTGTATCGTAGCCGTAGATGCGCCTGTCTGCGCGATGCCATACCAATTGGTCTGCGGAACCGTATCCTCAATCCACAAATCCCCCGGCTGTAATACGATTGCAGCGCTTGCAAATGTTGCGGTTCCGGCTTGCAATGCGATGGGATTGCTCCCGGCGTTATAGAAACGCGCCTCAAATCGTGTTCCAGCCGCCAATACGAGAACTGAACTGGCGGTTCCAAGTGATACCGCAGCCACATCACTAATGTTTTTCCCGGTATTAGCTCTGGAAACCTGAACAACAGCGGAAATATTATTGATGAAGCCAATATTATTCCCGCCCGCCGCAAGCGTCACTGGTGCGGAAATAGCTTGAACCGTGCCGATATTGTTCGCGCCAGCCTGCAAGACTACGTTGACGTTCGCCGAAATGTTGTTGATGCTTCCAATATTGTTGGTCCCGGCAGCAAGCTGCACGGGAGCCGAGATATTGTTAATAAATCCAATATTGGATGTGCCAGCCGCCAACGATACAGCGCCAATATTTGCAGTGCCAGCCGCATTTACGACCGTCACGTTTGCGCTGATATTGTTGATGGTTCCGATGTTGTTGGAACCCGCCGCGAGTTGGACGGGAGCCGAGATATTGTTGATCGTTCCGATGTTGGCCGATCCAGCCCCAATCGTGAGCGATCCAGCAACTGTTACGGTTGCGGAAATGTTGTTGATGCTTCCAATATTGGACGTGCCGGGACCAAGCGATACCTGTCCACTCACTGCAACCGTGGCACTGATTTTGTCGATAGTCCCGCCGACTTGCAGCGCGCCGCCCACCACATTTGCGAAGTTGGCGGAAGCCGCGTTATCACCGATAACGACACGCTGACGGAATACGACATTGCCGCCAGCCGAAATGCTGGCGCAATCGATCTTTCCGCCACCCGCATTGGGCGGGACTTGTACGTAACCGTCCTTGCTCATTTATCTCACCCGAAAATGCCCTTGGATTTACCGAAAATCTTTTCCCAATCGTTCTCAACCATCTTGTTCAGATCGGCTTCTGAGGCGTTTTTGAGAGTTTCTATCGAAATTTCGCCAGTAGGCTCGCCACGGGAACTGGCTTGCACCGTTTCAGATGCTTGCTGACCCTTCCGGATCGTTTCCAGCTTCGTTGCCCCATCAGTCGGCTTCGCTGCTTGAGCCTTATAACCCAGCCGTTGCGCCATCTTGTAGACGACTTCTGCCGGGTTTTTGCCTTGCTGCATGGCACGGAGAGCAATATTCGACTCTTCCTGCCCCAACGTCTGACGCGCTTGGCTTTCCGTCATCCCCATGTCGCGATAATCCTGCATCCGGGCATCGATGACGTGCTTATAAGCCGCATCATAATCAGGATTCGTCGCCTTGAAGGCGTTGATTTGGCTATTCACGGCTCCAACAAACTGCTGCACTTGCGCTTGCTGCTCCTGCGTCTGCGTTTGTTGCTGCGTCTGGTTCTGCATCGCATTGATCTGGTCCTGAATCGTCTTCATCTGATGATTCAGGTAACCAAGCGGGTCAGTCGTCGGATCGGGAGCAGGCACGGCCATCAACTTCGCCATTTGGCCTTTCACCGTCTCCAATTGCTGACGCAGTTCAGCTTCCCGGGCTTGCTGCGCTTCCAGCAAACGCTCGTAGACGCTCAAATCCGGCAGTTGAGGGGCAGGCGGCGGTTCCACCGAGCTAGGGGAGGCGGGACTCGGTTTGGGCGCTTCCACTTCTGCCGGTGCAGCGGCAGTTTGGACAGTAGAAGTGGGAGCCGTAGCCTGTTGAGAGGCTAACGATTCCGGCAGTTGGCCGGTCGTAAAGAATTCCTGAATATCGGCGGGGATTTGTTCGAAATCAGCCATGATTAGTAATCCTTGCAAGTACACGAATCAAAAGAACCAGTTCCGCGCGATTCTGGGCGCGCTCGGCGAATGTGGCGAGTACGGCTTTGGCTTCATCATCCGTCACGTCTTCACACATCCGATCCAAATCCGCCATATTGGCTATTTGCGAACGCAGAGAATCCATCTCTTTCTGATGAGAAACAATGAGCGCGGCGATTTCGCTCGCGCGCTCCTCCGCAAGTTTCTTGTAACTAGCCATTATCTTTTTCCTGCTGCTGTTGATGTTTAGCCGTTTCCGCGCGAATCGACAAATCCGCCTCATTCACCTGCATCTGGTGCTGGGATTCAGCATGGCGCATCGCCAGTTCCTGATTAGCTTTTTCGATATTCGTCGCCATCTTGACCTGCGCCTCTTGGCGCATGATTTCCATCTTGTATGTCAATTCCTGCTTGCGCAATTCCATTTCCATCTGACTTTGGACGGCCTTGAGTTGAATCTCTTGGCTCTTGTCCTTTAGCTGGAGTTGCATTTGCTGATTCTGTTCCTGCAACTGCTGCATTTGCTGCTGCATTTGCTGGACCATTTGCGGATTGATCTGCTGCTTTTGCTGTTGCTGAATCATGAATTGTTGCCACTTCTGGATCAAATCAGACGGCAGCGGCGCATAGGTCAGCAAATCAGGAGGCAGAGGCATCCCAGCTTTAATCATCGCCGGGATGATCTGCATCAGCGCTTCCCACGTCCTTTCCTTCACATCAGGCGCAGTTGGGGACTGATCGACAATAATGTCGAATTTCACCGCGTCAGGAATCTTCGTCAGCGGAAGATACTGCGTCTCCCCCACGCCTACGATTTTGACCAGACGACCGTCACTAATATAGTTCCGGATAAACCACAACAGAATGCGGCCCTGCATCTTGCGATAGCGGTGCAGGGAATCGAATACCGGCGCAAGCAAGCCATAAGCAGCCTGTTTTCTGGACTGTTCCAAAACGTTTGCTTGATCGCGGCCAGCAAGACCAAGCGCTTCCAAATTTATGCCAGTGACTTGCGGCAGCGCATTCAGCGCGAATTCCATGAGTTGCGAGAGGCCGGAAGGATAAGACGACATCTGCTTTTCCTTGACCTTCATCAAGCCGCCTTCATTCAGCAGCGTCACGGAATCAGGGCTAGACCATTCCTCTTGAGCTTTACGCGGGTCAACGAATGCACCGGTTTCGGCGATAAGACCGCCCTTGGCATTCGTGTTGATGATGAACATGATCTGGGAGAGCCATTTGTTTGCCCAGCGTTGCGGGTCTTTCATCACCTTCGTCAGCCCGTACCACATGTTTTTATTGCGGTCACGCTTGCCAGTAATGCAGTTCCGCGTAAATCCGTCCTGACACGGCGACAAACCCCATTCCAGCAACGTCTCTTCCGCGAAGAAGCCACGGTAATAGACCTTATGGAAAGAACGCACGTACTTGAGGCCGTTCGCATCCACGGCCTTTTTGATGGACAGGAAATCGTCTTCTTCCAGTTCCGCAATCTCACCCCCACCGGTTTCCACACGGTAATAGGGTTCCATCTCTACGCATTGGTAATACCAAATCTTCGATTGGTCCACGCGCCGCATATCGGGATATGGCGCGTTCTGGTCATCTTGGTAACGGAAACCGTGCCGAATGTGCGTAACCTCGCCTTCAGCAGCATCCCAATCGGAAGACGTGATGATGGCAGTCGGCCAACGTTTGCGGATAAGATCGTTATCCATCCACGCGGCATGGAAATCGTAGCGGCGGTCAGCCAGAGAAGGTTTGATGCAAGCCGGGTCCCAGAACATTTCCAGCGGATCAATCCGGTTCAGGATCGGCATACCGTCCTTATCTTCCGAATAATCCATCCGGGTCTCAATCCAGCCCATTCCGCAAATCAGGGCATCACGGAAAGCGTCCGTTTCCTCGTCTTCGGCGTTGCATTCGTCACGGACCCAGCGAGCGGCGTTCGTCCATACTTCGCCAAGCGGGACATTCTCCATTTGGCGGGCTTTGTAGACCACTTCCTGACGATTACTGACTTCCGCGCCGCCCACGGCGTCAATCATCTTTTCCGAGTAGTTAAACGTCACATGAGGCCGGTTTTGCTGGCGCAAAAGGTTCTCATCAACGGGTTTCCATTGGTCGCCAGCAACAAAAGCGTAGTCATCCCGCGCTTTTTGATGCCATTTCCCGCAAAATTCCCGCGCCTCATGAAGCCTTTCTATGGCTTTGCGCTTAAATTCTTCCCGGTCGATCATGATTTTTGTTGCGGCTCCTCAAATATGTTGAAGAGCATAACATTTCTTTCAGTCTTCCCCTCGATTTTCTCGACACCGTGCCAAGAATTTGATGTCTTGAAAAATCCGAAGCAAGAATTCGGCACGAAAGGCGCGCGCCAAACCTCATGGAATCCCTCAAACGGATAGTGCGGCCCACCGGGACACGTTTTCTTGTGGTCTTCAGGAACGTAAATGCTGGTTCCGTGTTCGGCGTAGTGATATTCGGACGGCAGATAAAACAGCAGGCTCACCACCTTCCACGGGGCATCCGTATGCGGCCCAATGGCATAGCCTTCTTCGTCGCGAATGAACCGGATTTCCTGACGGAATTTAGGCCGGTTTTGGTCGGGATAGCGTTCGAAGAATTGTTTGCCGAAAACCGTCAGAACCTGAGAGGCGAAGTAGGCCGAATCGAACCCGGCAACCATCTCCATCGGCGTTTGCAAGGCTTGGCGGTGCTTATAGCCCCCCGGCAGGGGGGCATAGTCTTCATTCCCCGGAAGGGCTTTGATGAGGTCGTGATAAAAGTCCTTCGGGAACACGTCATGGACGAAGAAATGCCCATACGGATATTCGTTGACTTGAGCGTTCCGCAGTTTGTAGATGGCGTGTTCCACCGGGTTCATGGTCCTCTCCTAGAGATATTGCATAAAGCCGCACTTTTTACAGAGTCTCTGTTTCAGGCAGTGTCCCGCCTTCGGACGGATGTACACCCGACCCCAGAGATGGCTGCACGCCCTCTGATACGGGAACACTCTCCCGCGTAAAGATAATGTTCCCGATACCCGCAAATGGCCCTTCTGATCGTCTGGCGGCGGCAATCTGGGAATCGTCGGTTCCGAATCCGAATTCTCGTTTGAGTTCATCAGCCCACCTCATGTGATCTGAGTTGGCGGAATCCATTTCCACCAACACCGATTTTAGGCTTGGATGCGCGAGAACGCGACTCATACCTTTCAGGCACTTGTCCTCGAAACCGTCCACATCGATCTTAATGTGGTTCGGCACCGGCAACCCGCATTCGAATACCAGCGTATCCAGCGAAAAAGCCACGGAACCTTGTTCGTAGGCCCATTGCTTCTCTTGCCGCTTGTAGTTCATGTCTGAACCAAAGGAATGACACGAACCACCCGGGCGCAAATCTGAGAGCCGCAGCGTATTGATGGTTTCGCCGTCCGAAATGCAAAGCGGAAACGCCACGGCCAGTTCTTTCGGAACGCGGTTCATCGCCAGATTCCGAATCAAAACAGAGAAATTCTGGGCTTCTGGCTCGAAAGCCATTACCCGGAGCCCCTGTTTCCATGCCAGCATCGTGTATAGGCCAATATTGGCCCCAATATCGAAGAAAATGTCTCCGGCAGGCATGGAACGAATCCAAGCAACCGTATCCGGTTCCTTGGTGTACATCGTCTTGACTCGCCACTCGCAGTGACTATTGGGGAGATTGAAAAGAATGCCGTCTACCGTGGCATTCGGCTGAATGCGTTCATACTCTTGCAAATTCATAGTTTCCTCAGCTTGCCATCCAAGTGTTTTCACTGCCAAAACGATGTCTGCCCCACCTGTCTTCGCGAGCAGTCCCAATCTCACGGGTCAAACCATAGCGCAGCATCATGATCCCGTAGCGGGTTGCACACATCAAATCTTCGTTGAGCGTGACGACCTTGCCGTCGATACGGTGATACATGCGGTATTCATCGATCCATTGGCTCAGGTTGCGGTCAACTTTGAGCCGTCCCGTGTCGAAACGTTGCGCCATCTCCATGAGCCCCGCTTCCACGCCGATTCCGCGCTTGTCGGGGAATTGGGCGAAGTCCGACAACATGCGAAGCCCTTGATCGCGGTAAATATGGGCGATTTGCAGGCCCGAACCCTTATCGGTTTGGAGTCCATCCTTGGGCCATGCAACCGGAATCCAGTCTCCCCACGGCTTGATGGCAGCGGCATGGATGATCGGAGTCTGCTGGGATTGCCGATAAGCAGAGACGACATGCACTACGTCGTTTTCATCGTCATATACCAGACGCACGGCAGCGGTAGGGTGCGACCAGCCGAAGTCCAAACCAATGATCTGTTTCCAGTTATCGGGAATCTCGGCTAGCGGGCTTTCCAGAATCATGGACTCAGGCGTTTCGAAGACCTTCCCGGAGCCCAGAAACGGGATGCCATTGGCACGGGCTTCACGCTCATGAGGTAGGTAGGCCGCGACGATCTGATCCCGTTCTGCCTGCGTGTAGTGGTCCACGTCGTCAATCGTCATCTGGACCAGACATGTTCCCGCTTCCTTGTTCCAGAAGCGGAGGACGACGTAGGTCATCCCGAGCAGCGGCGTGAACGTAAGGTAAGCAATCCCCTTGGTATTGTTGGTACGCGTAAGACCTTCCGAGTAAATGTCTTCAGGGGGCTCTTCATCGAACCATACGAAATCGAGCGTCTCCGCCTGCCAAGCTTCACGACCGTCCTGATAGCCCTTGAATACGAGCAGTGACGTGTCGCCACTTGAGTGACGAACAAGAACTGATTCAATAGCGTCCGGCACCCCGCGCGCCTTCTTGATATCAACGATCCGGTCACGGGGGATCGTTCCCGTTCCGACAGCATTAACCGGGCCGAGAAGGATACGCTGCGCACCGTCCCGCGCGACTTCCGCATTCTTGGAACCTGCCCAGCCACGCGTTGCCCTTTTGAAGCGCTTGCCTTCCCACCATTCCGGATACAAACCAGTAAGGTGCATCGCCGTTTCACAGCCCGCCGCATAAGTTTTGCCGAGTTGGTTCCCTGCCATGAGGCAGCGTTGCCGAAACTCCGCGCCAGCAGCGTGGAATTCCTTTTGCTTGCCATAGGGCTTGTAGAAGAACAGGCTGTAATCGCGCGTCAGCCGTTTTAGTTCTTCCAGTTTCGCCAATTCCTGAGCGGGCGTGAGAAGCATTTAATCACCAAAGATGCAGGCAAGGAACACGGCGATGACGGCACCGAATATGCCAAGGACAATCACCGCGCAGACGACGTTCCAAATGATATCAACCATTCTTTTTCGCGGCTTTCGCGGCCCGCGCCTTTGCCAAGTGTTCAAGTCTCTTGGGAGAAGTCTTCACGACCTTAGCTTGCACGTCTACGATGGTATGGTGCATCCCCAATTCTTCCCGCAACTGTTCTACTTTCGCCTTCACCACTTCCGCATCCTGCGGCGTGGTGTTTTTGATTTCCTGAATGGTCCGTTCCGAGTATTTCGGATCGCGGATCATGGTCGCCCACTTGATCATGTCCATCGCCGTTTTATAGGCGGTCGCGGACTTCGGGTCTTGTAACAACCTTTCTTTCAACATGAGCATTTCGTCAGCCAGATACGCAGCCCCGTACTTCATCGCATGTTCGTAAGCGCCACGAAACTCTTCGTCCTCCTTCAACCACTGGACGACAAGATTCCAGTCCGGCAAATCCGGCCGGACCCAATCAGGGTCATTCAGAGGGGCAGGAGGGTTCAGAATTTCCTGAACCGGCTTCCCATGCGCCAACTCTTCCAGAATGTGCTTTTTTACGGCTTTCGGGTTCATCGCAGAAACACCACCGGTACTTTGTCGAACTTGTCCCAAGCGCCCGGACCTTGCAGTCTGGCCCACGCCTTCCAGCCCCATTTAAACCACGTTCCTTTGTAGCTGAATGCTCCCCACCGCGAGTAGGCGAAGAAACAGTTCGGCGTATCTTTCACCACTTTCCAGTCAGCCAGAGCGAACGGGCATCCCAGCAAGAACATATCGAACCCGTAAGCCGGGTTCCGAATCAACCACCGTACCGAACTCACATATCCCGGCGTCCATCCCATCGAAACTGGACCTGTAACGAAATCATTGTCGAAAGTCTGAAACCAGTACAGGTATTTCGGCAGGTTGTTATTCCTCACGAATAACGCCAATACCGGCGACAGGATTATCGTCAGCACCGCGAAGAACATACTCAATAACCCCGCAACCGGATATATCAGGAACATTTCTCTATCTTCAAAAAATCCCGCATGATCGCGGCCAGTAAATACGCATGTGCCTCATTATCAGAGTGAGTAACCGGAATCCCGACCACGGCCAATATATTGAAAGCCATGTGCGAACACTCATGCGCCAATGTCGCCACGTCTCCATTAAACCAGCCGATCATATATACCGGAGCCTTGGTCTTCGTATTCTCGAAGACCTGAGATATGCCGCCGATATTCCTATCCAGCTTGTCCGCTCCCAGAAACTTGAGTGCCTTCCCGTATTCCTTCCGGCTCGTCGCAATCCACACCACCTGACCGTACAGGTTCGTATGCTTCCGGGTGAGAGGCCAGATATTGTCTGAGGTAGGCATGGACGTACTCCGGAGGCTCTTTCCAGTGATAGACGGCAGACAGGCTGACTCCCAGACTACGGGCCAAGTCTTCGAACGTCATGCCGGTAGGCAACAAATTCTTATCCAAAATAGCGACCTGCAAAATTTGCATGTCCCCCTATGTTACTCCAAACCGTCTCCCATATTCCGCACCACCTTGACCAGCCTGAGATATTCCCTCACCCAATGGGGGAAATCGCTATGACACCACCGGTAGACCGTCTTGATGCTCACCCCTGTCCGACACGCAAAATCGCCCTTCGTCCATCCGATCTCTGTCAAAGCCTTCTCGAACCAATGGTTCCGCTCTGGGATTTTCTTCTCCCAATCTACCCATCCCTTCTTGCTCATCATCCACTCCAAGTAGCCAATCCCTCAATTTGGGATAAAAACGAAGTGTTTTCCCGGGAAAAACGCATCCTCACATCTCATCATGCGAATTTAGCCATTGTACTCTGGAAAAAATTTCTGGACGGGGGGAAGGATGAGGACACGGACGCCCGGCGCTATGGAACAGCGGTTTTGACCACCCTTTTGGATTGGACTGTAAATTAGAATCGTTCTCATTCTCATTCGCATTCATGTGCATCATTGTTGCAGGCCATGCACGTAATACATCTCAATTTGACATAATGGAGATTATCAACGATTGAGATGTGTGCTAATAGGCCAGTAATCAGCAACAATGGAGGGTGATAGGGTCAGGAGCGTAACGCAAGCGCGAGTAATGGGGGCTTATCTCAACCAAGCTAAATATCCCTCACTCATTACGTACTCTGCCCCTGTAATCCGATTACACACACAATAAAGCCGCCTCTGTGGGCGGCTATCTGGACTGTCTTGCTATCCCTATATCTACCTGTCTGTATCGTCCTGTCTGTAAGGCTGTACGCCATTCCTAGACCCCACGGCGAACGCGCCGAATGCTCTCATCTCCACGCGCAGAAAGTTTGCTGTAATCATTGTAACAGGTCTTGGTATTCTGCGCTCCTCTTGCTATTCTCAAAGTGAGACGTAGGCAATCATATAGGTCTATCAGGAGTTCATCATGGCACTGGAAGCCACCAACAGTCTGGGCCGCACGGCAAGTTGGGTCATCGTCCGGCTGGCTGACAATGCGCCTCTTTTCGAAACCTATAACCCCAAAGTGATTGCTCATCTCAACGCGGCGAAGTACAAAGCTGTCCCCATTCTTGAATACCTGCAAGACTTCAACCGCCGGATTCGAATAGGAGAAACATCATGAGAGTCTATTGGATACGTGAACGCGACACCACGGGACGCTGGACGCGCCGCCCGTGGATCATCTGGTGCACCGCTTCCGAAACCTTCTAAGAGCTAACCATGAACGTCAAACCCGGTGATCTGGCCATCATCGTGATTACTGGCCCGCACGCCGCACCGGAAAACATTGGGCGCATCGTTGAGGTCGTCGCCGTAGCTGTTCACGGCGAAAGGTTCGTCTCCGTGAAAGGAGAAACGACTCCCGTAGATGCTCCATCAGGCAAGCCTATGTGGCGCGTCCGAAGTGTAGGCTCGCCCTTGGCTTGGAATAGCTCTTTCCTCAATCCCGTCAAGCGCTACTACCATGAGCGCCCCATTCTGGATAGCTGGTTGCGTCCTGTATCTGGTTTGCCTGAATCCGAAGAAATCCCCACCACGGCGAACACGGGTATCTGATTCACTACGGAGTATTTTACCATGAATGAATTCTGGGAAACCAATCACGGAGAAATGCCTAAAGGCATTACCGCTAAAACCCGTCTCGACATCGAATATCGAGATGGCCGTGTTATGCGCAATGTGGAGGAATGTGATGATCCTGATTATTGGATCATCCTGAATGATGCTCAGGACATTATCCGGTGGAGGTTTTCATGAGTGCATGGCAAGAAAATATCGGCGAATTGCCAGAAGGCATTACCTATAATACTAGTCTGGACGTTGAATATAGGGACGGCACTATTGTCCATAACAGTCATGGATGGGGCTATTACGGATATTGGGAGTTTCGCAAGGAAAATACCGATATCATTCGGTGGAGATATTCGGAATGAAACGCATTATGGCACTGATTGCCATCGTCTCTGGTGGCATATTGCTTGCAGACATGCTCCAATACATCCACCTGTCATGGTCATTATGGGGCATCCTGATATGGACGTTCATCGTATGCTTCGTCGGCGCGCTACCTTACGATGACACAACAGTAGGGTGATTGTTACAATTTCCCACTTTGAGATGCGCGCAGAATGGCCTATCCTAGAAGTGCAGGCCAAGGGGAAGAATCATGGAATCACATCTCCACCACCAGATCGTACCGTTGTCTCACTGCTACATGGAATATGTGCAGACGCCTGAGCATTGGTCAGAGACGGCTGGATGCCGTGTTGTGTCCTCTGTCTATATCCGGACGGTTGACTATTCGGAAATAGTGGATGCTTGCTTGGATGACCTACCGGAAGGTAGGTATTTGTGAAACGTTCTTTTTGGGGAAGAAAATGAACGCACTTGCAGCCCGGATGGGTAATTCCGTCCAATATCGTTCTACCGCGCCGCTCTCTGACGAGCAAATCATGCGCGTAGCCCCTTCCGTCTTCGCGGAAGAAGCGCACGCCTCACGGTCGGATCGTTATACGTACATTCCGACCATCGAGGTGATCCGTGGTCTTCGCAAGGAAGGCTTCGAACCCTTCATGGTCGCACAAGCTCACACGCGGATTCCGGGCAAGGCTGAATATACAAAGCACATGCTGCGTATGCGCCATGCTGGGCAAATCAACACGAGCGAAGCGCAAGAAATCATCCTCATTAACAGCCACGACGGCACATCGTCGTATCAACTGCTGGCGGGTGAGTTCGTCTTCGTGTGCTGTAACGGCCTTGTGACTGGCAACAAAATGGCCGACATTCGCATTCGCCACAAGGGCGATATCGTGTCGGACGTGATCCAAGGCGCTTACGACGTGATCGACGGCTTCGGCCTGATCCGCGAAGTAAAGGGCGAGATGAAAAGCATCACGCTTTCGCGCCCAGAGCAACATCTTTTCGCTGAGACGGCTCTGTCTCTCAAGTATGACGGGGAAACCGCGCCGATTCAACCCGTCCAGCTTCTTCGCCCGCGTCGCATGGAAGACGCGGACGACACGCTCTGGAAGACCTTTAACCGGGTCCAAGAGAACGTGATTCGTGGCGGTCTTGCAGGCTATAACGCAAACGGTCGGCGCGTGCGCACCCGCGAAGTGACCGCCATTGATTCGGACCTGAAACTGAATCGCGCGCTCTGGACGCTCGCCGAAAAGATGGCCGAACTGAAACAAGCATAAACGGCACGGGCGAAGGTTTTATACTTCGCTCCTATTTTATCGCAGAGGGAAAAAACATGGAATTCAAAATTGGCGATCGGGTAGCAATCCATCCAGCATTCGCATATGAGGAGGAACCAGCCCCCGGCACCATTACGCACATCACGGAAACTAGTGGATTTCTCCATGTAAAGCGGGATGACGGTCACATAGGGTCCGGACGTGATGGCGCATGGCTGGTTAATCCCTCTATCTCCCATCATGGGGAGCCTGCCGTTACCCTATTGTCAACATCCACGCCATCCGTGTTGACATCCGACGAAGAAAAGCACATCGCGGGCTTGTCGCCCGAAATAATCGATCAAGCTGCGTTCGATGAATTTATGCGGGGGTTGTAGGAGACGATGATGCAACACACTGAATTGCAAGCTGGCGTGCGCGTTCGTTTTGATGATAGCGAAGACTGCGTTGATCCGGATATCTTCGTCGGGCTCATCGAAGAATCGCCGTTCTACGGTTGGAGAATTCGTATCGAGCAAGTAGAAGAAACGTCACTTGGGATTTCACGCGGCGAAACATGGATGCTTGGCGAAATCGTTGACGACGACGATTTAAGCCGAATCACGGTAATCGGCGGGGAACCGCATTATCTGCATTAAGGAATTTTACCATGTTACGCGGAAAACGGAGAACCGCGCTTTTGGTTGCGCGCGGATATATCGAAAGCGTTCAAGACAAATATATCTGTTATGCGCTTGACAGAGCCGCTCGTCAATATCCAGAACTACGTGAAGCGGTTGTTAGCCTAACGTACGACATCCTATCTGCATTGGGCGGTCCGGGAACGCTGGAAGGATGGCAACTTAAAAATATGGGCTTTGCCATCGAGCACAATCGTCTCAACCGGCTCGCGTGGATCGACTGGATGCTGGAGAATTGGAAATGAATCAATGCGTAAAAACTGGCGCAGACGTATGGGATACGTCCTATAACGCGGTATTACATGGCGACCTATACCGCATGGACGGCTATTATGTCCTGCGCTATGTCGGAGAACCGCAATATACGCGCGGCATGACACCGGCGCAATGCCATGCCGTGTTCGACATGGCACAAGCCGAACAAGATCGGCAGCGCACGTTCTTTCCGGCGCGGCTGGTGTTGCCGTATTTTCCGCCGTTTCTCGTATTTAACAATGGAGAATACGGAATCGGCCAAATCATCCTGAGCGATCAATACGTGAAGGATCAATTACCAGAAGGGGAAGACTGAAATGAGAACCATCGAGCAAATCGACAAGGAACTGGACGAAGTTACGCAAGCGCCTTCCATCCTTCAAGATCAAATTAAGAAGCTGCATGCGCTTGCAGATAATCCTGAAATCCTGAAAAAGGAACCGCCAGAATCCCGGTGGCTGCTAAACCAATATGCCGGGATGTTGAAAACGCTTCTCTCTCTTCCGGGCCATGAAGAATTAGGCGAAGAGCGAATGTTCACAATGGCAGCCGATCTGATTAACCAGCTTGTGTGGTGCGCCGCCGCTATGGAAAGACTGGATTTCCCCGTGGCTGATCTGCTGAAATCAATCAGCGAGGGAATGCACAATTCTTTCCTCAAGATTATTCTTCTTCACAAAGAACGGGAAGAGGTAATGAATATGAAGCCGGACGGCGAAACGCTTCACTAGGAGGTCGCAATGCGCGCCAAAAACAAATTGGGGAAATATTATCAGCAGCATCGCCGGGCAAAGTTTCTGATCCGCCCGTGGAGTGTTGGCGAGAACGATTCCCATACCTGCGCAGTGTTCGCCGAACATGCGCGCGGGCCTCATGTATTCGTGCAAGGCTATTCGCGGCAACGCGATGCGAAGCGCGCACTCCGGGACTTGGGGCTTGTGCAGGAGGGGCGCTATTGGCGCGTGCCGTCAGCGTCCAAAGAAACGGCTGAGGAAGCTGTTAAACGCCTTAATGAACGTATTGAAGCTGAAAAGATTGGAGGAACTGCTGACTACCACGTTTTCGGGCTTGATCTGATCAACTTGCTGGGTCGCGAGGAATAACGCCTTCTCGGCAGCACGGCGGCGCGTCAGTCCTGCGACGGCGCGACCGCCTGCATGATTCCATTTCTCGAATTCATTCGCGGCATCCGCCCACCGTTGCTGGTTGACATAACGCCTAAGCGTGCTGGTCTGGTATGCACCGATGCCAAGGTTATACGCGAAATCCGTACAGGCATCTAGCTTGTCAGGGTAGCTAGCCAACACGGGCGAAGCACGCAGCACGCCCGCTTTCGCCACGTTCCAGCGCTCTACTAGCTTGGCATCGCATTGCTCTTGCGTCCAGACAGTATGCGCGCCGACTTCGGCACCAGTCGTCCCATAGCCGACTGTCCAAACTGATCCCATATCGTCCCAATACGCGGCAAAAAGGCCACGCCCGATTGCCCGGGCGCAGCCTTCCGATGCTTTGCAGATATCAAGACCAGTAGGCATTGAAATCAGGCGCTAGGAGCCGCCGATGCGGGTTCCGTGGAGGAGGGTGCAGCTTCAGTAACAGGAGCAGCAGGAGCAGCATTCGCAGAGACAGCGGCATTCACGGCAGCGGTAGAAGTTGCCAGCTTTTGAGTCTCGGCGACAAGCGCCGCATCGTCCGAAGACGCAGCCTTTGCAGCAGCCAGTTCGGCAGTGAGAGACTGGATGAGCGTAACAGCCGCTTGGTTGGCGGCAACAGCGGCATCCACTTGGGCTTGCAGATCGGTGAGAGCAGACATGATTGTTTCCTGAAATGAAATGATAGATGTGAGAGCAGCAAAAACGTCGTTTGCAGGGACTTCGCGCGGCGGTTCTACAGAGGGACGGAAGAGTTTCATGAAGCTTTCCTCCCATCGTCACGCAATAGCGCAGCTTCGACGGTCAAATGAGGCAAACGTTTCAAAATTTTCCTGATGGTACTTTCATCTCTGCCATACAATCGACAGGCGTCTCTAAACGTCATTTCTACCTCAGCAATTTTAACTCTGCGCGTGCGGCGAGTGTTCTTTTGCTGCAAAGGAATAGAAAGCCAAATGCAATTTTCTTTGCAATAAGGCCCATCATTATCTAGCCGCTCTAGAGACGTACCATCCGGACGTTCCCCCATATCCGCAAGGAAGTTTCTGAAATCGTTCCATTCTTCACAATGACGAATTCCGCGTCCTGCATAGTTGTGCGCGCCGGGAACGGTCTTGTTGTTGCAGCGAACGCGCATCATTTTCCAACTACGATAAGTGGGAGAACTATAGTCATAGCCATGTTTATAGGCGCATGGCACGCCGTCTTTCTTATGACCTTTCATTGCGCTTTCTCGATACTGCGACCGCAAAACCAAAAAGATATGATCATTGTCATCATGGACGTGTCGTCATCCGTCCACGAAGCCATGAGGCCCTGAATGCCGGTGCCTTTCAGGGCCATGTAAAACGTGCAGATTTTCCATGCAGCCCACATGCAGAACACGAAAAACGTCACGGACGGACGCACGAACGCGGAAATCGCGCTCATGAATTTGCCGCCAGCAACCGACATGGCGGACTGCGATGAAAACGCGGACTGGTAAGCGTCGAATTGCGCTTTCTGCGTGTCTATTTGCCCTTGCGCCGTAATCTCAGCGATTTTCTGCGTGCCTGTCAGTTGCTGGAACGCAAGGGCTTTGTCCTGCATCGCCAGTTCATGAGCTCTATCGTTTTTGGCATCCAGAAACTTAAGGACTTCAGGGGCTAGACGGAGGAACCCCCCGAATAAACCTGACAGTAATGTAAGCAACATGTCTAGCCCCGGTATGCAGAATTTACAGATATTGTATCAATATGCGCGCTTGAGTGCGCGCAATCATCCTTATTGCAAAGCCGCCTTTAAAGACGAATGAAGCACCACCTACGCTACTGCGCCCACGCCAACGGCGGCTTGAACATCCTTTATTGACAGTGTGGTGTGCATGCTTATAAGCATGCACACATCATCCTACCGAAAACCATGAGTGTTCCCCGCAAAATCTAGGCAAATTGCGTTTAAGCCTATCGCGTAGCGTTTATCCAGACGCTCACGGTTGGTAGCCGTGATGGGGGAGCTAGGGGTTTATTCCTTCCCACCTTTTCAATCATCGCTTATCGCCGCAGGCGCGACACCTGTACGGCTAGGTCAGGGGTGAACAGACCCGCTTAGGCTTTCTTGCTTACGCGCTTGCCCTTCGCGCGGCAAGCGTTAAACCTTCACAACTACGAACTGCGCTCCATCGGAGCATTCCAACAAGCTCGGGTCAATCCACCTGAGAAACGGCTTCATGTCTTCGACGTTCTCGATGTACCACAATTTACGGGCCGGATTCCATTTAGCTCCCAGCCGTCTTGCTTCGTCCTTTTCTGAGAAAGGAACTTGTAAGAATGTAATCATAAAAAAGCCCTCTTAGGCGCTGTACCCATCCCTCGTGGCGGAGATGGCATCCGAAGATGCTGGATAGATACAGCCCTAAAAGGGCTTATCCCCGCCACGAGATGGCAGAGACTGTAACACAAACTTGGACAAAAAACGGCCCTCAGCAAAGAGGGCCGGAATAGTCGCAAAGGGTAGGGGCGACTGAGAGTGCTAAGGGGGGACACTCAGGGCGTCTGCGTGGACACCTTGGGGAAGGTAGAGCATCCCCTCTTAGCACCCCTCACGGGAACCGAGCGAGGGACCGTGAGGGGTATCGGATACCGCTACTGACGGAGCGAAGCGCCGATGACTAAATTCTACCACATGCAGAATTTGCAGGTGTACACTTGGTTGCTCGTTACAAAGGGGAAGAACGATGATTGAAGTCACTACGCCTACACAATATGCAGAGGAAATAGGAAAGCTCTACAACGAAGGGCTACCAAGCGGGGACGGAACAGGATGGGCAAGCTTGGACGAACTGTACACCGTCGCGGTCCACTACTGGACCATCATCACTGGCATTCCGTCTCACGGTAAGTCAACGTGGATGGATAACCTGATGCTGAATTTGATCCGCCAAGGCTGGAAATTCGTCGTCTACAGTCCTGAGAACCAGCCCCCGGCCTTGCATATGGCAGGGCTTGTAGAAAAGGCGCTACGCCGCCCGTTTCGCGACGGCTACCACAACCGGCTGACACCGCCTGATCTGGCCCGCGTACTCTCCCATCTCGAAAACTCCATACGAATCCTCGCGCTGGATGCCGACTCCCATGTCTTCCCGGCGCTCGGCGACATCATGGACGTAGCCCATGAAATTATCAATGAGATATGGCCTATCAATAAAGTAGGCCTATTAATCGACCCGTGGAACGAACTGGATCATTCCCCCATCGCGGGAATGAACGAAACCCAAATGACCAACTACGAACTGATGCACTTTCGCCATTGGGTGAGGCGTCACAACGTACACGGCTTCGTCGTCGCGCATCCGCAGAAGCCGCAGCGTGGCAGGGATGGCGACTTGCGCCCGGTCGGGCTCTACGATATCAACGGCTCGGCCGCGTACTTCAATAAGTGCGACCACGGCATCATTGTGCGACGCAGAGAAGACAATGTGACTGAGATTGACGTAGAGAAGTGTAGATTCAAACATTTGGGTAAGAAAGGCAACACATTCTTACATTTCAATTTCGGTACTGGTACGTATGAATACAACATTGACCGAGAACAACGTTACAGACGAAACGATCAAGATGGTGATCCGTTCTGATGCAACAAGAAAAAAACTTCACGAACTACTTGACTCAATTTGTGAAGGGTCTATAGTAACCATCACTGGCCCGCGCGCTTCCGACGAACTGACGGCAAGGCTACATTGTGCGATCCGCGCCGTCTCGAAACAGGTCGTCTGGGCGGGCCAATACTTAGGGGAAGACGACTGGAAACGGCTTCTCACTGCTGCGCTCTACGGCCAACGGGTACTCCCATCTCCGGATGGCAAAGGCTTCGTTGTCCTAGACAAACGCACGTCAACGATGAGCGGCGCGCAGAAATGGAATCTGTTGGAGTACATCTATTCATGGGGCGCTGAAAGAGGCGTGAATTTTGAGGAGGAAGCTATGTGACCAATCAAGAACTTATTGAGTTCTACAAGAAATACATGCTGGATATGGGATACGACAAAAATCCCGAATATCTCATGTATCTTGATAAGAATGGCGCGACTCTCGAATTTCGGAAAGCCGCGCGAAAACTGCAAAGGGAAATCTATGTGACTACTGATAACGACGACGTACAAAACTTAAAGGACAGAATCTGGGAGCTTGGGTATGACAAAGAGCCTGAGAAGATGAAGAATCTGTTGAATAGCAAAAACAGCGATTTGCGGGAAACCGCGAAACAAGTGCAAAGGGAAATAGACGAAATGGAAAAGCAAAAGGGTAAGACGCTGGATGAAGCGGCAGAGCCGATCATCAACGCGGAAATCGTGAAGACCGGCGACAAGCTGATTGTCCCGGAAGGTGTGTCGCTGCGCCAAGCGCGCGACCTGATCGAACGGCGCATGTCCTACGAAGAAGAAGAGGTCAGCCTCTCCGAATCGTTCGACGTGTTCCCGTGGGACGGCGCGCATGCCTTCGACAAGGTGCTGACGGCGGTCTACGGCTGGACTCCCGCAGAAGCGCAAAAATCGTTCTGGGGCGATATTCCGCCCAAGATGATCGCAATCGACACCGGCCCACACACCAAGGCAATGGTCCCGTGGGGCAATTTCTCGTTGCCGAACGTGGAAGGCACCCTACATACGGGCGTGGCCGGGAAAGAAGGGCGACTCGCCTTCCAGCTTTCGGCAAAAGTGAAGCGCGTTTCGCAGCATGTAGTCGAAAAACTCTTCGCCCAAGTGCGCACGTATCTCAAGACCGGCAGCATCTACCGTGGCAAGGCAATCCGGATGCGTTTCCTCGATGACGATGGCGACGTGCTGCAAATGCCGGAACCGAAGTTCATGGTTACCGACGATATCGACCCGTCGCAACTGGTGTACTCGCGTGTCGTGCAGGCTTCTATCGACACGAACCTGTTCACGCCGATCCAACGCGTTCGCGAACTGAAAGCGAACGGCATTCCGATCAAGCGTGGCGTCCTTCTCGGCGGCGCGTATGGTTGCGGCAAGACGCTTGCGGCCCGCGCGGCGAGCAAGTACGCGGTGGACAACGGCGTGACATTCCTGTACGTCACCCGCGCCGACGAACTTTCTCACGCCATCGCGTTCGCCCGGCAGTATCAAGACCCGGCCTGCGTGATCTTCTGCGAAGACATCGACCGGGTAATGGACGGCGATCGTTCCGTGGCAATGGACGACATCCTGAACATCATCGACGGCATCGACAGCAAGAACAGTGCGCTTATCGTCGTCCTGACGACGAACAATCTGGAAGGCATCCACCCGGCCATGCTGCGCCCCGGTCGTCTGGATTCCGTGATCGAAGTGAAAGCACCGGACGCGGAAGCGGTGGAAAAGCTGCTGCGCTACTACGGTGGCTCGGCCATCGCCGAAACGGAAGACCTGAGCGGCGTTGCCGCGCTTCTGGATGGGGAAATCCCGGCAGTCGTCGCCGAAGTCGTGCAACGCGCGAAATTGTCGCAACTGCGGCTGAACCCGCCCGGCGTGGCGGTCACGCGTCTGACGGCGGAAGCGCTCAAAGTCGCGGCGCAGACCATGACGGCGCAACTGGAATTGCTGGCTATCAACCAGCTTGGCAAGCCGGAACCGCCCGCTCTCACGGTCGCACTGCAAGAAGCCGTCCGGGCAGCAATCGAACCCGAACTGGCCGACCTGAAAGACCAACTGGCCGACCTGAAGGAATACGTCTCCTAACAAGTTGCATGGCACGGCGGGCAAGGTGTCATACGTTCCCGCCCTAGTTTCGGCGTATGACCGGTTAGCCCACGAAACGGGCTACTTACCTATGGAGATAAGAGATGAGCGAACCACTGAAAGAACTGGAACAGGACGCGGCGGCGGTCCACGGTAAAGTTGGCTCGGCGATCAAGGAAGCCTTCTACGGCTGGCTGAGTGCGCTGCACTATGTGCGCGCGCATGCGTCGGTCGTAAAGGAAGTCGGCGCGGCACTCTGTTTCATGCTGCTGGCCGTGTTGCTTTGGCGCGCACTGTAATGACGGAAGGCGAGTATCTAGGTCGGCTGGCATCCCTTGGATGCATCGCGTGCAGGTTGCTTTATGACGACTATGAGCCACCTGATCCGTCTCTGCAAATGACAGTGATCCACCATCCGCGCACCGGGCAAGGAAAGGCGCAAAGGGCTTCAAACTGGATAGCGATTCCGCTGTGTGTCCCGCACCATGTAGGAAAGTACGGAACTCACAATAACGGGAATAGCTTTCCTGAGTTGAATATGAGTGAAATGGATGTATTGGCGCACACAATCAGGATATACCATGAGCGATACTGAAGATCGTGATGAAGCATTTCAATTGATTTGCTCCATCACCAATTTCATCAAAGACGCACTTCCGGAAGAGTACGCCGTGATGATCGCAATTTCGAAAGGCGGTCCAGTCGGGTCAATTATCGGCGGGGCCGATACCGATCTACGGTCTTACGACGACATGCTTCTCTCTCTTGCCGGGAAGCTGTACGAAGCGCGGTTACGCACTCACCACACCACGTGTTTTTACCGCGAAGAACCACCGGAGATGAAGCAATGAATGCCGAAGAATTCCACGACGCCGTGTCGGATTTCATCAAGGAAAACTGCCCGGAAGGTGTGATTTGTATGTTCGGGATGGAATACGATGGGGGCCATTATCAATGCTTTATCGGCGGTCCCAATATCCCGACGACGGACAAACGCTATTACGGGCTCGCTCTTCTTCTGAGCCACCATATTGCCAAGCTGCATTTCAGCATCGATGGCGAAAAAGAAACCGGCCGGTGCGGCGTGTAGCACTGACATGACCGATAAGACGAAGACCGCGCCGCCGGGTTCGGTGCGGCGCGTCAAAACCGGAACCTACCGTGGGCGACTCGTAAGGGCAATTGCGACCGTCCACGGTCACCGACAAATCTTCATCAAGGTCGTGTTTCTGGACGGATGGGGGCAGGAAACGGATAAGCAAGAACTATTGCTTCTCGACCATTTGGAGTAGGGTATGGGTTCCAATACAACGTATTTCTGCGACCGCTGCAAAGAGGAAATGCCTATAACTTCGACATAGGATTATCTGTGTTTCAGGAAGGAACGGTACTTATTCGGCAGACTGTTTTTCAGGAACATCGAGATGATGCTTTGTCCGGATTGCAGAAATTCCCTAGAGGAATGGATGGCTAACCATGATGGACCACAAGGATGAGATGCCCCCTTGTTTCGACAGTCAGGAGCAATGGGAAGCATGGCAGGAGATGGAAACCGTTACACGTAGCATCGGATACAACCGCCGCAGTGCGCGGCGTGGGGTGAGTTTTTGTGCGGACTGTACGGTTGAATATCAGGATCGGATGCGCCATGAGGGACGATGCACGAATCCTGATTTCAAGCCCGAAGAGAAGCCGCTCACCCGGATTAGCAAGTCAGGTGTTAAGGGCGTCTACTACAAGCCCGACTCTAACCGCTGGTGCGCCTCTAAATGGCATAATGGCCAGAATATCTGGCTAGGTAGCTTTGCCACTAAAGAGGAGGCCGCTGCGGCGGTAGATGCGTATGAGTCCAATGGAACTGAGTTTGAAGGAGATGAGAGCGAGGGGCTACTACTGCGAAATCACGGAACATTACATGAAGCTGGGGAAGGGAGGATTCCGGAAAGACCTATTCGGATTCGCCGACATTTTGTGTTTGGGGAATGGCGAGATAGTAGTAGTGCAGACGACGAGCCGGTCGAACATGAGCGCCAGAATTAAAAAGATTACGGATTCCGAAACAGTCGCTTTTGTCAGAAAAGCGGGAATCCGGATCGTGGTCCACGGCTGGGATGCCAAGGGCTTACTAAAGGAAACGGACCTGTCATGAGTAATTACGAATGGATTCTGGTGCGGCTGATGTTCTCGATTCTCGCCGTAGGCGGAATCGTAGTTTATGGGATTACCGAAAGCGGCGACTTTGGTAACGCACCTCTCATCGCATTGTGTGTCGCGTCGTTTTTTGCTGGCAAATGTCTAGGGATTTCTTTGCGCGAATGGGTTAACCACCATGACGGAAACAATGCCGACTGATCCGGGTTACTACTGTCTTGACAAAGAGATAGGATGGGTTAAGGTTGATTCATTAGCAGATATGTTGTTGTTTCGGACGAATTCCTATCCGCCGTGCGAGTGCAGAATAGTGGTCGATCCGATATCGGATGGAATCATATGAGCAAGATCGTTCAATTCCAAGTCATCAAGGACCGGGATGGTAGCCCGTACTATGTTGGCTTGGACAATGACGGCATCCTCTGGGTAGGGAAATGGGAATTGCAACGCGAACCCTTGCGGGCCGAATTCGTTTGGAACCGCATTCCTAATCCCGGAGATGACGATGGAAACAGTCAGTCTGACTAACGAGCGCGGTCAAACGCGCGAATACGAAACGGTTGCTTCCCGGTTGCATCGTTTCCGTGCAGATAAACCGGACTGGTCCATCGTCACTCATTTGCTGGATTGCGACGATGACGTGGTGCGCGTGCAGGTAGAAATCGGATGGATCGGAGATGACGGGGCGCTTAGGGTTCTTGCTTCGGCTCATGCAGAGGAGTACAGGACTGAGGAAGGGGTTAATGCTACGTCCGCGCTTGAGAACTGCGAAACGTCAGCATTGGGCCGTGCACTTTCCTTTCTCGGGTACGGTTCTCCTTCTTCCATTGCCTCTGCTGAAGAAGTCCAAGGAGCCAAGCGCAAGACTGCCGAAATTTCGGAAGCGAAGCCGGGCGCGCTGATCCTGCTACAGCAAGCCGCAAAACGCGGTCCAGAGGCGTTGCGTAAGGTTTGGGAAGGGGAGCTATCCAAAACGGATCGGATGGCCTGTAGGGGGCATTTAGCCCGGTTAAAGAGAGAGGCGACGAATCATGAACGCAAAGATTTGCAAGAAAATCCGGAAGAACCTGCGGTACTTCGGGGAGAACGTGAAAGAAGTGAAGCTACTTCCGGCGACGGAAGTAATGGGGACGACGGTTTCGCGTAATCCCCTTGTTCCCGGCGTGCCCTATCTCGCGTGGCGGTCCTACGAGTTAGACCCACACTGCGGTCGCGCGATCTATCTCGCGGAGAAGAAACGGTATGCGCGCATGTCTGCTATGCGGGGCTAAACACCACGCGCAAGGGCTATGTCGTCGTCACTACGATATCTCGCGTCGTCATAAGAACGCGGAAGCATTGCTCATGCAGGAATGGGAAGCGAACCAATGTCCGACCATCTCATCGACTACGACAGAGCCGGGAAAATCACCGCCAGCGTTGTGGGAGCCATCCTACGATCCGATCCCTATCACTCATGTAAATGGGCATGGCGCGTCGTTACCGGGCGAGAACCTTTCTCCGAGCCCGGATGGGACGCAAGGCGTGGACTCGCGCATGAAACTGACGCTATCGAGAGTCTGGAAATCGATTTTGGACGGATTGTTCTGGACGGCGCTTTTTGCAATCACCGTGGCCTTAGCTGGCTTGGGGGTAGTCCTGATGGCTTCCTTGTTGAGGAAGGCCTTCTGATACCCATAGAGTGCAAATGTCCTCGCAAATTGCATTCGGTAATACCGCCGCATTACTACGATCAAGTCCAAACGCAATTGGAAGTTTGTGATGTGCCTTACGGGTATTTCGTGTCATGGACGGAAAACGGCAAATGGATAACGAAAGTAGAGCGGGACGCGGAATGGTGGAAACGGAGTTTCCCCATCCTAGAAGAGTTTTACAACGAGTATGTCGCAAAGGACGTAGAGCCGCCGCGTGCGGCACGGAGGAAAAATGTCAATCAATAAACTTGAAACGGATGCCGATAAAGAGCAATGGTTCCGCGAGCATTGGGCATCCCATTCGGAATTAATAAACCGGCTTGCAGAGTTGACGCAATCGCCGTACTTCGAAACTCTATCCAGAATGGAGAAAATGCTGACGAATACCATGATTCGTCAGGGAGCGATGATCGACTGGCTTTGGGAAAAATATCAGGAGGCCCGCGGTGGCAATTAAGTACGTTTTGAAAGCGAAGACCGGCACTTATAAGGACGGTCAGGGAAACGAGAAGACGGCATACGTCAAATGCGGCGTGGTCATGGACGGCAAGAACGGTCCCATCATCAAGCTGGAAGCCCTTCCTATCGTTTTCGACGGGTGGCTTTACCTGAGTCCGCCGGAAGAGAAGCGGCAGCAAGGCCGACCGCAGCCCCGGCAACAGCAGAACGATGAGTTCGATGACGATATCCCGTTCTAGGAGGCGGTATGGATGACGAACATACGGCGATTGATTCACTCGGCCAAGTGCATCACGTTCCGGTCATTGACACGACAAAGCCAACGCCTCAGCAGCCCGTCACTCTGGCGCTGACGGATGATCGCATCAAGGAAGTGATCGACTCCATCGACTTCAAAAAGATGGTCACGGCAGACGATCTCTTCTACCTGATCGCCCGCGCCGTCGAGCGCGAAGTTCTCAATCAACAGGAAAAATGACATGAAAGCACTGATTGCAGCATCCATCGTCGTCCTCCTGTCCGCGTGCGGTGGAGGCGACGACTTCGGCCAGCCAGTTCACGAGCCCAATGCCACGCATGGCGGGCAGGTCGTCCAATTGCGAGCGTGTGAAACCACGGGGCCGACCGCTCCCGCTTGCCCGGAAAAATCATGAGCCTGTCAGCAGCCAAAACCTTTGCGGACGCATGGGCGCTTACCGCCGAGCGAGCCATTCAAGAGGATGTTTCGCCAGTCACGCGGGAAAACCTGCGCCGCATGTATTACGCGGGCGCGTATGCGTTCATGGCCCTAAGTGACATTATCCGGATGACTCACGGCAAGAATTTGGAGGAAGGGACGGACGCATACGTGGAACTGATGACGGAAATCGTCAAGGAATTCGAGAGTTTCAAAAACAAACCATGATTCTGAAACCGGGAACGCCATGCTGGATTTGCAATTTCAAGATCAACACGGCAGTGAATGGTCAGGTCGTCACGGTCGTTCGTCACGTCGGCAATTACCAATTCCATGACAGGCTCGTGAGAGATGCCTATGTCGTGCGTTCTGGTGCGCCGATGCTCGGCGTGAGAATAACCGATATGAGCGTGACGACCAGTCGCGACATTCTGATGCCGCGACATAATCTCAAGCCCATGACGGGCGATGGTGTACTTGATGAAGAGGTAACTGAAAATGGCAGTGTCGATCAAAATTGAAAATGGAATCCCCGTTCCCCCGGTTCGCGCCGTATGGCCGTTCGGCGAAATGGAAGTAGGCGATAGCTTCTTGGTCCCGGCAGGCCGCGAGAAAGCCGCTAAGTCTTCGGCGTGGACTTACGGTCGCAAGCATGGCATCCGCTTCACCGCGCGCATGGAGAAGAAAGGCGTCCGTATTTGGAGGATCGAATGACCGAAGAAGGAAAGGACGCCGTTATTGGACTTGCGGCATTCATCGCATTCATCGCGCTCTGTATCTGCGTTGCCGTGCTGACTGGTTGATTCCTATTCGTCGTCAGGTATGATCGCATCCTCGCCGAGCTTGGCGGTCAGCGCATTCTTGCAGTGACCGGGATTCAGCCATTCAAGAAATTTGCAGAGATAGCACCCCCACGGTCTCCCAGCAGCGCGCGCCTTGGCCGCGCGTCTGCTGATCGTCTCGTTATAGGAACCCAAGAGAAAGATGCAATTCACGCCGCAATCGATCCAGCGAAGTACGTTAAGGACATACTTCAGAAGCAAGCTCAAAAATTTCATGGTTACACTCTTTTTGTTGATTGCCAAGAAATTGAGACATAAGCTTAATGTGCACCCGGACCACGGAAGATGATCCATTGGATAGCGTTGCCGAGAACGAATGCCGCGACGGTAACGATACCCATCAGCACCTTGTGCATACCAGCCTTACGGTGAACGCACTCCATGATGGTTCCCACATCTTCTTTGAGGTCGGCCAGCATCTTGTCCTGAGAATCCAAACGCGCAAGCACTTGGCCCATTACCAACGGATCGTAATCATTACCCATGATAATCACTGCTCCTTCATCATTGTTCATTGTCATTAGAGGTTTATCGTGGACGTTCTAGCTGGATGCGTGATCGGTTATTTCACGCCCGGATGGATGTGGTGTCTGATAATTATCGGATACATTATCTGGTTATTTATTCCTACTGCTTCGGAGGAGGAGGCTGAAGCAAAGCGTCAAGCCCACTGGCAGAAGCAGCGCCAAGCTGAGGAGCAAGCAATCCAGAAATACCGCCGAGCGCACGGACTAGATCGGGACGGTTGATAAGCAGATTCATCATCGCTTTCCGGCCAATTTGCGTACCATATGCTCCGACACCTAAACCCATTCCGCTGCCTGCCAACAAGGCAGGCAGCGGATGCCCGGCCATCGCCAGAGTAGTTAGCGCCGCTACGGTTGAAGGCAGCTTCATGAGCGCGCTACGTCCGGCCGTACCGGAGTTCGGCACGGTTTCGCCAAGCACGCGCACAAGATTGTCGCTGAAATCCTGCATGTTCGCGCGACCTTCCCCAAACGCAGCCTTACCCACCGCGCCCCGGCCAGCGGCAGCTTTTACAGCGGCTTGAATCTGGCCCGGCATCATCGGCAGGTCAGGGTTATTCACTCGCGATGCGGCATCTCTCAGGACGGCGTAATTGCGCCATGCCTGATTCAGCGGAGCCAGCGACGGCACATTCGGGTTCGTGCGTTCCACGGAATCACGCAGTACGTCTTGAGTATTCCCCAACAAACGGCCAAGTTTTGCTTGGAAAGCATCGGGCTTATTGGAAAAGTTAGCCGCTTCACGGCCAATCACGCTATCCGCTTGCTTGAAGACAGGACCGGGCATTTGTCCACGGTTAAGCTGACTACCGATATTCCGTTGCCAGATATTCATGAATTCATTCTGCGTGTCAGGCGGCAAGTTACGGACTTCCTGCATGATCGGAGCCATATCCTGAGCCAACTGCGGATCAACCTTGAATGTGATCTGCGGAAGAACTTCCTGATATTTGGCGCTCAACTTCTCATGGACGTTTGCAGCAAGTGTGCGCACTGAATTGGCCGCGCTCTTGTCTACCGTTTCTCCGACAGGGGCGAGTACCTGATTACCGAATGCCTTATTAGCGCTAAAGTTAGCGGCATATCGTGCATCTTCCATGCTTTCGCCGACGACAGGAATAGTCTTCGAAAGCTTTTGTTCAGCTTTGTTGAGGAATCCGCCCATGGCTTGCATTGGCGTAAGCTCGACCCCTTGATCAATAAGTTGCTGCGCTGCTGGAGTAACACGCGCGCCTTCCATAACGCGCCCGAGCGCGCCAAGCGTACCGCCCGTGAGTGCCCCTACGCCTGCATTAGCGGCGATTTGACCGGCAGTCGTACCGGCATGGACCGGTTGCATAGCTCCCGCCGCCGCGCCTGCCAGCGCTCGACCTGCAATGCCAGAACCGCCCGGGACAATTGTATTGATCGGGTTAGCAAGTTGCTCCGCAACGCCGCCTACGGTTTTCTGAAGGTCGCCTTGGGGAGCCGGTGTATATTGGTCAATCGCGTTCTTGAGCAGCGTATCCACATCCCGAAGATGCGGATTATGTCCGAAGAATCCGCCTACGGTATTCACCGCTGCATTCAATGGGTTGCCAATGACGCCTGCTGCATCCGCCAATCCATGTCCCGCTGCGCGTGCAGTCAACCCCAGCTGACGTGCAAGCTGTTGAGCCAACGGCATAGGTGGCGCGGGCGGTTGAGCAGGAGTAGCCGCAGCAGGCGGCAACCCGGCAGCGGCCCGCAAATCGGCTTCTGACATTTGCGACAGATCGCCAGTGGCAGGCAGGCCAGCGGCAGCACGCAAGTCCGCTTCCGATGCCTTGGAAAGATCGGGACCGCTCGGAGCTTCCTGCGCTTGTGCGGAGGGGATGATCGCATTCAGGATGCGTTCCGGAATGGATTTAGCAGCAGCAGCGACCTTCACCGGATATGCGCGATCCTGAGCATATCCGCTCATTCCGCGAGTAAAAGCATTCACATCACTGCCAGCACCGACCGCATTGGGATAGCGCGTCTGGACGAGATGGACATAAGCATTGGCGAAGTCTTGAGGCGATTTGAATTTCTGGTAGGCGTCACGGCTTCCCGTCATATTGTCGGTTGCCATTACACCATTCCCATTCGGAGCCTTGATATTCCCGAGATTGTTGGTCCCCGGAATGATGGACTTGCCCCATCCGGTTTCCTGTCCCCACTGCCCGAGAATGATTTTCGGATCGACTCCCAACTGATTACCGGCGTGTGCAGCCACATCACCGTAGCGAGCAGCGAAGTTGGCAGGCGTCGGCGGCAGAGCCGCGAACAACTGATCGGCAGGGACGTTAGAGAGGTCCATTACTTGAGCAATCCACGGCGTTTCAATTCCGCAATAGCGGCATTCGGATCAATCTTCGGGGCGGCAGCAGGCGTAGACGGCAGCGCAGCACTCGCGCCCGTACCTAGCACTTGCCGCGTGCGGGGCGTCAGGTAACGATCCGCGAAGTCCGTGCGGCCCATCGTTGCACCCTTGTACTGCGTCGCCAAGCCGTTAAGTTGCCCGCCCAACAGCTTTTGAGCCTGATCGATAGACCCGGCCAACTGTTGAAACGAACTGGCTTTTGAGATGTTGTCCTTCAATTCATCGCGTTCCGCTTGCGTACCGGTTCCCGAATTGCTGACGGCTTTGATGACTTCGTTCGCCACGATCTGATGCACCGTGTCAAAGTTGGTCGGGATATTGCTACCGCCTTGCATGAGAATTTCCTGACGCGCCGCGTTATAGGCTTTAATATCCTTGTTACCCAGCGCAGCCGCTACGTCTTTCAGCGTATCCAAGTGGTTGATTGCCACGTTAAGCACGCGCGAACGATCCCCCAGCGGACCACCGGCAAACGATTCCGAAGCCGCTTGCGCCGCCGCGTAGTTCTGGGCGTTGTATTGCGGATATTGCTTGGCGACAGCCGCCATGATTCTCTGAGCGCGCGGATCGCGCATTGCATTCCCGGTAAGAGGCGCTTGGTTATAGTGACCAATCGCATCCACCACCGGTTGAATATCCATCGTCAGACCTTGTTCGAAAGCGCCGCGCTTGTCGATAGCGATTTGCAACTGATTCGCCAGAGCGGTATTACCGGACTTGACAGCGGCAGCTTGTGCATTCAACAACGACATAAGCTGACCTAGATCGCTTTCCGGCGTCGGATTGTCATTGGACGCGCCGCCGCCGCCATTGGCGGCATCGGCATACGTCATAAGTTTGGCTTGCGGGGCAACCACTTCCGGCTTGTTGGCCGCGATCATGATCTGATAGCGTGCCGCCGTCATCGGGTCCATTGTCTGCCAGATTTGCTGCAATTCGCCAGCCGGGATACCAGCATGGATGCCAGCCGAAATCATGGACGGCAAATCCAGTTGCCCGTTAGGCGTACCCGGTTGCGGGTTGAGCGCGATCTGATTCGGATTAGCACCGGGCAGTGCAGTTTGACCGCCGATAGGCCCACCGAGGCTGGCAGGCATTTGCCCCGGAAGTTGCGGTTGTGCGGCTTGCAGGGATGCGTTTGTCCCTGTCGGATTCGGAGTCGTCTGCAAATAATCAGCCGGATTGAAATTCATCGCGTTCTGCAAACGTTCTGCCTGCATCGCGAGAATTTGCTTCTGGATCGGATTAGTCTGGGCCGTCTGGGCGTTTTGCATCCCCGCCGCGATATTCTGGGCGACATTGTTCCCCTTGTCCCCAAGGAGGCCCGCCCCGATGGTGAACATCGGGTTCGACAACAGAGATGCAAGATCAAAATCAGCCATTTCTCATCCCCAGAGCAGCAATGCGCTGATGCAATTGCTGCTGATATTGTAGGGCCTGCTGCCTCTGCATATTCATCATATTCTGGATTTGCTGCTGATTCTGCTGATTCTGACCCTGCATTCCCTGCAACGCCTGAGCCAGTCCCGGCATATTCCCTTGCGACTGGTTAGGCATCCAGCCCGGAGCCTGCCCGCTCATGGAGAACGTAGGAATTTGCTGGCCGTTAGCCTGTCCGCTAATGCCGCCGCCAAAAGCACCGTAATTTGTAGTTGCCGCTCCCGGATTCATCCCGCTAAACAACCCGGCAGGGGCATTCCCCAGAGATGCGCCCATGTTCCCGGACATAAGGCCGGACGTAGCCCCCGGTTGTTGCTGGAACATCTGCATAAGATTGCTCAGGAATGGCGACGATCCATTGCCATTCCCGAAGAGTGATGCCAGAGATGAAAAGTCCATGTCATCACCTTAGAAAAGACCTGCCAACAGGCCGCCTAGACCGCCGATACCAGCGCCGATACCCGTCCCGATACCGGGGATAGCAGACCCAATAGCAGCGCCCATACCCGCACCCCCCAGCGCTGAACCGAACGGGTTGGAGTTGATGTTGCTGGTTCCGCTCGACGTGGAACCCGTCAGCGTCATACCGTTTTGCAGCAGCCCCGACAGGTTTTCCAGACCCATGAGCGGCATTTGGTTGTTGTAGTTCTGCTGCGCGATCTGCGAATTCAGGATGTTTTGTAGATAGTTCTGCTGGGTTCCGGCAACGTTCATCCCTGCCGACGACATGGAAGGCAGGTTACTGAGCGCAGACCCTTGCAGGTTTGCCAGCGAATTACCGGCTTGTTGCTGACCGTAGTTAAGACCGGATGCAGCGGTATTCAGCAGATTGCCCGCATTGGATTGAGCGCCAAGCAATTGGTTGGCAGCGGAAAGCTGGTTGTTCCGCTCGTTCATGTAGTTCTGGCCAATCGTGGATTGGGCCAGATTGTTGAGCGTGGTCCCCAGAGAATTGGACGCCATTTGCAGCGAGTTCATATTGGCATCGCTACCCAGCCGCCCACCGCTTGCGAAGGCCGACATGATCCCGGGCATCACGCTATTCGTGAATTGCTGGGTAACAGGTTGCGCTTCCGCAGCTAATAGACCTTGGACCTGCGGATTGTTGGCATTAAGAAAATTGCCGTTCGCCGTTTGGGACAGCGCATTTGCGGCACTGTTTCCGGAGAAATTGCCATTGGCAAGCTGCGAGATATTGCCGTTCAGCATTCCCGCCAGTGATTGGTCGCCTTGAGACGTGCCTTGGCTGATGCCGGAAAGAGTTTGACCGCCGATGTTGTTGGAGAAGTTGCCTCCCGCAAGCTGCGAAGTCAGCGCGTTTGCCTGATTCGCGCCGCTCAGAGCCGTGGCATAGCCCTGATTCATCGCGCCAGACCACGGCGCAACCTGCCCGGTATTTTGATACGGGTTTAGCTGACCATTGTTATAGGCAGTAGTCAGGTTGCCATACAGAGCGGAAAGGGCAGGCTGAATACCAGACCACGGGTCCGCTTTCTGTACGGTAGTAGTGTTACCGCCGCCGCCGCCGCCACTCATAGCTTTACTCCTTACTGACCCAGAATGCAGTACCGGAATGTCCGGTCATTCTGGGAATTATTCGGATGCGTGATCGTAAATGCGCCTTGCGATTGCGATGAAACATATGCCCCGGCAGCGCTCGCATCCGATGTGACAGGCATAAGCCCGATAAAGCTGCTACCTCCTACCCGGCTATCCGTGATAACGGTCGTTGCCGTAGAAGTTCCCAATGTCACCATCCCGGTATTCTGGATATGCCCCTGATTAGTGGCAATTGCCCATGCGGCAATTCGCCGACGATGCGTAACATCGTCAGGCTGAAAAGTCGGGATAAGAGAGCCCGCATTGGCAGACAGTGCCATTTTACCTTTCCTTCAGTGACTTATGTAATACTGAATACCGGTGTTTATACCCTATTTCTATAAGCTTAGGCACAAAGCCTTTTCTTACATAGGCTTCCATGCCATCACAACCTTGCGCCTCAGCCCATAACTCGATTTGAGTATGAGCCATGTCCCGCCATTCATCGAACTGGCTTCCCGCCAACGTCACAATCCGGCAAACCTTCATTTGCGGATAAGTAATGATGGAAGTAGTTCCGGCACCCACAATCCGCGTACCGTGCTGAATCATCCACAATTGGGAATCGCGCGTTAGACATATCGCCTTTAGATCGTTCGCCGAAACTTCGCCGAATGTATGATCCAAAGCTCGTTTTATAAACGGTTCTGCAAAGCGCCAAACTCCTTCAACCATTTCGGCTGGGATTCCTCTGATGTTATAGTCCATATCAAGTTTTTTTAAGTTCATCAATTTGGGCTTCCAGTGCAAGCACGCGACGGCAGAGCATCACGCACGCCACAAGGGCAGCTTGCCCGTAAGCAACGGATAAGTGCGCGCCGCCGTGATATACGGCTTCCGGCAGGATATCCATGAGCGATTGCGCGCCAACACCGACTGAACGTTCACCGGTATCGATCCGAGAAAATGTGCCACACCGCCGAATATTGGCAAGCTGGTCCACAAAATCATCCGGAAGGCTTGCCCAATCTTCTTTTAAATTCTCATCCGAGGCACCATTAACAGTGCCAAGCGTTGACAAATTCCCGGCATCATCCAGCGCCATTATTGTTGCAGAGGCCGCGCTATTCTGAACATATAACTGGCTAAAGTTATTTACATATAGATATTTCCTACCGCCAGTACATGACATAACGATGCCGACGCTTGCCGTATTGGTCGTCATAGTTAGCCCGAGCGCTTGGCTGGCGCTCAGAGAAATTACGCCGTCCAGATGCAGCCCTGTCAACGTGCTTAAACCAGACACCTTAAGCGCCGCACTGACAGATAGAGAACCGATATTCGCTATTCCGGCACCCAAAGTAGAAACAACAGCACCGCCACTGACAGATAGAGAACCGATATTCGCTATTCCGGCACCCAAAGTAGAAACAACAGCACCGCCACTGACAGATAGAGAACCAACGTTTGCGATGATGATAGTGGCAGTCGTCGCCGCCAGCGTTGCCAAGGTCGCACCGCCACTGACAGATAGAGAACCGATATTCGCTATTCCGGCACCCAAAGTAGAAACAACAGCACCGCCACTGACAGATAGAGAACCAACGTTTGCGATGATGATAGTGGCAGTCGTCGCCGCCAGCGTTGCCAAGGTCGCACCGCCACTGACAGATAGAGAA
>Ga0335069_10001037_pt1 | contig 44796 bp, 22 predicted proteins | sample Lox_Sample_11_FD_206714 | JGI IMG/M metagenome (GOLD analysis project Ga0335069, IMG submission 206714) | Soil microbial communities from Loxahatchee National Wildlife Refuge, Florida, United States - Lox_Sample_1.1 | ecosystem: Environmental > Terrestrial > Soil > Wetlands | place: USA...
CAAAGCAGTGGCGGCGTTCCAATGCCGGCAAATTACAGCTGGTCATTCACGACGGCGCCGCCGCCCACCGTTGTTTCCGAGTCGCCGTCTAGCGGCGCCTTATTTGTTTCAACCGGAACGAGTGTTACCGCCACATTCAGCGAGGCGATGAACGCTTCAACAATCAACGCGACGAGCTTCCAATTATTGGATTCGTCCGGGACGACCGTGCCTGCTTCGGTGAGCTACAGTTCCTCCACGCTCACGGCCACTCTCACGCCATCGCAAGCCCTCAGCAACGGGACGACTTATGAAGCGATCATTGCGGGTGGAACCGCCGGAGTGAAAGCCAGCGGCGGCGACGCGATGGCGGCGAGTTACAACTGGTCTTTCACAACTGTTGCAGCAGCTGGAACGTGCCCGTGCGGCGTCTGGGGCTCTTCAGCGACACCTGGAACGGTGGACGCCGGCGACGCTTCGGCGGTCGAACTGGGTGTGAAGTTCACTTCAGACCGGAGTGGGTTAATCACCGGGATACGCTTCTACAAGAGTGCCGCCAATACGGGTACGCATATCGGGAACCTGTGGACGACGACGGGAGTCCTTCTTGCAACGGCCGCGTTCTCAAGTGAGAGTGCTTCGGGATGGCAGCAGGTGAACTTCAGCACTCCGGTGGCGATTTCCGCCAACACCACGTACATCGCTTCGTACTATGCTCCGGCGGGCCACTATTCTGCAGATGGCGGCTACTTCGCAACGACCGGCGTCGACGCGACGCCCCTCCACCTGCTTGCCAACACGGCAAGCCCCAACGGCGTCTTCACTTATGGTTCGGCGAGCGTCTTCCCCAGTTCCAGTTACAACGCCACGAACTACTGGGTGGATGTGGTGTTCAACGACGGGACCTCAACGCCGACGGTTGTCTCAGTGCTTCCGTCCGATGGTATTTCGTTTATCCCAACCGGAACAACTGTCAGCGCCACATTCAGTGAGTCGATGAATGCTTCGACGATTAACACGACGAACTTCCAGTTGCAGGATCCGTCCGGGACGGCCGTGCCTGCTTCGGTGGCCTACACCTCCTCCACGCTCACGGCCACACTTGCGCCTTCACAGGCGCTTGCTAGCGGGACGACGTATAAGGCGGTCGTTGTGGGCGGTGTCACGGGCGTTCAAAGCAGTGGCGGCGTCCCGGTAGCGGCAAATTACAACTGGTCTTTCACGACGGCGGCGCTATCAGGAACGTGTCCGTGCGGTGTCTGGGGCTCTTCAGCGACACCTGGAACGGTGGACAATGGCGACGCTTCGGCGGTTGAGTTGGGTGTAAAGTTTACTTCGGATAGAAATGGGTTGATTACCGGGATACGCTTTTACAAGAGTGCCGCCAATACGGGTACGCATATCGGAAACCTGTGGACGACGACGGGAGTCCTGCTTGCGACCGCGACGTTCTCAAGTGAGAGCGCTTCGGGATGGCAGCAGGTGAACTTCAGTACTCCGGTGGCGATTTCCGCCAACACCACGTACATCGCTTCGTACTATGCTCCGGCGGGCCACTATTCTGCAGATGGCGGCTACTTCGCGACGACCGGTGTCGACGCGACGCCCCTCCACCTGCTTGCTAACACGGTAAGCCCCAACGGCGTCTTCACTTATGGTTCGGCGAGTGCTTTCCCCAGTTCGAACAATAATGCCGCCAACTACTGGGTTGATGTTGTGTTCAACGACGGGACGGGATCGCCCACGATCAATTCGGTGTCTCCGTCCGGTGGAGCGGCAGGCGTGCTGGTGGGGACGACTGTGACCGCCACCTTTAGCGCGTCCATGGACGCTTCGACGATCAACGCAAGCAGCTTCCAGTTATTGGACCCGTCCGGGACGGCCGTAGCTGCTTCGATTAGCTACGACTCTTCTACGCTAACGGCGACGCTTACGCCTTCACAGGTACTCGCTAACGCGACGACTTACAAAGCGGTTGTGGCGGGCGGCTCTGCAGGCGCGCGGAGCAGTGGCGGCGTCGCAATGGCGGCAAATCTGAGCTGGTCGTTTACTACGAGTACCTCCTCTACGACCGCGAGCGTTTCCCCCACATCGTTGGCGTTCGGTAGCCAGACAGCGGGAACCAGCAGTGCGACGCAGTCGGTGACGCTGTCGAATACGGGCACGGCAGTATTGAGTATCACGGGCATAACGATCACGGGGAGCAATAGCGGAGATTTCAGCCAGACGAACACGTGCGGAACAAGTGTGGTGGTGGGAGGAAACTGCGCGATCACGATGACCTTTACCCCCACCCTTAGCGGGTCTGAGGCTGCCGCGCTGAGCATCGCTGACAATGCAAGCGGCAGCCCACAAACGGTCAGCCTGACGGGCACGGGAGTGGCGCCGGTGGCGACCGCGTCACCCACGTCCCTTACGTTCAGCAGTCAATCTGTGGGCACGGGCAGTACCGCGCAGGTAGTCACACTTTCCAATACTGGTTCTGCGGCGTTGAACGTCGCGAGCATAACGATCGCGGGAACCAATAGCGGGGATTTTACGCAGACGAACACCTGCGGAAGCAGTCTGGCGGCGGGGGCGAACTGTGCGATCACAGTGACATTCACGCCGGCGGCCGCTGGGACGCGATCGGCGATAGTGTCGGTAGCCGACGATGCTGCGGGGAGTCCGCACACGGTCGCGCTGACGGGAACGGGGGCGGCGCCCGTGGCGGGAGTTTCGCCAACCACGTTGACATTCAGCAATCAATTGGTGGGAACAAGCAGTGCAACGCAATCGGTGACGCTATCGAACACGGGTACGGCGGCGTTGAGCATCACGAGCGTCACGATTGCGGGGACGAATAGCAGCGACTTTGGTCAGACAAACACGTGTGGGACGAGTGTCGCGGCCGGGGGAAATTGCGCCATCACGGTGACCTTCACGCCGAGCGCTACGGGGACACGGTCCGCGACCGTTGCGATTGCCGACAATGCTGCAGGCAGTCTGCAGACGGTTAGCTTGACAGGAACGGGGGCGGTGCCGGTGGCTGGGGTTTCGCCAACATCACTGACGTTCAGCAGCCAGTTGCTGGGGACGAGCAGCGCCACACAGGCGATAACGTTGTCGAACACAGGCACGGTGGCACTGACCATCACGAGCATCGCGGTTACGGGGACGAACAGCGGCGACTTTGGTCAAACGAATACTTGCGGGACGAGCGTAGCGGCAGGAGGAAACTGCGCCATCACGGTGACCTTCACACCGACCGCCACGGGGACGCGGTCTGCGACAGTCACGATCGCCGACAATGCTGCAGGCAGTCCGCAGACGGTTAGCTTGGCAGGGACGGGGGTGGTGCCGGTGGCGGGGGTTTCGCCAACATCACTAACGTTTAGCAGCCAGTTGGTGGGGACGAGCAGCGCCACACAGGCAGTGACGTTGTCGAACACGGGCGCGGTGCCACTGACCATCTCGAGCATCGCGATCAGCGGGGCCAATAGCGGGGATTTCACCCAAACCAGCACCTGTGGAACTAGTCTTGCGGCCGGAGCAAACTGCGCGATTACCGTGAAGTTCACACCGACCGCGGCGGGGACAAGGGCGGCGACGGTGGCAATCACCGACAACGCTGCTGGTAGCCCGCAAACAGTCAGTCTGGCGGGCACAGGGGTTGCCCCAATTGTCAGTCTATCGCCCACAAGCTTGACATTTGCGACGCAAGTGATCGCCACGACGAGCGCCAGTCAGAGCGTGACATTGAAGAATACTGGAACGGCTTCTCTAACCATATCGAGCACCACGGTAAGCGGTGATTTCTCTCGCACTACTACCTGCGGTTCCACGCTAGCGGCGGCGGCCAGTTGCACCATCACTGTCAGTTTCAGGCCCACCGCAAGCGGCACGAGGACGGGAACGCTCAGCGTCACGGACAATGCTGCTGGGAGCCCGCAGACGGTCAGTCTCAGCGGGACCGGGACTGCTGTGTCTCTGTCGGCCACGTCGCTGACCTATTCCAGCCAGACCGTGGGCACGACTAGCGCCGCTAAGACTGTTACTCTGCGGAATGCTGGCAGTTCGTCGTTGACCCTCAGCGGCATCAGCATTACGGGAACTAACGCCGGCGATTTCACGCAGACCAATACCTGTGGTACCAGTCGGGCCGCCGGGGCAAGCTGCACGATCAGTGTGACCTTTAAGCCGACGGCAACAGGAACCCGGACGGCCAGCCTGACGATCAGGGACTCTGATCCGACTAGCCCGCAGAGCGTCGCCTTGACGGGTACCGGTCGATAATGCCTGCGAACACCGGAATGGACGCTCGGAAACTGTCCTCTGCGGATTTCCTGACCAGCACCCCCTTTGGGACCTTGTGGCCGCAGACATCAAAACTACTTTAACTGAATTCTTCCGTTGCCCGGAATGCTTCATCAACTTGCACCTGAAGGGTGAAGTGTCGGGTGAAGGCACGTTTTTCAAGTTCGGGGATGACACCATTTGCTACGGGCGCACCTCTTTGGCTTTCCCGATGCCACGAGATTTTGCGGACCTTCATGACGTGTTGGGTGGTACAACTATCGACGGAGCGGCTGTTGGGCTCCCGTTTGACCCAACGGAGGTGACGAATAATCTCCGCCTCGAACGGTACGTTTCAGGTTTGCCAGGAGGCCAGAGTCCATTTCTCAGGAAGTCCAGGCGCGACCTGTATTATCTTGTCCGGTCTTTGATTCCGGCTGCGGCCCGCAGGCGACTGCAAAAGGCCGCGCTGCGTGACTGGCGCAAGAGGACCTTCCCGCGTTGGCCTGTTGACCGTACCGTGGAGACCCTCCACCAGCGTCTCTTGGCTTTAGCGATGAAAGCCCAGGGGATCGAGACGATACCTTTCATCTGGTTTTGGCCGAATGGCGCCCGAGGCTGCGCGATCGTCACTCACGATGTGGAAACCGCCCAGGGACAGGACTTCTGCTCGGCGCTTATGGATCTTGATGATTCCTTTGGCGTCAAGTCGTCTTTCGAAGTCATACCGGGAGCAAGATATCGGGTTTCACAGGAGTTTGTGGACGGCCTTCGCGCCCGCGGCTTCGAAGTGGCCGTTCAGGACCTGAAGCATGACGGGAAGTTGTACCGCAGCCGGGACGGGTTCTATCGCCAAGTAAGAGAGATCAATCGGATTATTGCCCGATACAAGGCACGAGGTTTTCGCGCCGGCGGTCTTTATCGCAACCCGGAATGGTACGATGCACTCGAAGCTTCTTACGACATGTCGATCCCGAACGTTGCGCATCTTGACCCGCAGCGCGGCGGGTGCTGCACGGTTTTCCCCTATTTTATTGGGAGAGTTCTCGAACTTCCTGTCACCCTGACGCAGGACCATTCTCTGTTTTACATCCTGGGAGACTATTCCATTGAGCTCTGGAGAAAACAGGTCGCTCTGATTTTGGAGAAGAACGGTCTGGTGAGTGTGATTGTTCACCCGGACTATGTCCGCTCTGAACGAGCTCAGCGGACGTATGCGACGTTGCTTGAGCATCTGGTTAAGTTGCGCAGCGACGACAGAATATGGATTTGCCTTCCCAGCGAAGTTGACGCGTGGTGGAGGGTGAGGCGGAACCTCCGCTTGGTGAACGATCAGGGAAGGTGGCGCGTCGAGGGGGAAGGCAAAGAGCGGGCGCAGGTTGCGTACGCTATCCTCCGTGGCGATGAAATCAGCTACACGATCCCGGGCGAGGAGGAGAGCCACGAGTATAAGTTGCCGGGCAGGGATGTATAGCTCTGGTCCGCACGGTCCAGAGTGTGGAAACCTTTTGTGCCCGGTACTCCGATTTGCGATACTGGCGGGGTGTGGGAGCGTCTGACGCCTGCTTGTCTCCGATGGGCCGAGAGGGTGGAGCACAACGAGGCGGGAGTCACAGACTCCGCATTTCCGGCAGTTGGCAAGCGGCTGGTCCTAGTTTCTTCCTTTAATTGGTTTGGTGGAAATCCTGCTCGACAGGAAAGGGTGCTGTGAGAAGAGTCCGCTTTTTCTGGGTAGTCCCATTTGTTTTCTTATCTTTCTGCGCCGCTGCGTATGCGCAAGGCGGGCAACGGCCGCGCCAGGCTCACACTTACTATATTGCGGCAGAGGAGGTGCAGTGGGACTATACGCCGCGAGGGCGAAACCTAGCCGGAACCCCAGATATTGAAAGTGCGGAGACCTCAGCCGCCAGGGGCCATCGTGTCTATTGGAAGGCGATCTACCGGGAATACACGGATGCGACGTTCACGACATTGAAGCAACGTCCCCCAGAATGGGAGCACCTGGGAATCTTAGGGCCTCTGATCCGGGCAGAGGTTGGCGACACGATCAAGGTGGTCTTCAAGAACCGCACCAAGCTTTTCTGCACCATGCATCCGCATGGGCTCCTGTACACCAAAGCAACGGAAGGTGCCATGTACGCCGACGGGACGTCGGGTCCCGACAAGAAAGACGACATGGTGCACCCTGGTGAGACCTACACCTACATCTGGTCTGTTCCCGAGCGCGCCGGCCCGGGGCCGCATGATCCCAGTTCAGTGATCTGGATGTATCACTCGCACTTCGTCGAGCCTCGCGACATCAATACGGGCCTTATTGGGCCGATTATTGTCAGTCGACGAGGTTCGACCAAACCGGACGGCGCGCCTCTGGATGTGGACCGGGAGTTCGTCACGGCCTTTGCGATTTTCGATGAGACAGAAAGCTGGTTCTTCGAGAAGAACATCATGCACCTCAAGGACTACTCGCTCGACTTGGCCAACCTCTCCGGATACACGTCTCTGAAGGCCAAGGATCCGGCATTCCGGTTGCAGCACCTTATGTACAGCATCAACGGTTTCATTGAAGCTAACGTGCCCAACCTGACGATGAAGAAGGGCGAGCGAGTGCGCTGGTACTTCTTGAGTAACGACAACGAGGAAGATGTTCACGCGGCACACTGGCACGGGGAAACGGCCGTATTCAATGATATGCGCACCGACACCGTGGGTTTGACGCCGATGGCAATGGCGGTGGCTGACATGGTGCCGGACAATGTTGGAACGTGGCTCTTCCACTGCCATGTTGGGGAGCATTTCCACGGCGGCATGGTCGCTCTCTTTACGGTACTACCCTGAGAATGCTCCGTGCAGGTCTTCCGCGCGCTGATGATGCTCGGGGGTGCCATGGTCGGTCAATATGAAAGAGTGATAATCACTAAGGTGTGCGGCAGAGACTTCTAACCCTTTTACCCTGGTCCTCCAAGTGAGTCTTCCGAATCCGCTCGACGCCTTTTTCTGCGCCCGCTACGTCGGCGAGCAAATCGCAGCTGACAATCTTCATGATTCCGTTCTTTTGCCAACAGAGCTGAATTACGGCAAGAAAGGTCCCGAGTTCCAGAGAGACCGGATCCCGGTTGGCGAGCAAGACCCGCTGCAAGATGTTTCCCAACCGTGGCCGGACCGCAGCCTCTTCGCACTCGCTGGCGACCGAGTACGGCAGTGGCGACTTCATTCGACGCCCGCGAGAAAGCCTGCGCCTGCACGGTCCGTATGATTTATACGATCGATCCGCTGTGCGACCCGCGCTGGCCGACGTTTCTGGACTGGCATCCGAAGGCCTCGGTGTTTCACTCCCGCGGTTGGCTTGAAGCGCTGCGGCGGACGTACGATTACCAGCCCGTGGTGCTGACAACTTGCGGGCCTGATGATGGGCTCCGCAATGGTGTAGTGTTTTGTCGCGTGCGCAGCAGTCTGACCGGAAGTCGTATGGTGTCTCTACCCTTTTCGGATCATTGCGAACCTCTCGTGGGCGAACGGGAGGGATTGCCGGATCTTCTGGCAGCGCTTCGAGACGAGCGGAAGAAGGGCGGGTGGAAATACGTCGAGCTCAGGCCGGTGGCATCGGACCTCGGCGTGTTTCCCGACTTGAGCAAGTCTCAGAGTGTTTGCTGGCACCGGCTGGACTTGCATCCCGGTCTCGATGAGCTGTTTCGGGGCCTCCACGAGAACTGCGTTCGTAGAAAGATCCGCCGGGCGATACGAGAGAGTCTAACTTACGAGGAGGGCCGCTCGGACTCTCTTCTGAGAAGGTTCTACCACCTCATGGTGTTGACTCGGCGCAGACAGCGGTTGCCACCGCCTCCGCTTGCCTGGTTTAAGAACTTGGTCGCGTGCATGGGCGAGACCCTGAATATCCGGTTGGCGTCCCGAGGCCTTCGGCCCGTCGCGAGCATACTTACGTTGAGTCACAAAACGACGCTCGTCTACAAATATGGCTGTTCTGATCAGCAGTTCAGTTACCTGGGCGGGACGCAATGGGTGCTCTGGCGGGCCATCCAAGACGCCAAGGCCCGGGGGCTACAGGCGCTGGACCTCGGACGGTCTGATTGGGACAATCCGGGACTCATCAAGTTCAAGGACCGCTGGGGTGCGGCGCAGTCGACGCTGACGTATTGGAGATATGGTAGCGCCGCGGGGCAGTTCGCGAGCCGCGGTTGGGGGAACCGGACTGCACGATGGCTCTTCGGTCACATGCCCACCGGTCTTCTAAGTGCAACCGGCAAGCTCTTGTACAAGCACGTTGGCTAGACATGCTGTGACAGAGTCTGGTTATCCACGGCATCTTGATATCAGCGAAGTGGCAGGGTCTCATAATTTCATGATCTGTATCGGCAGTAGAACACAATCCGAAACCGGAAGGCACCATGTCCAAGGGGATGGAAGAGATACGGGAGCAGTGGCTTGATCTTCTTACTGATACCTTAAAGCAATTGGACGCGAACGTTCAAGGCGCGTTTCTGCAGAAGTTTCTCCAGAGTTTGGTGGGCAGGGAAATTCCTGGGGAAGAGAGCATATCCCGCTGGGAGGGAGTTCTAGCCCGTCAAAGCGAGTTAGTCAAGAAGCTTGGTCGTCCTGTGACGCTTGGGACCGCGGCCGTGGACTATTTCGGGGACATCGGCATTTTGCGAAACCCCGTTTTGCTGGAGTATGGGGAACTCAAGAGGCTGCGTTACGACGCCGCCACGGACCCTCTCACCGGGTTAGCCAACCGCCGCATGTTTGAAGAGTTCTTGGAGCAAGAGATCGACCGCTCGACTCGTTATGGGTCTTCATTTGCCCTGGTCTCATTTGATCTCCGCAATTTTAAGAGTGTTAACGACTTGTGTGGGCACGCCGCAGGAGATGATGTCCTGCGCACGGTTGCCCGCGTCACGCTTGAGACTATCCGGGGGTCCGATATTTCATGTCGTGTCGGCGGGGACGAGTTCACGATTCTTCTTCCCCGGGCCGAGCGGGCTGGCTCTACGGCGCTTGTGGAGCGCATAGCACGAAAGTTCGAAGAACACAGCCGGCCGCTGGCCCCCGGCGTGCCAATCGGGATTGACTATGGCATCGCAATTTTCCCTGAAGACGGGCACGACGCGGCAAGCCTGGTCGGCGCTGCTGACCGAGGTCTTTACGCAAGCAAGCAGAAAGCTCACGAGCAGATGGCCAGTCGCGGGATCCTGCCTCGGAGCGGAGCGCCGCTGACGGAGGCACTCACACCAAAGGGGGAGATCGAAGAATCCCGTTCTGATGCTCACTCTCCTGTTGGTCAGTTCCTCTCTCCAATTATGGATGGGGTCCGAGAAGCAGGCCGCCTTGTTGAGAGGAGCGCCGAGGGCCGGAGGTTTGAGCGGCTACGGTTGGAAAGAACGCCAGCGTTGGGCGTTGTCCGGGTAGGCGGGAAGAGCAGCACCGTTAGAGTTCTGGATGCAAGCCGCGGCGGAGTCTGTATCCTGGTCGACCAAACCGACTTGCCGGAGACCTTCCCGGCACTTCTGCAAGTTCCAATGCTGCCCGCCAGTGAACTGCTCCTACGCCGCATCTATTCGCTGCCGCTTCCTGAGGGAAAGCAGCGCGTGGGCTGTGCCTTCAGTTCGATCCTGGACTTGTGTTCGGCATGAGCCTCCGGGTTGGATGTGTGGAGATGTAGCGCTTCCTTGCGTAAGGGGAAATGGCAGAGGCGCTGTAACGAGTGCAACGCGGTCCCGGCAGCCGAGAGCGAAAAGCGGGGCAGAAATCCTGGCCCGGCTTGAATTTCGACGTCTCGGTTGCCGGAAACCGCGTTTTTTTGTTGCCGGAATCCGATAGCTTAATCAATACATACGACACGGGGCTGGCCGGTCGATCAGGGAAGGACAGGACCCGCCGGTCGAAGTTGGACCAAACGCCGTGCCGAAGTGCCCCGCAGGCCAGCCACAGACGGCGCAAAGCTGGTTTGAATAGATGTTAGTAATTGTGTGGTACATATGCGCCTTTAGTTGAATTAAGCAGTATTCTGTGCTATACACAGGCTGCTGGTCTAGAATCTCTTGGGGCAAGGGTGGAGGGACCTCTTTTTGCCCCAAGGCAGGCTTAAACCGCTAGACCCCCTGCGCCTGGTCGGCTCAGAGTTTTGCCAGCTTCTCGATCCTGGTAAGTCGAGGGACGGTAAAGTGTCTGAACTGGATTTGGGCTCTCGCCAGCCGTCGGCTGTCGGAGGAATCTGATGGCGCCTTCATCGGAATTAGGCAAATTGAAAGCCAACGACAAAGCTCGGCGGCGCAGCAAGCGTGTCAAGCTTGCCGTACCCATCGTCATGAGCGGCAAGGACAATCGAGGTACCGAATTCCACGAAACGACGCGCACCGAGATCATTAACAAACATGGTGCGAGGATTGCAACCAATCAGGACTTGGCACTGGGTGGTGTAGTTACGATCGAGAATCGCAGCCTGGGCCTTGCCGCGAAAGCGACAGTCGTTGGTATCGGCAAGAGACGCTCTCCTGATGCTCCGGTGGAAATCGGTGTCCAGCTGATCAAAGCAGACAACGTCTGGGGCGTCATTTTCCCGCCGGAAGACTGGGAGGCTGAGCTTCCCCCAGTCGAGGCCGAGGACTTGGAGGGAGACGCCAAGTCCGCAGCGCCAACGGCCAGCGCAAGTGCTTCACCCGCCCCGCCGGCAAGCTCTGTTCCGCCTGCTCTCGGTCCGCAAGCCACGGTTCCCGGCAGTTTGCCTCCTCGCGCGACAGCGCCGGCCGGTGCTGCGCCTCCGGCTCGTCCTTTTGCACCTGCCCCCGTTCCGGTCTCTGGTCCTTCCCGCGAGCAGATTGATGCGCTCTCGACGGCCGTGCTCGCGAAGGTCACCGAGCACCTGGATGAGGCGCTCGACACGCGCGTCACAGACTACACGGAGAGGCTTATCCGGTTTACGAACCAGTTTGCCTTGCGCGTACAGGCTGATTTTCAGGATGCGGCGAACCGAACAGAAGATCAAATGGTGGTTTTGATCAAGCAGAAGCTCGGGGCGCTCGCTGACCGGGTCCAGGCGTCGCGCACGGCCCTTGAGGACCTGCTGGGCAGATGCGAGACCATCCAAAAGAACGCCAAAACCCTGGCCGACGATGCGGAGCAATCGATTCGGGAAGCCAGCCGCCAAGCTCTGGAGTCTGCTGCTCAGGAACTGACCGCCAATCTGCGCGAACAAATCAAGGGTGCGTCGGCGATCGTAGAGGCCGAGAGCCAGGACCGCATCAGGGCGGCGTTTTCGGAAACCGTCGGAGCAACCCTCGCCAAGGCGGATGAACATCTTTCCGCCCTGATGAAAGACCGGCTTTCCCAATCGGATGTGGAATTGAAGGTGCAGCAAGACCGCCTGATCGAAGGGGTCAAGGAGAAACTCAACCAGATTGCTGTCTCGGGGACAACGAGCTTAGCGTCCAGATTCGAAGCGATGGCGGTGGAAATGGTCCCTGCCATGCGCCTGGAGATGGAGAAGTCTCTCCAGGAATCTATTGGCAAGGTTGTGGCGCGCACGACCCAGTCCCTTCAGGAACAGGCGCAATTGCTGACGCAGGACGCATTGGTTTCTCTGCAGCAGGCCGTGCAGGGGTTGCAAGGCCGGTTGCAGGAGGAAAGCCGGAACATCCGGCAATCCGCCGAGCAGGAAATCAACAAGACGGCCGAGGCTTTCAGCCGGAACGTCGCCCAGCGCGCGGATATCGCAATTGACTCGGTACAGTCTGCCGCAGAGCAGGGAAGTTCCAAATTACGCGCCACGCAACTCGAATCGGAAAGAAGTTTGCGCGCGAGTGTTGAGGAAGGTCAGAAGCAACTTACCGCCATTTCTGCTTCAGCCCTCGATCGTTTTCAGGCCGGTCTGCAAGACCTCGCGCGGGAGATGCAGGAGAGTGTGGCCGAGACGTTTACGCAAAGACTCCAGGGCGCCGCTGACGAACTGGCGGCGACCTCGGCCGAGAAGGCACGCCAGCGCGTCCAGGATGAGATTGGCGCTGCCACGGAAACGCTGAGCAAGGAGGCGAACCGGCGGCTCTCGGCAGTGGCTGACGACTTTTTCGCAAGTTCATCGCAAGAGCTTCAGGCGCGGCTGCGCGGCCAGGCGGAAGCGCACCTTGATGCGGTGATTCAATCAGCTTCCGACAAGTTTAGCGAGCATCTCAGGAAATTGACTCAGGAGACGGGAGTTGCCCTCCAAACGGAATCCCGGGACGAGCTCCAGAAGGTCGCGCACACGGTCCTCGAGTCGTCCTCTGAGGCTTTGCGGAAAGAAATCGAGCAATCGGCGAACAGACTCCAGGAAGACCTTAAGACCTTCCAGCAGGGCTTGGCTGATCAGGCTCGTCAACAGCTTCTTGGCCTGACGCGGGCGACAGTTGAAACCCTCAACCGGCACGCTGGGGCGGGGCTGGAGGAGTTTCGCTCTCGTCTGCGCAAGTTGGGGCAAGAATCCCATGAAGAGCGCCTCCGAGACCTCGAAGCGAAGTTCCGGGAAGCGCTCGAAAAGCAGCGCGCGGCCATGGCAGCTTTCCTTCAGCAGCACGGTGAGCAGAGCCGCGACCTTGCGGCACTTCAGATTAAGACGGTTAGCGAACAGATCGTCGGAAAGGCCACGGAGGAACTCGACCGGCAGGCGGGGAAGAGCACCCGGACGTTGGCGGAACTTGGGGAGCAGGCGCGTGTCGGCCTCGAGAACCAGATCCAGAAGATTGAGGTCGAAGCCAAGAACTCCGTATGGGAGTATCAGCGGCAGATTGAACAGTCGAACAACGCCGCTGTCGACAGGTTCCGGAAAGAAACCGGCGCTCTTCTGGATGAAGTTGTCTTCCGGTTGCAAGACTCGGTGCGTTCCTTCCAGAACGCGGCAGCCAACGATGTCCGGGGTGAGCTGCAAAAGGCTTCAGACAATCTTCTGGAAGTGTCCGCTGCGGAAATGCGCAGGCAGACAGAGCGGACTCTGGAGACCATCACGGAGCGGCTCAAGGAGAAGGAAGAGGAAGTCGTTAGCGATGCCGCCAACGTCTTCCGGAGCAAGATCGCAGACATCTTTGCAATCTTGCAGGCAGGCCCCAAGAAACCCGCCGAGCTGCCTGATCCGGACCGAGTCAACAAGCAAAGTTAAGTGGGGCCACTTGGTGCGCCGCTAACCGCGCCAGGGCTCATCACGGCCCCAAAAGGCTTGGTGTCTTCCCATCTCTTCTCCCAGGCTCACCTGAAGCTTCCAGTGCTACGCACGGAATTGTCCCCCCTTTAGTCGGCACCGCCACTGAAACTCCCGAATCAAAATTCCCTCCGCCCTGCCTCCCCAGAGGTCTTCCGCCAGCCACGCACCTTTTCAGTGTCACCTTCCCGCTGCGGACTTCGCATGGGTAGTGGCGCAGCTGGGCGTTCGCCGGGCGCTCGAAGCCCGCCCTGACGTTAGGAAGGGAGGCGCTCAGAGACGCCATTACAGCGAGCTGCGATGCCATCTCTTTACGAGATTTGCTTGCAAATCTGACCCGATGCTGTATAGTCATGCACGGCCGGGAGACCAAGCCGACTTTACCAGCTTGCCCACTGTTCCCCGTTTCGACTTCACCAAGTTTGGCGAATGACTTTCGGCAGGGGATTGTTTGCGTACGGACCGGCCAATGTGATCTCCACTCCTGACGGCAAGGGCACCACGATACGGATGAGCGCTGGGTGCCTGTTTCCCATGTGACAGTTGCCTCGACGGAGGATCCACGCGAAAGGACCCTGTATGGCTCCAGCAGCCGTCGTGCGACGGGAAGAAGCGCAATCGTTTCCTCCTCTCGGCAAGAGAATCAAGGCTCTCCTCGTCTGGCCCAAAATCCCCAATTCCTTCTGGGCATTCAGGGGAATGTTGGAACTCCTCTCCGAGAAAGTCGTGATGCCGCCCCTGGGGCTCATCACCATCGCCGCTCTCTGTCCGCCCGAGTGGACCCTGCGGCTGGTGGACGAGGCATTGGAAGAGCTGACGGATGAGGATCTTTGCTGGGCCGACCTCGTTATGGTGGGAGGAATGGAGGTTCAGAAGGAAGGGATCCGCGATGCGCTAGCGCGTGCCCGGCAATTGGGCCGGCGGACGATGGTGGGCGGCCCGTACGCAAGCAGTCAGCCGGAGCGGATGCTGGCGCTGGCCGATCATGTGGTGGTGGGTGAACCCGACGAAGTGTTTGCCGGGATCGCCGTGGCCCTGGAATCCGGCACGGCCGAGCGGCTTTACGAAATCACGGACAAGCCTGATGTCACACGCACGCCCATCCCCCGCTTCGACCTGTTGAAATTGAAACACTACGCTTCGATGGCGATTCAGTTCTCGCGCGGCTGCCCGTTTCAATGCGAATTCTGCGACATCACCGTCCTTTACGGGCGAAAGCCCCGCACCAAGCTGCCCCGGCAGGTTCTGGCCGAACTGGACACGCTCCTGCGTCTGGGATGGATGAAGCAGATCTTCATCGTGGACGACAACTTCATCGGCAATCACCAGCGGGCCTTGGAACTGTGTCTGGAACTGGAAAAATGGCAGCAGGCACATGGGTTCCCGGTGATGTTTTACACGGAAGCCTCCATGGATCTCGCCCGCAAGACTGCGCTGCTCGAGGCCATGGTCCGAGCTAACTTCTTCCACGTTTTCCTGGGGATTGAAAGCCCCTCCCGCGAGTCCCTGAAAGAGACCCACAAGTTCCAGAATCTGGCGACCGACCCGATGAGTTGTATCGATATTCTCCACTCCAAGGGGTTGTGGGTCACGGGCGGATTCATCGTCGGGTTCGACTCCGATACGGAAGACATCTTTGACCGGCAGATTGAATTCATCGAGCGCACCGCTATCCCATGGGCGCTGCTCAATTCACTCCATGCTATGCCCGGCACCGCGCTCTATGCGCGCATGCAGAAAGAAGGCCGCCTGCTCGAAGAAGCTCCGCACACGAGCGGCGATGCCAATCCTCCGAACTTCCGCACCCGGCTCGCACCGGCCGTCTTGCTGCGCGGCTTGGCCAAAACGCTCGCCGCGATCTACGAACCCAACACTTTCTACGAGCGCGCCTGGCGCTCCATGGACCGTTGGATGATCCAGGGGAAACAGCGTGCCGCCCGGCAGCCCGGCGCCGCGGGCATCGCCGCCATTGTCTTGCGCTCAATCTGGCACCAAGGGATCAAATCCAACTACCGAGGAGCTTACTGGAAGTACTTGGTGAGAATTGTCACTCACTATGCGCTGAGTCCAGCGAAGCTTTGGATGGCCGCCACCATTATGATCTCCGGACATCACTTTATTCCCTATTCCCGTGAAGTCGTGAGCAAGATCCAGCGCGAGGTCGAAAGAGCGGAGTCTGTCCCAGAGCTCGTGGCCGTGCCTGTGGGACAATAGCGGCCGCCCAGCGGCCCGGGGTTGTTTCACACCGCCGGTGGCGCACAAACTGGTTCTCACGCGTGCGCCCCCTTATCCAAAAACTCTACTCACTTTCTTTTGTCCGCGTCGTCAAGCACGCGGCGCGACGGCCTTGCCGATTGTTGCCGGAAGGCAAGTGGTGTATGTTGGCGTTTGCGGGGCACGAGGGCGACGATGCGGCCCAGACCTTTCACCAACCGCAAAACGGAACGTTCAGGAGATGTGGTACGCCGGCCCAAGAGTCGCGTTACGCGTCTGCCCTTGCGGTTTGTGTGCTGCCTGACGGCTGCTGTTTTGTTGACGGCCTTAGTGACCCACCAAGTTGCACTACTGGCGAAATCGGGCAGCCGGCCCAGGCTGGAGACAGGCAGGGAAATATACATGGCAGCATGTGCTTCCTGCCATGGACCGGGTGGAAAGGGGCAGCCGCAAAATCTCACCGGCTTCACGAGGCCATCCACGTTTCCAGATTTTACAAACTGTCACGGGTCCACTCCTGAGCCTGACCTGCAATGGCGCGCGGTCATCACCAACGGCGGCCCGGCCCGCGGGTTCTCGCCCATCATGCCGTCGTTCAAGGATGCCCTGACGCAAGAGCAAATCGGGCAGGTCATTGAATACCTGCGCGGCCTGTGCACAGAGAAGGCTTGGCCGCGTGGCAATTTCAACCTCCCCCGGCCTCTGGTGACGGAGAAAGCTTTTCCGGAGGACGAAGTGGTGCTGACCGGATCTGCGAATCTCCACGGAGCACCCGGCGGCAGCGCCACGGTGATCTACGAGAAGCGCATCGGCGCCTCCAGCATGATTGAAGCGTCCGTTCCGTTCAACATCTCGCAGGATAGCGGCGTGGCGCACTCCGGGTTCGGTGACATCAGCCTCGGCTACAAGCGCAAGCTCTTCGATAATCTGAAGGCGGGTTCGATTTTCAGCGTGGGGGGCGAGGTGATCGCGCCCACCGGAAATCCGCGTTTTGGAACGGGCGGCGGCTCCCCGGTTTTCGAAGCCTTCGCAGCCTACGGGCAGATTCTTCCTTCTTACAGCTTTCTCCAATTCCACACGGGGTACGAGCTTTCGACGCAACCGGACAAGGTTCCGCGCGCCTACTATTTCCACACGGCCGTCGGGAAGACATTCAGGACCGCCGGCGGGCTCGGCCGGTGGTGGACGCCGATGACGGAGTTCATCGCCGACCGGGATTTGGTGTCCGGCGCCACAACGAATTGGGACGTGGTGCCGGAGATCCAGATTCCCCTCAGCAAGCGCTTGCACATCCTTGCCAACGTGGGGGTCAGCATCCCTGTGAACAACACGGCTGACCGGCCCAAACAATTCCTGATCTATTTCCTCTGGGATTATGCGGACGGTACCCTGAAGCAGGGTTGGTAGATGGGAAGCAAGAGTCGCACAATCCGGTTTGCATTGTTCCTCCTGGCTTTGGCCATCGCGGGCTTCCTGGTGCCGGCGGCACGGCCTCAGCAGGCCGCGCCCGGCAAGAAGACTCGTGGGCACGACCTGGTCAGCAGTGCGAAGTTCGGCCCCCATTTCGAGACGTCGGACCGCTGCGTGGCCTGCCACAATGGAATTTCTACGCCAACAGGCGAAGATGTTTCCATCGGTGTCAACTGGCGCACGAGCATGATGGCCAATTCGGGGCGCGACCCGTACTGGATTTCCGGCGTGCGGCGAGAAACCATCGATCATCCCGTGGCAGCGGCGGCGATCCAGGATGAATGTACGATCTGTCACATGCCGATGATGCGTTACGAGTCGAAGCTAGTCGGCCGCGACGGTGAAGCGTTTGCACATTTTCCACCGGGCCACCACACCCGCGCCGACCGGTTGGCGGAGGATGGCGTTTCCTGCTCGCTGTGCCATCAGATTACCAGTGAAGGTTTGGGCACGCGGGCGAGCTTCGTCGGCGGGTTCAAGATCGATACGACTCAGCCGCCCGGCGAGCGCCATGAATACGGCCCGTTTGGAGTCGACAAGGGCCGTACGACCGTCATGCGCTCCTCGGCAACATTCCAGCCGATCGAAAACAAAAAGGTGATCCGCTCTTCGGATTTGTGCGCCACGTGCCATACCCTCTTAACCAAGGCGCTGGATGCCCAGGGGCGGGCGATCGGGGAATTGCCGGAGCAGGTTCCTTATCAGGAATGGCTGCACAGCAGCTATAACAATGGTACAAGCTGCCAGGACTGCCATATGCCCAAGGTGCCCGAGGACATGCCAATTACCTCGGTGATGGGTGAACCGCACGCGGGCTTCTCGCGCCACACTTTTGTGGGCGGCAACTTCTTTATGCAACGCCTGCTGAACCGCTACCGGCTTGACTTGGCTATTTCGACGCCGCCGGGAGATTTGGACAGCGCTGCCGTTCGCACCATTGCGCATCTGCAATCGGAGGCCGCCAGGATTAGCATCAAGAGCTTGGAGATTCGCGGCAGTCGGCTGGAAGCTGAGGTCTCAATCGAGAATCTGGCGGGGCATAAACTTCCCACGGCTTACCCCTCGCGCCGCGTGTGGCTACACCTGACGGTGCGCGATCGCTTTGGTAAAGTTCTGTTCGAATCCGGGGCGCTGCGCCCCGATGGCTCCATCGACGGAAACGATAACGACCAAGACCCCGCACGCTTCGAGCCCCATTACACCGAGATTACCCGCCCCGATCAGGTGGAGATTTACGAGGCGATCATGGCTGATCCGGGCAACAAGGTCACCACGGGGCTGCTCACCGCTCTACGGTTTATCAAAGACAACCGCTTGCTGCCGAACGGCTTCGACAAGCCGACAGCCGAGCCGGACGTTGCAGTGCATGGCGAAGCGGAGGCGGACCCGGATTTTGTGGCGGGAGGGGATACCGTCCGGTATTCTGTCACGGTCGCTGGCGGCGACGCTCCCTTCCAAGTTGAAGTGGAACTTTGGTATCAGCCGATCGGGTATCGCTGGGCGATGAACCTTAAGCCTTACGATGCCGAAGAGCCGCGCCGGTTCGTGAGCTACTATGAGGCGATGGCCCGCGGATCCGCGCTAATGTTGGTTCGCGCCACGGCAGTGACCGGCCATCAAGAAAGTGCCGCGGCCGGAGTTGGCATTCCCGCTCCACACGCGGCGGCGTTTGGCGCAAGCGCCAGGAAGTAGTTGGAACACCGATTGATCCTGGTACGTGTGAGCATCCGGACAGACCGTGGCTTGGTGCAAAGCCCTAAAATATGCAGGAAAACCAACACTAAACCGTCGCGGTGTCGCTGGATGCTTTCGTTCCACGTGCTCTGAGTTTCTTCTTTGGTGCCTCCGGAGCACTTGCCGCAGGCCGCGCAAATTCGCTCGGCGCTTTATTGGGGCTTCGCCGCGATGCGGTGCAAGGCTGACGCTGCCTCCGCGGCGTATGGGAAATTAGGGTCTTGCCTCAGTGCTTTCTGTAACGACAGCTTCGCCAAATCCGTTTGGCCAGCGGCCACATAGGCCATGCCCAGGTGGTATTGGAAGGTGGCGTTGCCGGGCGTCTTTTGGACGGCTTCCTTCAGTTGGGCAATGGACGGTTCGATTGATTTCAGTTTGTAGTACGCCCACCCCAGGACGTCATCGGCAGCAGGGGTGTCGGGCATCTTCTGCTTCGCCATTTGTGCAAGCGACAGGGCGATGTTGAGGTCCCCGCCGTGGTCGAGGTAGAGCAAGGCGAGTTGGTCCGCGACGACCGGTGAAGATGGGTCAATCTGGTGAGCCCTTTCGCAGACTCTCTTTGCCTCCTCCCAATTGCGATCCCTCTCGTACTGAATTTCGAGCGCCAGATAATTTGTAATGTCGCGCGGATTGGCCGCGATGGCGGCATTGAGATCTGCTTTGGCTTTTTCGGTTGAACCCTTGGCAAGGTCGATGTTCGCGAGCATGGTGTACGCGTCCGGCGTTTTCGCGTCGAGGGCGAGCGCCCGGCGGACGGCCGCCTCCGCCTTGTCGAGGTTCTTGAGATTGAAGTAGCTCACGCCCAGCAAAAAGTGCAGGCCCGCATTCCGGGGGAACTGCTCGGTTAGACCTGACAAGCGCGTGACTGCTGCCTGGTTCTTCCCTTGCTGCGCGTACAGCTTCACCAGCATTGCCAAAGTCGGGACCGAAGCAGGTTCGCGTCCCAGAGCCGCGAGCAGAGCTGCTTCCGCCTGCCGGTTATCGCCTTTCGCTTCCCACGCTTCTGCGCGTGCGATGCAAGCGGCCGGCAGGTTCGGATTTGTCTTGAGCACGTCCGCGGTCAGTCGCAGCGCTTCATCATAGCTGCGGCTTCTCACCGCGAGTCTCGCCAGCGTAATTGCCGCTTCGTGCATTTGAGGATCGAGTTCGAGTGCGTGGACAAGGGATAATTTCGCCAAGTCCGGAAGTCCGGCGGATATCTGCGCGCGTCCGAGAAAGTAGTAGCTGGCAGCGGACTTGGGATCTGCCTTCGTCGCTTTCTCAATCTCCGCAAGAGCCTCCTGGCTTCTGCCTTCCGCCATGAGGATTCGGCCGTTCGCGGCCAGCGCTTGCGTGTCGGCGGGACTCGCATTCAGGACTTGCTGGTTAATGGTCTTTGCTTCCTGGATCCGGTTCAGATTAACCAGGGACTCGACCAGATGATTCTTGACCGCATTATCTTTGGGCTTGGCGGCAAGCAACGACTGGAACTCGGCAACGGCCTTTTCGTTCTCGCCGGTCGACTGGTAGTAGACCCCCAAGGCCTGATAAGCGTCGGGATTGTCGGGCGCGATCGTTTTCAGATCTCTTGAGATATTCTCAGCGTCGGCGAAGCGGCCGGTTGCGAGGTAGAGACGTCCCAGAAGAAGCCGGGGAGGCACGGCGTGGGAATCAAGGTCACTTGCGGCCCGAAGCGCCGCTTCTGCCTGCGGCATTTTGCCTTGTGAGAAATAGAATTGCCCCAGGGTCATGCGTGCTGGCAACGACTGTGGATTGGCTTCAACGGCTTTGGTGTATGCGGCCTCCGCCTCCGCAGGCTTGCCGGAGAGAAGATAGATCACGCCCAGCGCGGCGTACGTCTCGACGCGGTGGGGATCCAGCGAAATGGCGGTTTGGAATTCATCGAGAGCTTTCGGCAATTCACGGGTGCCCACGTACTTTTCTGCGAGCACTTCATGAGCGCGAGCATTCTTCGGATCGCTGGCAAGGACTCTCTCGGCCGTGGCCTGTGCCTGGTCGTACTGCCGCTGGGCGATGTCGAGCACGGCAAGCTGGAGTTGGGCGTCGGTGTTGGCAGGGTCGAGCGACACGGTCTCCTTCAACTCGCGATACGCTGCCTCCGCGTCACGCATGTGCAAATACGCAAGCGCTAGCTGATAGTGCCCCTGCGAGAACTTAGGATCAACCCGAACCGCATTGCGGAATTGGATAACAGCTTCCCGATATTTGCCCTGCTGAGCGTAGGCTTCTCCGCTCCTCAGATACTTGGCCTTCGCTTTGTTTGGATCTGTGGTGCAACTACTCAATAGCAGCAAGCTTAGCAAGAGAAGAGTCAGCCGTTCAATTCCTTTACGCTTTTTCACCGAAAGGTCCCCTCTCCGCTTTGATATGCCCTTCGCTTGGTTGTTGCACGCGTGCTGGAGATTACGATCACTTGTTTCCAGGTGCCACAGCCGCCTACTTCTTTCCTGCGGTGCCGGGCGGCGGTACTCGCGGACGGAGCTTATTGCAAGTGGCTGCGCATCAATATGATAGGGTTCACTGCCGCCGTGTCAATAGGTCCAAAGTCCAGTCTCCGACTTGCCTAGACCAAAAGGCTCGATCCATCCAAGGTTAATACCGCTGTAGTGATGCTGCAAGGGGGGTAAGTTGGTTGCCCCTTGGTCGCATTGACAACTCTTTTTGCATCTCGTATACAGGAAGATGTCGGAACTTAAACCAGAGGGTCATATCGGTAACGAGAACGCTCGGTCTCGAAGTTGAGGGCCTGCTTGGGGCGGGCGGTGAACAACCGCGCGCACCTTTACGGCCTTGGCAGGTGCTCAAGAGCTGGGAGTGCAGGTGGAAGCGTGCCACCAACTCCGCGTTTGGAGAAACAAGGCAATGAACATCTTGCTTCGAAGGTGTGGATACGTAGCAGTTGCGTCGTTATTCTTGCTTGCGCCGGCCGCGTTTGCAACGACCGCTGACATGGCCCTCACGAGCGCGGGAAGTAATGTGCTCGGCGGGGTTTATGTTGGCCCTTATACGGCAACGATCAATGGTGTTTCCACGCAGGTGATATGTGATGACTGGGCAGATGAGAGCGTCGTGGGGCAGAAGTGGACTGCTTACGTGAATACCTTGTCCCCCTTGAGTAACGGTGCCACCCAGACAAAGTGGGGGAACAACCAGCTGCTTTACGATCAGGTGGCTTGGCTGGTTACTCAGATCCTGGCTCCTCCGTCCGCTTGTCCCGCCGGAGGCTCCTGTGACATCGTGGGCGACATCTCGTTTGCTTTGTGGCAGCTCACGGATCCTAGCGCCAATCCCTTTGCCAACCTCAGCGGCAGTGACCTCAAGAATGCGCAGTGGTGGTTGACTCAGGCGCAGAGCCTCACACTGGCCCAGGTCGGGAGCGGGCAATTTGCCGGCTTCATGATCTACATGCCTGTTGTTAATGGGCAAACTCAGGAGTTCATCGTTCGTGCTCCTGAGTCTTCTGCTGCCCTGTTGCTGGGCGTGGATTTGCTGGGATTGTTTGGCCTTGTCGTTGTCTTCCGTCGGCGCTTGGCCCGGCACAGTCATTAGGCGTCGCTCCGGCGCGAGCGTTCGATAGCGCGATCACGTTCTTTCCAGTCTTCTTCGCAGAGCAGCGGCCCGGAGTGGACAGCGGGGCCGCTGCCACACAGCTCAGCTGCAGTTCTCTCCCTCACAATTGTTTTTGGCGGCCGCTTTAGCGCTGGAGGACCATGTTACGTGGATGGCACGGTGGCATTTGCTTCGTTCGAGGCGGAGCTCTGCGTGGCGCCGTCGGAGGCGACGGCTGTGACGGTGTAATAGTAGGTTGCGCCGGATGTCACACTCTGGTCTGTATACGTGGTGCTGCTGACGGGAGTGGAATTCAGCGGCGTTGAGCTTTCCCCGCCCGCTTTTGTTCCCCGATAAACGTAATATCCCATGATTCCGGAAGTCGTGCTGGCGGCCCAAGACAGGATGACGTCGTGAATCCCCGTACCAGAGAGGCTGACGGTCTGTGGACTGCTGCTCGCGCTGTCCGCGACACTCAGCGACGCAGTGCGCGTACCAGAGGCAGCGGGAGTGAACATCACCGCAATGACGCAACTGCTTCCAGCAGCGAGGGAGGAGCCGCAAGTGCTGGTTTCGGAAAAGTCGCTGGCATTGGTGCCGCTCAGACTAAGGCTGGAAATGGTCAGAGACGAGCCGCCGCCGTTGGTCAGGGTGACGCTCTGAGAGGAACTGGTAACTGCGATGGGTTGGCTGCCGAAAGCCAAGCTGGAGGCAGAGAGGTTTGCCGATGCGGCGCTAACCCCTGTACCAGTCAGTGTAACGGTTTGCGGACTACTGGCCGCGTTGTCAGCGACTTTAACCGAGGCGGTGCGCGTACCGGAAGCAGACGGGGTAAAGGTGACGCTGATGGTGCAGGTCTTGCTGGCGGCAACGGAGCTGCTGCACGTATTGGTCTCGGCGAAATCGCTGGTGTTGGTGCCGGTGAGTGTGACGCTCGTAATGGTCAAAGCCGCGTTGCCCGTGTTAGTTAACGTGAGCGTCTGAGCTGAACTGGTAGTGCTGACGGATTGACGGGAGAAAGTCAACCTCGATGAACTGAAGCTTACGGCAGGTCCTGCTGTTGTGCCGGTTCCGCTCAGGCTCACGGTGTGGGGGCTACCGGTGGCGTTGTCGGTGATGGTGAGAGTTCCAGTGCGTGTGCCTGTCGCGGTTGGACTGAAACTCACGCTAATGGTGCAACTGTCTCCGGATGCGACACTGGTCCCGCAGCCATTGGTCTGAGAGAAGTCACCGCTGATAGCGACTGTCGAGACCGTCAGCGCTGCGTTTCCCGTGTTGGTTAAGGTGATGGACTGGGCTCCGCTGGTTGTCCCGACAGGCTGGCTCGAAAAAGTCAGGCTCGTTGCGCTCAGGCTCACAGTCGGTCCGGCGGCCGTGCCGGTGCCACTTAGGCTGATTGAGTGAGGACTGCCGGCGGCGTTGTCGGTGATACTGAGAGTGCCGCTGCGCGTTCCCGTCGCCGTCGGACTGAAAGTTACGCTGATCGTACAACTGCCGCCTGCTGCGACAGCCGCCCCGCAATCACTGTCCTGAGCGAAATCCCCGCTGGCGGCGATGCTGGAGATCGTGAGTGCTCCGCTACCTGTGTTGGTCAGAGTGACTGCCTGGGTTCCGCTAGTTGTTCCAACGGGTTGACTGGAGAACGCCAGGCTCGTGGGGCTAAGGCTGACCGCCGGCGCCGTCGCGGTACCGGTTCCGCTGAGCGCTACCGATTGCGGGCTGCTAGCCGAATTGTCTGAAATGGTTAGGGTTCCGCTTCGTGTCCCACTAGCGCTTGGTGTAAAAACTACATTGAGTGTGCAACTGTTTCCGGCCGCGAGGCTAGTCCCGCAAGTGTTCGTTTGGGTGAAATCCCCACTGGCGGTGATGGCCGAAATGGTTAACGCTCCGTTACCGGCGTTACTAAGTGTGACAGCCTGTGCGCGGCTGGAGCTTCCCACCGCAACGCTGCTGAAAGTCAGGCTCGCCGGTGACACGCTCGCCGAGGGGGAGGCGGTCTCCGTGGCAACGGCCTCCGTGGTCCCACCTCCGCAAGATACAGACAGGAGCAAGAACATGAGGCAGGTTGCCACGATGGCTATAGTCATCAAGCTTGGTCGCTGCCAGACTCGGCGTCGCATGTGGAGAGTCCTCAAAGCACGTACGCTGCCAACGCTCTTTTTGTGAGGTTCGTCAGTTTGTCGGCGTGACAGTGAATGAACGCTAGGGTTTCACTCCCCGAATTAGATAGTCGAGAACTGCCTCAGCGGATGACATACCTGCTGACTGTGAGGCGACTAATTGTCGCCATAGATCTTCACTAGTATATATCGGCAATTTGCGCCCGAGAGTATAGCACGGGGGCGCGTCCTACGTCGCCGGTACGCACGCTGATGCCTCGTTCGACACGCTGCTTTGGGTGACGCCGTTGGAGCCGACCGCAGTCACGACATAATAGTAGGTCGCGCCGGAGGTCACACTCTGGTCTGTGAATGTCGTACTGTTGACCGGTGTTGAGTTCAGCGGTGTGGCGCTCTCCCCGCCTGCAGTCGCTCCCCGATAGATGTAATAGCCGGTGACTCCAGAACTCGCGCTGGCAGTCCAGGAGAGAACTACGTTGTGCGCGCCGGAGCCCGAGAGACTGACAGACTGCGGGCTGCCACTGGCGTTGTCCGCGATGCTCAACGAGGCGCTGCGGGCACCGAAGGCCGTAGGTGTGAACATCACGGCGATCACGCAATTGGTTCCGGCATTGAGTGACGCGCCGCAGGTGTTGGTCTCGCCGAAGTCGCCAGCGTTCGTGCCGCTCAGTCCGATACTCGTGATGCTTAACGTCGAATTGCCGGTGTTCGTCACGGTAACACTCTGCGAGGAACTGGTGACAGCAATGGGCTGAGTGCTGAAGGCGAGGCTGGACGTCGAAAGGCTGACTGCGGCGGAGCTGATGGTTCCGGTCAAGCTTGCAGTCTGCGGGCTGCCGGAGGCGTTGTCGGTGATCGTGACGGAGGCGGTGCGCGTGCCGGTGGCGGAGGGCGTAAAGGTGAGGTTGATTACACAATTGGCGCCTGCGGCCACTGAACTACCGCACGTGTTGGTCTGAGCGAAATCGCTGCTGTTAGTGCCGGTGAGTGCGACGCTGGAAATGGTGAGAGCCGCTGTGCCGCTGTTCGTGAGGGTGATAGTTTGAGCGCTGCTGGTGCTGCCGACAGCGGGGCTAGAGAATGTGAGGGTGGTGGGGGAAAGAGAAGCAGCGGGAGCGGTGCCTGTCCCAGTCAGGCTCACGGTCTGAGGACTCCCGGTGGCGTTGTCGGCGATGCTGACCGAGGCCGTACGGCTGCCGGTGGCCGACGGCGTGAAGGTGATGCTGATGGAGCACTTGGCGCCGGCCGCGACGGAGCTAGCGCAGTTGTTCGTCTGCGCAAAGTCGCCTGCGTTGGTGCCGGTCAGTGCCAAGCTGGAAATGGTCAGTGCGGTCGTGCCCGTATTTGTCAAGGTGACGGTTTGGGCGCTGCTGGTGGTTCCTGCGGTCTGACCCGCGAAGGTCAGACTGGTGGGGGTCACGCTGACGGTGGGTGCAGTTGTTGTGCCGGTGCCGGTCAGGGTGACCGTTTGAGGGCTGCCGGTGGCGTTGTCGCTGATGGCGAGAGAGGCGGTGCGGCTGCCCAGGGCGGAAGGTGTGAAGGTGACGCTGAGGGTGCAGTTGGCACCCGCTGCAACGGATGTCACGCAGTTGTTGGTCTGAGCGAAATCGGCGGCGTTGGCGCCGGCGAGTGCAATGCTCGAAATGGCCAGGGCGGCGCTACCCGTATTGGTCAAGACCACTGACTGCGCCGCGCTGCTCGTGCCCACCGGTTGGCCCGGGAAAGTTAAGCCGGAAGCAGAGAGACTGACTGCGGGCGTTGACGTCGCGGCGACTCCGGTGCCGGACAGGGTGACGAAGGATGGGGAGCTATTGGCATCGCTGACGACCTGCAGGCTTCCCGTGAAACTGCCCGTAGAAGTGGGAGCGAAGACTACATTGAACGCGACGGTTTGGCCGGCGGCGACCGTGCGGGGTAGGGAAAGCCCTGTGATGCTGAAACCCGTACCAGTGAGAGTGGCTTGCGAGACGGTGACGTTGACCGTGGAAGGATTCTGCAGGGTGACCGAATGAGTGCTGCTGCTGCCCACGGTGACATTGCCGAAGCTGCCGGTGGCATAGACGCGGAGTTGCGGCGTGGCGCCGGTTCCGGAAAGCGCGACGGTGGCCGGTGAATTCTTGGCGTTGCTCGTGACGGAAAGCGTTCCTGTGAGGGTTCCGATAGCGGCCGGAGCGAACGAGACGTTCAAAGTAGTGGTTGCGCCGACGGCCAGGGTTAAGGGTAGCGAGAGCGAACTCGAGCTAAAACCACTGCCGGACACGCTAACATTGGAGATGGTGACACTGGCAGTCCCGGTGTTGGAAAGCGTCACGGCCTTGGTGCTGGAGCGATATTCACAGATGTTTCCAAAACTGAGGCTCGTGGGACTGGCCTTGAGGCGCCCCGCGGCTAGGGCGCTTTGGGCGGTACCGATGACGCAAACAGCCACAACGATTGCGGGAAGTGATAAGTGCGGAAGGCACCGGAGGAAAAGGTTCTTTCGAGGGGCACTGTTATGAAACTTGTGATACATGGTTCTCTCCTTGCTTGGGGGCATCTGCTTGTCGTGGTGCGGAGCAGCACGAGGCGGTGTAAGTGCAGGTTCAGCCTGGTATTCCTTTCCGGCTCAGCGGCACTGGCATGAGTTATGAGGAGCCGCTCTGCTTGGGCACACACCTGTGCCTGCGGGTTGAGCGTCAAGCGCACCCACCTTTCCTGCTGCATCTTCTTCGAGATCGTGTTCAGTCAGGAAAAGAGCAGTCTATTTGCGGGCCGTATTGAGCACTATGCCGTGCGAGGATGTGAGGATGGCAGGCGCTCTAGTGCTTTCAGCGGCTCCATCGGTCAGACGAACAGCGGATGGTGCCGGCGAGGAGGGCGTGGCTCCAGGCGGTTGGTTCTTTCCTCGATCCGAAGCCAGCACTCGCCCGCGGTAGTGCAAATGACGGGCCGAACCTTAGCGCCCGGAAGGCAAGCCACATTCAGGCAGAGCCGAGCACGGCTGCGCAACACCGGCAAGGCGTGCCGTGAGTTGATCTTAGAGCCACTAGTGGCGCGGTCATGTACTAACGGATAAAATTCGCGTGGCGGACGCTTTGTCGTTGCCACAACGCTGGACCGCTCGTTGGTCTGGTTGCCCCGCCGCAAAATCCCGCACTGTTGGGCGACAGTCTGTCCGCCCGTACTCGTGCAAAATTCCCCATCCTGTTTTTCGGAGGTAGGGTAGTCGAGTGGGACCAGGTTCCGCGCATCGTGCCTGTACGGCCTGAAGGCGTGCGGCACCGCGTCTTAGCCGGCGCGAGTTTCATCATGTGGTGAGCGCGTCCGGCTGCCGTGGCATTGCCGGCGATGAAGGCGCCGGCGGCGAGGATGGTGAGGGTGTTGAAGCGGTTGGCGTAGCATCGCTGGCGGGAAAAGCGGCGCACCCGAAACTCACTGATTAACCATGGGCTTCCTTCTCCCGGAGCGTCTCAATTCTGCTGGCGAATTCGCGCTCGTAGTATTTCTTGGTCTCAGCCTGTTTTTGAGCGGTCAGCGTGGCGATTTCGTCGTAGTTCTTTTCGACCACGTCCACCACGTGGGAATCCAGGGCATTGGCATCGCGCAGCGTTCGCAGGAGGGAGAGGATTTCGTTCTTCTGCATGCCCGCTCGGTACGGCCGGTCCTCGGCCAGCGCGGTGAAGGTGTCGGCGACGGCGAGTATTCTCGACTTCACGTCCAGCTTCTTGGCGTCCACATGGAAAGGGTAGCCGGTTCCGTCGAGCCGCTCGTGATGGAAAGCCGCCCACTCCGCGATGTTTTGAATTCCCCCCACGGTCATGAGAACGATGTACGTGAAGTAGGCGTGCTGCTGCATCAGGGCAAACTCCTCTTTCGTGAGCTTGCCGGGCTTGTTGAGAATCCGGTTGGGCACTGCCAACTTGCCCAGGTCGTGCAGATTCCCGGTGATTTCCATGAGAGCAATTTCCATTTCGGTGAGGCCGAAGAGGCGCGAAAGCACGGAGGCACAGGCCGCGACGCCGGAAGAATGGGTGGCAGTGAACCGGGAACGAAAATCGATCATGTTCCGGAACAGTTCCGAGATGCCTCGCAATTGCTCAAGGTCAAGATCTACTTTTCGTCCCGGTCCATGATGGAGAAGGATGGAGTACATCCGCGGCGAAACCAGATCGAGCCAGAAGTCCTCGCGCGTCCAGACCGACCGGAACATATCCAGCACTTGCTGGTGAACGACGGTTCCCGCGAGGGAACTGAGGTTCGCGATGATATCGTGGTTTTGGTGCAGGATATATCGTTTGCGGTCGACGGAACGTTCCAGAAGATCGGCCACCAATAGTATCTGTGACTGGAGAACCAAGGTTGAATCGATCGACGCATGCCAGTCCTGCCACTTCTTGTGGTGATATCTGAGAATCGGGGCGCAAGGCTGGAAGATCGGCACCGCCTTCAGTAGTGCCTCACCGACCAGGCAATGCGGCTCAGCGTCCGCTACGTTCGCCTGGTGGACGTCAATCTTTCCTTCGGTCGTCAAGGCGCCGACGTCGTGCAGCAACGCCGCAATGAAGAGGTTCTCCGCATCGCCGCGCGCGAGCCCGGCGGCCTTGGCAAGTTCCCCGGTGACATAAGCCGTCCTCAATTGATGTTGGGAAAGTTCCGGACTCGCGAGATCCATTGCGTCGGAAAGCGAAAGCACCAAGTTCAAGAGATCGACCGACATACCCTCGTACACATTGACCTCCCGGAGTACGCACGGACGACCCCGATGTTTTGACGATACACGGCAATGCAGCGGCTTTCAATGGGGAGATGGTTAGTATTCGCGTGGGCTACTGCTGCGGCACGCCGCAGCGAGCCGCAGCATCTGCTCCCTTGTGCTGTTTGGTGGTGCACGCCCGCTGGATGGCGGATCTGCGGCGCCCTGTCTATTTTCACGGGGTGCGCGTTTCGACGATGACTGGCGGACGCAACGGCAACGGTCAGCTTCCAGCCACTTGCGCACCTCGGGCGGCCGTCCACCGGCTGTCCAGGCAACTGCCGGCACTACTCCTTTCCGTTTTCCCACACCGGTTGCGGACGACCTCGGAGCGAACGAGGCGAGTGTTCTTCGAGATCGAGAACCACAACTTCGTTCTTACCCCGCTTCAGCCACGGGGCCGGCAGGAACAAGCTCTGCTGTGGACCAACGTGCCAGTAGCGTCCCAGGTTGTGCCCGTTCACCCAGACGTACCCTTTGCCCCAGCCACGCAAGTCGAGGAAGGTGTCGCCGGCCGTCTTGAGCTCAAACGTGCCACGATGAAAGGCCGGCGCGGACACGCCTCCGGAAGTGAACGTCAACGCGGAGAGATCCGTGAGCGGCAGCCGGTAGATGTCCCATCCGGTGAGTTCTTTTCCCGCCAAGGTGACACGCTCGGTGATGCCTTTACGGTCGTCCACCAGGAGCGGGCCGAAGTTGATGCGGCCCATGTTCTCCACCAGGATGTCCAGAGGAATTCCCCCGTCCAGGCTCACCTCGAGCGACGTCTGCTGCAGGCGCCGATCGAGCACCCCGAGTCGTTTCGCGCCCTGCAGGACAACCGCATAATCGTGCACTTCTTTGATCTCCAATGCGCCGCGGGACGAAGCCCGAACAGGGCGCCGATAGACGATGAAGCCGTAGGACTGGCCGACCGCCTCCATGGTGAGTGGGCGCAGCGAATGAACTGGGTCCCGCAGGAGTTGGTACAGGCTCGCCGATTCCCCAAGCTCAAAAGTGGGAACCTCGATCACGGGCAGCGCAGGCGGCAACGGAGGGACGGTCGTGCCTGCGGGCAAGTGCTTTCGGATCACGTCGCGCAGCGCCTCGAACTTCTTCGTAGGCCGTCCGGCCTCGTCGATGGGCGCGTCGTAGTCGTAGCTGGAGATGTCCGGCTGGTAGACCTTGTCGTAATTTGCGCCACTCATGAATCCGAACGAAGTCCCGCCGTGCACCATGTAGAGATTCGCCGAGATTCCCCGTGAAAGCATCCAATCGAGCCCGGTGGCCGAGGCCTCGGGAGTCGTCACGTGGTGCGGTTCTCCCCAATGGTCGAACCAGCCGTCCCAGAACTCTCCATTCATGCGTGGCACGTTCTGGCGGAACTTCGCGAAACTCGCGAACTCCTTCGCGGGGTCCTCGCCGTCGCCGAAGTTGATGGCGGAGAGCGCGTCGGGCAACGTGCCGCCCTCGAGTTCCCGTGCGCCCGAACCATCGGAGGTGAACAGTCCAATGTCGAAGCCCGCGTCACGAATCATCTTCTCGATGGCGCGCATATAAACGTGGTCATGTCCGAATGAGCCGTATTCGTTTTCCACCTGTGCCATGAGAATAGGCCCGCCATGCGTGATCTGGAGAGGCGCGAGCTGGCGGCCGATCTCGTGGAAATATTTGCCAGCCGCTGTGAGAAAACGTGGATCGGTGCTGCGCACCTTCATGTCCGGAGTCGCGAATAACCAGGCGGGGAAGCCGCCGAACTCCCATTCGGCGCAAGAATAGGGCCCGGGCCGGAGCAGCACCCACAAGCCTTCTTCCTGCGCGAGGCGAATGAAAGCTGCCGCGTCCAGGTTGTCCTCGAAATTGAACGTGCCCGGCTCAGGTTCGTGCATGTTCCAGAACATATAGGTGCAGATCGTGTTCAACCCGAGCGCCCGAATCTTCCGCAGGCGGTCGCGCCAGTATTCGCGCGGGACTCGCGCATAGTGGATTTCGCCTGAGATGATCTGAAAGGGTTTGCCATCCAGGAGGAAGTGTTCACCTTCGAATCGGAAGGTGTGGGCCGCGTCCTTCTCGCCGGTTCCGGCCTGCACCATGACCGGTTGCTTCAGCACCGTCCAGGCACCTGCCAGGGCTCCCATAAACTCTCGGCGGCGAATTCTCGTTGTGAGGATGTCTCGCATGTTCCTATTTGCTTCCTTTCTCCCGCGCGCAAGTTCGATCTAGGGCAAAGACCGGACGGCAGGCGATCCAGGTGGAACGTCCCAGTCGTTGGTGCAGGACGGAAATGGGAGTCTCTGAATGACCGGGCACTGCCCTCATTTCAACGAAGCGCCGCCCTGCCACCAGGAATCGCGAGGCTGCGCCTGCATTGTCCCACAGGTCCAGGTCAGAAGCCATTCGTTGGTGTCTCAGTTTGCTGTAGCGGCGCTCTATGAGCGCCGACCGGCGGTCGTGGACCGCCGCTACAAATATCGAACTGAGACACTACCAGCCATTCGTCAGCCTTTGCGGTGCGGTTGGCCTATTGCTATACTGAATAAGGCTGGGCACAGGGAAACAGGGAATTCATCAAACGGACATCATCTCGTCGCCATCATCACTGCCAAAGGAGAAGCCTAACTTCGTGAACTCACGCGAAAGCTGCCTCAGGTCGCTCGAAGCTATTCTTGCGGAACGCTTGGTCATCCTCGACGGCGCCATGGGCACCATGATCCAGGCCCGTGACCTGGGTGAGGCGGACTATCGGGGCAGGGAATTCGCCGCTCACCCGCGCGACTTGCGGCTTAACAACGACGTGCTGAATCTCGCGCAGCCCCACATAATCGAGGACATTCATCGCCAGTACCTCCAGGCGGGGGCTGACATCGTCGAGACGAACACGTTCAACTCCAATGCGATCTCGATGGCTGAATACGGGCTTCAGGATCGCGTGTACGATCTCAACGTCGCCGGGGCTCAGGTGGCGCGGCGAGCGGTTGAGAGTTTCATGGGTCAGAATACTGGGCGGCAGTGTTTCGTGGCGGGTTCGATGGGGCCGACCAGCCGCACCGCTTCCGTCTCGCAGGACGTAGCCAATCCCGCCTCGCGCGGCACGAGCTTCGAGCAACTTCGAGCCATCTATTACGAGCAGGCGCGCGGCTTGGTCGAAGGCGGCGTTGATCTACTGCTGGTCGAGACCATTTTCGATACGCTCAACGCCAAGGCCGCCTTGTTCGCCATCGAGCAGTATTTTGAAGAGTCGGGCTGGCGCGTACCGGTCATGGTTTCCGTCACCATCGTGGACCGCAGCGGGCGCACACTCTCCGGCCAAACCATTGAAGCCTTCTGGATTTCCGTCTCGCACATTCCCATGCTCAGCGTCGGCATCAACTGTGCGCTGGGTGCGCGCGAGATGCGTCCGTACATCGAGGAACTGGCGGGGATTGCTCCGGTCTACATCAGTTGCTATCCGAATGCGGGTCTGCCGAACGCCTTCGGCGGCTTCGATGAAACGCCCGAACGCATGGCAGGGGACCTGGGCGAGTTCGCCGCTAACGGGTGGCTGAATATCGTGGGTGGCTGTTGCGGTACGACGCCCGCGCATATCCGCGCGATTGCGGAGGCCGTGCGTGGTGCGAAGCCGCACCGCTTGGCCAAGCCTGAACGGTTCACACGTTTGAGCGGGCTCGAACCGCTCACCATCCGCCCTGACACGAACTTCGTCAACGTAGGCGAGCGCACCAACGTCACCGGCTCGCCCAAATTTGCGAAGCTCGTCCTGAACGGGCAGTTTGAAGAAGCGCTGGCCATCGCGCGCCAGCAGGTGGAGGGTGGGGCGCAGATTATTGACATCAACATGGACGAGGGCATGCTTGATTCCGAGCAGGCCATGACGACGTTCCTGAACTACATTGCCTCCGAACCCGACATCGCCTGTGTCCCCATCATGATTGATAGCTCCAAGTGGAGCGTCATCGAGGCAGGTCTGCGAGTGGTTCAGGGCAAGGGCGTGGTGAATTCCTTCAGCCTCAAAGAAGGCGAAGAGGTCTTCAAGCGGCACGCGCACCTGGTGCGCCGTTACGGTGCCGCCGTCATTGTGATGGCCTTTGACGAACGCGGCCAGGCGGACACCGTGGAGCGCAAGGTTGAAATCTCGAAGCGCGCTTACCGCATTCTGACCGAGGAAGTAGGTTTCCCGCCCGAGGACCTCATTTTCGACCCCAACATTCTCACCATTGCCACCGGGATGGAGGAGCACGCCAATTACGCGGTGAACTTCATCGAAGCGGCGCGCCAGATCAAGGCCGCGCTGCCCTACGCCAAAGTGAGCGGCGGCATCAGCAACCTTTCGTTTTCCTTCCGCGGAAATAACGTCGTGCGCGAGGCGATGCACACGGTGTTTCTCTACCATGCCATCCACGCCGGCATGGACATGGGCATTGTCAACGCGGGCCAGCTCGGCATCTACGAAGAGATTCCCAAGGACTTGTTGGCGTTGGTCGAGGACGTGATCCTGAACCGGCGCCCCGACGCGACCGAACGCCTGCTGGCTTTTGCCGATTCCGTGAAGCAGGGCGGCAAGGCCGCGGTGGAAGAGGACGCGTGGCGCAAGGGGACGGTGGAGGAGCGCCTGTCGCATGCGCTGGTCAAAGGTATCGTCGATCACATCGAGGCAGACACGGAAGAGGCTCGGCGCAAATATGGGAGGCCGTTGGCGGTGATCGAGGGTCCGCTGATGGCGGGCATGAACGTGGTGGGCGATCTGTTCGGTTCCGGCCGGATGTTCCTGCCGCAGGTGGTGAAGAGTGCGCGGGTGATGAAGAAGTCCGTGGCGCACCTCCTGCCGTACCTCGAGGCCGAAAAGCGCCTGACGGGTGGCGCGAAAGCTGCCGGGAAGATCGTCATGGCCACGGTGAAGGGCGACGTGCACGACATCGGCAAGAACATCGTGGGCGTGGTGCTGGGCTGCAACAATTACGAAGTGGTGGATCTTGGCGTCATGGTGCCCTGCGAGAAGATTTTGAAGACAGCTCGCGAAGTGGGCGCGGACATGATCGGCCTCAGCGGATTGATCACCCCGTCGCTTGACGAAATGGTGCATATGGCGAAGGAGATGGAGCGCGAGGGCCTCACGATTCCACTGCTCATCGGCGGTGCCACGACCAGCCGCGCACACACGGCCGTCAAGATTGCTCCGGGGTATCGCCAGCCGGTCGTTCACGTGCTTGACGCTTCGCGCGCCGTCGGGGTGGTGGGAAGCCTGATGAGCGCGGAACTCAAGCCGGCGTTCGTGGACGGTAATCGCCGTGAGCAGGAGAAAACGCGCGCGACGCATAGCGGGCCGAAAACGCAGAAGCTGCGGACACTTGAGGAAGCCCGCCGGCGGCGGCTCGAATTCGATTGGCCCGGCTACACGCCGCCCCGCCCGTCGTTCACGGGAGCGCGAGTGTTGGATCCGGTGCCGCTCGCGGAGATCGTTCCTTTCATTGACTGGACACCGTTTTTCCACGTGTGGGAATTGAAAGGTGTCTACCCCAAGATTCTCGACCAGCCCGAAGTGGGCGCGAAGGCGCGGGAATTGTTCGACGACGCGGGTAAGCTGCTCGCCCGAATGGTGGATGAGAACCTGCTGTTGGCACGTGCCGTCATGGGATTTTTCCCGGCTGCGAGTGTGGGCGACGATATCGAGGTCTACACGGACGAGTCCCGGTCCACTGTCCTTGCGACGTTCTACACCTTGCGCCAGCAGATGGAGAAGCCCGAGGGTGAGCCCAACCTTGCCTTAGCAGATTTCATTGCGCCACGCGATTCGGGCCGTGCGGACTACCTGGGTGCGTTCGCGGTGACGGCGGGGATCAACAGCGAGGCGCTGGTCAGGAAGTTCGAGAAAGACAACGACGATTACAACGCCATCATGACCAAAGCGTTGGCGGATCGTCTGGCTGAGGCTTTAGCGGAACTGACGCACAAACGGGCGCGCGAAGCCTGGGGCTACGGCTGCGAAGAGAGCCTCAGTCACGACGACCTGATTCACGAGCGTTACCGGGGCATCCGGCCTGCCGCGGGCTATCCGGCGTCGCCCGACCACACGGAAAAACGCACGCTGTTTGATCTGCTCAAAGTCGAGCGGCACACGGGAGTCCGGCTCACTGAGAACTTCGCCATGTATCCGCCTGCGTCGGTGAGCGGCCTCTACTTCTCGCACCCTGGGTCGCGCTATTTCGCCGTGGGCAAGATCGAGCGCGACCAAGTGCTCGATTATCATCGGCGCAAGGGGATGGATTTGGTGAGCGTCGAACGCTGGCTCGGACCGTACCTGAATTACAACCCAGGGCGGTGAGGTATCGTCGTTGCAGTGGAATCTTGGAGCGGCCAGCTTAATGACGTAGCGCGGCCGTCCCGGCCGCAGTAGCTGGGGTGTTCCGCCCCAGCGAGCGCGGGCAAGATGCCCGCGCCACGGTCGGCGAGACACCGGCGCTACGAGTACTCGCACCACCGTATCTCACCAACTTTAGTGGGTCCGCACTTTTACCCCTGCCAGGTCTTCCAGCAGAGTCACAATAGCGGCGTAGTCCTGGTCGCCTTTTCCCTGGGCCTTGGCGGCCATGTAGACTTCTTTCGCCGCGGCCAGCACAGGCATGGGAACGCCCTGCGCGTAGCCGGCTTCGGCGGCCAGTTCCAGGTCTTTGTGCATGAGCTTCAGCGGGAAATAAGGAGTGAAGTCGCCCTTGAAGATGAAGGGCGCTTTGAAGTCGGTCAGCACGGCGCGCGCCATGCTGGACTGGATGATCTCCAGCATGGTCTCTGGGCGCACGCCGGCTTTGGTTGCCAGCACAAACCCTTCGCAAAAAACCTCTACCATCGTTGCTTGGATTGTGTTTTGCGCGAGCTTCGCCGAGAGGCCGAGCCCGTGCGAGCCGCAATAAATATGTTTCTTACCGAGCACGCTGAGGATTGGCAAAGCACGCTCGAACGCGGCGCGGTCACCGCCGATCATGAACGTCAGTTCGCCCTTTTCAGCGCCGTGCTTGGACCCAGTCACGGGAGCATCCAGCCAACTGGCGCCTTTGCCCGCGACAAGGCACGCCATCTTGCGGCTGACCGCCGGGCTGATGGTGCTTGAGTCGATCACAAGCTGCCCTGCCGCGAGAGACTCCAGAATGCCCCCCTTGCCTGCCACGACTTCCTCGACTGCCGCCGAATCGCTGACGATCATCATGACGACATCCGAGCCGCGCGCGGCATCGGCGGGGGAAGATGCCACCCGCGCACCCGCGGTTGCGAGCGTCGCAGTCTTCGCAGGCGTGCGATTGTAGACTGCCAGCTTGTGGCCCGCCTTGATGAGGTTCAGCGCCATGGGCTGACCCATGATTCCGAGTCCAACGAAACCGATTGTCTGCGGCATGAAGTCCTCCTGCTGGGGAGCAGTTTTCAGTTGTCAGTTCTCAGTTGTCAGCGTTCCGTCGTTGACGGACAATCAGTGAGCGTGAATCCGCATTCCATACTGATCACTGACAACTGACGACTGCATTTCTACGACATATACCACCCGCCATCGACATTCAGTGTTTGGCCGTTGATGTATCCATTGCCCGCCAGCATGACGGCGACGTCGGCGACTTCTTCGCTCTTGCCGAAGCGGCCCACGGGGATCAGGTCGGCACGGGCTCGCGGGTTCTCGGCCACCATCTGGGTATAGACCAGCGCGGGTGCGATGGCATTTACCGTGATCCCTTCGCGCGCCAGCAAACCGGCATACGAATGCGTTAATCCGATCATGCCGGCCTTCGATGCGGCATAGTGCGGGCCCACCACGCCACCCGTATGCGCGGCGACGGAGGATATGTTGATGATGCGCCCCCAGCGGCGTGCGCGCATGCCTGGCACCACCTTTTGCGTCACGAGGAAGGCGGACTTCAGGTTCACCGCGAGCAGTTCATCCCAGTCTTCCTCGCGAATCTCGTCGAGCGGTTGCGGCCGCGAGATGCCCGCGTTGTTGATCAGGATTTCAACCGCTCCCAGTTCCTGCTCGACGGATTTCACTAGGCGCTCGATCTCAGCAGCCTTCGAAACGTCTGCTTGCAGCGCAACGGCCCGCCGCCCCGCGCGCAGGACGGACTGGCAGACTGCTTCAGCTTCGGGTTTGTGGCTGAGATAATTAACGGCTACGTCCACGCCCACCTTCGCCAAGGCTTCGGCAATCGCGCGGCCAATGCCCACACTAGCGCCCGTAACGAGAGCGACTTTGCCTGTTAATTCATCCATGGTTGAGGCGGACCCACCTGTGGTCTCTGCGTCCTTTGTGGAAAATCTCTTCCTCTTTTGTTTCCAGAGTCGCTAACCCCGAGTCCCGTATCGCGGAATCTAACCCCCGAAGTCGAGCCATATCCGCAGGTCGCGGACGTTATTATCCGTGAACCCGATGTCGAGGGTGTCGCCCAAGGTGCGGAAGAACGAATAGGAATCGGACTCCGCCAAGTAGGCCGCGGGGTCGATACTCAGCGCCCGCGCGCGCACGACGGTCTGGCCGTCGGCGATCGCGCCGCTGGCGGGGCTATTGCCATCGCGCCCGTCGGTGCCGGCGCTCAGGACCACACGGTGTGTCCCTGTAATCTGCTGCGCGGCGTGCAGCACGAAGGCCTGATTGCGTCCCCCCATGCCCAAGCCGGTGACCGGGCAGGTGACCTCTCCGCCCACCACAAGGCACACAGCCTGGCCCGCGTGTGCCTGGGCGAGCGCATCGAGTGAGGCCAAGTTTCCCTTCACGATTTCGCGGTAGTCGGCATCCCAGAGACCGTCGTCGATCTTGGCGGTGAACCCGAGTTTTTCCGCGGCTGCCACGGCGGCCTCGACCGCATCCCGGTTGGCCAAGAGACAGAAGTGGTGCGAATTCGCAAAGCGCGCGTCGCCGGGCTTGGGAGTCTCCGGCAGCGCTCGCCGTTCCAGAAGGCTGCGAATGCTGGCCGGAAAATGGCGAGCAAGGTCGTGTTTCTCAACCAGCTCGTACATCTGGTCGAGCGTCGATTCATCGGGCAGCGTCGGCCCGGACGCGACCATTGAGGGCAGGGCATCGGGGACATCGGAAATATAGATCGTGAGTTGGCGCGCGGGGTGGGCGCGTACGGCCAGCCTTCCGCCCTTGATCCCGGAAAGGTGCTTGCGCAGAACGTTGATCTGTTCAATTGGCAGACTGGAAGTTACGAGCGCCCGATTCAATTCCACGAGGTCGCCAAGCGTGATGCTGGCATCGAGAGGTTGCGCCAGGATGGCCGAGCCTCCACCCGAAACGAGGAAGATCACCGTGTCGTCGGGCGTCAAACCCGAAACCAGCTCTAAGGCTGCCTGGGCGCCTTCCAGGCTTCCCGTCGTGGGGTACGGATGGCCCCCCCGGAAATAGCGGAAGTTCGGAAGCGTCTTCGGGTGCTCCGTAGGCGCCACCACGACGCCGGCTTCGACCCGCCCGCCCAGGATTTCATCCAGGGCCGTGGCCATGCGGTTGGCGGCCTTACCGAATGCGACCACGCGAGGCGGCCGCTCCAGCGCGTAGGATATGCCACCCGCCACCAGCGCTCCACCCTCGAATTTCAGCTTGGCGCGCATGGCATGGCCGACTTCAATCGTCGCCATGGTCTCAAGAAAGATCAGCTCGGCAAGATGCTTGCCCTGTGCGTAAACCGGTGTCGTGGGTAGTGCGGTTTGTGCTGTGGTGGTCATTGCTTTTCGAGCGCGTCCGCTCCCGCCTGGGCGACCAGCACGTCCTGTTCTTCGGTGCCGGCACTGACTCCGATGCCGCCGACGCATTGGCTGTCCACAAAAAGCGGCAGGCCGCCCCGGATGCAGGTGAGCTTGCCGTCTGTCGCGAGCGCCAGTCCAAGCGAGAGCAGCACGCTGGGCTCGGCCGCCGGCGAGGGACCGGTCGCGGCTCGGCGCAGCGCCGCAGCCCGGGCCTTGGTGAGCGAAACTTCCACCGAGGAAAGCTTGGCTCCATCCATGCGGGCGAAGGCCAGAAGGTGGCCGCCTTCATCGACGACCGTGATGTTCTGCGGAACGTTGATTTCGCGCGCTTTGGCTTCCGCCCCCGACAAAACGGCGCGCGCTCCTTCGAGCGTCAGTTGAATGTGATTCCGTGTCAGCATGTTTCCATTATTGGCAGTGAAGCGCGGAAACGCAAGGGAGTTTGGTCACGAGCCTAAGTTTGGGGTGGCGAAGCGCGCTGTTTTTCCCCGTAGGGGGACCGGCTTGCCGTCCCCTGTATGTAGATTACCGGCAAACCAAAAGGGAGGGCAAGCCCTACCCCTACCGGTCCAGCACCTCCGGGTTGACCGGCGTCGGCGGGCGGCGGCCGTCGAGCACGGCGAGGAGATTGTCCACGGCCAGATTGGCCATGGCGAGGCGTGTTTCCGCCGTAGCCGAGCCTACGTGCGGAGCCAGAACGACATTGGGCATGGCTAAAAGCGCGGGATGGACCTGCGGCTCACGTTCGAAAACGTCGAGAGCGGCTCCCGCGATCTGCTTCGATTGCAGGGCCGCGACCAAAGCGGCTTCGTCCACTACCGGACCGCGCGCCGCGTTGATGAGGAATGCGGTGGGCTTCATCAGCGCAAGTTCTGTGCGGCCGATCAGGTGGCGAGTTTCAGGTGTCAGAGGGACGTGCAGGCTCAGGAAGTCCGCTTCGCGCAGCAGTGTGTCGCGATCCACAAACTGCGCTCCCAGGGCCCGTTCCTCGGCGGCAGTGGGGCGGTCAACGGAATGATAGAGAATGCGCATGGAAAATCCTCGCGCGCGGCGCGCTACGGCTTGGCCGATCCGCCCCAAACCGAGGATCCCAAGCGTCTTGCTGGCGAGGTCGCAACCCCACAGGAGCTGCCATTGGGAGGATTGCCAGCGGCCCTCGCGGACATAGCGGTCGCATTCGACGATGCGGCGTGCGGCGGCAACGAGCAGCGCGAAGGTGAGGTCGGCCGTTGCTTCGGTCAGCACGCCCGGAGTGTTCGTCACCACAATGCGGCGGCGCGTGCAGGCTGCGACGTCAATGTTGTCGTACCCGACGCCGACGTTGGCCACCACCCGCAGGCGCGGCGAATGGTCCAGGATTTCCTGGGTCACGCGCACGCTGCAGGCGATCAACCCATCGATGTCGCGGCAAGCATCGGCCAATTGCTGAAATGAGATCGGGGCGTCCTGCGGATGCACGGAAACCTCGCAGCGCGCGGCCACGCGCTCGATCACCTGCGGTTGCAGAGGGCGGGGAATGAAGACTTTGGGGCGACTCACGGATTCCTCCCTGAAGAGACTCAAGTAACGGTTGATATCACACGGCCGGTGGATGGTCAATGCGACGGCGGGAATGGCGAGTGTCTTGATTCTGATGTAGCGCCGGGCTTCAGCCCGGCAAATGCCGCCCTACACTAAAGGGCGGCGCTACGTGCAAGTCAGGACCACACCGGGACGAGCGGAGAAAGCGGTCACTACGCGACGTCGCCTCGGGTCCTGAGTCTCGCGAGGAACGCCAGAACCTTGGCGCGCGTCGGAGCGGAGTCCGCGCCGCCCAGTCCCAGCGTAGCGAGCGCACCGGCGGCATTGGCGAAACGTGCCGCTTCCATCAGGCTGCGCCCGCGGCAGAGCGTTGCCAGAAAACCGGCTGCGAAGCAATCCCCTGCGCCGGTGGTATCGACCGGTTGCACGGCAAACCCCGGCGAGGTGAACGCACCTTCGATAGACTCGACGTAACAACCTTGGGCTCCCAGTTTCACGATGACCGTCTTCACGCCCGCGTCGCGCAACCGCTCGGCGATGGCATGCGGCTCGGTCTGGCCGGTCAGTTCGTGACCTTCCTCCAGGTTAGGGAAGAGGTAATCGGTATAAGCGAGAGCGGGTTGGAGCAGGGAAAGCCACCGCCCCTGCACGTCCCAGCAGACGTTGACCGAAGTCTGGCAGCCGAGCTCGCGAGCGCGCTTGAGCGCACGCTCCAGAGGCGCGCCATCGAAAGCGGGAAGGGCAAAGGCACTCGCGTAATGGAAGAAGCGCACGCCTTTCACCATTTCCCACGCGAGATGCTCCTCGGAGAAATGCGCGCTGGCTCCCCGGAAGTGGAGGAAGCGGCGCTCGCCGGTGCTTTGGACGAGTACAATCGAAGTGGAGGTTTTGGAATTGGGTAAGGTCAGTAACCCGGAGTCATCGAGACCCTCGGCGCGCACGCGCTCACGGAGGAACTGGCCGAAGCGGTCCTCCCCAACGGCAGCGGCGATGCGTACGTTGACACCCAGCCGGGCCAGCGCAATACCAGTATTAACGGTGTTTCCGCCGGGGCCCAGGGCAACGTCCTCCAGCCGCTGGCTTGTCCCGGTGGGCGCAAGATGGTCCACGGGCCGCGCCAGGACGTCAGTGACCGCATTCCCGGCGCAGAACACCTCACAGTGGTCATTCATTTTGGCAATCCTCGCCCCTCTGCCCTGTGAACGCCAGCTCGCCTTCTTGGTGGACAAGGTGTCTGAGTGCGAGGGCCAAACCTTGGAGTGGGCCGAGGGTGATTATACGCGTTCCTGAGTTGGCTGCAGCACACGTTTTTTGTTGATTCGGATGGCAAATTGCTCACAAGTCAAGGTGACACTGTTTCGAGGATAACAATGGACTTAGGAGCCCGTAAGGTGGGGGATTTTTCGACCATCCAGACTAGAAGTCGCTAATTCCTTCCTGCGCTTAATTGGCTCTTAACTTGACGCAGTTTTCCCCTGTGTGATATGATGCGCCACTTTCGCAACGTATCTGCAAGTGAGGTAGCTCTCCTGCAAGCCGCAAGTCGGAGAAGCCAACCAACCCCGCCTCGGGGAACAAAGAGGGGGTTCCAGTCGGAGGAGATTCTATGCACGTTTCGGTACTTTTCAGCCTTAGTGTGCTTGCCCTGATGATGCTTGTCACTTTCCGAACGTTTCTGGCCAAGGGGCTTGGCCATGTTTGGAACATTCGGTCACGGGTTGCCCGGATGTGCGCCGCGTCCGCAGCCCTACTGTTGCTGTCGCCACTTGGCGCATTTGCCGCACCTCCTGAAAATGCAGCGGGGGAAGCCAATCTGAAGCTTCCGGATCTTTCGCAAGTGTCCTTCCGGGGCATAAATGGCCACAACTTACTTCTGTTTGGCATCCTGTTCTGCATTTTTGGGCTGCTGTTCGGCTTGGTCAGCTATAGCCGGTTGAAGAACCTGCCCGTCCACCGCGCCATGGGCGAGATCTCCCAGTTGATTTGGGAAACCTGCAAAACGTACCTCGTCACGCAGGGTAAGTTCCTTTGTTTGCTCTGGGTGTTTATCGCCGCCATCATCCTGCTCTATTTCGGCGTGCTGCTGAAGTATGAGGCGATACGGGTGATGATCATCCTGTTCTTCAGCTTGGTGGGAATCGCGGGCAGTTATGGAGTGGCGTGGTTCGGGATTCGCGTGAACACTTTCGCGAACTCGCGTACGGCCTTTGCCAGTCTGCGCGGCAAGGCCTTTCCGGTTTACCAGATTCCGCTGCGTGCGGGCATGAGCATCGGCATGATGCTGATCAGCGTCGAACTCCTGATGATGCTGATCATCCTGCTCTTTATCCCCGGCGACTACGCGGGGCCCTGCTTCATCGGTTTCGCCATCGGCGAATCTTTGGGTGCGGCGGCGCTGCGTATTGCGGGCGGCATCTTCACCAAGATTGCTGATATCGGTTCCGACCTCATGAAGATCGTCTTCAAGATCAAGGAAGACGATGCTCGGAACCCCGGCGTCATCGCCGACTGCACGGGCGACAACGCGGGTGACTCCGTCGGGCCAACCGCCGACGGTTTTGAAACTTACGGCGTGACGGGTGTGGCACTCATCACGTTCATCCTGCTGGCCGTCAAAGACCCCATCGTTCAGGTGCAGTTGCTGGTGTGGATCTTCGTCATGCGCGTCATCATGCTGGTGGCCAGCGCTGTGGCCTACTTCCTCAACGGCGCCATTGCCAAGGTGCGGTTCGGCAACGCGGATAAGATGAACTTCGAGGCGCCGCTGACTTCCTTGGTCTGGATTACCTCTTTTGTTTCCATCGTCTTCACTTACGTCATCTCCAAGGTCATCATTCCAACTCTGGGAGGGGATTCCTCGCAGTGGTGGAAGCTCGCCACGATCATTTCCTGTGGCACCCTGGCCGGTGCGCTTATTCCGGAACTCGTCAAGGCCTTCACTTCCACGGAATCACGGCATGTTCGCGAGGTCGTGACCTCCGCCCAGGAAGGCGGGGCGTCGCTGGGTATTCTCTCCGGATTTGTGGCGGGCAACTTCTCGGGTTACTACCTCGGCCTCGCCATGGTGCTGCTGATGTCCATCGGTTCGATCGTCAGCACGCTGGGACTGGGCACGCTGATGCTCGCGCCAGCGGTTTTTGCTTTCGGTTTGGTCGCTTTCGGTTTCCTAGGGATGGGGCCGGTAACGATCGCGGTGGATTCGTACGGCCCGGTAACGGACAACGCCCAGTCGGTGTATGAGCTTTCGCTGATTGAGCAGGTCCCGAACGTTAAAGAAGGGATCAAGAAGGATTTCAACTTTGACGCCAACTTCGACCGCGCTAAAGACACCCTGGAAGAAGGTGACGGCGCGGGCAACACCTTCAAGGCGACCGCGAAGCCGGTGCTGATCGGTACCGCCGTCGTGGGTGCCACCACCATGATCTTCTCCATCATCATGGCGCTTACCCACGGCATCACGGAGAACGTTGACAAGCTCTCCTTGCTGCACGCACCCTTTTTCCTCGGACTGGTCACCGGTGGCGCGGTGATTTACTGGTTCAGCGGTGCCGCCACGCAGGCAGTTTCGACCGGCGCCTATCGCGCGGTGGAGTTCATCAAGGCCAACATCAAACTGGAAAGTACCGAAAAAGCCTCGGTATCGGACAGCAAGAAGGTGGTCGCCATCTGCACGCAGTACGCGCAGAAAGGCATGTTGAACATCTTCATCGCCGTGTTCTTCGCTACGCTGGCCTTCGCTTTCGTGGAGCCGTTCTTCTTCATCGGCTACTTGATTTCGATTGCCATCTTCGGTCTCTACCAAGCCATTTTCATGGCAAACGCGGGTGCTGCGTGGGACAATGCCAAGAAGATCGTGGAGGTTGAGCTGAAGCAGAAGGGCACGGCCCTCCACGACGCGACCGTCATCTGCGACACGGTGGGGGACCCGTTCAAGGACACTTCTTCAGTGGCTTTGAACCCGGTCATCAAGTTCACCACTTTGTTTGGTTTGCTGGCAGTGGAGTTGGCGGTTAAGTTGACCGCAACCAGTGGTTCCGGTTTGACGCGCATCTTGGCATTGGCGTTCTTCGCCGTGTCGATTTTCTTCGTCTACCGGTCGTTCTACGGAATGCGGATTGAAGCGCAGTTGAGTGGTGATAAAGCTGCGTCCGCGAACTCCGCGAAGTGACACGGTGCGGGTCGCCTGAGACGGCCTGTAAATCCTGGAACGGAAGAACCAACCGATTGAGAACTGAGGAGCGGCGCTCGCTGAGCGCCGCTCCTAGTTTTGGGGCCCGTCGAGTCTGGTGCTTGCCCGGTTTGTCTCCCCGCTCAGATATGATGTTGTCGGT